>Ga0136631_10000085_pt1 | contig 25323 bp, 24 predicted proteins | sample AntDrymUQ6012206_2_FD_104655 | JGI IMG/M metagenome (GOLD analysis project Ga0136631, IMG submission 104655) | Polar desert sand microbial communities from Dry Valleys, Antarctica - metaG UQ601 (22.06) | ecosystem: Environmental > Terrestrial > Soil > Desert | place: Antarctica: Dry Valley... | reverse complement strand
GGCTGCAGCGGCGCCAGCCTTGTCCTTCGCTGCCATGTCACTCACCTTGGGTTGCTTGCGTACGGCGAGCATATACCCGGTCCTCACCGGTCACAGACCGCGTCGTTCGCCGCCGCGGCGGCGTCGCGCCGTCCGCCGGCTCCAGGGCGGCGTCGAGGACGTCGTCGATCTGGCCGACGAAGTGGAAGTTCAGCTTCTTGCGCAGGTGCTCGGGGATCTCCTCGGTGTCGGGCTCGTTGAGCTCCGGAGCGATGATGCACGAGATCCCGTTGCGCTGGGCGGCGAGCGCCTTGTCCTTGAGGCCGCCGATCGGCAGGACCTGTCCGGTGAGCGTCATCTCGCCCGTCATCGCGATGTCGTCGCGGACGTGGCGTCCGCTCAGCATCGAGGCGAGCGCCGTCGCCATCGTGATCCCCGCGCTCGGGCCGTCCTTTGGGATCGCGCCGCCGGGCACGTGGATGTGCACGTCGTGGGTCCGAAACCAGTCCGAGGGCAGGTCGGGCGCAAGCTGTGACAGGTGGCCGCGCACGTAGGAGACCGCCGCCTGCGCGGACTCCTTCATGACCTCGCCGAGCTGGCCGGTGATCTGGAGCTTTCCCTCGCCGTCGAAGGCCGTCGCCTCGATGAAGAGCACGTCGCCGCCGACCGGCGTCCAGGCGAGACCGGTCGCGACCCCCGGCAGCCGTGTGCGGCGCTTGGTCTCGGAGTGGTAGCGCTTGCGGCCGAGCAGCTCGCGCGCGCGTCCCTCGCCGATCGAGCCCTTCGGGTTGCCGCCCTCGGCGACCTCGCGGGCGACCTTGCGCGCGATCGCGCCGATCTGGCGCTCGAGCTCGCGCACGCCGGCCTCGCGCGTGTAGTCGGCGATGACGGCGCGCAGCGCGGCGTTGGTGATCCGCAGTTGACCGCGCTTGAGGCCGTTGCGGTCGGCCTGGCGTGGGACGAGGTAGCGCTTGGCGATCTGGAGCTTCTCGTCGTTCGTGTAGCCGGCGATCTCGATCGTCTCCATCCGGTCGCGCAGCGGCCCGGGGACCGTGTCGAGCGTGTTCGCCGTCGTGATGAACATGACCTTCGAGAGGTCGAAGGGCAGGTCGAGGTAGTGGTCGCGGAAGTGCTGGTTCTGCTCGGGGTCGAGCACCTCGAGCATCGCGCTGGCGGGGTCGCCACGGAAGTCCGAGCCCATCTTGTCGATCTCGTCGATCATGAACAGCGGGTTGTTGGAGCCCGCGTCGCGCAGCGCGCGAAGGATCGTGCCGGGCATCGCGCCGATGTACGTCCGGCGGTGGCCGCGGATCTCGGCCTCGTCGCGCACGCCGCCGGCGCTGATGCGCTCGAACTCCCGCCCGAGCGCCCGTGCGATCGACTTGCCCAGCGAGGTCTTGCCGACGCCGGGCGGCCCGACGAAGCTCAGGATCGAGCCGCGCGCATCAGGCTTCAGGCGGCGCACAGCGAGGAACTCGATGATCCGCTCCTTGACCTGCTCGAGGCCGTAGTGGTCCTCGTCGAGGACGGTGCGCGCGTGCTCGAGGTCGAGGTTGTCCGCCGTGCTGCGGTCCCACGGCAGCGACGCGATCCACTCGAGGTACGTGCGGATGACGCCGTGCTCGGCGGCCGCGGGCGGCAGGTTCTCGAGCCGGCCGAGCTCGCGGTCGACCTGCTTGCGCACGTCCTCCGGGAGGTCGACCGCGGCGAGCTGCTCACGCAGCTCGTTGGCCTCGGCGGCGGACTCGTCGAACTCGCCGAGCTCCTCCTGGATCGCCTTGAGCTGCTGGCGCAGGATGAACTCGCGCTGTGTGCGGTCCATGTCGGACTGCACCTGGCTCTGGATCTCCGTGCCGATCGAGATGACCTCGAGCTCGCGGGCGAGCACCTCGGTGAGCCGGCGCAGGCGGCGGCCGACGTTGCACTCCTCCAGCAGCACCTGCTTCTCGTCGGTCGGCAGCCGCAGCGAGCCGCTGATGAGGTGGCTCAGGCCTCCGGGATCCTCGACGTTCGCGACGGCGATCTGCAGCTCCTCGGGCAGGTAGGGCACGGCCTCGACGATCTGCGAGAACGTCTGCTGGACGTTGCGCATGAGCGCCGTGAGCTCGGGGCTCTCCTCGAGGACGTCGGGCATCTCGGAGATCTGGGCGACGAGGTACGGCGTCTCGGCCGTCCAGCGGTCGATGTGCACGCGCTGCGCGCCCTGCACGAGCAGGCGCAACGTGCCGTCGGGCACCTTCAGCATCCGCGCGATGACGCCGACGACGCCGACCTCGTAGAGCTCCTCCGGACCGGGTTCGTCGAGATCGGGCTGGCGGCTGGCGAGCATGACGAGCATGCGGTTGCCGGCGAGCACGTCGTTGACGAGCGCGACCGAGCGCTCCTGGCCGATCGCCAGCGGCGTCAGCGTGTCCGGGAACGGGACCGTCTCGCGCAGCGGCAGCACCGGCAGGGCCGACGGCAGCTGCTGGCGCATGCCGACCTCGACCTCGCGGGCACCCGTCCCGTCACTGATGACGTCGATCATGGCTCGCCGCCGCCGCGCGGAATGCCGCCGTCCCCGCCGCGCTCGATCGGCACGCTGCGCGTGTGCGGGTCGGGGTCGGGGTCGGCGAGCGGCAGCTCCACCCGCAGGATGCCGTCCTGGTACGTCGCCCTGGCCTGCTCGGCCACGACCTCCGCGCCGAGCGCGATCGTGCGCCGGAACGGCCCGTGCTCGATCTCGACCTGCTGGTAGACGCGGCCCTCCGCGTCGGCCTCGCGACGATGGCCGGTGAGCGTCAGCTCGCGGCCCTGGATCTCGAGGCCGAGGTCACCGGCGTCGATGCCGGCGAGCTCGGCGTGGACGATCGCGCGCGGGGGGTCGTCGGCGTAGAAGACGTCGACGGCCGGCGAGAAGCCGGTGCGCGGCGACGTCAGGCCGACGCTGCCGAAGACGTCGCCGAAGAGCTCGTCCATCTCGCGTCGCATGCGCTCGAAGTTCGCGAAGAGGTCACGCTCGCGGGCCATGCGGGCCAATGTACCCCCTCGACGCACGCGGTCACACCGTGTATACGACTCCAGCCTGGGCGACCTCGACGGGTCCCGCGAAGGCCCGCTGCGCCTCGGTCAGGGCCCAGGCAGCGTCGAGCTCGTCGGAGATGTGCGTCAACACGAGCCGCGCCGCGTCACAGCGGGCCGCGTGCTCGCCGGCCTCCGCCGGCGTGAGGTGCCCGCGCGGCCCCTCGCACTCCGGACGCGGCAGCGTCGCCTCGAGCATGAGCAGATCGGTGTTGTCGGCGAAGCCGCACAGCGCGTCGGTCGGCCGGTGGTCGGCCCCGAACGTGAAGCGCCCGCCGCCGCCGTCCGAGGTGACCTCGACGGCGTTGGTCGGTACGAAGTGCGGCACCGGCTGGAAGCGCAGCCGCAGGCTGCCGACGCGCTCGGCCTCGGCGACGTCGTACTCGCGCGCCCGGAACGCGCCCTCGACGAGGTTCGCCTGACCGCCGGCGTCGGCGATCGCGCGCAGGACGTCGCAGCCGCCGGGCGGCAGCAGCAGCTGCGGGCGCGCCGGGTGGTCGTGCTCGGCCCCCGGCCAGCAATCGACCGGTACCGGCTGCTGGCGCGGCGCGTACGTCAGCGCACAGGCGTACGGGATGAGGTCGAGGAAATGATCGGCGTGCATATGCGAGACGACGACGCCGTCGACGTCGGCGTAGTCGCGCACCTGCCGCAGCTGGGCGAGCACGCCGCTGCCGCAGTCCAGCAGCAGGCAGGTGTCCTCGTCCTCGACGAGATACCCGCTGCACGCGCCCCCGGTGTCGGGCCACGACGGCGACTTGCCCAGCACGGTGATGCGCACTCCCCGGACTCTATGCCCGGGCGCGCCACCTGCGTGGTCAGGATGCGTGCAGCGCCGCCTGCTCCTGCGCGCTGGGGAACGCCCACGCCGCCTGCGTGCGCCGCTCCTGGCGGAAGCTGAAGCGCAACTGCTGCGGCGGGCGCAGCCCCTCCGGGCTGTCGGGTCGGAACGTCGCACAGGGCTCGTCGAGCTCGAGCGCGCAGAGCAGGTTGCAGCGGAAGAAGCAGTTCTCGCACGCCGCCTTTGTCGTCGACCGACCCTTCGCCATGCGCCCCGTCCGCCCTTCGTCGATTGGTCAGACCCCGGGGGCATCCCACCATGCTGCGGCGGCCCGCTCAAGGGGTCGCGAACGGCGATTTGCGCTCGTGACGGGTTTTTGCGATCAGGCAGTCCGCAATTGGCGAAGGAAAGTCCGGCGCTGCCCGGATGAGGTGGCGGGCATGCACATCTCGCTCCCCCGCGCGGCGGCCGTTCCCGCTCTTTGGGCGCGAAATCTCACCAGCCGGCGCGCCGCACGCGATCGGGCCCGATCTGGTCGAGAGTCGGGCAGCCGGCGAGGGCCATGGCACGGCGCAGGTCGTCGGCGAAGGCCTCGACGACCGCGCGCACCCCGGCCTCGCCGCCGGTCGCAAGGCCCCAGCCGTAGGGCCGCCCGACGAGCACTGCGTCGGCGCCGAGGGCGAGCGCGCGCAGGACGTCGCCGCCGTCGCGGATACCGCCGTCGACCAGCACGGGCACGCGTCCCTGGACGGCCGCGGTGACCTCGGGCAGCGCGACCGCCGACGGCACGCAGCCGTCGAGCTGGCGCGCGCCGTGGTTGGAGACGACGATCCCGTCCGCGCCGGCGTGCAGCGCGGCGCCGGCGTCCTCCGCGGTCAGCACGCCCTTGACGAGCACCGGCAGCCCGCATGCCTCGCGCACCCAGGCGACGTCGGGCCACGTCAGCGTCGTATCCCAGCCGCCGAGCGGCTTCGTGTCGCCGGCGAGGTCGTGGCCGAGGTGCGACGCCAGGGCGACGCCGTCGGGCAGCGGATAGTCGCCGTGGCGCAGCTCGCGCTCGCGCCGCCCCGCGACCGGCAGGTCGATCGTCAGCACGACCGCCCGGAAGCCGTGCTCGGCGACCCGCGCCAGCACCCGGCCGCAATGCTCGCGGTCGCCCCCGACGTAGAGCTGAAACCAGACGGGGCCGCGCGCGCACGCGGCGACCTCGGCGAGGTCGGTCGTCGCGCGCGTCGACAGGCAGTAGACCGTGCCCGCGTCACCGGCCGCGCGCGCGGCCGCGCACTCCCCTTCGGCGTGCAGCAGGCGCTGACCGGCCATCGGCGCGAGCAGGATGGGGACCGCGAGCCGTTCGCCGAGCAGCGTGCACGACGGATCGACGCCGCTGACGTCGACCATGAGGCGCGGGCGGATCCACAGCTTGCGCCACGCGATCTCGTTCTCGGCGAGCGTCTGCTCGTCCCCCGCGCCGCCGGCGTAGTAGTCGAAGTACGCCTCGGGCAGCAGCTCCCGCGCCTCGGCTTGAAGTTTGCGCAGCAGCTCCATGGGCGACGATGGTACGTCCATGCGCATCCTCCTCACCGGCGCCAGCGGCTCGATCGGCGCGGCGCTGGCCCCGGCGCTGGCGCGCGCCAGCCACGAGGTGCGCGGCTTCGCGCGCGATCCGGCGCGCGTCGCGGTCGACATCCCGGTCGTGCGCGGCGATGCCGTCACCGGCGCCGGCCTCGACGAGGCGCTCGAGGGCATCGACGTCGCGTACTTCCTCATGCACTCGATGGAGGGCTCGGGCGGCCACTTCGAGGCGCGCGAGCGTGCGACCGCGCGCAACTTCGTCGCAGCCGCCGAGCGCGCGGGCGTGCGGCGCGCCGTCTATCTCGGCGGCATCGTCCCCGAGCAGCGACCGCTCTCTCGCCACCTGCGCAGCCGCCTGGAGGTCGAGCGGATCCTGCGCGAGGGGCTGCCGGAGACGGTCGCGCTGCGGGCCTCGATCGTCATCGGTGCGAGCTCACGCTCGTTTCGCTTCCTCGTACGTCTCGTCGAGCGGATGTCGGTGCTCGCGCTGCCGGCCTGGCGCGAGCACCGCACGCAGCCGATCGACGTGCGCGACGTCCGCGCCTTCCTGCTGGCCGCCGCGACGACGACGCACGCCACTGGCGGCCTCTCGCTCGATATCGCCGGGCCCGACGTCCTGACCTACGAGGAGATGATCCAGCGGATCGCCGACCTCATGCTCGTACGCCGGCCGGCGCTGCGAGTCGGGCGCAACGCGACGCCGATCGTCGCGCCGATCGCGGCCGCCGTCGCCGGTGAGGATCCCGGCTTCATCGGCCCGCTCATGGAGAGCCTCTCCAGCGATCTCCTCCCGCGCGACGAGCGCGCGCCGGCGCTGCTGGGCGTGCGCCTGCACAGCTTCGGGCGAGCGGTCGAGCGCGCGCTGCGCGAATGGGAGTCGTGCGAGCAACTGCGCGCACGCTAGTGGGCGTGGCCGGAAGTTCGGCGAGGTTTGCCGGATGCCCGGCCGTGATCTGGCGGTCGACGGTGACCCGGCGCGCGTGTTCTGCGAGGTTCTCCGGGAACGCCCGGAAAACCCGGAGAACCTGCGGACGGGTGGTGTACGAGGTGATCCCGCCCCCCGAACCACTAGGTTTCGGCCCGTGTCCGTCGTCATCGCGAGCATCGACATCGCCGCCCCGATCCAAGACGTATGGGACTCGATCATGGACCCGGCGTGCATCCGCGAGTGGGTGACGATCGTCGACAGCATCGACTACGTCGATCCGGGTCCGATCCGCCCCGGCTTCCGGATGGACCAGACGCTGCACCTGCGCGGGGTGCGCTTCAAGGTCCGCTGGACGCTCGCGCAGGTGCACGCCCCGACATACGCGCGGTGGGAGGGCACCGGGCCGGCGCGGTCGACCGCCGTCACCGAGGATCGGCTCAGCGCCCGCAACGGTCACACACGATTTGACTACCACAACGAGTTCCGCACGCCGTTCGGTCCGCTGGGCGCGGCAGCGTCGAAGGTGATCGTCGGAGGTATTCCCGACAAGGAGGCCAACGCCTCGCTGCGGCGGCTCAAGGAGATTCTGGAAGTCCGCCAATGAGCCGCTGGTCCGTTCGTTGCGCTATGCGACCGCGCGATCGGCTACGCTCTCGCTGTTAATGTCACTTGCCTGAACGGGGAGACGTACATGGCAGACTTCTTAGACGAGAAACGAAATGAGATCGGTGCTCGGCTCAAAGAGCTTAAGCCGCTCATAGACGAGTACCACAGGCTGGAGGCGGCGGCAGCCGCGCTGGACGGCGTACCGACGCGGGCGGCGGACGCCAACAGTACCGGCACGCGACGTGCGCCGGCGCGTGTGAAGGCAGCGACCAAGCGGCGCAGCGCCGCCGCTGGCACGGGCACCGGCACCGGTCGGCGTGGGCGCCCGAAGGGCAGCGGCACGCGCGGTGCCGAGGCGCTCGCCCTCGTCAAGGCCAGCCCGGGGATCACCATTCCCGAAATCGCCGAGAAGATGGGCATCAAGCAGAACTACCTCTATCGCGTGCTCCCGGGCCTGGCGGAAGACGGGCTCGTCGCGAAAGAGGGGCGTGGCTGGCACCCCAAGGACGCAGCCTGACGCTCCCGGGGTCAGGCTGTGGGTGGCGGCCTGACCCCGCGGCGTCTGCTCAGCCCGGATCCACCGAAGATCGTGGATGGCTCGCCTTCGTGAGTCGAGCCAGCGTGGATCGGCCGCGAATCCTCAGGGTGGATCCCTTCGGAGAGCGGCCGGTCCGCGCTGGCGAAGCGCTCACGGAGGCGAGACGCCGCGAGATTCGGTGGATCCGGGCTCAGATGAGGCCCAGCTCGCTGACGGCGGCGCGCTCGTCGGTCAGCTCCTTCACCGTCGCGTCGATCTTCGCCTGGGCGAAGTCGCCGATCTCGACATCCTGCACGATCTCGTAGGAGCCGCCCGCGCAGCGGACGGGGAAGCTCGAGATGATCCCCTCCGCGATGCCGTAGGAGCCGTCTGACGCGACCGCCATCGAGCGCAGTCCGTCGGCGCCGCTGACCCAGTCGCGCACGTGGTCGATCGCCGCATTGGCAGCGGACGCCGCCGACGACGCGCCACGCGCCTCGATGACCTCCGCGCCACGCTTGCCGACGCGCGGGATGTACTCCTTGTCGTACCAGTCCATGTCGACGAGGTCGGCGGCGCGCTCACCGTTGACCTTCGCGTTGAACAGGTCGGGGAACATCGACGGCGAGTGATTGCCCCAGACGACGAGGTCCGAGACGTCGTCGACGCCGACTCCGAGCTTCTGCGCCAGCAGCGCGACGGCCCGGTTCTGGTCCAGGCGCGTCATCGCGGTGATCTGCTCGGCTGGGATGTCGGGCGCGTTGCTGGCGAGGATGAGGGCGTTCGTGTTGGCAGGATTGCCGACGACGAGCACCTTGACGTCGTCGGCGGCGCCGGCGTTGAGCGCCTCGCCCTGCGGCTTGAAGATCGCGCCGTTGGCCTCGAGCAGGTCGGCGCGCTCCATCCCCTTCGAGCGCGGCCGGGCGCCGACGAGCAGCGCGATGTTCACACCGTCGAACGCCTGCACCGGATCGTCGTAGATGTCGACCGATGCCAGCAGTGGAAAGGCGCAGTCGGTGAGCTCGAGCGTCGTGCCCTCGGCCGCCTTGACGGCCTGCAGGATCTCGAGCAGCTTGAGCGCGACGGGAGTGTCGGCACCCAACAGCTGCCCGGATGCGATCCGAAACAACAGTGCGTAACCGATCTGGCCCGCCGCGCCGGTGACGGCGACCTTCACCGGGGAACCGTTGATCATGCGTTCATCTCCTCGATCACTGCATCGGCGAACTGGCTGGTGCCGACCGCGCTGGGGTCGTCACGTGTCGGCTTGAGATCGTATGTGACCTTCTCCCCACGGCGGATCACCGACGCGAGGGCGTTCTCCATTCGGCGCGCGGCCTCGCGCTCCTCGAGGTAGTCGAGCAGGTAGACGCCCGACAGCATGAGCGCCGTCGGGTTCATGCGGTTCTTGCCAGCATGCTTCGGCGCCGAACCGTGCGTGGCCTCGAAGACCGCCGCCTCGGTGCCGATGTTCGCGCCGCCGGCGAGGCCCAGGCCGCCGATCATGCCCGCCCCGAGGTCGCTGACGATGTCGCCGTAGAGGTTCGGCATGACGATGACGTCGTACTCCTCCGGGCGCGTCACGAGCTGGTTGCAGAGGTTGTCGATGATCCGGTCCTCGAACTCGATCTGCGGATAGTCCCCGGCGACGCGGCGCGCGACCTCGAGGAACAGGCCGTCGGTGAACTTCATGATGTTCGCCTTGTGCGCCGCGGTGACCCTGCGGCGCCCCTGCGCGATCGCGTAGTCGAAAGCGGCGCGCACGATGCGCTCGGACCCGAAATCGCTGATCGGCTTGATCGAGATGCCGGCGTCGTCGCGAACGGTCGCGCCGAGCTCGGCGAGCTTCGCGCGCAGCGCCGCGTTGTCCTCTGTGCCGCGCTCGAACTCGATGCCGACGTAGAGGTCCTCGGTGTTCTCGCGGACGATGACGATGTCGGTCTCCGGAAAGCGCGTGCGCACGCCGTCGTAGGCCTTGCACGGGCGGATGCAGGCGTAGAGGTCCAGCTCCTTGCGCAGGAGCACGTTGACCGAGCGAAAGCCGGAGCCGACCGGCGTCGTCGTCGGGCCCTTGATGCCGACGCCCGTGCGCCTGAGCGACGCGAGCGTCTCGTCCGGGAACGGGTTGCCGTGCTTCTCGTACTCGTCGATGCCCGCCTCGCGGCGGTCCCAGTTGAACTCGACGCCGGTCGCCTCGAGCACGCGGCGGGTGGCCTCCGCGAGCTCGGGGCCGGTGCCGTCTCCGGGGATGAAGGTCACGTCGTACGCCATGGTGTCCTCTGGGTCAGATGACAGCGAGCGGCGATGCTACCGGTGAACCCCGCGACGGCCGGGGCTTGCGCTAAGAGATGAACGCTGGTTCACTTCTTGGGAGATGCCCTACCGACCGACCGAGCGCACCGAGGCACGGCGCGCACAGGCACGCGCGCGGATCGTCCGCGCCGCGCACGAGCTCATCGCTCGCGGCGGCTACCGCGAAGCGCCGGTCGCCGCCGTCGCGGCCCGCGCCGCCGTCGCGACCGGCAGCGTCTACCGCCACTTCCCGTCGAAGGCCGAGCTCTTCGCGGAGGTCTTCCGCACGGCCTCGCAGCGCGAGGTCGAGGCGGTCGCCGCGGCGGCGGCCGGCCCCGCCGACGCCTCCGCGCAAATCGCGGCGGCGGTGGACACCTTCGCCCGTCGGGCTCTGCGCGGGCGCCGCCTGGCGTGGGCGCTGCTCGCCGAGCCCGTCGCCCCGGCGGTCGAGGCCGAGCGCCTGCACTTCCGCGCCGCCTACCGCGACGTCTTCGCCGCCGTCCTGCGCGACGGCGTGGCCGCCGGCGAGCTGCCGCCGCAGGACTGCGAGGTCAGCGCCAGCGCGCTCGTCGGCGCGATCGGCGAGGCGCTCGTCGGTCCGACCGCACCGACCGCCGGACGGACGGGGGATGCCGGCGCGCTCGTCGACGCGCTCGTCGCCTTCTGCCTGCGCTCGGTCGGCGCACCCGCGAGCGAGGAGGCCGCCCGTGCGGTCTGACGCGCCCTTCGTCACCCACGTCGTCGCAAACCAGGTGCCCCCGCTGGAGGGGCGCAACCTCTTCGACGACCATGTCGCGCTCGCCGAGGCGCTCGAGCGCGAGGGCGGCGGCTGGGCGCACCCGCGCGCCCGCGAGGTCGGCGCCGCGTGGGGCGCCGACCCGATCCGCTGGGGCTTCGAGGCCAACGAGCACCCGCCGAAGCTGCGCGCGTTCGACCGCTACGGGCACCGCATCGACGAGGTCGAGTTCCATCGCGCCTGGCACGACCTCATGGGCCTCGCCGTCTCGCACGAGCTGCACAGCCTCCCGTGGACGTCGCCCGAGCCCGGATCGCACGTCGCGCGCACGGCGCTGTACCTCACCGCCACGCAGGCCGAGGGCGGCTTCGCGTGCCCGATCACGATGACGTTCGCCGCCGTCCCGGCGCTGCGCGCGCAGCCCGAGGTGGCGGCGCTGTGGGAGCCGCTCTTGACCGCGACGAGCTACGACCCGGTGCTGCGTCCGGCGGCCGACAGGCTCAGCGCCCTCTGCGGCATGGCGATGACCGAGAAGCAGGGAGGCTCGGACGTGCGCGCGAACACGACCGTCGCCCGCGAGCTCGGCAGCGCCGGCGAATACGAGCTCACCGGCCACAAGTGGTTCTGCTCGGCGCCGATGTGCGACCTGTTCCTCGTCCTCGCGCAGACCGCCGCGGGGGTCACGTGCTTCGCGCTGCCGCGGATCCTGCCCGACGGCACGCGCAACGCCTTTGCGGTCCAGCGCCTGAAGGACAAGCTCGGCAACCGCTCCAACGCGTCGAGCGAGATCGAGCTGCACGGCGCCTGGGCGCAGATCGTCGGCGAGCCCGGGCGCGGCGTGCCGACGATCATCGAGATGGTCGGCCACACGCGCCTGGACTGCATCATCGGCACGGCGGCAGGGATGCGCTGGGGCGTCGCCAACGCGACCTGGCACGCCGCCCACCGCTCGACCTTCGGCAGGCGCCTCGCCGACCAGCCGCTCATGCGCAACGTGCTCGCCGACCTCTGCGTCGAGTCCGAGGCGGCGACGGCGCTCGCGATGCGCCTCGCGCGCGCGTACGACGAGGCCGAGGGCGACGAGCGCGCCCGCCGGCTCAAGCGCCTCGGCACGGCGATCGGCAAGTACTGGGTCTGCAAGCGCGGCCCGGGCCACGCCTTCGAGGCGCTCGAGTGCCTCGGTGGCAACGGCTACGTCGAGGAGTCCGGCATGCCGCGGCTGTACCGCGAGATGCCGCTGTCCTCGATCTGGGAGGGGTCGGGCAACGTCATGGCGCTCGACGTCCTGCGCGCGCTGGGTCGCGAGCCCGAAGCGCTCGAGGCGTACCTCGACGAGCTCGACGAAGCGGCCGGCGCCGACGCGCGCCTGGACGCGTTCGTAGCGGCGCTGCGCGAGGAGCTCGCAGACCCCGAGGCGCTCGAGCTCCGGGCCCGCCGCGTCGTCGAGCGGATGGCGCTCGCGCTGCAGGGCTCGCTGCTCGTGCGCCACGCGCCCGCGGCCGTCACCGACGCGTTCTGCGCCTCGCGCCTGGCCGGCGACGCGGGCCTGCAGTACGGGACACTTCCCGCCGGCGTCGATTGCGCGGCCATCGTCGCGCGCCATACGCCACCGGCGTAATGCGCGCGGCGGGCGCGCATCCCGCCGGGCGCCCGCCGAACCCTCAGCGATGCCGTTGGACACCCAGCAGGCGGAGGTTGCTCACCTCACCGCGTGCGGCAGTCGGCGCACGTGTCAAGACGCCTCGAGCTCGTCCTTGGCCCGCCGGTGCTCCTCGGCGGCGGCCGCAGCGGTGGCGCGGGCAGCATCGACCGCGGCCTCGGCTTCCGCGAGCGCCCCCTCCGCGCGGTCGCGGCGCTCCTCGGCGGCGCGCAGAGCATGCCCGGCGCGCTCCGCGCGCTTGGCCCCCTGGGCGACCGCGGTTCGCGCCTTCCTGCGCGCGGCGTTGCGCGCCGCCTCCTGCGCCGCCGCGGCTGCGGCGCGCTCCTTCGCAGCGCGCCGCTCGGCGGCGCGGTCGGTGGCCGCGCGCTTCTTCGCGGCAGCCCCGGCGGCGGGGCCGCCGTGGCCGGTCTCCGGGGCGGGCGACGGCGTGCGGACAGCGGCCGTCCTGTCGCGGGCGGAGACCGTTCCGCGCTTCTCCGGCGCCGGCGCCGGAGAAGCGCGGAACCTCGCCGAGGCCGAGACCGACGTGGCGCAGCTCGCGTTCGAGGCGGCCCGCGCGCACCTGCTCGCGGGCGTCCTCGTCGAGGGCGGCGGCATGCAGCGTGTCGGCGACGCGCTCCAGCGTGGCCGCGCTCAGCTCGTGGCCATCGGCGCTGAGCAGGCCACGCGCGGTGTGGACGAGGGCGTCGACGGCGTCGCGCTCGCTCGCCCCGGCCTCGCGCAGCGCGCGGGCGTCACCGCGCCCGGCGAGCAGGTCGGCCTGCGCGGAGCGCACCGCGTCGCCGGCCGCGAAGAGCTCGGACACGGCGCCCCCCTGCGTGCGCACGAGCTGGTTGACCGCCCAGGCGGCGGCTGAGGGCTTGCGCAACCCGGCCACCTCGGCCGCCTCGTCGCGACGGCCCTCGGCGCGCAGCGCCTTCGCCACGGCGCCGCGCTCGGATACGAAGCGGTCCAGCGACACGCCGTAGAGGTCGTCGGGCTCCACGCCGCGATGGTCGCACGTCGGGCCGTCGGCGCCCGGGCTGCCCGGCGCGCCCGGCCTGCGACGATGTGCGATCTCATGCTCGGCACCGGCCCCTCGATCCAGCTCGCACGCGTGTTCGGCATCCGCATCGGCGCGAGCGCGAGCTGGTTCGTCGTCCTCGGGATCTTCATCTTCCTGATGTCGGGCTATTTCGAGGACCGGCTCGGCGTCTCGAGCGCGATCGGCTCCCTCGTGGCGGTCGCGGCGGTGATGCTCTTCTTCGTCTCGCTCATCCTCCACGAGCTCGGCCACGCGCTCGTCGCGCGGCGCCTGGGGATCGGAATCAGCGGGATCGACCTCTGGTTCTTCGGCGGCGTCGCGAAGATGTCGCGTGACAGCGACTCACCGGGCACCGAGTTCAAGGTCGCGGCCGCCGGGCCGGCGGTGACGCTCGTGATCATGGTCGTCTGCGGCGCGCTCGCGACGCTGATGGGCGACGGGCGGTTCCTGGACGTCCTGCTCTGGGGCGACACCGGCACCTCGGCCCCGGTGGCCCTGCTCGGCTTTCTCGCGTCGATCAACACCGCGTTGTTCGTCTTCAACCTCGTGCCCGCGTTCCCGCTCGACGGCGGCCGGCTCGCACGGGCGCTCATCTGGAAGCTCATCGGCGACCGCAACCGCGCGACCCGGATCGCCGGCCGGATCGGCGAGGGCTTCGCCTACCTGCTCGTCGGACTGGGCATCTTCATCGCCGCAAGCTCCGACGTCTTCACCGGCCTCTGGCTCGCCGTGCTCGGCTGGTTCATCGCCCAGTCGGCGCGTGCCGCGGTCGCTTCGACCGCGTTCACCGAGCGCCTCGACGGGATCACGGTCGCCGACATCATGGACGCCCAGCCCGTGACGATGCCCGCGACCGCGACGGTGGCGCAGGCCCAGGACGAGTACTTCCTGCGCTATCGCTGGGACTGGTTCCCGGTCGTCGACGAGCACGGGCGCTTCCTCGGCGTCGTGCGCGAGCCGCGCGTGGACGCCGAGATCGCCGCGGGACGCCCGGCGCTGACCGTCCGCGAGCTCGTCGAGGCCGGCGATGCCGACCGGTGGCGGGTGCGCTCCGACAGCCCGCTGGAGGCGCTGCTCGGCGACGAGGCCCTGCGTGATCGCGGCGCGCTCATGGCCGTCGACGCCGACGGTGTCCTGCGCGGCGTCGTCACCATCGACCAGGTCCGGCGGGCCTTGACCGCGGCGCTGCCGCAGCGGCTGGCGTGACGGCGCGGACTGCCGGGCACAAGGGCGAGCCGAGCAGCGCGACCGATTAGAGTCCTGAGCCTTGCCCGCCCACGACGTGCTCATCATCGGCGCCGGCCTCGCCGGACAGCGCGCTGCCCTCGCCGCCGCGGAGGCCGGGGCATCCGTCGCGATCATGAGCAAGGTCCACCCGGTGCGCTCGCACTCGGTCGCGGCGGCCGGCGGCATCAACGCCGCGATCGCGATCGACGACGACTGGACCGAGCACGCCTACGACACGGTCAAGGGCTCGGACTACCTCGGCGACCAGGACGCGATCGAGATCATGTGCAGCGAGGCGCCGGGCGAGGCGATGCACCTCGAGCACATGGGCGTGACGTTTCACCGCAACGAAAAGGGTGAGCTCGACCTGCGCGCCTTCGGCGGCGCCTCCAAGAAGCGCACCGCCTACGTCGCCGACATCACCGGCCAGGCGATCCTGCACGTCCTCTACGAGCAGCTCATGCGCTACCACGAGTCCGTCGACCGCTACGAGGAGTGGTTTGCGACCTCGCTCATCGTCGACGCCGGCGGCCACTGTGCCGGCGCCGTGGCGCGCGACGTCCGCACCGGCGCGATGGAGATCTTCGATGCGAAGTCGGTCATCCTCGCCTCCGGAGGCAACGGCCAGTGCTACAAGCCGACCACCAACGCCCTCATCTGCACCGGGGACGGGATCGCGCAGGCCTATCGTGTCGGCGCGCCGATCATGGACATGGAGATGGTCCAGTACCACCCCACGACGCTTGCCGAGAACGGCTTCCTCATCACAGAGGGCGCCCGCGGCGAGGGCGCGCACCTCCTGAACTCCGAGGGACGGCGCTTCATGGAGGACTACGCGCCGAGCAAGATGGAGCTCGCGTCGCGCGACGTCGTCTCGCGCGCCGAGCAGACGGAGATCAACGAGGGCCGCGGCGTCGGCGCGGACGGCCAGGGGATCTACCTCGACATCACGGTGGTGGCGCGCAAGCGCGTGCTCGAGGCGCTGCGCGAGATCGTCAACATCGGCCGCGACTTCGCCGGCACCGACATCACGCGCGAGCCGATCATGATCCGCCCCGGCCAGCACTACATCATGGGCGGGGTCAAGACCGACGTGGACGGCCAGACGCCGATCACGGGCCTCTACGCCGCCGGCGAGGTGGCGTGCGTCTCGGTCCACGGCGGCAACCGCCTCGGCGCGAACTCGCTGCTGGACACGCTCATCTTCGGGCGCCGCTCGGGCGAGCACGCGGCCGCTCGCGGCAAGGAGCTGCCGATGCCGCACGCGCCGGTGTCGCGGCTAAGCGAGGACGTCGAGCGCATCGAAGCGATCATCGCCCGCGAGCACGGCGGGCGCCGGATCTCCGAGATCAAGGACGAGCTCGGCACGACGATGAACGAGTACGTAGCCGTCTACCGCGAGGAGGACGGCCTGCAGAAGGCCCACGAGATCGTGCACCGGCTGAAGGAGGAGGCCGAGGCCGCCTACGTCGACGACCGCGGCACGGTCTTCAACCAGGACGTGCTCGGCGCGATCGAGCTCGGCTACATGCTCGACTGCGCCGAGGCGACCGTGGTCGCGGCGATCGAGCGCAAGGAGTCGCGCGGCGCGCAGTTCCGCATCGACTACCCCGAGCGCAACGACGAGGAGTGGCTGAAGCACATCGACATCACGCGCGGTCCCGACGGTGAGCCCGAGATCTCGTACTCACCTGTGACGATCACGAAATGGCAGCCCGAAGTGAGGAAGTACTAGGAATCACTATGGCCGAATTCACCTTAAGACTGCGGCGCTATGACCCCGAGTCCGGTGATGCTCCGTACTGGGAGGAGCACACCGTGGACCTCGAGCCGCACCGCTCGGTGCTGGAGGCCATCCTCCAGGCCAAGGCGCGCTTCGACGGCTCGATCGGGATCCGCTGCTCATGTCGTGCCGCCATCTGCGGCTCGTGCGGCGTGCGCATCAACGGCACGCCCGACCTGGCCTGCCACACGCATCTCGACAAGGCGCAGCGCCACTCCCGCGACGGCGTCATCGAGGTCGAGCCGATGGGCAACATGCCGGTCATCAAGGACCTCATCGTCGACATGGAGGCGGTGCACTGGAAGAAGATCCGGCGCGTCACCCCGTGGCTCATCGCCAAGCAGCCGGTGCCCGAGCGTGAGTACATCGTCCCGCGCGAGACGATGGTCGACGTCACGCAGTCGATGGCCTGCATCCAGTGCGGCGCCTGCGTCTCGGACTGCCTGGCGATGGAGGTGGACCCGGACTTCATCGGGCCTGCGGCGCTCGCCAAGGCCTACCGCTTCGTCGGCGACCCGCGCGACGACCAGCCCTACGAGCGCCTGAAGGACCTCGCCGAGGACCCGCACGGCATCTACGACTGCACCCACTGCTTCATGTGCATCGACGCGTGCCCGAAGGACGTCGCGCCGATGAGCCAGATCATGCGCCTGCGCCGCCGCGCCGGCAGCGACTACGGCATCGAGGACCGCAACAACGGCGAGCGCCACGAGCAGGCCTTCGTGACGCTCGTGCGCAAGTACGGCCTGCTCGACGAGGCCGAGCTGGTGCCGCGCTCCTACGGCGGCGACTCGCCGCTGTCGAAGTTCAAGCCGTCCGTGCAGAAGGAGCTCGCCAGCTCGTTGCCGTCGATCGCCAAGGCGCTGCTGCGCCGTAAGGTCACGCCCGCCAAGGTGCTCAAGCCACACAGGCTGGCCAAGCGAGACCTGCAGCAAGTCCGGCGTATCTACGAGGAGGTCGAAGGCCATCCCGAGCGCCTCGAGCTGAACCTCTACATCACGGGCTACGACGAGGATGAGGCCGTGACGCCATGACAGCGCGTCATTGCTCGACGACAGTCGGCGACGTCCCGCGACGCAGGAGCTCGCGATGAAGGTCGCCTACTGGCCCGGCTGCGTCTCGCGCGGCTTCACCCCCGAGCTGCACGGCTCGATGGCGCGGATCGCGCCGCTGCTGGACATCGAGCTCGAGCCGCTGGACCGCGCCGCCTGCTGCGGCGCCGGCGTCATCGCCGAGCACAACCAGGAGCTCGCCGACACGCTCAACGCGCGGACGTTCGCGCTGGCCCAGCAGGCCGAGGGCACGGCGATGATGATGAACATCTGCTCGACCTGCCAGGGCGCGCAGGCCGAGTGCCAGGAGCGCCTGGACGCCAATGCCGAGTACCGCGCGCACATCAACGCGACCCTCGCGGACGAGGGCCTCTCCTACGAGAAGGGCCTGACGAACAAGAACTTCCTCTGGCTGCTCGTCGAGGAGCTCGGCCTGGACGAGCTGCGTGAGCGCGTGCGCCGGCCGCTGACCGACCTGCGCGTCGGGCCCTTCTACGGCTGCTACATCGTGCGGCCGACAGAGCGTCTGCACATCGACGACGAGCGGCCCCGCGACACGTACCTCGGCCTCGTCATCGACGCCCTGGGCGGGACCGTCATCGACTACGCCGGGGCGCACAAGTGCTGCGGCTTCCCGATCCTCATGATGAACAGGGAAGCCTCGCTCGCCCAGGCCGGCCGCCATCTTGGCGACGCCGTCGATGCCGCCGCCGACTGCCTCGTGACGCCGTGCCCGCTGTGTCACCTCAACCTCGACCTCCAGCAGCCGCTGGCGGAGCGTGTCGTCGGCCGCGAGCTCGACATGCCGGTCCTGCATCTCCCCCAGCTCGTCGGGCTGGCGCTCGGCATCCCGCCCGATCAGCTCGGACTCGGGCGCCATGTCGTCAAGCCGACGGCGGTGATCGACTGGACGACAGCGGTCGTCGCCGAGGTCGGCGCGCCCAGCAGCGGCGGGTGATGGTGGGGCCGCGCAGGCTCGCCGGCGAGGTCCTCCGGCGGCTGGGCCTGTCGGCCGAGCCACCGCTCCCATCGTCGATGCCGACACCGACGCCGGCGCCTGGCGGCGGTGAGGACGCCGCGGCGCGCATCGATGCGGCGCGCGAGCGGCTGCGGTCGACGATCGCCGCGCCCCAGGACGAGCGCGACGGATAGGACGCCGAAAAGAGGGCCCCGCGAGGGCCCTCTTGTCCGGTGTACCCCTGGTCCTGCTCCCGTCATCCCCACTGGGATCCCCCGATCCCGTGGTCCGCGTTGTCCGCCCCCGACGACGCTTCTCATGGTGGCGCAGCGCCGGCCGATCGTCGTACCCCGCGGCGGGTGATCTTCGGAGGAGGCGCCGTTCACCCTCGGGCGCCGAGCTGCCGATAAGCAGCGCGTGGACGCCCGCGGCCCCGCCGTTCACCCTCGGGCGCCGAGCTACCGATAAGCAGCGCGTGGACGCCCGCGGCCCCGCCGTTCACCCTCGGGCGCCGAGCTACCGATAAGCAGCGCGTGGACGCCCGCGGCCCCGTCACGGTCCTGCTCTCGCGCTTCGAGGACCTCGTGAGCGCCGGCCTGCGCAGCCTCATCGGCGCCGATCCCAACCTGCGCATCGTCGCCGCCGACGTCGAGGCAGACCAGCTCGACGCGCTCATCTCCGAGCACGCGCCGCGCGTGACGATCCTGAACCTCGGCGCGCTGCGCGTGCCCGCCGACCTTCGCCGTCTGCACGCCGCGCATCCCGACACCCACGTCATCGTGCTCGCCAACCATCCGACGCCGGGCGAGTGCAGCCAGCTGCTCGCGCTCGGTGCGACGGCGTGTCTCGGCAAGGACATCGAGGGCCGCGACGTGCTCAACGCCATCCATCTCGTCTCGCGCGGACTGCACGTGCTGCCGCACAGCAGCCCGGCCAGTGCCGGTGCGTGGCTGCTGCCCGACGTCCTGACCCCGCGCGAGGCCGACGTCCTCGACCAGCTGCAACTCGGCCGCTCCAACGGCGAGATCGCCGCGGCGCTGTGCGTCGGGGTCGAGACGGTGCGCACCCACGCTCGCGCGGTGTTTCGCAAGCTGGGCGTGCACGACCGCCGGGAGCTGTCGGGACTGTCGCGGCTGCGGTAGGCGAGCTCGCGCAGGTTTCAACGGGTCGGAGCCGAACCGAGCGCCACCGCCTTCTCGGCCCGATGCCGGGCTTGGGCGAGCGCGAGCGTCTCGGCGATCCGGGCGACGAGCACGCAGGGCTCGCCCGTCAGCTCGCGCCAGGTCGTCCGCAGGACGACGTACCGGGCTCGCGTGTGCGCCGCGTCGCGGCGGCGGTCGCGCTCGAAGGCTGCGCGGGTGGCGTGGAACTCATAGCTGTCGAACTCGAGGACGACGCGCTCGGCACGCCATAGCGCGTCCACCTCGTAGCCCTCCGCACGGGCATTGAAGGCCGGCAGCGGGAGCTTCGCCGCGCGCAGGAGCGCGAGCAGGCATCGCTCGGCGGCAGAACGAGTGAAGGCGGGCTCGTCGACGAGCGCTCGCAGCGCGGAGGCGCCCGCGCGGCGCGGCGCGCGGCCCATCGCCGCCGCGATGTCGCGCTTCGTGACGAGGCGCTTGACCTGCGCCCGCTCGACGGCCGCGGCGAGGTCGGGCGGGGCGAGCTGCGGGGCGATGTCGAGCAACGTCCGAGCCGGACTGGTGATCGCGATACCACGCAGGGTGCGCGTGTCCGCGGGATGCAGCGTGGTGGTCCTATGTGACCGGATGCCGTCCTGGCGCACACGGTCCGCTGCGAGCGTCACGTCGATCGGGCCCTCGATCGGGGGGCGGATGCCCCACAGCACCGCCGCCGAATCGTGGCTGACGACGGAGCCGGCGCCGCATGCGAGGACCGCCGCGAGGGCGCGAGCATACGGCGCGGGCGCTTCGTGGCCCCAGAGATAGACGCCGCGATGAACACGGTGCAGCGCGGCCCGCTTCACGCGATGGGCGATCGCCCCCCGCCCCAGTCCGAGCGCCACAAGCTGGTCTCGCGCGATGACGCCGTGCTGGCGGGCCGCGACGAACGCGATGAGCTGGTCGGCATGCACAACTGACCCCACCTGTCCCGACGTGGCCAGCTCGGTCACTGCTGCACGACATACGTGCAGAGGTGACCCCGCTCGCCGCGCAGCCGCCAGCGAGGTCACTTGCGCATGCGATCCGGACACCCGCAGAGCATGCGGGTACGGACCGCCATCGCCCGCGGGAGCGCACCTCTCCGAACGCTTCCGTTACACACTCGGCACGAATCGGGGCGGCGGCGCACGTACGGCGCGGAGGTTCGGGCAGCGCGTCGGGCGCATCCGGGCGCCACAAGTGGCGCGCGACCTCGCCGTACGAACGCGCGCGCCCACGAGTCCCCGATCGTGCAGCCCCTGGGCGAGCCGGTCGCCCTACGGCACGCGCGCGCCCACGAGTCCCCGATCGTGCAGCCCCTCGGCGAGCTGGGCGAGCCGGTCGCCCTACGAACGCGCGCGCCCACGAGGCCCCGCTCGTGCAGCGCCTCGGCGAGCTGGACGAGCCGGTCGCCCTACGAACGCGCGCGCCCACGAGTCCCCGCTCGTGCAGCGCCTCGGCGAGCTGGACGAGCCGGTCGCCCTACGATACGCGGGCGCCCACGAGTCCCCGCTCGTACAGCGCCTCGGCGAGCTGGGCGAGCGGTCGCCCTACGACACGCGGGCACCCACGAGGCCCCGCTCGTGCAGCGCCTCGGCGAGCTGGACGGTGTTCAGCGCCGCGCCCTTGAGCAGGTTGTCGCCGACGACGAAGAAGTTCAGCGAGCGGGGATCGGCGAGGTCTCGACGGACGCGGCCGACGGCGACCTCGTCGCGGCCGGCGTACTGCAGCGGCGTCGGGACCTCGTCGACGACGAGGTTCGGAAACGCCCGCAGGACCTCCAGCGCACGCTCGAGATCGACCTCGCGGGCGAACGTCGCGCGCACGGCGACGCCGTGGCCGACCATGACCGGCACCCGCACGCAGGTCGGCGAGACCGCCAGATCTCCGATCCCCAGGATCTTGCGCGACTCGTCACGCAGCTTGCGCTCCTCGTCGGTGTGGTCGTCGTCGCCGAGCGTGCCGAGCAACGGCACGACGTTGAAGGCGAGGGTCGCGGCGTGGACGGAGTGGTCGACCTTCGCCGCAGCAGCGGCGCCGTCGCCGCAGAGCTGCCCGACGTCCGCGGCCAGCGGCGCGACCTGCCCGGCCAGCTCGTCGATGCCCTTCTGCCCCGCGCCGCCCGCGGCCTGGTAGCTCGTCGCCACCATCGCGCGCAGGTCGAAGGCGTCGTGCAGCGCCTTCAGCGGCAGCATCGCGACCATCGTCGTGCAGTTCGGGTTGGCGACGATCCCGCGGTGCGCATCGAGCGCCTCCGGGTTGACCTCCGAGACGACGAGCGGCACCTCGTCCACGAGCCGGAACGCGCTGGAGTTGTCGACGACGACGGCGCCCGCGGAGACGAAGCGCGGCGCCCACTCGCGTGAGCGGGTCGCGCCGGCCGAGAAGAGCGCGACGTCGAAGCCCTGGATCGTCTCGTCGGTGAGCGGTGCGACGACGAGCCCGCCGCCGAGCTCGCGGCCGACAGAGCGCTCGGAGGCGAACGGCACGATCTCGCGCGCCGAAAACCCCCGTTCGCACAGCAGCCGCAGCATGACGGTGCCGACCGCGCCCGTGGCGCCGACGACCGCGACGCGCAGGCCGTCCGAGCTCATAGCTGTGCCCCGTTGCTCGTCGGATGGTTGGCGGCACGGGTCATCGCATGTCTCGCTAGACGAACTCCCCGAACGGCCGCTCGGGCCGGATCGTGTCGGTGCCGGACAGCTCGAACGCGGCGTGCAGCGCGCGCACCGCCCCCGGCACGTGCTCGCCGGCGATGACGCAGGAGATCTTGATCGGCGACGTCGAGATCATCTCGATGTTGATCTCCTCGGCGCCGAGCGTCGTGAAGACCTTCGCGGCGACGCCCGGGTGAGACTTCATCCCGGCGCCGATCACCGACACCTTGCCCATCGCCTCGTCGGTCTGGATCGCGAGGCGGAGCTCCTGGGCGAGCGGCGCGAGCGCCAGGCGCGCATCGCCGAGGTCGGCACGCGGGACGGTGAACGACATGTCGGCGCCCGCGCCCTCGGAGACCGGCTCGTTCTGGATGATCATGTCGATGTTCACGTTCGCCTCGGCGAGCACGGTGGCGATCCGCCCGGCGATGCCGGGGACGTCCGGGATGCCCTTGAGCGTGACCCGAGCCTCCTCGGTGGAGTGCGTGACGGCGGTGATGAGCGGTTGTTCCACGGTCTCCTCTTCTCCGACGACCACCGTACCGGGCTCGTCCGTGAAGCTCGACCGGCAGTGGATCCGCACCCCGTGGTTGCGGGCGTACTCGACCGAGCGCAACTGCAGCACGCCGGCGCCCGAGGCCGACATCTCGAGCATCTCCTCGAACGAGACGACGGGCAGCTTGCGCGCGTCTGGGACGATCCGCGGATCGGCGCTGAAGACCCCCGCGACATCGGTGTAGATCTCGCAGACGTCGGCGCCGATCGCCGCCGCGAGCGCGACCGCGGTCGTGTCCGATCCGCCGCGCCCGAGCGTCGTCACGTCCTTGGCGGTGGACACGCCCTGGAAGCCCGCGACGAGCACGATCGAGTCGGCGCCGAGGGCGTCACGGATCCGATCGGCTCGCACATCTAGGATGCGCGCCTTGGTATGCGACGTGTCCGTGACGATGCCCGCCTGCGACCCGGTCAGGGAGATCGCGCGATGGCCGAGGTCGTTGATCGCCATCGCGCACAGCGCGCAGGACTGGCGCTCGCCGGTCGAAAGCAGCATGTCCATCTCGCGGGGATCCGGATGAGGCGAGATCTCCTGCGCCTCGGCGATGAGAAAGTCGGTCGTCTTGCCGCGTGCGCTGAGCACCGCCACGACGCGGTTGCCGGCCTCGCGCTTGGCCACGATGCGCTGCGCCGCGCGCTTCAGGCGCTCGGCGTCGGCGACGGAGGTTCCACCGAACTTCATGACCACGGTGCCTGACATGACGGGTTCGGAGGGTAGCGAGTGAGCTCGCTGCCGCCACGCGCACGCCTTGGCGTGCTGGCCGTCGCCGTCGCGCTCCTGCTCGGCGGCGGGGTCTATCTCGTCTTCATCCGCGGCGGCGACGACGGCCCGGTCCTCGAGGCCGGGTCGCGCTTCGGCAGCGATGCCGAGGGCGGCGGCGGCGGAGCGCTGCTGGACACGCTTGCCCCGGTGCTCGGCGCGCGCCAGCAGGCCCGGGCCGGCGGCCCAGACCCCGCGCCACCGACGGCCGAGGAGGTGACGCGGGCGATGGGCGACGCCGTCGCCGGGGTGTTCATCGTCGGTCTCCCCGGGACGCAACCCCGCGGTTCGTTCTTCGAACGCCTCGGCGCGCGCCCCTACGGCGGCGTGCTGCTCACGCGCCACAACTACGACGAGCCGTCGCAGCTCGCGGGGCTGACCGCGCAGATCCAGAAGGTCGCGCGCGACGCCGGCCACCCGGCGCCGATCGTCACCGCCCGGCAGGAGGGCGACGAGTTCAGCGCCTTCGCGAACCTCGCGCCGCGCGGCCAGGCGGATGTGGGCGCCGGCAAGGTCGCCGACATCCGCGCCAGCGCGCTCGCAGCGGGCCAGCAGCTGCGCGTCCTCGGGGTGGGGATGAACCTCGCGCCCAACGCAGACGTCGCGGTCTCCGGCGGCCCGGGACAGGGACGCGCGTTCGCGGATTCGGCGAGCAAGGTCGTGCGCGCCGTGAAGGCGTCGGTCGCGGGCTACCGCCGCACCGGCGTCGCGCCCGCCGTCGGCCCGTTCCCCGGCGACGGCGCCGCCTCGCAGGATCCCGAGAGCGGGCCCGCCCCGGTCGGCCTCGGCCTCGAGGACCTGCGCGGCAGCGACATGACGCCGTTCGCGGCCGTCGCGAGCGGGCGGGGCGCGGCGCCCGCGGTGCAGATGTCCAACGCGATCTACGTCGCGTACGACAGCGTCACCCCCGCGACGCTCCTCCCCGACGCCGTCAAGGAGCTGCGCGACCGGCTCGGCTTCGAGGGCACGATCATCTCGGCGGACCTCGTCGCGACGACGGCGACGACCGGCGGCAGGGTCGGCGAGGCCGCGGTGGCGGCCATGACGGCCGGCGTCGACATGCTCGTCGTGCCCGGCGGCCGTGCCCAGCAGGACGAGGCCTACCGCGCCGTCGTGGCGGCCGTCGCGAGCGGCACCATCTCCACCGACCGGATCGTCTCGGCCCTGCGACGGATCGCGGCGCTGCGCCGGCTCACGCGCGACGCGCGCGAGCCGATGAGGATCGACGGCTGAGAGGATCGACGGCTGAGAGCGGTCGGGCTGCGCCAGCACCGGCGATGGCCTACAGCCGGCGCCGCCCGGAAAAGGCCTTGCCGAGCGTGACCTCGTCGGCGTACTCGAGGTCGCCGCCGACCGGCAGCCCGCTCGCGAGCCGGGTGACGACGACGTCGGGGGCACGTTCGCGCAGCGCGTCGGCGATGTGCAGCGCGGTCGCCTCGCCGGTCGTGGTCGGGTTCGTCGCCAGCACGACCTCGCGGATGCCGCCCTCGGCGACGCGGCGGTAGAGCTCGGCGATCTTCAGGTCGTCGGGGTCGACGCCGTCGATCGGCGACAGCGCGCCGCCCAGCACGTGGTAGCGGCCGCGGTACTCGTGCGTCCGCTCGACCGGGATGACGTCGCCGGCCTCCTCGACGACGCAGATGAGGCCGGCGTCCCGGCGCTCGTCCTCGCAGATCCGGCAGCGCGGCCCGTCGGCGAGGTTGAAGCACACCTCGCAGAGCCCGATGCGCTCCTTGACCTCGCGGATCGAGTCCGCGAGCGCGTTGGCGTCCTCGGGCGACGCGCGCAGGAGGTGGAACGCGAGGCGCTGCGCCGTACGCGCCCCGACCCCGGGCAGCTTGCCGAGCTCCGTGATGAGGCGCTGGACGGGCGGTGCGTACAACTAGTGGACGCGGCCGGAAGTTCGGCGAGGTTTTGCCGGATGCCCGGCCGTGATCTGACGGTCGACGGTGACCCGGCGCGCGTGCCTCTGGCACGTGGCCGGGCGCCGGCGGCCGTCAGGCGCGGATCGGGCGC
>Ga0136631_10000084_pt1 | contig 25353 bp, 24 predicted proteins | sample AntDrymUQ6012206_2_FD_104655 | JGI IMG/M metagenome (GOLD analysis project Ga0136631, IMG submission 104655) | Polar desert sand microbial communities from Dry Valleys, Antarctica - metaG UQ601 (22.06) | ecosystem: Environmental > Terrestrial > Soil > Desert | place: Antarctica: Dry Valley... | reverse complement strand
TCGTCGACGTCCCCGAAATGCTCGTCGGCGTCGGCGTCCTCGTCAGGCGCGTCTTGCGACTCGGCGCCAGGCGCAACCCCATCGCTCCCGCCCGCCGCCTCCAGTGGCGAGCGACGCCGCCGACGGGCCGGAGGACGAGGACCACGAGGAGGAGCCGGCGGGCGGGAGCGATGGGGTTGCGCCTGGCGCCGAGTCGCAAGACGCGCCTGACGAGGACGCCGACGCCGACGAGCATTTCGGGGACGTCGACGAGGACGACGTCGAGGACGAGGATGCGGACGAGGCTTCGGAGGGCGACCAGGATGCTGACGCCGAGGCGGGCGACCCCGACCCCGATGCCGACTTCGACGACGACGACGACGACTACGACGACGACGACTACGAGGACGACGACGACTACGACGAGGACACGGGGGACCGGCCCGCGGTGGCCGCCCCCAACCTCCCGCCCAGCCGCCCGCTGACGGCCGCGGGTGCCCGTCGTCCCGTGCCCCCGCCGGCCCTGCCGGCCCGCTCAGCTCCCCCGGGCCGGGGCAACGCCACCGGCGCGATCCTTCCGCCGTACGCGCAGAGCCGTCCTGGAGGCCACACCGAGGCGTCGTCGCCGGAGCCCTCCGGCCGGCGCACCGCGATCATGGCGATCGTCGGAGGCCTGCTGCTGCTCGTGGGAGTGGGCTTCGGAGCCACGCAGTTGCTCGGCGAGGACGAGGGCGCACAGCCCGCCGACCAGACCTCCCAGCCGACCGGCGGTGCAAGCGGTGGTGACGACACGGGCGCCGGCTCCGGCAACCGCTCCGGCGCCGGCGTTGACCCCGGCAGGGTGACCGTGGCCGTGCTCAACGGCACCACCGTTCCCGGGCTGGCGGCGCAGATCGGCGACAACGTGGAGAGCCAGGGCTTCCAGCTCGGCACGATCACCAACAGCACCGACCAGCAGCGCGCGGAGTCGGTGGTGCTCTACGCGCCGGGCGCCGAGATGGAGGCGAGGGACGTGGCCCGCCGGCTGAAGATCTCACAGCGCGAAGAGGCCGATCCCGACAGCCAAGGCCTGGCCGGCGACGCCACCGTGATCGTGGTGGCGGGCCAGGACAAGACGCGCTAGCGAGCTAGGGGACTATGCCGGCGCGCAGGTTGGCGTCGGCGGCCTGCTCGAGCAACGCTCGGTCCACGAGCGTGACGTCGCGTCCGCCGACGGTGAGCGTGGCGCCAGCGTGCGGGGGGTACCAGAAGGCCCTGATGCGGCGCTCGGTCACCTCGGGCGGGTCGCCCGGGCGCACGCGCCGCATCTCCTCGAACTGCTCGCGGGTCACATACCGCCCGGCGCCCTGGGGCTCACGGGGGAGTTGCTCGGAGCCCATCGCGAGGTCGATCACCTCGCGGAAGAGCGACCGCAGATGCTCCTGGCTGGCGATGTCGAGCGACAGCGCGGTCTCCGTGCCCGGGTTGATCGCAAAGCGCCGCACGCGCACCAGATCGCCGGTGTCGAATCGCTCGTCCACGAAGTGGGCCGACACCCCCCACTCGGTCAGTCCCTCGAGCACAGCCGCGTTGTAACCGCCCAGGCCGCGCCAGTCGGGCAGCGGCGCGGGGTGGAAGTTCAGGCACCCGATCCGGCCCAGCTCGATGAGCGGCGGCCGGATCAGCCGCCAGAACAGAAACGACAGCACCAGATCCGTGCCCTCCAGGTCGACGTTCGCCGAGGAGGGGTCCTCGATCGCGTCGTAGAGGTCGCGGTCGGTGGCCATCGGTAGGCCGTGCTCGCGAGCCACGAGATCCAGCCGCTGGTCGTCGCGCGCGGCGGAGGTGTCCGGGGGGGCCACCACAGCGGCCACCTCCCAACCGCGCTCCACCAGGTGGCGCAGGGCTGCGACAGAGGAGCGCTTGTGCTTGCCCATGAAGACGGCCTTCATTCGGTGAGCCTCTCGTACAACGCCAGCGTCCGGCGCGCCGCCTGCTCCCACGAGTAGGGCCCCGCGGCGGCCGCGGCCGCCCGGGTGGCCAGCGCCTCACGCTCGCCGGGGTGATCGAGCAGCCGCTGCAGCGCCTCGCGCAGGGCGACGGGATCGCCGGGTGGCACGGCCACCACCGCGCCGTGATCGGACGCCACCTCGGCGAAGCCGCCCACCGCGGACGCCACGATCGGCTTGCCGAAGGCCAGCGCGGTGGCGAGCACGCCGGACTGGTCGATCCGGCGGTGGGGGAGGGCCACCACGTCCGCGCGGCGAAAGTAGGCGGGCAGTTCGGGGTCGTCCACGAACCGCTCCACGAAGCGCACCCGCCCGCGGGCGCGCTCGGCGACGGCGTGCAGCGCAGCTATGTCCATATGGGGCATGCCCACCACCCACAGCTCGGCGCCGTCGATCCGCTGGAAGGCCTCGAGCAGGACGTCGACGCCCTTGTAGGGGCGCACCAAGCCGAAGCTCAGGATCACCGGTCCTTGTACCGCTTCCAGCTCGGGTGGAAGTGGACGCTCCAGCGGCAGCCGAGTGAGGTGCTCGAAGGCGCCGTGGGGGATTACGTGCACGCGGTCGGGATCGGCACCGAAGCGCTCCACCAGCTCCGATGCCCCCGCGCGGGCGTGCACGACCAGAGCGTCCATGCGCCGCACCAGCCTTCGGGTGACCGGCTCGCGCGCCCCGCCCCCGCGGCGCAACGTGTTGTGCACCGTGAGCACCCGTGGGCGTGCGGGCGGGAGCAGCAGCGAGTCGATGGCCTCGAGGGCCAGCCATTGGTAGTGGCGAACGTCGGCGTTGCGCGCGTGGGAGCGGTAGCGCAGCATGTCGGGCACGTGCTCCGCCGCGCGAACCAGGCGGCGGGCGTTGCGTCCGCGGCCCGGCGCGGTGGCGCGGCGGTAGAAGCGCTCGCTCACCCGAAAGCCATCCACCGGAGGCGATGCGCCGTGAACGAAGCGGCTGGTGAGCAGCTCGACGTCGGCGCCGGCGCGGGCCAGCGCGCCCGCGAGGGCATGGTCGTAGGGCAGCGACCAGGCGCCGGGATCGATGAGCTGCACGCGCACGCCCCCATTCTCGCCCGCGGGCGCGTCCAATAGCTTTCCGCCGGTGGAGTCGAGCCCAGTGGTCCGCGCCACCTTCCTGGTGCTCGTGCTCGTGACAGTCGCGGCGTTCTTCGTCACGCAGTCGCTGAAGACCGAGGAGCCGCTCATCCTCCGCTTCGCCGTGGCGCAGCCGGAGGTTTTCTCCCCCAACGGCGACCGGGTGGGCGATTCGCTCTCGGTGGGCTTTGACCTCTCCCGCCCCGCCGAGCTCACCTTCTCCGTGATCAACTCGGAGGGCGAGGAGGTGCGCCGCCTCGTGGACGACCGGCCGCTGGCCGGCGACACCAAGCACCGGCGCCGGTGGGACGGCCGCGATGACGAGGGCGTGCGCGTGCCCGATGCCACCTACCGGCTGCGGGTGGTGCGCCGCAAGGAGGGGCGGGTGGTTGATTCCTTCAAGGAGGTGCGGGTGGACACCGCTGCGCCCAAGGTCGCCCTCGACTCCGCCGAGCCGGGCGTGGTGGACCCCGGCGACGGCGACGTGGCGGTGCGCGTGCGCTACAGCGGACCGCAGAACGCCAATCCCGAGTTCCGCGTGTACCGGACCGAGGGGGGCCCGGTGCGCATCGTGCGGCGCTTCCGCGGCGACGGCAGCCGAAGCGGCGTGTGGGACGGCTCGGTGATCAGCGGCGCCCCGGCGGTGGACGGCAACTACGCCTTCCAGGTGCGCGTGCGAGACGCCGCGGGCAACGAGACGCTTGCGCCCAAGGGTGTGCCCACGGGGTCCACGGCGGCGGCGGGCGCCGGCACCACGGTGCGAAGGCTCACCCTCCAGGGCCCGCTGGGCGTGGTGGATGCGGGCACCGTCGCGCGCCTGGACGTTGGCCCCAGCGCGCGCCGCTACCGCTTCGCCTTCTCGCGGCTGGGCGCCCGCCGCGACATCCGCCGCGACCGCCGCCGCGGCGAAGAGCTGCGCGTGCGGATTCCGAGCGATGCCCGCACGGGCATCTATCTGGTGCGGGTGCGGTCCCGGGGGCTCCGCGCGGTATGGCCACTGGCGGTGGCGGGCAGCCCCCCCGCGCGGGCGGCGAACCGCCCGCGGCCGCTGGTCGTGCTGCCCACGGTCACCTGGCAGGGCCTGAATGCCTGGGACTCCGATCTTGACGGCTTCGGCGACACCCTGGACAGCGCGCCATCGATCCCCGACGAGCGGCCATTCGCTGATCGCGGTCTGCCACCGCGGTTCGCCTCCGAGGTCTCCCCTCTGCTGCGCTTCCTGGACCGCGAGCGGCTGGCGTACGACCTCACGACAGACCTGTCGCTCGCCCGGCGGGAGGGACCGTCGCTCGGCAACGCGCCCGGCGTGGCCGTGGCGGGCACCTCGATCTGGCTCCCGCGCACGGTGCGCGACCGGCTGCGCCAGGAGGTCGAGGACAATGGCCTGAAGGTGGTCTCGTTCGGTCGACAGTCGCTTCGCAGGACGGTGGCGCTGGTGGGCGAGCGGCTGCAGGACGCCAGCCCCCCGCGCCCCGACGACCTCTTCGGGGAACGCACGCGGGTGTTTCGGTCCGACCCACCGGCGCCGCTCGCCGCTCAGGAGGACCGGCTGGGGCTGTTCGAGGGCGTGGACAGCCTGTTCGGCGAGTTCGAGGTCTTCGAGCGATCGCTGGCCCTGCCGCCCGACGCGCGCCTTCTCACCGCCGCCGGGCGCGAGGAGGGAGAGCCCGCCTTCGTGGGCTACCGACTGGGCAAGGGAGTGGTGATTCGCCCCGGCACACCGCGCTGGGCGCGCGAGCTCGAGGAGAGCCGGCTCAGCGAAGAGGTGCCGCGTGTGACAGAGCGCACATGGTCTGAGATCTCGCGCCGTCGCTGACTGCCGCGTCTGCCATCCTGCGGCCGCTATGGCCCGCAAACTGCTCATCGGGGGCGCTCTCGTCCTCGTCCTACTGGTCGCCGGCGGCGGCATCTACTACTGGCTGGCGAACAAGCCGGTGGAGAAGCGCGGCTCGGCGAACGAGGAGTTCGACACCTCCGATTCGCCCGACCAGGCCAAGCCGCAGCGCAAGCGGATCAAGGTCCCGTGGCCCACCTACGGCTTCGACCTCCAGCGCACCAAGGTCTCCCCGTACGATCACCGCCCGCCGTATCGCAGGCTCTGGTCGATAGACGCGAAGGACACGCTGGAGTTCCCGCCCACCGCCGGCTACGGCAACGTCTACATCGCCCAGCAGAAGGGCCTGTTCTTCGCGGTGAACGGCAAGACGGGCAAGCCGGTCTTCAAGACGAAGAACTTCAAGCGCTGCGCCGCCTCCTCACCGACATTGGGCAACGGGATGATCTACCAGGCCTACATGGACTTCGTGGAATGCGGCCAGAACGACCCAGGCCCTACCGGCTTCGTGACCGCCATGAATGCCCGCACCGGCAAGGAGAAGTGGCGCTGGAAGGGGATGCCGGTGGAGTCTTCGCCGCTGCTGAAGGACGGGATCCTCTACTTCGGCTCCTGGGACAACAAGGTGCACGCCATCCGGGCCAGGAACGGCAAGGAGGTCTGGAGCTTCCAGACCAGTGAGCGCGTGAACACCTCGCCGGCCTACTCGAAGGGGCGCATCTTCTTCGCCAACCAGGCGGGCGACGTGTACGGAGTGAACGCCAAGACGGGCAAGCAGGCCTGGAAGGCGTCGTCGGCGTCGTCGGCGCTGGGCGCCCGCGAGTTCTTCTACGCGTCGCCCACCGTGGCCTACGGCCGCGTGTTCATCGGCAACAGCGACGGCACGATGTTCGCCTTCGGGGCACGGACCGGCAAGACGTTGTGGGCGCGCCCGCTGGGCACCTACATCTACGCCGCGGCGGCGGTCTGGGACAAGAAGGTCTACACCGGCACCTACGACGGCAAGCTCTTCGCGCTCGACGCCGCCACGGGCGACACCAAGTGGTCGAAGGAGATGCCCAGCGCGGTGCACGCGCCCCCGACGGTGATGGACGGGCTCGTGTACGCGGCCGCGTGCTCCAGCTGCGGCTCGGAGGCATCGCGCTACGTGAAGATGGGCACCCGCGACATCACGATCGCCTTCAACGCCCGCAACGGGCGCGAGGTGTGGCGCTTCCCCAACGGCAAGTACGCCGGTCCCGTGATCGCCGACCAGGATCGCGTGTATCTCACGGGGCGTTCGTTCCTCTACGGGCTGAAGCCCGTGAAGCCGAAGAAGGCCGGGGCGAAGGCGACGGGCGCGAAGAAAAAGGCAGCGAAGAAAAGGAAGAAGAACTCGCGCTGAGCGAGTTCGGAACGCTTTTACCCCCTATGGGGGGCAAAAGTCTTCAATTCTCGCTCGGGTTCTCCCTCGCTGAGCCTGTCGCCCAGGTACACCAGCGCCGCCGCCACTGCACCAGTGGCGGGCCACACCAGGTAGTAGTTGTTGAAGGTGCGCCCGATGAAGAGCAGCACCAGCACCGAAATCGAGAAGCCCACCGCCCCGACCCACAGCTCGCGCGAGTGGTGCTGGATCCAGAGCAGCCATACGGTCAAGGGGAGCCAGGTCACGAGGGCGAACAGCACGAAGGGATATGAGCCGTCGCGATCTTCGAGGATCCCTGCCCGGATCAGCATCGCGGACAGCCCGTAGCCCACGATCTTGTAGGTGCCGGCGCCGAACTTCACCGTGTCGTCGTAGAACGCGACGGGGTCGACGATCAGGAACGGGAGTATCCCCACGGCCAGCACGCCGGCGAACACGGCGGCCACTCGCTTGAGCTCGGGACGCTCGACGCCTCGCGCCACCAGCATGAGGGCAATGAACGGGATGGCCACCACCGCGAACTGCTTGAACAGCACGGCGCCCGCAAGGCTCGCGACAGCCCAGCGATACCGCCCGCGTGTCACGAGCGCAAAGGCCAGCAGGGTGAGGGTGAGGCTGGGCGCGTCGTTCTGCCCGAACCACGCCGATCGCACGGCGATCGGGTTGGCCACCACGAGCGCGCCCAACGCCAGCCGCCAGCCCAGCGGGGCGCGGAAGGCCAGCGCGGCCGCGAGACCGCCGAGCGTGAACAGGAGAACGAGCACCCGGTAGTCGTCGAACGGGGAGGGCAACAGGCGCCAGACCGCCGAGGTGTAGATGGTGCCCGGGAAGTAGGCGTAGTGCTCGAGCGACACCTCGCGCTCCCGCACGCGCTCGGACACGCTGCCGTCGCGCGTGTAGAAGCGCTCCATGCCCGACTCCCGGTAGTCGTGCCCGTAGGGGTTGTCGCCGTCGAGCAGCAGGTCGCCCGCCAGCTCGATCTGGAAGGTGGAGTCGTTGGTGTGAAACCACGGCGCGGTGGCGTCGCGCAGGCCGAGCTGCAGGAGGGTCGAGGGCAGCAGCAGGGCGAGCGCCACGGCCAGGACGAGCAGCGCGCCCGCCCAGGCGGGCCGGTCGCCTCGCCGCCGCAGCTGCCACGCGCCGATCAGCGCTACGGCCAGGGCGGCGAGGAAGCACGCGGCTCGCGCGATTCCCACGTCCCACTCCTCGCCCGCGGCGCGCACCAGCGGGCCCAGGATCCCGTTGGGCTCCACCGAGCCCGGCCGGAAGGGCAAGGGGTCCGAGCCCAGCTCGGGCAATGTCACGGCGAGGATGGCCAGCAGCAGGCCGAGCAGCGCCCAGCTCTCGGGCTCGGCCAGCCGTCCGCGCAGGCCCAGGCGCTCCATCACGCCGCCGCCGCGGCGGGGTCGGGATGCGCCCGTTCACGGTGCACGCCGTCGTCGATGCGTGTCCACGTGAGCTGGCCGGCGGCAACGCCGAGCACCATCCACGTGAGCGGATCCTCCAGGAAGCCGCTGTAGAACAGCGCGTGCACGAACAGCCCGAGGAAGGCGGCGCCCAGCGCCAGCCCCATGGCGGGCTCCAGCCGCCTCACCGCCATGATCGCGCGCGCTCCCCCCACCAGCAGCCAGGCGTAGAGCAACAGGCCGACCAGGCCCAGCTCGGCGGCCACCGTGAGGGGCGTGGTGTGGGACACGAACGTGGGCGTGGGGCGGTCGCTGCGGGCCAGCTGTCGGCTGGCCCGCGGCTGGCCACCGAGCCCGACACCCAGGATCGGCTCGTCCTCGACCACCCGGATCGTGTCCTCCACTCGTTCGGAGCGGTCGGCGGTCACGGTGCGCAATGACTTGTCTCGAACCGCGACCGAGGCCACCATGTAGCCCACGCCCAGCAGAGTGACCAACGTGACTCCGCCCACCACGAGCAGCCTCACATTGCGCCCGCCCGTGGCCACGGCGACACCCAGCGTGATCGCCACCAGCGCCACCATGCTCGACTGCGAGTAGGAGAACAGCAACCCCGCCCACATCACCACGAGCAGCACGATCCCCAAGCGCAGGTCAACGCGCTGGAGGGCGAGGAGCACCAGAAGCACGCCGATGCCGAGCACCACGTGGCGCCCGTAGAGGCTTGGGTCGCCGAACAGAGATGTGACCCTGAAGAAGTCCGAGTTGGCGTTGGACACCTCGAGGTTGGGCGCGAAGAACAGGAGATCGTGCGTGATCGACTGGTAGAGCCCGACAGCCGCGAATGCCACCGCCAGGCCGATGCCCACCCGCGCCAGAGCGCGCGGGGCCCACTCCGGGAACGGAGCGCGTGCCACGACTCCCAGCAGCAGCGCGAACGGAAGCGTGAAGTAGGCCAGCAGCTCCACTCCCTGCTCGAGGGAGTCGGCCCACAGCACCGACAACGCCGCGTAGGCGATGAACGCCGCCGCGGGATAGGCCACCACACGGGGCAGCGCCCGGGCGGCGCCGGTCTCGATCCGGTCGGATCGGGCTGCCCGCCAGGCCAGCGCCAGCGCGGCGGCGGCGAGCACGAAGTAGAGCGGCAACAGGCGCCCGAGCTGACCGTCCTCGGCGAGGGCGAGGGGAAAGCCGCCGGAGGTGTCGAACGCGATCGGCGGGCGCAGCGGCGCGGCCGCGAGCACGGCGATCGGCACCCAGGCGGGCCGGTGGATGAAGACGGCCGCCGCACCGGCGAGCACCGCAAGTCCCAGCACCACCGCGAGCGCACCTGCGGGAGAGGCCAGGGCGTCGAGCCTGCCGAGGTCCGCCGACGCCGCCGCCAGTCCAACCTCCCCCAGCGCCAACAGCGCGAGGGCGCCGAGCATCGCGATGCGTCCGCGGCCGGCCAGCAGCAGCGCCGCTCCGGCGGCGGCTAGAACTGTGGCGAACTGGGCGAGGTCGGGATGTTCCACGTTTGGCGATGCAGCCGGCTCGGCCGGCTGCGCACGATTGGCTTCCGGGCGGGAGCGTAGAGCGCAGGCCGCTCAGAACGGCGCTCTATGGAGCGATTCGCCTCCGGCGGTTGTACTCCTCGGCGGCCTCGCGGATTCCCTCTCCGCGCCAGGGCAGCAGTTCCTGGCGGGCGTGGAAGGCATAGCGGCGCGGGTCATGCCCCGGGAGCGCCAGCGCGGCGAGCGCTCGAATGCCGTAGAAGAGCACGCCGCACAGGCGCACCGCGAGCGCCTCGGCCGCGGACTCGTGCTTGGCCAGGTAGCGCGCCCGGCCGCGGTGGAACTCCACGATCCGCCTTCGTGCGCTGCGGAGGTCGGTGGTCAGCTGGTCGTGGTGAACCGCGCGGGCGGAGGGCTCGTAGAGCACCCGCCAGCCCGCGTCGCGCAGGCGCTTGCAGAAGTCCGTCTCGTCCGAGTAGACGAAGAACTCTGGGTCGAGGTAGTCCACCTCCGCGGCGGCGTCCCGGCGTACCAGCATCGCGCTGGACTGCACCCAGCCCACGCGTCGCGTGCGGCGCCCGCGGCTCTGGACGGTGACCAGGCGGTGCAGGAACAGCAGGCCGGCCAGCGCGGGGCCGAGCCCGGGCAGCCGCCAGGCGCACGCCTTCTCCTCGCCGGCGGTGGACAGCAGCTGGGCCCCGGCCACAGCCGCCGCGGGGTCGGCGCGCAGCGCCTGCACCAGAGCCTGTGCTGCCCCGTCGTACAGCTCGGAGTCCTCGTTGAGCATCAGACACCAGCGCCCGCGCGACTCGCGCATGAGCGTGGAGTCGTTCTCCGCCTTTCCCGTACGCCTGTCCAGGGCGATCAGGCGGGCGTCGTGACCGCTCTGCTTCACCGCCGCCGCGGAGCCGTCGTCGGAGCAGTTGTCGAGCACCAGGACCTCGCGCGAGAGCTCCGGCGGGTGCGTGCGCTCGATCGCGTCGAGGCAGGCCGGCAGGTAGTCGCGGCCGTTGGTGTTCACCACGCAGTAGGAGAGCTCGACCTCACCCATCGCCGGCCACGCTCTCCAGCAGCAGTCGCAGCCGCTCGGCCAGCAGCCGGCGGTCGAACTCGGTCTCCGCGAGGTGGCGCGCGTTGGCCCCCATCCGTGCCGTGAGCTCGGGGTCGTCGCACAAGCGCTGCACCTGGTCGGCGAGATCGGCCGGGTCGCCCGCGCGGGTATGGACCCCGGCCTCGTTGCGTTCCACCAGCTCGCGCTGCCAGCCGTCGGTGTTCACGATCGCCGCGCGGCCGGCCGCAAAGGTGTCGAACAGCTTGTTGGGCGAGTTGGTGGCGAGTATCGGCACGTCCTTGAAGATCGTCATGCACGCGTCCGACGCCGCGGCCAGCCGCGCGGCCGACTGCTTGTCGCCCGCGGGGAGCAGGTGCACGTTGTCCAGGCCGCGACGTTCGATGTCGGCCTCAAGGCCGGCCCGGCGCTTGCCGTCGCCCTGGAGGACGAAGGCCACGGAACGCTCTCCTCGGCTGCGCAGAAGCGCGGCGGCCTCCACGACCTGGCCAAGGTCGTTGGCCTCGCCCATGGTGCCGAAGTAGGACGCCACGAAGGCGTCCTGGAGTCCCAGCCGCTCCCGCAGCCCTCCCGGGTCCACGTCCGGTGAGAAGAGCTCGAGGTCCGATGCGTTGGGGATCAGGGTCACTTGATTGGGCGGCACGCCGGCTGCGATCACCCCGTCGCGCATCCCCGGCGACAGCGCGACCACGTGGGTGGCCGCGCCGTACGTGGCGCGCTCCAGGGCGCGGGCAGCGCGCTGGGCGCCGCGGGAGCGCAGCGCTCCCATCTGGATCGGCGCCTCGGGCCACAGATCGCGCACCTCGAAGACGAACGGCACTCGCCACCGCCTTGCCGCAGCGATTCCCGCCAGCCCGATCGTGAGTGGCGGCGAGGTGGCGAACACCACGTCCGCCCGCGGGCCGCGCACTCCCCTGGCTGCGGCTCCGGCGGTGAAGCGCGCGAAGCCCGCGATGCGGCTGGCGTAGCCGCGACCGGTGGCGCTCACATAGTCGGGTGAGGCGCCGCGCACCTCGCGGACGTCGATCCCATCCACCTCGCTCCCGGGCCGCCCCCGCGCCGCGGTTAGGATCGTCACCTCGTGGCCCGAACGCACCAGGTGGCGCGCGAACTCGTACGAGCGCGTGCCCCCCGTACCCTCGCGCGTGGTGAAGAACTGGTGCAGGTAGAGGATGCGCACGACCGCGGGGACGCTACGTGACTCGCGCGCTGGACATCCTGATCGCGGCGGCCGCGCTGGTGGTGCTGTCCCCATTGCTTGCCGTGGCGGCGGTGGCGATCCGCCTGGAGTCGCGCGGGTCGGTGATCTACCGCCACCGGCGCGTGGGTCGCGACGGCGAGCAGTTCGAGCTCCTCAAGCTGCGCACGATGGTCCAGGGTGCCGAGACGATGGGTGCGGGCCTCTACATCGAGGACCGCGATCCGCGCATCACCCGCACCGGCAAGCTGCTGCGCCGCTTCTCCCTCGACGAGCTGCCCAACCTCGTAAACGTCCTGCGCGGCGACCTAGCCATCGTGGGCCCGCGCCCGACGGTGAGCGAGCAGGTGGACCCCTACACCGACCATCAGCGCCGTAGGCTCGAGGTGCGGCCGGGCATCACCGGCTGGGCGCAGGTGAACGGACGTGCCGCGCTGCCTTGGCCCGAGCGGATCGAGCTTGACGTCTGGTACGTCGAGCACCGGTCGCTGCGCCTGGACCTGCGAATCCTCGCGCGCACGGTAAAGCTGCTGGTCACCGGCCGCGGCCTCTACAGCCAGGACCTGCGACAAGGGTGGGACTAGGGGTGCTCGGGGCCTAAGGCACGTTCTCCGGGCCGTTGTCGCGGTACTCGTCGCGGAACGTCCGGAGGGCATCGAAGACCTTTGGGTCGTACTTGGGGCACCCGAGCATCCGGCCGGTGCCGTTGGGCTGGGGGTCGATCGTCCATGCGCTGGCTGCAACCTCGAAGGGCATGTCGGTCTCGTTGGGCACGAGCACCATGTGGTAGTCGTCCTCGTCGAACAGCGCCCGGAGGTTGCCTCGCGCCTCGGCGGGGAGGTCCTTCTTGAACCAGATGATCACCCGGCCGTGCTCGAGCGTGTGCACGTACTGCTTGACGTCTTCTGCGGTCTCGTAGATGCCGTCGGGGGCCGCCTCGATGAAGTGCTTGCCGGACGCGGGCGGGTTCGACGGGTAGGCGATCTGCTCGGCGGGGTCCTCGGTGTGCTCGCGGGCGGTGGCGCGCTTGCTCGTGACCTCGCACCCGGCCGCTTCGACAGCCTGGTCGAGGTCGTCCACGCTCTGCTGAGGCACCTCGCCGCCGTCGGGGAGCACGTCGCTGTCGGCGCTTACGTTGCCGCCTCCACCACCATCGTCACCGCCGCTCAGGAGGACCACACCTACGACCACGGCTGCGATCACCAGCGCAAGGCCGGCTGCGTACCCGATCATCTGACGCCGGCGCTGGGCGCCCTTGGCTGTGGCCTCGCGCTCCTCGCGCTCGCGCCGTAGCTGCTCCTTCTGATCCTTGCGACTGGCCATGAGGGCCTGAAGAGTAGTGAGCGCCGCGGCGCCTAGGCCGGACGCCGCCCGGCCCTCGCCGAACGACCTCCGTTGGCGCTCTGTGACCGGCCGCCCCGTCTACGCGGAGTACGGCCCGCGGCCGTCCGCCGTCCGCCATAGCACTCGTCGATGAACTCCATGATCTCTCCGGTGAGCCGCTCCGGGCTGAGCCTCAGCTCGAGGATCGATGACGCCTCGATGAGCCGGGAGTTGGGCAGCTCGTGGACCAGCATGTCCGAGTCCGAGAACGGGTGGATCGGGTCCCGGGGGTGGCCGATCACCAGCGCCGGCGGCTTCAGGGTGACCCGCTCGGAGGTGGGCGGGGCCGTGCGCCCGAAGAACAGTCCCTGCAGCACCGACGCCGACGGCTTGGGGTCCTGGCTGGCCCAGTCGAGAAGCATCTGTCCCAGGAGGGGGCCGCGGCGGGGAACCAGCCGGGCCAGGTTGGCTCCCATCCGGGCCACGGGTGCACCGAAGGTGAGTCCCACGAGCAGGGGCGCGAACGCAAGCGCGCATCCCAGCAGCGCATTGTCCAGCACGGGCATCTCCACAAGCATTCCCTGGACCCGGGCCTGGTCGGCGGCGGCCGCCTCCAACGTGGCGTTGGCGCCGAGCGAGGTGCCGCCCACCACCGCCTTGTCGAGCTCGAGGTGGTCCATCAGCGCCAGCACCTGCGAGCCGAACAGGGTCATCGTGTAGTGGTGCATCTCCGGCGGGCGGTCCGACAGGCCATGGCCCAGCAGGTCCAGGCACAGCACCCGGTAGCCGCGCTCGGCGAGCGTGCTGGCCAGCGGTCCGTGCATCGTGCGTGAGAACAGCAGGCCCGGGAGGAGGATCACGGCCCGATCACCGGCTCCGTACTCGTCGAACACGAGCTTGAAGTCGTCGTACATGAAGCTGCGGGTCTCGGGCAGCATCGCGCCAGCATACCCGCGCTACAAGCGGCTTCGCGCCAGCCGGTTGTGCTGCGAACGGCAGGGAGTAGTGTGGCCTGACTTCACTCGATTCCTGGGGAGGAATGAGACTTGAGCACGCCCGTCCATCTTTCACTCACCGTGAACGGCGAGAAGCACGAGGCCGAGGTCGAGCCGCGCCAGCTGCTCGTGCACTACCTGCGTGACACGCTCGGCCTCACCGGCACCCACGTGGGCTGTGACACGTCCAACTGCGGCGCGTGCACCTGCCACGTGAACGGCGAGTCGGTCAAGAGCTGCACGCTGCTCGCCGTACAGGCAGAGGGTGCCGAGGTGCTCACTATCGAAGGGCTCGGGCAGGAGGGCAATCTGCACCCGCTCCAGACCGGCTTCTGGGAGGAGCACGGACTCCAGTGCGGCTACTGCACGCCGGGCATGATCATGGCCGCGGCCGACCTGCTCGAGCGCAACCCGGATCCCTCCGGAGAGGAGATCCGCCACGGGCTGGAGGGCAACCTCTGCCGCTGCACCGGCTACGAGAACATCGTCCGGGCGGTACAGCACGCCGCCAAAGCGGGTCTGGGATCCGAGGTGCCGGCATGAGCGTCACCGAGGCGCCCAAGGGCGGCAATGGCTACGTCGGACAGGCGATGAAGCGCCGCGAGGACCCGCGCATGATCACGGGCCGCGGCAACTACATCGACGACATGATCCTCCCCGGGATGCTGTACATGGCCGTGGTGCGCTCCCCCGAGGCGCACGCCACGATCACCTCGATCGACACGGCCGAGGCGAAGGCGGCGCCCGGAGTGGTCGCCGTGTTCACCGGCGAGGAGCTGGCGGGCGACTTCGCGGGCCCGATCCCGATGGTGTGGGACCCGCCGGGCGTGGACATCAACACCCCGGAGCACTGGCCGCTCAAGCGCGGCGAGGTCAAGCACGTGGGCGACCCGATCGCCGTGGTGGTCGCAAACACGAAGGGCCAGGCGGCCGACGCCGCCGACCTCGTGATCGCCGAGCTGGACCCCAAGCCCGCGGTGGTGGACCCCGAGAAGGCGCTCGAGGAGGGCTCGCCGCTGGTGTGGGAGCAGTTCGGCACCAACAAGACCCATGAGTGGGCGGTTGCCGGTGGCGACTTCGACGGGGCGCTCTCGGTGGCCGAGGTCATGGTCGAGCAGCGCGTGGTCAACCACCGCATCTCAGGTGCCCCGATCGAGCCGCGCGGCTCGATCGCCGAGCCACGAGCCGAGAGCCTCACGCTGTACTCGGCCACCCAGATCCCGCACATCGCGCGCTTCGTGCTCTCGGGGATGCTCGAGATTCCTGAGGACAGGCTGCGCGTGGTGGCGCCCGACGTGGGCGGCGGGTTCGGCGCGAAGCTGCAGGTGTACGCCGAGGAGGCGCTGGTGCTGGTGCTGGCCAAGCGCCTCAACCGACCCGTGAAGTGGGTGGAGACGCGCTCGGAGCACATGAGCACCTCCCATCACGGCCGCGACCAGATCGCCTACGTGACGCTCACCGCCAAGCGTGACGGCACGCTCACGGGAGTGCGGGCCAAGGTGATCGCCGACCTCGGCGCCTACCAGCAGATCCTCACGCCGTTCATTCCCGAGCTCGGATTCCCGGTGGCGGGCGGCTGTTACAAGATCCCGGCAATCGATCTCAACTTCGTCGGCGTCTTCACCAACAAGATGGCCACCGACGCGATCCGCGGCGCGGGCCGGCCGGAGATGACCTACTGGATCGAGCTGATGATGGACAAGCTCGCGCGCGAGCTCGACATGGATCCGCTCGAGCTGCGGCGCAAGAACTTCATTCCCAAGGAGGAGTTCCCGTACGAGACGCCGCTGGGCATCGTTTACGACTCCGGCAACTACGAGGGCACGCTGGACAAGCTGCTCGTGAACTTCGACCTGGACGCGTTCAGGGCCGAGCAGGCACAGCTGCGCGAGAAGGGCATCCACCGCGGCGTGGGCTTCTCCACGTGGGTGGAGGTGTGCGGCCTCGCGCCGTCGCGCGCGGTGGGACCCCAGGGCGTGGGGCTGCAGGCGGCCTTCTGGGAATCAGCGATGGTGCGAGTGCACCCGTCGGGATCGGCCACGGTCTACTCGGGCGCCTCGCCGCACGGTCAGGGACTGGACACCTCCTTCGCGCAGATCGCGGCGGACCGCCTGGGCATCACCCCCGAGCAGGTGCACGTGATCCACGGCGACACCGACACAGGCCCGTTCGGCTGGGGCACCTATGGCTCGCGCTCGCTGTCGGTGGGCGGCGAGGCGATCGCCAGGGCGGCCGAGAAGGTGCAGGAGAAGGCCAAGAAGGTGTGCGCAGCTCTGCTCGAGGCGGCCCCCGAGGACATCGAGTTGGCCGACGGCAAGTTCTCCGTGAAGGGCTCGCCCGACAAGTCGATGACGATGGCCGAGATCTCCGGGGCGGCGCATATCCCTCCCAACGAACTGCCGGCCGACATCGAGCCCGGGCTGGAGGAGGCGTCGTTCTACGACCCCGAGAACTTCGTCTTCCCGTTCGGCGCCCACGCGTGCATCGTGGACGTGGACATCGAGACCGGGAAGGTGAAGGTGGTCGACTACTACGCGGTGGACGACTGCGGGCCGGCGATCAACCCGATGCTCATCGAGGGCCAGGTGCACGGGGGCATCGCGCACGCGATCGGCCAGGCGTTGTACGAGCAGGTGGTCTATGACGACGAGGGCCAGCTCGTAACGGGCACCTTCGTGGACTACGCGCTGCCCACGGCGGCGGAGCTGCCGAGCTTCAACACCGACCGCACCGAGACGCCGTCGCCGGTGAACTCGCTGGGAGTCAAGGGCGTGGGCGAGGCGGGCACGATCGCCGCCACCCCGGCCGTCACGGCCGCGGTGCTCGACGCGATCAAGCCCACGGGAGTGGAGTGGCTCGACATGCCGCTCACACCGATGCGGGTGTGGCAGGCCATCCACGGCGACGGCCCGGCCGCCACCGAGCAGGGCAAGGACATCCCCGAGCACGGACAGGGCTCGGCGGGATCCGGCCCAGCCTCGCCCGGCGAAGGGGGGCCATCGTGATTCCCGCCGAGTTCGACTACCAGAGGGTCGCCAGCGTGGACGAGGCGATCTCCGCTCTGGGCACGGGCGGCGAGGACGCGAAGCTGCTTGCCGGCGGCCACTCGCTCGTCCCGCTGATGAAGCTGCGCCTCGCGGCGCCCGCGCTTCTGATCGACATGGGCGGGATCGAGGAGCTGAAGGGCATCCAGCGCGCCAACGGCCACTGGAGCATCGGAGCGCTCACCACGCACGCCACCCTGCAGTCCAGCGACGAGCTGGGCGTGGTCGCGGCCGCCGCGTCGCAGATCGCCGACCAGCAGGTGCGCAATCGCGGCACCATCGGAGGCTCCCTGGCTCACGGCGACCCGGCGTCGGATCTCCCGGCGGTTCTGCTCGCCGCCGAGGCCGAGGTGGTGGCGCGAGGGGCGGGCGGCGAGCGCACGATCCCGGTGGCCGAGCTGTGGCAGGACTACCTCACCACTGCCCTCACGCCCGACGAGGTGCTCACCGAGGTTCGCCTCCCGGCGCTCGACGGCTACTCGTGGGGCTATGAGAAGTTCACCCGCCGCGCAGAGGACTGGGCGATGGTGGGCGTGGCCGTGCTGGCCAAGGTCTCGGACGGCGTGTGCGAGGACGTTCGCATCGGCCTCACCCACATGGCGTCCACTCCGTTGCGCGCGACCGCAGCGGAGGAAGCCCTGCGCGGGCAGCCGCTCGACGCTGAGCACATCGCAGCCGCCGCGTCCGCGGCAGCGGACGGCACAGAACCTCCCGGCGATCTGAACGCCACGGCGGAGTACAAGCGCCACCTGGCGGGTGTGCTCACGGGCCGTGCGCTGCGGACCGCCGCGGGAGGCTGACACGGCTGGGATCGCCTTCGACGGCCCCGACGCCGCGGGGCAGGCGCTCGCGGGGCAGGGCTACCTGCCCGATCGCGCGCTGTCGGTGGCCGTCCACCTGGCGGCCGCGCTCTCGCAGCCGCTGTTGCTGGAGGGCGAGGCCGGGGTTGGGAAGACCGAGGTGGCCAAGGCGCTCGCCGGCGCAACCGGCGCCCGGCTCATCCGTCTGCAGTGCCACGAGGGGATCGACCTCCATCACGCTCTGTACGACTGGGACTACCCGCGCCAGCTGCTGGCCATCCGGGCCGGCGAGGGGGACGCCGCGGCCCAGAGCGGGCACGGGCTGTTCACGCGCGAGTACCTGCTGCGCCGCCCGTTGCTCGAGGCGCTCGAGTACGAGGGCCCGGTCGTGCTGCTGATCGACGAGGTGGATCGCGCCGACGACGAGTTCGAGGCCTTCCTGCTCGAGTTCCTGTCGGACTTCCAGGTGACCATCCCGGAGCTCGGCACCGTGGAGGCACGAGGCGAGCCGCTGGTGGTGATGACCTCCAACCGCACGCGTGAACTGCACGACGCCCTCAAGCGGCGCTGCCTGTACCACTGGATCGACTACCCCGACCGCGACCGCGAGGCGGAGATCGTGCGCGCGCGGCTGCCCGGTGTGCCGGATGCCGTGGCCGAGCGGGTGTGCTCGGCGGTAGCCCGGCTGCGCGAGGAAGACCTCTACAAGCTCCCCGGCGTGGGAGAGACGATCGCCTGGGCCCGCGCGCTGCTCGCGCTGGAGGACGCCTCTCTCGACGAGACGCTGGGAGTGGCGCTCAAGGTGCGAGAGGACATCGATCGGGTGCGTGAGCGCGAGGTGTTGCAGGGTGTCTAGGCGGTCGGCAGGATTCGGTCTCGTTGCTCGTCTCGGGCTGCTCACGGCTTCGATGCGCGCCGGAGGTGCGCGGGTGGGCGTCGGCGAACTCCTCGCCGCCCATCGCGCGCTGGCCGCCGTTGACGCCTCCGATCGTCGGGAGTCCTACCTCGCGCTCAGACCCGTCCTGTGTTCGCGGCGGGAGGACATAGAGGTGTTCGACGCCGCGTTCGAGGAGGCGTTCGGCGGTGCGGGAGGCGTTGCACCGCAGCAGCCGGACGTGCTCGATGACGTCGCCAAGATGGTGCTTCCCCGGGTGACCGTGCCGCCGGAGGGGCCGGCGCGGTCGCACGGCGCGGTCCTCGAGGAGGACGTGGTCCCGACCGCCTGGTCGGACGTCGAGCTGCTTCAGGAGAAGGACTTCGCCGAGTACACGGACACGGAGCGCGCGGCGGCCCGGCGCCTGCTCGTGCGGCTGGCCGCGCAGGGCCCGAAGCGCCCGAGCCGCCGCACGCGTGCAGTCCGGCGCCACGGGGTGCGGCCCAACGGTGGCCGCGTGGACCTGCAGCGCACACTCAGGGCATCGCTGCGCTACGGCGGCGAGCCGATGGAGCGCCACTGGCGCGAGCCCGGCGAGCGGCCGCGGTCGCTGGTGCTCGTGTGTGACGTGTCCGGCTCGATGGAGCCCTACGCACGGATGCTGCTCGCCTACATGCAGGCGTGCGTTGCCGCGCGCCGGCGCGTGGAGGCGTTCGCGTTCGGCACGCGGCTCACGCGCGTGACCGGCGAGCTGCGGGGGCGCGACCCCGACGTGGCGCTGAAGCGCGCGGCAGGGGTGGTCACGGACTGGTCCGGAGGCACACGCATCGGCGAATCGCTCGCCACGCTGAATCGCGAGCACGGCAGCCGCCTGGGTCGCGGCGCGATCGTGGTGATCCTCTCCGATGGCTGGGACCGCGGCGAGCCGGAGCAGCTCGCGCAGGAGATGGAGCGCCTGTCGCGCTGCGCCCACCGCGTGGTGTGGCTCAACCCGCTCAAGGCGGCGCCCGGCTACGAACCGCTCACGCGCGGCATGGTGTCGGCGCTCCCGCACGTGGACGAGTTCCTCACTGGCAACTCGCTAGCGTCGCTCAAGGACTTGGCAAGCCTCATGGAAGGGGGAATTCGATGAAGGACGTCATCGAGGACGTGAACACCTGGCTGGCGCGCGGCGAGCGCGTGGCGATCGCGACGGTGGTCGGCGTGAAGCGCTCGGCCCCCCGCCCACCCGGCGCGAAGATGGCCGTCAGCGCAGCCGGCGAGGTGTCGGGGGCCGTGTCCGGCGGATGCGTGGAGGGCGCCGTCGTGGAGGCCGCGAACGAGGTCCTGCGCGGGCACGAGCCCAAGCTCCTGCACTTCGGCATCGACGACGACGAGGCGTGGGACGTCGGCCTCCCGTGTGGCGGCGAGATAGATGTGTTCGTGGAGGAATACGCCGGATGAGCCCCACCCCACAGGGAGAGTTCGCCGCGATCGCGGCGGCCGAGGGACGCGCGGCCGTGGTCACCGTCGTCGGAGGCCAGGCGGCGCAGGTGGGCGCAAAGATGCTCGTGCGCGAGGACGGGAGCACCTCGGGGTCGCTCGGAACGTCGGATCTCGACGCCGCCGGCACGGCGCTCGGCACGTCGCTGATGTGGGCCGAGCGCTCCGAGCTGCACGAGCACGAGGGCGCACAGCTGTTCGTGGATGCCACCGCTCCGGCCCCCCGCTTGGTGATCTTCGGGGCGATCGACTACGCCACCGCCCTCTGCAGCCTGGCCCGCGCCGCCGGCTGGCGCCCGTTCGTGTGCGACCCGCGCTCCCAGTTCGCGACGCCCGAGCGCTTTCCCGATGCCGAGGCGGTGATCCGGGCCTGGCCCGAGGAGGCGTTCGAGCAGGTGGGGATCGACCGCGCGACCTACGTTGCCGTCCTCACCCACGACCCCAAGCTGGATGACGCCGCGCTCGGGGTCGCTCTGCGCTCGGACGCCGCCTACGTGGGCGCGATGGGCAGCCGGCGCGCGCAGGAGAGGCGTCGCGAGCGGCTCATCGAGAAGGGTTTCGAAGAGGAGGAGCTGGACCGGCTCGCCGCCCCGATCGGCCTGGATCTCGGCGCCACCGGCCCCGAGGAGACTGCGCTGTCGGTGATGGCCGAGGTGGTGGCCGTGCGAAACGGACGCGAGGGAGGCCGCCTGCGCGATAAACAGGGCGGCCGCATCCACGAGGTCGGCGCGTGATCGCCGGCCTGGTGCTCGCCGCCGGGGCGGGCAAGCGGTTCGGCGCCACCAAGCAGCTGACCGACTTCGACGGCAGGCCGTTGCTGGAGCACAGCCTGGCGGCCATGTCCAAAGCCGGGCTTGATCGCCTCATCGTGGTGCTCGGCAGCCGCGCCGACGACGTCCTGGCCGGGGTGGACCTGCATGGCGCCGACCCCCTGGTGTGCGAGCGCTGGGGCGAGGGCCAGGCGGCGTCACTGGCGTGCGGCCTCTCCAGCCTCGAGGAGCGCGCCAAGGGCGAGCTCGAGGCCGTGGTCGTGGCACTCGGCGATCAGCCGGGCCTGGCCACCGGAGCCGTGCACCGCGTGATCGCCGCGCGCGGGGCCATGCCGGCAACGCGAGCCACCTACGGCGGCGAGCCCGGCCACCCTGTCGTTCTCGAGCGAACCCTGCTCGCCAGCCTGCGCGACGCCACCGGCGACGCCGGCGCCCGCGGCGTGTTGTGCCGGGCCGGCACTACGGAGGTGGCATGCGACGACTTGGGCGGCGGGGCCGACGTGGATACGCGGGCGGACCTCACCGCACTTCGAGCAGAGGGGAGGCCTGAGTGAAGCTGGAGCAGTCGTTCACCGTCGAGGCACCGTTGGAGCGCGTCTGGGAAGCGCTCATCGACGTGCAGCGCGTGGCCCCGTGCCTGCCCGGCGCGGAGATCACGGAGGGCAGCGACGACGGCACGTACCGTGGCACCTTTACCGTGAAGCTCGGCCCGACCACGGCCGCCTACCGCGGCGAGCTGAAGATGGAGTCGGTCGACGAAGCCGCCCGGCGCGTGACCATGGACGCCAAGGGCCAGGACAAGCGCGGTCAGGGCTCGGCCAAGGCCACGATCGTGAGCGTGATGCGTGAGGAGGATGGCGCCACGAAGGTCGATGTCGAGACCGACTTCACGATCACCGGCCGCCTGGCGCGGTTCGGCCGCGGCGGCATGATCAAGGACATCTCGAACCGCCTCCTGCGCGACTTTTCCGACTGCCTCGCAAAGACGATCGAAGCCGAGTCGACCGGGGCCACTCCCGCGGGGCAGGCCGAGTCCGACTCCGGCGCCGGCCCGGCTGGCGCTGAGACGTCCGCCGCTCCCACACCGCCGCCTGCTCGTGCCGCGCCCGCCAAGCCCGTGAGCGGTATCTCGCTGTTCCTCTCCGTGCTCTGGAAGCGCATCGGGAGGCTCTTCGGACGCGGCTGACGGCCACGTCCGATTCCCGCCAGTAATCGGCGGCTAGGTGTGCCACCTTGGTGGTGTGCTCCTCGACGCTGAACGATGCTGGCAGGCCGCCGAGACCAAGGATGCGCGCTTTGACGGGTGGATCTTCTGCGGCGTCACCTCCACCGGGATCTACTGCCGCCCCAGCTGCCCGGCACGCACTCCCAAGCGCGAGAACCTGCGCTTCTACCCGTCCGCTGCGGCCGCCCAGGACGCCGGCTTTCGCGCCTGCAAGCGCTGCCGCCCGGATGCGGCGCCGGGGTCGCCGGAGTGGGACTCCCGTGCGGACGTGGTCGGTCGCGCGATGCGCCTCATCGGCGACGGCCTCGTGGACCGCGAGGGCGTGCGAGGGCTCGCGCGCCGGCTCGGCTACAGCGAGCGCCACCTGCACCGGCAGCTGCTCGCCGCGGTGGGCGCCGGGCCGCTCGCGCTCGCCCGCGCGCAGCGTGCCCAGTCGGCGCGGATCCTGCTCGAGACCACGGGCATGCCGATGACCGATGTGGCCGTCGCGGCGGGGTTTCGCAGCCTGCGCCAGTTCAACGCCACGATCAGGGAGGTGTTCGCCATGGCGCCTCGCGAGCTGCGCACGAGGGCGCGTCGCAAGGCGTCGCCGGCGGATGCAGGCGCAGTGGCACTGAGGCTGGCCTACCGCGCTCCACTGCAGGCAGGCGGCCTGATCGACTATCTCGCGACGCGGGCCATACCCGGCATCGAGGAGGTGGACCGGGGGACCTATCGCCGCAGCCTCGCGCTGCCAAACGGCAGCGGCGTGGTGGAGCTGCGCCCGGCCGACGGATACGTGGCTGCTCGATTCGTACTGGACGATCTGCGCGACCTGGCGGCGGCCGTCCAGCGCTGCCGCACGCTGCTCGACCTTGACTCCGATCCCCAGGCGGTCGCGGGCGTGCTGGAGCCCGATCCACTGATCGGGCCCCTGGCCAGAGCCGCGCCCGGCCGCCGGGTGGCGGGCCACGTGGACGGCCACGAGCTGGCCGTTCGCGCGGTGCTGGGGCAGCAGGTGTCGCTGGCCGGGGCAGCCACGCTCGCAGCGCGCCTGGTGGCGGCCCACGGTGAGGAGCTGGCACGCCCGCTGGGAGGGGTCACGCACCTGTTCCCGGGGGCTGACGTTCTCGCGGAGGTGGACCCGGCCACGCTGGCCATGCCCGCGGCGCGCGCGCGGGCGCTGATTGGCCTTGCCTCGGCGCTGGCATCCGCCGAGATCGACCTGGGGCCGGGCGCGGACCGCCACGAGGTCCGGCAGCGTCTGATCGCCCTACCGGGCATCGGCCCGTGGACGGCGGGCTACGTGGCCATGCGGGCCCTTCGCGACCCCGACGCCTTCCTCGCGTCGGACCTCGGCGTGCGCCACGCGCTGCACCGGCTCGGTGCCGACGACGGTGAGCGCGCGGCTGAGAGGCTCGCGGAGCGCTGGCGCCCCTACAGGGCCTACGCGCTCCAGTATCTGTGGGCATCGCTGCCCCCTGCGGCCGACGAGCGGCTCCGGGCGGCCGCGTGAGCGCGGACCGCGACACCCTCTACGCCACCGTGGCCTCGCCCGTGGGCGAGCTGCTTCTGGTGGGCCGGGAGGAGGCGCTCACTGGGCTCTACATGCTCGACGGACCCCGGCCCAAGCGTGTGCCCGAGGACTGGACGCGCGCGGAGGATCCGTTCGCGCCGGCCGTCGAGCAGCTGGGCCAGTACTTCGCCGGTGAGCGGACGGGCTTCGACCTCGCGCTCGAGATGCGCGGCACGGCTTTCCAGCGCCAGGTCTGGCAGGCGCTGCGCGGCATCCCCCACGGCCGCACCGAGAGCTACGGCGCGCTCGCTGCGCGCATGGGGCCCGCCGTCTCACCCCGAGCGGTCGGCACGGCAAATGGACAGAACCCGATCTCGATCGTGGTCCCCTGCCACCGCGTGATCGGAGCCGATGGCGCGCTGGTGGGCTACGGCGGCGGCGTGGAGCGCAAGCGGGCGTTGCTCGAGCTCGAGGCGGGCGTGCTCACGCTCGGCTAGGGGGCGGGGCCTCCGGCACGCCCTCGCGCAGTCCAGGGCGCTCGTGGAAACCGCCCAGCGGCCCGCGGCACGTCAAGAGAACCGTGAAGCGACCCACGCCGGCAGCTCAGCCGTCACGGGCGGGTCGATGGTGTGCCCGACCGGGCTCTCGTGGTAGGTCACGTCCGCCCCGGCGCCTTCGAGCCGGTCACGACCTGCCCGGCCCCATTCCACGCCGATTACGGGATCGGCCGACCCATGGCCGATGAAGACCGGAAGCCCCTCGCGCTGCTCGGTGTTGAGCTCGAAGCCCTCGACCGTGGGCATGAAGCCGCTCATCGCCACGATGCCCGCGGGCGCGGGCCGCCCCTCGCCGAGGGCGGTGGCGTAGGACATCACAGCGCCCTGCGAGAACCCGCCGAGCACCAGCCGCTCATGGCCAATGGCGTGCTCCTCCAGGAACGAGTCCAGCCAGTCGGTCAGTCGCCCGTAGGTGGGCAGGAAGGTGTCCGGGTCGGGGTATCCGATCGCCCGGACCGCGTACCAGTGGGCGCCCCCCGGAGGCAGGCTGAGCGGTCCGCGAGCCGTGGCGCCCGCGAGCCGGCGCTGTGGATCCATGACGTCGAGCAGCGGGAACAGATCGTTCTCGTCCGCTCCGCGCCCGTGCAGCAGGACGAGCGCGCCTTCAGCTTCGCCGGCCGCGGGGCGCAGGCGGTGGGAGAGCGCGTCGAGACCGCTCACCGGGCTGCGATGCGGGGGCTCTCGAGCGGCGTGAGGGAATCCTCTATGCGCTCACGCATCGGCTCGAAGCGGGGCGGGAGCACCAGGCTCTCGCCCAGGTGGTCGGGGTCCTCGTCGGTTGTGAACCCGGGGCCCATCGTGGCGATCTCGAACAAGACTCCGCTCGGCTCGCGGAAGTAGATCGACCGAAACCAGAAGCGATCGATCACGGGAGTGGGGTGTGCGCCCCCCTTCTGCGCGCGTTCGCGCCACGCCTCGTGGTCGTCCATCTGCGAGGCGAAGGCCACGTGGTGCACGGTGCCGCCGCCAGGCTGTCCGGCCTCCGCGGGAGGCGCGTCGTAGGCATAGAGCCCGCCGCGTTGCTCTCCCCGGAGCTCCCATCCATCGCCGGCCGGCTCGAAGCCCAGCTTGCCGAGCAGTCCTGCGCTGGCATCGGGCTCGCCCGCGTATGCGCGCACGCCGTCGAAGCCCCGCAACGCCATCTCGCTCGGCACCTCGGGGTGATCGGCGATGAGCGCGGCGTCAGGCGAGTCGCTCACAAGGAGCTCGTACTCGAGGCCCTCGGGATCCGAGAAGCGCAGACGCCCGTCCACGGGCGCCGCGTCCACGCCCTCGGCGCCGAGGCGGTCGGCCCAGAAGTCGATCGCCTCCGCCGAGCCCACACGCCACAC
>Ga0136631_10000083_pt1 | contig 25366 bp, 29 predicted proteins | sample AntDrymUQ6012206_2_FD_104655 | JGI IMG/M metagenome (GOLD analysis project Ga0136631, IMG submission 104655) | Polar desert sand microbial communities from Dry Valleys, Antarctica - metaG UQ601 (22.06) | ecosystem: Environmental > Terrestrial > Soil > Desert | place: Antarctica: Dry Valley... | reverse complement strand
CTCGAACAGGAGGCTCGGGTGGGCGACCTTCTGCAGGAGGCTCGGTGCGGTACTCGGTCAGATCCACTCTCGCGCCCTTGCGATGGCGACCGTCGCGACGGCGACCGTCGCGATGATCGCAACGACCACCCAAAAGTAGGCAGCGTTCTCGAAGATCCCGATCTTGAAGTTCATCCCCATCACGCCGGCGATCAGCGCGCCAGGAAGGAGGAGCACGGAGGCAAGTGTCAGCACCTTCATGATCTCGTTCGTGCGCTGCCCCGTGCTCGCCAGGAGCACGTCGAACGAGCCGACGATCGACTCGCGCGCGTCGCGGGACGCCTGCACAGCCTCTTCGAGCCGATCGCGCAGGAAGGTGAAGCGCTCGGCCGAGTCCGAGCTCGCGATCGCCTCGAGCTCCGGGCGCGTAAGCGCGAGCACGACCTCACGATGCGAGACCAGAGCACGGCGGAGCCGTCCCACCTCCCGTCGCATCTCGACGAGGCCCGCGAGCACCTCGTCGGTGACCGACGCCTTGCCCGACATCGCCTTGGCGTCGATCTCCTCGAGGTCCTGCTCGAGCGTCTCGAAGGCGTCGAAGTAACTCGACAGCGCCCACTCGAGGAGGTTCGCCAGGAAGCCCAGGCCGTCGAGCATCCCCACCGTTCCCGATCCTTCCGCGAGCGCACGGAAGCGATCCACGACCTCGACGGGCGTGTCGTGGAGGGTCACGAGCCATCGCTCGGAGACCAGGCAGTCGACCCTGGCCGTCTCGCGCTCGTCGGAGAGGCCGATGACCGTCACGTGTAGGTACTTGCCGTGATCCACGAGCCGGGGCTCGACCTCCTTGCGCCGGAGATCCTTCGCGGTGCCTGGTTCGAGATCGAAGGCGGCGACGAGTTGCTCGACGTCGTCCTCGGTCGGTTGCTCGAGGTCGATCCACAGGATCGCCGAGCGACCGACCTTCGGAAGCGAGTCCGTCCAGTCGTCCACCTCGTCGACACGATCGCGATCGAAGAGGAGCGCAGTCGCCATTCGAAGGTACTACCCGCTTCAGCGGTGCGTCAAGCCAGGAAGTAGGCGAGCGCAGCGAGGCCGATGACGAGCGCGGCGAATACTGCGATGACGCCGGCGACCGATCCCAGTGCCGCGAACGGCGTCCAGCCCGGGCGCCCGGAAGCGAGCTCCTGCCCGGTTGTCCGGTCGTCCGACAAGTCCTGCTCCGCGGGATCGCGCTGCATCTGCTCGCTCATATCCGGCAAGTACCCCATCACCAGTGGCGAGAAACGCCGGTTCAGGCGAGCAGGGGCTCGTAGCGCTCGCGCCACTCGCCGTCCGACACGGAGCGCCGGAAGAGCTCGTCGAGCACCGCGCGGGGACTGCTCTTCCTCATACGCCACGAGACAGACGGTTGCGACGAGCAGATGGCGCAGTAGCTCGGGATCGAGCCGTGCGACACCGAGCGCGCGCTCGAACGCCCACACGGTGCGCTCGGCCTCCGGAGGGGTACCACGCGCGCGGACCGCCTCGAACAGCCGCTCCGACTCGACGTCCTGCCACTCCACGAGGGGAGTATCGCGTGCTCCTCGGACCGAGTGTTTGGTCGTGGGCGAGTCGGGTACGAGAAAGCCGAACCCAATTTGACTCGAGGAGGTCACACACATGGATGACGTCTGGACATATCGCGACACGAGCCAGCTCGGCTCGAACGTGATGGACACGAAGGTCGACCTGAGCGGATTCAAGGTCGAGGCGATCGACGGCTCGATCGGGAGCATCGACGAATCGACGTACGGGACGAGCCGGAGCTACGTGGTCGTCGACACGGGCCCATGGATCTTCGGCAAGAAGGTCATGCTCCCCGCCGGCGTCATCCGCGGCATCGACGAGGACGAGGAGTGCGTGTACGTGAATCGCACGAAGGACGAGATCAAGAGCGCGCCCGAGTTCGACGATGCGATGGTGACGGACGAGACGTATCACAGCTCGGTCGGCTCGTACTACGGCCAAGGTGGTAAGGGCCACCGCGGCTGGGACGACACGGTCTAGACGCGCCTAGCCGCGCGCAGTGCCAGCGACCCGCAGAGGCGGGTCGCTGGCCTGCCCGGCCACCTGTGCTCCAACGGGCTTTGCCTCCAGATCGACGATCGCGAGCCCTTCGGCGAGCTCGAAGAACGCACGCGCGAAGGGTGAGTCGCTCGTCCTCCGAGCAACGCTCCCCCAGTTCACCTGCTCCCTGACGGCCCGCGAGATCTCGAGCACGGCGCGGAAGTCAGGCTCCTGCTCGTTGATCGCGAGCAGCTTCGTGACGAGCACGTCGTCGATGGATGCGACGAGGGTGCGCTGCGCGCTCACCTCGAGCTCGCTCGCGCGCGCGAAGTGCTCGTCACCGATCGGCCCGCCCGCCGGGTGAAAGACGAGGTCGACGAGGTTCTCTTCCTCCCACGCCTTGTAGAGCCAGTGCTCGGGCGGCCTCTCGGTGCGGAAGCCCGCCTCGGCCAGGACCTCGAGGGCGCGATCGGCGTCCTCCTCGCGCAGGAAGAAGTCGACGTCGTGATCCGTCGGTGGCCCGCCGCGCGCCCAGATCGCGAGGCCGCCACCGAGCATGTGATCGACGCCGGCCTCGCGGAGCGCGGCGCCGGCGCGTTTCATGGTCGCGAGCAGCGAGTGGAAGTTCTCTGGCGGAGCAGACGGCATGTCGCGGCGGGATACCCCGGTTCCGTGTTCGCGGAAACGCAGCGTCGGGTACTCACGCCGTGTGAACGCGACTATTCGAATCGCTGCGGCAGGTGACGTCCACGCCGCCGAGCCTCTGCGCGAACGGCTCACACGTGTGTTCGCGGCGGTCGCCGAGGACGCGGATCTCGTCCTGCTCGCGGGCGATCTCACGACGCACGGGCTTCCCGAGCAGGCCGCAGTTCTCGTGGATGCGTGCGCCGGTCTCCCGGTCCCGGTCGTGGCGGTGCTCGGCAACCACGACCATCACTCGGGCTGCGTGGACGAGGTTCACGACACTCTTCGTGAGGGCGGCATCGTCGTGCTCGACCGTGACCACGTCATCCTCGAGCTCGGCGGGCTCGAGGTGGGAATCGTGGGGACGAAGGGCTTCGTCGGTGGGTTCGAGGGCGCCGAGATCCCGGACTTCGGCGAGCCGGCACTTCGCCAGATCTACCACGAGACGACGCTCGAGGTCGAGGCGCTCGAGCAGGGACTGGAGGCGGTCTCCGGCTGCCACAAGCGCGTCGTCTTGCTCCACTACGCGCCGATCACCGAGACGATCGTCGGCGAGCCCGAGGCGATCTGGGCGTTCCTCGGATCTGGCCGGCTTGCGGGGCCGATCGGGATGCATCGACCCGAGCTCGTCGTCCACGGACACGCACACCACGGCGCGGCTAGCGGCGCGATCGGCACCGTGCCCGTGCACAACGTCGCCGTGCATGTGACGGGTCAGGACTTCGCGACGTTCGAGATCTGACAGCGGTGAGCAGCGCGCGGCACACAACCGGGGTCTGGCTCAAGCCAGACCCCGGTCGAGCCGTGGCGCTCGCATGGCTCGTTACTTTGAGGCGCCGGCCTTGGCGCGACTGCGCGACGTCGAAGCGCGCTGCGACGAGCCGTTCGAGCCGTTGGACTCCTTGAGCAGGCGCTTCGAGATCGTCTCCACCTTCTTGAGCGCCTCCTTCTCCTGCTTCAGGTTCTCCTGCAGCAGGGCGACGGCCTCACGCTCGCCGAGCGCACGCGCCTGGTTGACGAGGCCCGTATAGGCGGCGATCTCGTAGTGCTCCGCGCGCGCGGCAGCTCCTGTCAGGAACGCGTCTCGCATCTCGTCGCTCGGGCTGTTCTCCTTCATGAAGTCGTCGTGCTCTTTCTTGATGCCCTCGATGCCCGGGCAGGGATGCGCCTGCGCGCTCTCGCCGATCTGCTTGAACACCTTCTCGAGGTTGGCGACGTGCTTCACGGTCTCCTTCTGGTGGGCCGTAAAGGCGCGCGTGAGCTCCGAGTCGGTCGCCTCCTGCGCGAGCTTGGGGAGCGTCGTCGCGAGCGTCTTCTCGGCGTAGTACATGTCCTGCAGCTCGTGCTTGAAGAGCTGCTTCAGTGTCGTGACCTGCGGCATGCGTCCTCCTTCTGTCGTGACGGGCTGAGGTGCGTTCACTTACCCGATCGAATCAATGCGAAACCGGAATCTGGACGCGACGGGTGCGGGGACGCATACTCCGGCCATCTCCCAGCGGACGGACGACATTTTCGAGAGCGAGCGACTGGCGCGACGGTGGTTCTCCACCCTCGAGGAGCGCGCGTTCAACCGGCTCGGCGAGCTCGTTGACGACGACGTCGTGGTCATCTCGAAGATGCAACCGGGACTCGTCTTGGAAGGGAAGGCCGCGGTCGTCCGCTACATGCACGAGACACTGTCGGACAGCCTCTACGAGACGTCGACGACGACTTTTCTCCCGATCGACGACATCCGTATCGTGGTCGAGGGGCGGATCCGCTGGATCGACGAGGAACGGGTCATCAGAGACGATGCCGTGAACTGGGCGATGGAGTTTCGTGGGAGCCTGCTCGCCCGCCTGGTTCCGGCGCGCACGCGTATCGAGGCCGAGACGATCCTCGGCGCGACGTCCTAGCCAGCTCGAGAATCCCGCTTCCTCGGCGCGGATCGCGTTGCGGACGAGATCCACCGGAGCGTGCTCTTCGCTGGGCAGCGCGTATCCGATTTCCTGCGGGCGCGGTACCGAGGGTCATGCCGTCAGGCGGTTTCCGTACCCTGGACGGTGGGCATTCTGCGTATGCACTGCGAAGCACTGGAGGTACCACCATGCGCTCGACGAGAGCATTCGTGATCGGCGTCGGCACGGCGTACTTCTTCGATCCGCGGCTCGGACGCCGCCGCCGGAGCGTCGCCCACGACAAGGGTGCGAAGGCGATGCGGCAGGTGACGCGGACCGCCGGCAAAAAGGCGCGGTTCTCGACCGACAAGGCGCGCGGCTTCTACGCGCGGAGTCGGCATGCGATCGCTCGGCCTCCGACGGAGAGCGCCGATGCGATCGTCGAGCAACGGATTCGAAGCGACGCCCTCCGCGACGTCGGCGTGTCGACGAGAGATGTCGAGATCGGCGTCGAGGACGGCGTGGTGACGCTCACGGGAGAGGTGGTCGGCGACAAGACTGCGAGCGACCTCGTCGCACGCGTTGGCAAGGTGCCGGGAGTCGAGAACGTTGCCGCCATGCTCCACGTCGTCGCCGAACAACCAAGCGACCGGGCCGCCTGACGACAAGCACGTGGAGCCGCTCTCGCGGCTCCACGTGCCGTGTATCCGGAGCTAGCTGGTGCCGGTGCGGTCGTCAGCGACGACCTCGCCGGAGTCGATCTCTCCGCGCCAGCCGCCCGTCGGGACGTCGCGCGCCTCGACGAGGTCGCGGAAGCGCTCGAGGTCGCCCTCGACCTGGCGCCCGTCCATGCCGATGAGCGCGCCCAACGACTCCTTCATACCGTCGGGGTCGTACTCCATCTCGACGGACACGCGCGTGCCCGAGTCGATGGGCTCGAACTCGACCCGGCCGCTGTTCACGAGGCCTCCGACGGAGCGCCACGCGACGACGCGGTCAGGATCCTGCTCCACGATCTCCGCGTCCCACTCCTTGCGCTCGCCCCCCACGTCCGCAACCCAGCGGACATGGCTGTCGTCGAGCTGCTTGACCTCGAGGACGCCGGTCATGAACTGCGGGAACTGCTCGAACTGCGTCCACTGGTCGTATGCGACCGACACCGGTACCCCTACGTCGATGGACTTCTCGATGGTTGCCACCACATTCCTCCTTGGCTTGGTTGTCGCTCGAGAGTTCCCGCACGGAAGGGCTCGAAACCTCGCAATCGCTCAGCCGCTGGCTGGTGCGGCGTCGCGGGACGTCGTAAGCGTTCCGTAAGCGCATGCGCGCACCTGTTTCGGGCGTACTGGCGCAGGGGTATCCACCGTTCCGGAGAGGGAGGTCGACAAAGGAGCATGCAATGACTTACGAACGCCACGGCAGCTTCCACCGCAGGTATCTCGCGATACTCGGGGGAGCCGCTGCCATCGCGATAGTGGGCACCATCTTCGCAGGACTGCTCTCGAGCGAGTCCATTGCGGCGCCCACAGTGGAGCCGAGCAACGTAACGGAGCCACGCATAACCGGTACGACACGCGTCGGCCAGGTGCTGCGCTCCACGCGCGGCACGTGGACCGGCACCGAGCCGATCGACTACGAGTACCGGTGGTTCCGATGCGACGGGCGCGGCGCAGCCGATGCGTCGGACTGTCGCCGGATCACGAACGCCGACAACGCCTCGTACACGCTTCGACAGGCGGACGCGGGCTTCCGGATCCGTTCGCAGGTCATCGGGCGCAACGACGACGGTCAGGACACCGCGACGTCGAACCCGACGAATATCGTCACCGCGGCCAAGCCGGTGAACACCACCGAGCCGTCGATCACGGGGACGGCGCGAGTCGGAAACACGCTCGAGGCCAATCGCGGCCAGTGGGCAGGAGACACGCCGATCACGTATTCCTTCGTCTGGCTTCGCTGCAACGACAAGGGCGACAACTGCAGTGAGATCCAGGGTGAGACCGACACGAGCTATGAAGTGCGCGATGCCGACTCGGGCAGGACGATTCGCGTCCGCGTCATCGCGCGCAACGACCGTGGCTCGACGTCGGCCATCTCGAATCCGACCGGTGTCGTCGGCTCGAACCAGCCGCCCCCGCCCTCGAGCGGCGGGATTCCGGTGGGAGATCTGAAGGCAGCGGGCGATCGTCTCGTCGTCGCGTCCGTGCAGTTCTCGCCGAACCCGGTGACGAGCCGGACCGCTCCGATCACCGTGCGTGTCCGGATCACGGCCCGCGGCGGGCGACCGGTCAACGGTGCGAACGTATTCATGCGCGCTACTCCCCGCGTCGTCTCGGGCCAGACAGCCCCGACAGGCGGTGACGGGTTCGTGACACTCACGCTCGTGCCGAATCAGGCGTTCCCGCAGCCGCGGAGCGGCTTCAACGTGCAGTTCTTCATCAAGGCGTCCAAGCCGGGCGACCCCGGTCTGGGCGGAGTTGCGGGCTATCGGCTCGTCCAGGTGCGCCTAGCCGGCTGAGCTATCCGAACGTTGAACGCACGAGAGGCGGCCCACGGGCCGCCTCTCGTGTTTCTCCACTGACCTATCGAGGAACCTCACCGCCAGTATGCAGACATGGCTCTCGGACACATGGCTCGTCCTTCGCCGGGCAGTGCAGGAGGCGCGAGAGGACGACGTGACGACGGTCGCGCAGGCTCTCGCCTACTCGCTGTTCCTCGCGATTCCCGCCGCCATGCTCGTGGCTCTCGGCGTCTTCTCCCTCGTCGCCGACGCCTCGACCGTCGAGTCCCTCATCGATCGCGCTCAGACGGTGATGCCCGAGGAGGCGGCGACGCTCCTGCGCGACAGCCTGCGCCGCTCGACCGAGGCGCCCGGCTCCGGGATCGCCATGACCGTCGTCGGCTTCGCGCTCGCGATCTGGACGACGACGTCGGCCGCGACGACACTGATGAAGGGGATCACCGTCGCGTTCGATGGCACAGAATCGCGCGGCTTTCTTCGCACACGTCTGCTCGCAGGCCTCATCGTCGCGGCGCTCCTGCTCGCGGGCGCGCTCGTGATCGGCTTGCTGATCCTCGGGCCACACCTCGAAGCCTGGATCGGCGGCGCGACCGGCGCTCCGACGCTGACCGCGTGGCTGTGGTGGACGCTGCAATGGCCCGTGCTCGTCGTCGGCCTTCTCCTCGCGTTCGCGGTCGTGCTGTACCTCGGACCCGACACCGACCGAACCGGCTGGCGCCTCGTCACTCCCGGCGCCGTCACGGCACTCGTCGCCTGGCTCGCAGCGTCCGCCGGCCTCGCCCTCTACAGCGCGAACTTCGGTTCGTACGACAAGACGTGGGGAACGCTCGCCGCGGTCGTGGTCACGCTCGTCTGGCTCTGGCTTACGAGCGCGGCTGTCCTGTTCGGAGCCGAAGTGAACGCCCAGGCGCAGAAACTCGCGACCGAGCGTGACGAGCTTGCCGGCTGAAGCTCGGTCGCGCTCGGTCGCGCTCGGCGCTCTACGGAGGCTTCGGCTTCGTCGTTGTCAGACAGTCGTGGGCTCGGCCCGGAGCAGGTCCTCGAGCACGGTGCGGAAGTCCAGCATCGCCTTGCGGAGGTCCTCCGTTCGCTCGGCGCTGTCGCCTTCGACCATGGACCGGCCGTGCCGATAGCGCTCGACGACGTCGGGGTGGTCGACGGACACGAGCGCCAGTTGACGCTCGACGTCGCCGTTCGGATACCCACGCTCCTCGAGAACGCGCTCCACGAGCCGCTCGGCGGCGCGAGCGGCGTCACGCGGATCGCTCACGAAACGTGCTTCCGCCTGTCGCCATTCGTCGAAGTACCGATCTCGTGCAGCACTGGGCAGCGCTCGAAGGTCCAGCTCCTCGTGCTCGCGCTCCACAGCGCTCAGCCGCGTCTCGGCTGTGCCCGTTCCGTCTCCGGACACCGCGCGGTCGTACTCGGACCCGAAGCGATCCTTGAGGTGTGCACGCCGCCGCCGAATCCGAACGAGCGCCAGCACCAACATCAGAACCGCTGCCGCCGCCATGGCCACCACGATCCATTCCCAGGTCTCCATCTACTTGTCTCCTCTCGTCGAGACGTACCTGCCCACCAACGCGCTTCGGAAAACGTGAGGCTGCGTCCTTGCAGGTTTTGCGGAGCCGCGATGAGGGCACATTCGAATCGCTGTCAATTCCACGAAAGGAGCACGTGGTGGATTCCGATCGCATCGAAGGCAAGACCAAGGAAGTCGAAGGCGAGACCCAGCAGAAGTGGGGCGAGGCCAAGGACAAGGCTCGCGACACCTGGGAAGACGTCAAGGACAAGGCCGAGGACGTCGTCGACGGTGGCGAGGACCGCGTGGACGAGCTGAACGAGTCCGACGACGAGCCCGCCGAATCGTCCGCTTCGCGCTAGCAGACGTCGCGCGAAAGAGGGTCGGTCCGCCGGCCCTCTTTCGCTACCGAGACTCGGAGCGGAGTAGGCTCACGAGCGCGCGCGCGTCCACGCTGAGGTTGCGGCGCGGTCCCCTAGGAAGTCCTTGGCCGTGAACCTAACCATGCCTGGCGGTCGGGCTCGTGAACAAGGCCTGGTCTCGCGTCGGGTCGGATCGTCACGCGCGCCGGTCGAGCCACGCGTCAGTGATACTCGTCCGTCCGCGCGCGCGAACCAGTTTGCCCAACGGCTCGGGCGGGTACCGATGGCGTGTGGCACGCGTCGTGGTCGTCTCTAGCTCGCAGCTCGATCGCGGCATCCTCTCCGAGGTCGTTTCGGCCGAGGACGAGCTCTATATCGTCGTGCCTGCAGTCGAGCAGTCGCGTCTACAGTGGCTCACGAACGACGAGGGCTCCGCGCGCTCGGACGCACGCGAGGTGGGCGAAGCAATAGGACGAGCGGCACCTGGCGAGCCGTCCGACGTAGACGTCAAGCCAGACGCGCCGGATCAGGTCGTGCTCGACGCAATCGCGGAACACCAGCCGGATCGGATCGTCGTCGCGCTTCGCGAAGGCGAGGAGGCGACCTGGCTCGAAGAAGGCGGCCTCGACGAGCTTCCGCGCGAGATCGACGGCATCCCCGTCGTCCGCATCAGCATCTAGCTCGAAGAGAGAACCGCCCGCCGGACCGGATCGATCCGGCGGGCCCGCATGTCGTTATCGGCGCGAGTAGCCGAACCCGCCGAATACGGCGAGAACCAGCAGTACCACGATCAGAACGAGTAACCAGGTCGGCATCCAACTCCTCCTTCGACTGGAATTGTCTTGCTCGTAGTTCCCGGTCGAGCCGGGGTGGAAACCTCGGTTGGTCTCGTCTGGAATGCCATGGCCCGTTAGCTGCGACCAGCCGCGAAGCGGCTGCTTGAGGGATCCTCGCGCGCGGGCAAGCTCAGACGGAGACGGGTTCGGCGACGGTCATCTCGTCCTTCGAGAGATCCTGCGCCTCGGGCACGCCTGCCCGCACTGCTTCGAGCTGGGCCGCGACTGCGACGCCGTAGAGGATCGCGAGCGCCGAGAAGAACGTCCAGAGCTGGAGCGCCACGAGGCCGGCCAGAGATCCGTAGGTCTCCCCGAACGTCTTCGACACGTTGAAGAAGAGCGCGAGTGCTCCCGTGACGAGCGTCCAGCCGGCGACGCTCACTCCCGCACCGAAAGCGAGCCATGGCCATCCGGGCTGCCGTCGCCTCGGAGCCCAGCGAAAGAGAACCGCAAGCCCGACGGCGGCAAGCCCGATCCCGATCGGCCAGCGCAGCACCATCCAGGCTGACCGCGCTGCTCCGTCGTCGATCAGGCCACGACCAAAGGCGAGCAGCGCGAACGACGCGGCGATCACGAGCCCCGCACTGGAACGCGAGCGCGAGCGCACGCGGGTACTTCTCGGCGAACGGTCGGTCCAGCTCGACGCCGTAGATCCGGTTCATCGCACGCTCGAGCTGACCCATCGCGACCGTCGCAGTGACGAGGGTCCCGACCAGTCCGATCGTCAGCGGGAGGTAACGATGCTGGCGCCCGACGCGGGTCGCCTGCTCGACGGCGTTGGTCAGGAGATCGCTCGTCGGGCCGGGAGCCGAGGCCTGAACCGTGTCGAGGAGCAACTGCCGGAATCCTGCCGAGCCGGTCGCCACGGCGAACCCGACAACGACGACCAACCCCTGCACGAGGACCAGCGAGACCGCGAAAGCGAGCCCGCGAGAATGGCTCGTCCCGTCTGCGGCACGGAGCCTGACGATCGCGTCCTTGAGCAGCTCGATCCGACCGGTCGACGCGAGCGTCTGCCGCGCGTCGTCGCCCGTCAGCTCCCACGTCTCCTTGACGTGCGAGGCGGTGCTCATGACGTCTCTGCGGGAACTCGCACCCTGAGCGCGCCCGGCTTCACCTTGACCTTGAGCCGCTTGACCTCCTTGCGCTCACCGCCGTCGATCTCGTAGAGCACCTTGCGGTCGAACTCGACGTCGATGCGCTCGGCCTTCGTCGCCTGCACGAACGGGGATTGCCCGACCGATCCGATTGCAGTGCGAGTGACCGTGCGCGCCCATTGCCCGAGGCTCTCCGCGTGCGTCACACCGACCTCGAGGAGCCCGTCCTCCGGCGAGGCGCTGTCGAACGCCTCCATTCCGCCGAAGAGCGCGCCGACGTTGCCGACGAGCAGACAGGTCGCGTCGCCCTTGTACCAGAGGTCGCCGTTCACCTCGATGCGGGCCGTGAATGGCTCGGTACGCAGATTCTTGGATGCCGCCCAGATGTACGCGAGGCGCCCGTAGCGATCCTTCGGGCCGCCGTCGGCGTCGCGGATCATGCGGGCGTCGAGGCCCGCACCCCCCATGACCGCGAAGTGCTCGCCGTTCATCTTCCCCAGGTCGAGCTTTCGCTCCTGCCCCGAGAGCCCGACCTGGACTGCGTCGGCGATGTCGTCCGGAATGCCCAGGTTCGACGCGAACAGGTTCGCCGTTCCCGCCGGCAGGATCGCGAGGGTGGCCTCGGTGCCGGCCAGCACGTCGACGCAGCGCTGCACCATGCCGTCGCCGCCCCAGGCGAAGATCGTCTCGGCACCTTCGGCGAGCGCCTTTTCGACGCGCTCCGGCGCGTACTTGCTCTTCGGGACCTCCGACCAGATCGGATCGCTCACGCCGGCTTTCTCCAGTACCTGCCGGAGCTCTTCGAGTCCGCCTCCCATCGACTTGCCCGCGTGGGCGATGACGGCGACCTTCGTCACGGCGTTCCCGCGTCGACGATGCCCACGCCGTCGCGCCGGTCGGTCGAAGCCCGCGCGGCCCGTGCGGCGAAGACGAGGATCACGATTGCTCCCAGACCCATGAGCAGTCCGGCGATGACGTCCGAGAGGTGATGCATGCCGCGATACATCCGTGCCCATGCGACGAACAGCGGAATGGTCACGCCCAGAACGATTGCGACGACACGAACGACGGCATTGTCGAATCTCGATGCCAGCAAGAGGAGCAGTCCGCCGTACATGGCGAGGGCGGCGGCCGTATGTCCGGACGGGTAGCTCGCGTCGACCGGAAGGCCTTCGAGCCGTTCGACATCGGGCCGCTCGCGCTCGACGATCAGCGACGTGACGCGATAGGTCCCAGACTCGACGGCCACGACGAACACGATGAACGCCGCCAAGAGCCAGCGCCGCATGATCAGGAAGGTCACAAGGCCGATCCCGATGACCGCTGGGATCACATGCCCGCCGGAGAGCGTCGAACCGACCCACGAGATGTCCTCCTGCGTCGCAGAGCGGTTGTCGGCGAGCCACTGGCTGAAGTCCTCGTCGGCCTCCTGGAGACCGCCGATGGGCAACAGCACATGGATCAGGAACAGTCCGAGGAACACCATCGCCGTCACGAGCAGTGCGTACCCAGCGAGCAGGGCCACGATGAACACGCGTACCGGGTTCTCGGGACCGAATCTCCGGGAGAACCGGTCGGCGAGCCCGTTCGGGCGCGGCTCGAGCACAGGTGGAACGGGGCGCTGCGGGGCTCCGTCGTCGTCGCGAGCCTCGAGGCGAGGACGCGGGACGGTGACTGCTTGCGTCTCGGCGTCCACGGCGCTCGTGTTTACCCAACGGACACCTGGGTAAAACATTCGGCGCCTCTGCGGCCCGACTCATGCCCTTCCTCGCTCTCCTTCTCATCTCACTCGCGGCGGGCACGCTCGTCGCCTACCTGGGGTCGCGCTATCCGACCCCTGTCGTCGGAGAGGCTCCGGCGGAGGGAGCAGCCGAGCGCATCGAGACGGAGATGGAGAGGCATCCGTGGCTCCTTCGGCTCGTCCGAGGACGCCTCGACCCAGCCACGGCAACCGGCCTTGCGCTCACGCTGGCCCTCGGGCTTGCGATCGCGGGCGGAATTCTCGTCGGGCTCCTTGCATACCTCATGCGGAGCAGCGACAGGCTGGTGGACACCGACCGCGAGGTGGGCCAGTGGGGCGTGGACAACGCGACGAGCTGGTCGACGGACGCGCTGCAGCTCGTCACCGAGCTCGGCGGCGCCTACTTCGTCGTCTTCGCACTCATCGTCGTCGCGGTCTTCGAGTACCGCCGTGTCCCGAACAAGTGGATGCCGGTGTTCCTCGGGACCGTGGTCGCCGGCGAGATCGTGCTCGTCAACACCATCAAGGCGATCCTGGATCGCGTGCGCCCCGAGTTCAACCCGATCGCCGAGACACTCGGGCCGTCGTTCCCGAGCGGCCACTCGGGGCTCGCGGCTGCCTTCTATGCGGCGGCGGCACTGGCGCTCGCCCGCCGGCGATCTCCCAGGACGCGCGCGCTCCTCGCGGGCGGCGCGGTCGCGATCGCCGTCGGTGTGGCGTGTAGCCGTGTACTCCTCGGCGTCCACTGGATGTCGGACGTCACCGCGGGGCTCGCGTTCGGCTGGGCCTGGTTCGGCATCTGTGCGATCGCCTTCGGAGGACGCTTCCTAGTGCTCGGCGCGCCGGTCGAGCAGGCGGCGGAGATCGCGGAGGAGCGTGGCGTCGACGCGGGCCCCGGTAAGACGACCGCCGGTCAGACGTCGTAGAGCCGGCTCTGCAGCGGGCCGAGCAGGCGACGCCGCCTCCGCGAGACCCCCGGCAGCTTCACGAGCCGATGCGTGAGCGCCTCGCTCCCTTCGAGGAGCGCGAGCTGCTCGGATGAGATGCGTTCCCAGTGCCCGTCGATCAGCTCGATCGGGTCGCCCTGAACGTCCTCGAGCGGAAGCTCGAGGTGCTCCGACCACAGGCGAAGCCGTGCTGCCCGTGCGAGGCCCGGATCGAGAGTGGCCACGTTCACTTCGGTGTCGTTGAACAGCGAGTGCGCGTTGAGGTTCGCCGAGCCGATCGTGAGCCAGCGATCGTCGACGATCCCGATCTTCGAATGGATGTACACCGGATCGCGAAGATTCCTCGACCGCGCGTAGATCGCGCACGCGAGGAACCGCGTCGTCTCGTCGGCCGCATGGATGAGCGCGGCGACCTGGCCGCGTGAGATGTCCGCACCGTCGTTCGCTCGTGCCGGGAGCAACACGAGGACGCGGAAGTCGTCGCTCGGCGGGTTTCTGAGCTTCTCCGCGAGCACCGACACGACCTCGGGCGACCACAGGAACTGGTTTTCCAGGTAGACGAACCGCTCGGCGGAGCGCAGCGCTCCCAGGTACGACTCGAGGATCGAGTAGTCGCCCCGCCGCACCGCGCGGTACGTGCCGGCCGGAAGCGTCCTCACGATCTGCGCCTCGACGCCGCCGGCTTCGTCCGGAACGGTTGGGGGTGGGAGAAGATCACGCGTCGCTCCGTGCCAGCGCAGCCGGAAATGCTGCGCGACGTCCGCCACCGCAGGGCCCTCGATACGAACCGCCGCGTCGTGCCAGCCGATCCCACCCCGGGCGACATGGTTCGGTGTGTCCCAGGGATCGCCGCCGTCGAGCGTCAGGTCGATGCCGCCCACGAACGCGACCTTGCCGTCGATTACGATCGTCTTCTCGTGATGGCTGTGCGCGAAACCCGTGCAGCCGTCGGCGTGGGCCTCGATCTTCGTGTGGCGCGTAAGCCCGTCGAGCATCACGCGGACGTCCGAGCGCGACGGCTTGAACAGCGGCACCGGTGCCCCCTCCCACGCGAGCAACCGCACGTCGACGCGCTCCGCGAGCTCGGCGAGGAGGTTCCGGAGGATCATCGGCTCGTCGTCTCGCGACAGGTGCAGCTCGGGCGAGAAGAACCAGCCGGCGAGGTGGATGAACGACTCGGCGCGCGCGAGCTCCTCGGCCATGGCCGGAAGCGCCTCCGATCCGTCCACGAGAAGATCGAGGCGATTACCGGCACGCGCCGGAAACGTTCCGTGCGCATAGCCGGGCCCCGATGCATCGAGGGCTCGTTCCCAGCCGACGTGCCGAAGGCGCTGCCGGTGGCGACTCCGAACGGCCCGGTCGAGCCGCTCGCCGAACGCGTGCCCGAGCTTGACCGTCGTCGACTCGAGGAATCGAGGAGACTTGACCGGGCCCGCGACGGAGTCTGCGGGCCGCGGCGTACGTCCGGTACCGGTGTCGTCGTCGTGTTGCTCGGACATGGCGTCAGGCGGCGACCGCCGGCAGCCCCGCCAGCGCGAGCGCGACCTCCTCCTCGGAGTACGCGTGATCCACGAGTGAGCCCGCCGCGTAGTCGATGTACGCCTGCATGTCGAAGTGCCCGTGGCCACAGAGATTGAAGAGGATCGCCTGCGACACGCCCTCCTCGCGGCAGCGGACGGCCTCGTCGATCGCCGCCTTCACCGCATGGTTCGCCTCCGGCGCCGGGAGGATCCCCTCGATACGCGCGAACTCGACCCCCGCAGCGAAGACCTCGGTCTGCGTGTAAGCCCGCGCCTCGAGCAGGCCGAGCTCGCGCAGATGGCTGACCAGCGGCGCCATCCCGTGGAAACGCAGCCCGCCCGCGTGAAACGGCGGCGGGATGAATGTCGAGCCGAGCGTGTGCATCTTCACGAGCGGGGTCAAGTGCGCTGTGTCACCGAAGTCGAACGCGTACACACCCTTGGTGAGGCTCGGGCACGCGGCCGGCTCGACGGCGATGACCCGGATCTTCGCCTCCTCGCGCAGCGCACGGCCGATGAACGGGAACGTGAGCCCGGCGAAGTTCGAGCCGCCACCAGTACAGCCGATGAGGATGTCGGGGTAGTCCTCGGTCTCGTCCATCTGCATCTGCGCCTCGTTCCCGATCACGGTCTGGTGCATCAGGACGTGGTTGAGCACCGAGCCGAGCGAGTACTTCGTGTCCTCCCGCGGGGCAGCAGCCTCCACCGCTTCCGAGATCGCGATCCCGAGCGAGCCGGTCGAGTCGGGATGCTCGGCCAGGATCGCGCGCCCGGCGTTCGTCTCCTCGGAGGGGCTCGCGACGACACGACCCCCGAACGTCTCGATCAGCCCACGACGGTAGGGCTTCTGGTCGTACGAGGCCCTCACCATCCACACGTGGACCTCGAGTCCGAAGAGAGCTCCTGCGAACGCGAGCGACGAGCCCCACTGGCCCGCCCCGGTCTCGGTCGTGAGGCGCTGCACGCCCTCTTCCTTGTTGTAGTACGCCTGAGGGACTGCGGTGTTCGGCTTGTGCGAGCCGGTCGGCGAGACGCCTTCGTACTTGTAGTAGATGCGCGCGGGAGTCTCCAGCGAGCGCTCCAGGCGGCGCGCGCGGTAGAGCGGTGTCGGCCGCCACTGGCGATAGACGGAGCGCACCTCTTCGGGGATCGCGATGAGCCGATCGGTCGAGACCTCCTGGCCGATGATCGCCATCGGGAAGAGCGGCGCGAGATCGTCGGGGCCGACGGGCTGTCCGGTGCCCGGGTGCAGCACGGGCGGTGGCGGCGCGGGGAGGTCGGCCGCGATGTTGTACCAGGCCTCCGGCAGCCGGCTCTCGTCGAGGACGTACTTGACCTGGTCGGACACCTCGCGCTCCTCTCCTTCGCTCTGACGGCGGTGCGGGCAGTCTCGCGTACACGCGCGAGGGCGGCAAGCGACCACCCTGGCAAGCCGAAGGGCCCGTCAAGTCGGGCCCTTCGGCTTTCGCTACCAGGAGGGAGCTACGAGTGGGTGACGACGCGGTTGCGGCGGACCGCGATCACCGATGCGCCGGCGAGGAGCAGCGCGAGTCCGAGAGTTCCCGCAGCGCCGATGCCGGCATCGATCCAGTCGAATCCGTGGTCGACACGCATTGACGGCGACACGATGGGGACAATCGTGGGAGCCGTTCCGACTCCGCGCCACGCGCGGTCGTCCGGCCGGACGATGTCGGCCGAGCCCGCGACGGCGAGCCTGTACGTCTCGGAGTACGGCATTGCGCCGACAAGCTGCCGCCACGCGGTCGCCAGTTCCTCAATGCGTTCGCAGCCACGCGTGGAGGCGACGCCGGCCCCGACCTCTCCGCGAGCTACGGCGCCCAGGGAGCGGAGGTGCTGCTCGACGAGATCGCACGCTCGGACGGCACGCGCGCGTCCGTCATGGAGGAGATCCGCCGGACGCGGATCGAGAACGGCATCCTCGACGACATCGGCTTCGACCCGAACGGCGACCTCGTCGAAGCGTCGATCACCTTCTACCGGGTGCAGGGCGAGCGGTCGTCGCCGACCGCGTCGTCGTGGTTCGCCGGCCCGCCGCCGGCCAGGAGGCGCGGTAGGCTCACGCGCCGATGGCAGTGCTCACGTCCGAGGTCGTCCGCGACGAGACGTTCGAGCGCCGCCGCGCGTCGATGGAAGGGCTCGTCGCAGAGGTACGCGAGCGCACCGCGCTCGTCGCGACCGGCGGTGGCGAGAAGGCAGTCGAACGCCATCGCTCGCGGGGGAAGCTCACGGCACGCGAGCGCATCGACCGCCTCGTCGACCCCGAGACCGCGTTCCTCGAGCTGAATGCTCTCGCGGCGTGGGAGCTGTACGACGGTGACGCGCCGTCGGCCGGCATCGTGACCGGGGTTGGCGTGGTCGAGAGTCGGCAGTGCGTGATCGTCGCCAACGACGCGACGGTGAAGGGCGGCTCGTACTATCCGCTGACCGTGAAGAAACACCTCCGCGCGCAGGAGGTCGCCCGCCAGAACCGGCTCCCGTGCCTGTACCTCGTCGACTCGGGCGGCGCTTTTCTCCCGCTCCAGGCTGAGGTCTTCCCCGACCGCGACCACTTCGGGCGCATCTTCTTCAATCAGGCGCGCCTGTCCGCGCTCGGGATCCCGCAGGTCGCAGTCGTCATGGGATCCTGCACGGCAGGCGGCGCGTACGTCCCCGCCATGTCGGACGAGACTGTCATCGTCCGCGGAACGGGCACGATCTTCATCGGCGGCCCGCCGCTCGTGAAGGCCGCGACGGGGCAGGACGTGACGGCAGAGGAGCTCGGAGGTGCTGACGTCCACACACGCCGCTCGGGCGTCGCCGACCACTTCGCGACCTCGGACGAGCACGCGCTCGCGATCGCACGCGAGATCGTCCGCCATCTCGATCCCCCGCTCGCCTCACTGTGGGAGCTCGCACCCGTCGAGGAGCCCGCGCTCGACCCGGCGGAGCTGTACGGCCTCGTTCCCGAGGACTTCCGACACGAGCTCGACGCCCGCGCGGTGATCGGCCGGATCGTCGACGGTTCGCGCTTCCACGAGTTCAAAGAGCTTTACGGCGAGACGCTCATCTGTGGCTTCGCGCGGATCGAGGGCTATCCGGTCGCGATCCTCGCGAACCAGGGCGTGCTCTTCGCCGAGTCGTCGCAGAAGGGCGCGCACTTCATCGAGCTCGCGTGCAAGCGGCGCATCCCCCTCGTCTTCCTCCAGAACATCACCGGCTTCATGGTCGGCAAGGAGTACGAGGAGGGCGGCATCGCGCGCGACGGCGCGAAGCTCGTGATGGCGGTCGCGTGCGCGGACGTGCCGAAGTTCACCGTGGTGACCGGGGGCTCGTTCGGCGCGGGCAACTACGCGATGTGCGGCCGCGCCTACGAGCCGCGGCAGCTCTGGATGTGGCCGAACGCACGCATCTCGGTGATGGGCGGCGAGCAAGCGGCGACGGTGCTAACCATGGTCGGCGACGCCGATCCGGAGGAGATTCGCGCGACCTACGAGGCCGAGGGGAACCCCTACTTTTCTACCGCGCGGCTCTGGGACGATGGGATCATCGACCCGCTCGATACGCGGCGCGTGCTGGCACTGGGCCTCGCCGCGGCGGCGAACGCGCCCGTCCCCGAGACGACCTTCGGCGTCTTCCGGATGTAGCGAGTGGTCGTCCGGCTCCTCATCTGGAACGTCGCCGAGTCGAAGACGACGATCGACGAGCTTCGGGAGTCTCTCCCGGAGCTCGAGGCGCCGAGCCGCTGGATCTGGAACGAGGCCGCTGAGCGCTTCGGCGCGATCGTCCTCGACGAGGACCTGCCCGAGACGATCGGCTGGGCGCAGGACCTCGTCGGCACCGAGCCCGACGTCTACGAGGAGTTCGACGCGCTGTAAGACTCCTCCCCGAGCACGCCTCGAGCGTGACCACCAAAGGGGAGGTCTCATGCGTCGGTCGATTCCTGTCCTTCGCCCGCGCTGGTCGTTGCCTGCATCGCACTGCTCGCCGCGCTCGGAGGCACGAGCTACGCGACAGTTCTCAACGTGCCGAAGAACAGCGTCGGCACCCCACAGCTCCAACGCAACGCTGTGAAGGCCTCGAAGATCGCTCCGAACACCCATCCGCACCAGCCATGTCCTGAACGGCTCGCTCCTGATGGAGGACTTCAAGGCGGGCCAAATCCCACAGGGCGCCAAGAGCGATGCATCCAGTCGGTGAGCTGTCCGTCCGGAAAAAAAGTGCTCGGGGGCGGAGCTGAGTTGAACTCCGTCAGCGCGACCGGTCCGCGGCTCGTTTCGAGTCTCCCGACGGCGACCGGCTGGAGGGCGGCAGCTGCCCGCGCGACCGCTGGGTCATGGACGATGAGGGTCTACGCGATCTGCGCAAACATGTCGTGAACGTCACTGCTCTTCAATTAAGGCATGCCATGCGTCGAGTTCGGCGCGCTCCCCCGCCGCTAGGGTGCGGAGCGGCGCACGGACGTCCTCTCGCACGGGGACTCCCTGGAAGGCGAGCAGCCGCTTCAGCGCCGCCTGCCGCGGGAACCGCTCGACGAACGCGCGTAACTCGCCGAGGCGCGCTGCTCCTTCCGGGGTGGGATTGCGTACGACTGCTGCAACCTCGCGCGGCAGCGCCGAGGCGAGTGCGGAGACCGCTCCGCGTGCGCCTCGTGCCATCCCCTCCGCGATGAGCGCCTCCGGGCCGACGAAGATGTCGAAACCCGGCAGCAGGTACTTCTCGAACGCGTCGAACGGCGTGTCCGAGACCTTGAGACCGACGACGTTCGGCGCGTCCGAGCGAAGTCGCTCGAGGACGGCCGGCGCAATCGCGTAGCCCGTGGTCGCCGCGAACTCGTAGACGTAGAACGGCACCGGCGCGCAGGCCGTCGCGGCGGCCAGGAAGTGGCCGTACTGCGCCTGCTCGTCGAGCTTGAAGTACGGCGGGCCGATGACGACCACGGCATCCGCTCCCACCTCGGCCGCGTGCACGGCGAGCGTCACGGTGTCCGCAGTCGTCTGAGCCCCGCAATGAACGGCCACCTGCAAGCGCTTGTCGCACGCCTGCAGGAAGAGATCGGCCACCTGGCGACGCTCCTCGACGCTCAGGAGGATCCCCTCGCCGGCCGTCCCGAGCGCGAGGATGCCGTCGAGGCCCTCCCGCACGTAGAAGTCGACGAGCGGCCCGAATGCGTCGTCGTCGACCGCGGTGCCGTGCTCGCGGAGCGGCGTGATCGAGGCGGCGAGCGCTCCATTCAGCATGACGTGACTCTAAGCTCCGCGGCGATGAAAGCGCTGAAGGTCGACCGGGACGGGCACGTCCTGCGCGTGACGCTCGCGAAGCCGGAGCGGCGCAACGCGTTCGACGCCGCCCTCATCGCCGAGCTCACCGACGCGTTCGCGGACGTCGGAGACGCCCGCGCCGTGCTCCTCGAGGGCGAAGGGCCTGCGTTCTGCGCGGGCGCGGACGTCGAGTGGCAGCGGGCGGCGATCGACCTCTCGTACGAGGAGAACGTCGAGGACGCGATGCGGCTCTACCGCATGCTCGAGAGGATCGACTCCTGCCCTATTCCCGTCGTTTGCTGCGTGCACGGCTTCGCGCTCGGCGGCGGCTCCGGCCTCGTCGCGTGCGCCGACATCGCGGTGGCGTGGCCGGACGCGACCTTCGGGTTCACCGAGGTGCGCCTCGGGATCATCCCCGCTGTGATCTCGCCGTTCGTCCTCGCGAAGATCGGCAGCGCTGCGCGCCGCTACTTCGTCACGGGCGAGCGCTTCGGGCCGGAGGTCGCGCTGCAGATAGGGCTCGTCTCCGAAGTCTCCGAGGATGCCGGCGAGCGGGCCGAGCAGATCGTGCGAGACGTCCTCGCGGGAGGCCCGATCGAGGCGCGCGAGGCGAAGAAGCTCGTGCGCGAGCGGCCGAGCGGTGTCGATGCGGCTCACATCGCGGCCGCGCGACGCGCGAGCGAAGAGGGGCAGGACGGCCTGCGCGCCTTTCTCGAGCGGCGCGCACCCGGCTGGCTCGACGACGCGAGCACATAGCTTCTCCGCGCGTACGGCGCGGAGCCGAAGGCCGGCCGACTCCCGATGGGAGCCGCGCGCGCCGACCCCTTACGACAACGCTATGCCCGACTGAACGCCTGCGGAAGGACGCGCCCGTGTGGGGTGATCGCGGGTGCGAGACCGTTCTTGTACGCGAAGTGCTTCGTCGGCCAGGAAAGCCAGACGGTGTGCGCCGCCTCGTCCCAGATTTTCTGCATCTCGATGTACGCCTCGTTCCGTTTCGCCTGATCCGGCTCCTTCAGTGACGCGGCCTGGAGGCGATCGAACTCCTCGTCACACCAGTACATCCAGTTCCACTCGTCGATCTGGTCGCACGTGAACCAGACCATCGACCACGAGGGGTCGGGCTGCGTCTCGTAGTTGCCCCAGAAGAGCTGGCGCTCCTTGAGCCGCTCGCCAAGCTCGTAGTACACGCCCGACTCCTCTTTCTGCAGTGTGAGATTGATTCCGACGTCGGCAAGATTCGCCTGCAAGATCTCCGCGACCTCGTTCGCTCCGGGCTCCTCCGTGTACGTGTAGGTCAGATCGAGCGAACTCACTCCCGCCGTCTGTAGGAGCTCTTGTGCCTGATCGACATCGCGCTCGTAGAGTGGGGCGTCCGCCCAGTAGCCGAGGCCCATGCTCTCCGGAAGAATCGCCGTCGCCTGCTCCTGGCGACCCTCGAACGCCGCCTCGATCATCGAAGGCACGTTGACGGCGGCGATGATCGCTCGACGGACGTTCGGGTCGGTCAGCTTGGGATGGAGGACGTTCATTCCGATCCACGTGTACGCGAGTGTCACGCGTTGCGACAGGCCGAACTGATCGTTGTCGGTGAAACGGTCGACGGACTGCAGGGAAACCTGCGCGAAGTCGACATCACCGGTCTCGAGCGCAATGTCGGCCGCGTTGTCGGCGTCGATGGGGAGGAAGGTGATGCTCTCCCACGTCTGGTCAACGAAACCCGTCCCGTACTCGGCGAAGCGGCGCATCTTCACGTTCTGCTTGGGTGTGCGGCTGACGAACTCGTAGGGGCCGGTACCGATCGGCCGCGTCCCGAACTTGTCGCCGAGCTCCTCGGCCGCTTTCTTCGAGATCACGTAGCCGGACGTCACCGGGAGCGTCGTGCGCAGAAGCGCGGCGAATGGCTCCTTGAGCACGATCGTCCCCGAGTACTTGTCCTTGACGACGACCTCCTTCAGCGCGATCCAGTCGCCGCTGTACGGCGACTCGACCTTGGGTGTCGTCAGGCCCGCGATGCGCTCATACGAGAACTTCACGTCCTCCGCCGTGACCTCCCCGTACCCGCCGTGGAACGGCACGCCCGGCTTGAGCGTGAAGTCGTACTTCAGACCGTCCGCTGACGCCTCGAACGACTCTGCGAGCTGGTTCACGACCGTGAAACCGTCCGCGTAGGGGTCGAAGGTGACGAGACCCTCGAAGACGCTTGCCATCGGCGGCTCGTCCGCCGACGTGTTGGCGAAGACCGCCGGATCGAGGGTCGTGATGTCCGCGACCAGGCGCATCTTGAGCTCCCCGCCGATCTCACCCACAGTCGACCCGTCGTCGCCCGCGCACGCAGCGAGGAACGAGCCGGCTACGGGGAGGGCTACCCCGAAGGCGGCGGCGCGCTCCAGGAACCGTCGTCGATCAAGAGTCGTTCCAGGTTGCCGATCGCCAGCTGTCATCGCCGTCCCTCCTCGCACACCATGCGGCTTTCTGTCGCGGCGAGAATACGTAATACGTATTATGAATGCAACCCGAGAGAAGAATGTGCATCCGGCGGCCGCTCGAGGGATGCCGAGCTCGAGTCTGCTTGCACCACACGCCAGATGTGACACGCGACCGTATGCCCCGGACTCACGGCCTCGAGCCTGGGCTCGTCGACGCGGCAGCGCTCCTCCGCGTACGGACAGCGCGGATGGAAGCGGCACCCTGACGGGGGGTTTCGCGGGCTCGGGATGTCTCCGGCGATCGCGAGCCGCGCGCTCGGCCGGTGCGCACGGGGCTCGGACACGGCGGCGATGAGCGCGCGTGTGTACGGATGGGCCGGACTGTCGAGAACGTCACCGGCAGAACCGATCTCGGCGAGCTTTCCGAGGTACATCACGGCGATCCGGTCGGCGATGTACCCGACGACGTTGAGGTTGTGCGTGATGACGAGATAGGTGAGCCCGAGACGCGAGCCGAGCTCTTTCATGGTGTTCAAGATCGCCGCTGCTGCCGACACGTCGAGCCCGGAGGTCGGCTCGTCCGCGACGAGGAACTCCGGCCGCAGCGCGAGCGCTCGAGCGATCCCGACTCGTCGCGCCTGGCCGCCTGAGAGCTCGTGTGGGTATTTCGAAGCCTGCTCGGGTGACAGCTCCACCAACTCGAGGAGCTCGGCCACGGAGTAGCGATCGGACTGCGGGATCTTGTTGATGACGTACGGCTCGTTCAGGAGGTACGAGACGCGCAAGCGCGGACTGAGGCTCGAGTACGGGTCCTGGAAGATCATCTGGATACGGCGTCGCAACCGGCGGAGATCCTCGCCTCGCAGGCGCGTGATGTCCTGCCCGTCGTAGACGATCTCGCCGAGCTCGGCCTCGACCAGTCGGACGATCGTCCGCGCGAGCGTGGTCTTTCCGGACCCCGACTCGCCGACGAGGCCGAGGGTCTCCCCGCGCAGGAGCTCGAGGTCGACCCCGGCGACGGCCCGAACAGCGCCGTACGACGTGTGCACATCGCGCAGGCGGACGAGGACGTCGTTCTCGTCCGCCTGCTTCGCTCGCATCGACATCATTCCCGCAGATACCCCGACAGCGGGTCGTACCGGTTGCAGCGGACACGCCGTCCGTTCACAGATACGAGTGCCGGCTCGCGCTCACGGTTCACGTCCTGCACGAGGGGACAGCGGTCGGCGAACTTACATCCGGTCGGGAGATCGGAGAGGCTCGGAACGCGGCCGGGGATCGCCGCCAGCTGCCCGTCACGCTGCCGATACGAGGGAACCGCGGCGAGGAGCGCTTGCGTGTACGGGTGGAGCGGAGACGCGAACACGCCGGCCGTATCTCCCTCCTCGATCGCCCGGCCCGCGTACATGACGACCAGGCGGTCGCAGACGCGCGAGACGACGCCCAGATCGTGCGAGATGAAGATGATCGCAGTCCCCTGCTCGCTGCGCAGCTGCTCGAGCAGCTCGATGATCTGCGCCTCGAGCGTGACGTCCAGGGCTGAGGTCGGTTCGTCGGCGATGAGAAGATCGGGCTCGAGCAGCAGGGTCATCGCGATCATGATGCGCTGCCGCATCCCGCCCGAGAACTCGTGCGGGAACCGCTCAAAGCGCTCCTCGGGATCCGGGATGCCGACCCTTCCGAGCATTTCGATCGCGCGACGCTTCAGCTCGCGGGTGCGGCTCTGTGCTCGGGTGAGGTGCGCCCTCTGCACGTCGACGAGCTGCGTGCCGACACGGAACGTCGGGTTGAGGCTCGTGAGCGGGTCCTGGAAGATCATGGCGATCTCGCGCCCCCGTACGTTGCGGAGCGCCTCGGCCCCGAGCCCGACGAGGTCCCGGCCCTTGAAGCGGATCGCGCCGGCCGTGACCTCGCCGTTTGGAGGAAGGAGGCCCATGAGAGCCGCCGACAGCGTCGACTTCCCGCACCCCGACTCGCCCACGATTCCGAGAATCTGACCGGGACTCACGTCGAAGCAGATGTCGTGGAGCGCCGGCAACTCGGCAGCATGTGTGTGGTAGACGACCTCCAGCCCATCGACCTCGAGCAGGGGGCCGCCGCTCACAGGATTCGCCGCCACCGTCGGAGCCCGGCGACACGCGGATCGATGGTGTCGCGGAGCGCCTCGCCGAGCAGCGTGAACGCCAGCGTCGCCAGGCAGAGCACGAAGCCGGCCCAGACGATCGGCCACGGTGTGTCTCGAACGCGATCGAAGCCGTCGGAGAGGATGACTCCCCAAGACGGGGTCGGAGGCTGGACGCCGAGACCGAGGAAGGAGAGCCCGGCTTCAACCGTGATCGCGGCCGGGATGTCCATGGCCATCAGGATGAAGAGCGGCGCGATGACGTTCGGGAGGATGTGCACGAGCACGATGCGGAGGTTCGTTGCGCCGAGCGAGCGCTCGGCCTCCACGTACGACTGCTCCTTCGCCGCGAGCACGAGGGCGCGCACGACCCGCGCGTATCCGGGCGTGAAGGAGACGACGATGACGAGGATTACGTTGCG
>Ga0136631_10000082_pt1 | contig 25435 bp, 27 predicted proteins | sample AntDrymUQ6012206_2_FD_104655 | JGI IMG/M metagenome (GOLD analysis project Ga0136631, IMG submission 104655) | Polar desert sand microbial communities from Dry Valleys, Antarctica - metaG UQ601 (22.06) | ecosystem: Environmental > Terrestrial > Soil > Desert | place: Antarctica: Dry Valley... | reverse complement strand
GTCGCCGCGTGAAGCTCTCGACGGGAGCCGAGATGCGCGTCACCGGCCCGGTGGACGGGTACGCCGTCGTGTGCGTGAACGGCGGTCAGTCGCGCGAGGTCGAGGGAACGTGGAGCGCCTCGATCGAATGGCTCGTGCAGACCCTCGCCCCGCGCCTCCCCGAGCTCGGCTTCGCGGAGGTGCGCTACCGGGTGAAGTCGTGGCGGCGCCTCGAGTCGTGCGTCGACGACGCGCGTGCGGCCGTGGCGGAGGTCGGCGCGCCGCGCGTCGTCCTGCTCGGGTTCTCGATGGGCGGGGCGGTCTCCATCGCGATCGCGAACGAACCTGTCGTCGAAGAGGTCGTGGGCCTTGCGCCGTGGATCCCGGATCAGCTCGACGTCAGCACGCTCCGACGCAAGCGGCTCACCGTTTTCCACGGGGCACTCGACCGTTGGCTGCCGGGAATCCCCGGCGTGTCCGCGTCGCACTCGAAGAAGGGGTTCGACCGCGCCCGCGAGCGCGGCGCCGAAGGCAGCTACGTCCTCATCCCCGGCGCGCTCCACGGCATCGCGCTGCGCTCGCCGTGGGGAAAGCTCATCAGGCTGCCGAAGGCCGACCGCTGGGCCGTCCTCGTCGAGGAGGAGCTTCGGCGCGTCGTCAGCTCTCCGGAAGCAGACGGCGTCGAGCCAGCTGGTCTCCCGACGGCGTCTTGACGTTCCGCACGAGCCGCGCACGCTCCATCGTCCGGATCACCCACCACGAGACGTCGACCTGGAAGCGGTGCAGACCGTGCCGCGCAGAAGCAGGGAAGGCGTGGTGGTTGTTGTGCCAGCCCTCGCCGAACACGAAGAGCGCGACGACCCAGTTGTTCCGGGCCTCGTCGCGCGTGCGGTAGTGCTGGCGGCCGAACATGTGGCAGATGGAGTTCACGGAGAACGTCGCGTGCTGGTAGAGGAAGATCCGGAAGAGCCCTCCCCACACGAGCGCCTCGAGCCCGAGGGCCCATGAGCCGCCGCCGACGAGGTATCCGATGAGGAACGGGATCCCGAGCGACAGCACCACCCAGACCAGATACAGGCGGTCGAGCCACACGATCACGCGGTCCTCGTAGAGATCCTTCCCGTACACGCGTCCCTGCTCCATCCCGAGATTCGAGAACATCCAGCCGACGTGCGCGTGCGAGAAGCCGCGGACGCGGCCCCAGAAGCCGTCGCCGTGACCCACGTGCGGCGAATGGGGGTCGCCGGGCTGGTCGGAGAGCGCGTGGTGCTTCCGGTGGTCGGTGACCCACTGGATGATCGGCCCCTGCATCGTCATGCAGCCGAGGATCCCGAGCGTGACCTTGACCGGCAGACGTGCCTCGAAGCCCTTGTGCGTGAAGTAGCGGTGGAAGCCGATCGTCGTGCCGAACGCACACAGGACGTAGAGGCTCACGAGCAGCACGACGTCGATCCACCTGAAGGCGCGTCCCCACAGCATCACCATCGCGATCCCTGCGCCCAGGAGCGGCACGATCACCGCGAAGAGCATGACAACGCGGCTGATGCGACTCGTGCCCGGACGAACCGTTCCGATAGGCGGTGACGAACTCTGGGTACTCACGTGAGTGCGGTCATCGGTGATCAGATCTTCCTCGGCGTGCGAATAGGAGCTCGATGCGAGTAGCGGTCATAGGTTCAGGCGTATCCGGACTCGGCGCAGCCTACGTGCTGTCGCGCAACGGGCACGACGTGCATGTGTTCGAGCGCGATAACCGGATCGGCGGGCACGTAAACACGATCGTGCACGACGGGCTCGCTCTCGACACCGGGTTCATCGTCTCGAACGCGCGGAACTATCCACTGCTCACGCGCCTCTTCGCCGAGCTCGGTGTGACGTTTCAGCGCTCCGAGATGTCGTTCTCGGTGTGCTGCGACGACTGCGGGCTCGAGTACGCGGGCCGCAGGCCGTTCGCGCAGTGGCGGAACGCGTCGAATACGAGATTCACGTCGCTCATGTGGGAGATCGGACGCTGGCTGCGCACGGCGCGCACGTCGATCGACAGCGGCGCCTACGACGACTCCTCGCTCGAGGACTACCTCGCCGAGCGGCGCTACTCGCGCGCGTTCCGGCGACACTTCATCGTCCCTCTCACGTCCGCGCTGTGGTCGGCTGCGCCGGCTCGCACGCTCGAGATTCCCGCCGCATACGCGATCCGCTTCTTCGACAATCACGGGATGCTCGGGCTTCGGCGTCATGAGTGGAGAACGGTCACGGGCGGCGCGCACACGTACGTGCAGGCGCTGCGCGGATATCTCCGATTCGTCGACACGAGCCTGCCGGTTCGCGGCCTGCGCCGCGACGACGAGGGCGTGCTCGTGCGCACCGACGACGACGTCGTGCACCGGTTCGACCGTGCGGTCGTCGCGACGCACGCCGACGAGGCGCTCGCACTGCTCGAGGATGCGAGCGACGACGAGCGTGCCGTTCTCGGTGCGTTCGGCTACACACAGAACGACGCCGTGTTGCACACCGACGCGTCGCTCCTCCCCCGCTCGCGCGCAGCCCACGCCTCGTGGAACTACCGAGTCGACGGCGCCGAACGGCCGACGGTGACCTATTACCTGAACCGCCTGCAGCGACTGGAAACCGATGCGGACTACCTCGTGACGCTGAATCAGCCGATCGCAGACGAGCACGTCCTGCGGCGGTTCTCGTACACACACCCGCGCTTCACTGTCGCCGCGATCCGGGCACAGCAGCGCCTCGGTGAGCTTTCGGGCGCACGACACACCGAGTTCGCCGGCGCGTACTTCGGCAACGGCTTTCACGAGGACGGCCTCGCGGCCGGCGTGCGCGCTGCGGCGGCCCTCGGAGCGCGCTGGTGAAGTCGGCGATCTACGCAGGCTCGCTCGTCCACGTGCGCCACGAGCCGCGCCGCCACGCCTTCAAGTACCCGGTCGCGTACTGGCTCCTCGACCTCGACGAGCTGCCGGAGATCGAGCGGCGGCTGGGGCTGGTCTCCGTGAACCGGCGCAACGCCGTGACGTTCCGCGACAGCGACCACTTCGACGGCGACCTGCCGCTCAAGGAGGCAGTGCGCCGCTTCGCCGGCGACCCGGAGATCGACCGCGTGCTCTGCCTCACGCAGCTCCGTGTGTTCGGCTACGTCTTCAACCCGGTGAGCTTCTACTGGTGCTACCGCGCCGACGGCGAGCTCGCCTGCATGATCGCCGAGCTGAACAACACGTTCGGCGAGCGCCTTCCAGAGCTCCTCCCCGGCAGCTCGCTGCACTATGAGCACGAGAAGCGCCTGCACGTCTCGCCGTTCTTCGGCCTCGATCTGCAGTACCGCTATGCGTTCTCCGAGCCGGAAGACACGGTGTACGCCCGCATCGAGGTCCACAAGGACGGGCGCATGCCGCTTCATGCCGTCCTCGCGGGGCGGCGTCGCGAGCTCACGAACCGCGAGGTCGCGCGCTTCCTCGTGCGCTATCCGATCATGCCGCTCCAGGTCACGACGCTCATCCACTGGAACGCGGCGAAGCTCTGGCTGAAGCGCGTGCCCTTCCACCACAAGCCTCCCTTCGAGCCGGGGAAGGGGTCGGTTCGGCAGTGACGACGCTCGAGCGAGACCTCCCCAGGTACGGCCGTGAACCCTCGAGGGTCGAGCGGATCGCGAAGTCCGCGCTCGAACGGGTGCTGCCCGGCATCGAGAGCGGGACGCTGGTGCTGCGGCTGCCGGACGGATCCGAGAGACGCTACGGATCGGGTCAGGAGACGGTCATGGAGATCGACGACTGGCGACTCCTGGCCCGCATCGCGCGGACACCGAAGCTCGCACTCGGCGAGTCGTTCCAGGCCGGCGAGTGGCGCTCGCCTGACCTTGTTCCCCTTCTCGAGCTCCTCCTGCGCAACGCGGGGGCAGGTGCCGAGCGGCACCCGGGGTGGCGGCGCTTCGCGGAAGCGCGACCGCGAATCAATCGCCGCACCGGGTTGCTCGCCGCACGGCGGAACATCGAGGCGCACTACGACCTCGGCAACGACCTCTTCGCTCTCTTCCTCGACGAGACGCTCTCGTATTCCTGCGCGATCTTCGAGCACGCTGGCGAGTCGCTGGAGGACGCGCAGCGGCGCAAGCTGCGCCGCGTCTGCGAGCAGCTCGAGCTCGGCCCGGACGACCACGTGCTGGAGGTCGGCTGTGGCTGGGGCTCGTTCGCGCTCACGGCCGCCGGAGAGTTCGGCGCGCGCGTCACCGCGGTGACGATCTCGCTCGCGCAGGCCGCACTGGCGCGACGACGCGTCTCGGAGGCCGGCCTGACGGAGCGAATAACGGTGGTCGAGCGCGACTTCCGCGAGCTCGACGGAACATTCACGAAGATCGCGTCGATCGAGATGCTCGAGGCGATCGGCGAGAGGCTCTGGGCGCCGTTCTTCGCGACCTGCGACCGGCTGCTCGCGCCCGGCGGGCGCGCGTGCATCCAGACGATCCTCGTCCCCGACGAGCGGCTCTCCCGCTACCGCTCGAGCCCGGACTGGATCGAACGGCACATCTTCCCCGGCTGCCTCATCCCCTCGCGAGCGGCGATTCGCCGGGCGCTCGCGCCGTCGAGCCTGCGGATCGTGGCCGACACCGAGATCGGCGGCAACTACGCCGAGACGCTCCGGCGCTGGCGGGAATGCTTCCACGCGAATCTCCTCGAGGTGCGCGCGCTGGGCTACGACGAGCGCTTCGTGCGCACGTGGGACTTCTACCTCGCCTCGTGCGAGGCGCTCTTTCGCACCGGCCTGCTGCGCGACGCGCAGGTGGTGCTCGCGAGATGAGCGTCGTCGACTCGGTGATCGAGCGAGGCGTCCTCCCCGAGCCCGTCATCCGTGCCGGCATTCGCGCGAACCTCGCACGGCGCCTCCGCGTCGAGTACCGCAAGAGCGCGACCGAGCGCCGCGCGTACGTGGAGCGGCTCCGCCTCGAGCCGATCGCACTCGAGCCGGCGAAGCCGAACGAGCAGCACTACGAGGAGCCGCCCGCGTTCTTCGAGCTCGTTCTCGGGCCGCGGCTGAAGTACAGCTCGTGCCTCTGGGAGGACGGTACGGCGTCGCTCGCCGAGGCGGAGGAGGCGATGCTCGCGCTCACCTGCGAGCGCGCGGGCCTCGAGGACGGCATGGAGATCCTCGACCTCGGCTGCGGCTGGGGCTCGCTGACCCTCTACGCGGCCGAGCGCTACCCCGACGCGCGTATCACGGCCGTCTCCAACTCGCGCGTGCAGCGCGAATGGATCCAGGCTCGAGCACCCGGAAACGTCACGGTCGTCACGGCCGACGCCAACGACCTCGAGCTCGACCGCCGCTTCGATCGCGTCGTCTCGGTCGAGATGTTCGAGCACATGCGCAACTACGAGGCACTGATGGCGAAGGTGGCCGCGCTCCTCGAGCCCGACGGACGGCTCTTCGTCCACGTCTTCTGCCATCGCGAGCTCGCGTACCCGTACACGGACGGATGGATGGCGCGGAACTTCTTCTCCGCCGGCCAGATGCCGTCGGCCGACCTCCTGCTCGAGTTCCAGCGCGACCTCCAGCTCGTCGAGCGCTGGCTCGTCTCGGGAGAGCACTACGCTCGAACGTCCGAGGCCTGGCTCGAGCGAATCGCCGAGAACGAGGCGGAGATCGAGCGACGCTGGGGCCGTGCGTTTCTCGCGCGCTGGCGCGTGTTCTTCCTCGCCTGTGCGGAGCTCTTCGCGTACCGCGACGGCACCGAGTGGCTCGTCGCCCACTACCTCTTCGCGAAGCCCGCTCGCTAGGCGCTACGCCGTCGCGACGATTGCGTCCACCGTCTCGTCGCGGCCGCGAAGGGTGAGCGTCCTCGTCTCGAGGCCGGACGAATCGAAACCCGAGGCCGCGAGAGCAGCCGTACTGACGAGGATCTCTCCCGAGGCGGCCGAAGAGGCGAGTCGCGCTGCGGTGTTCACGGCGTCACCCACGGCCGTGAAGTCGCAGTCGTCACCTTCCCCGACGCTTCCAACGAAGGCGACGCCCGTGTGGACACCTGCGCCGATCGGTCCCCACGGATCACTGCCGTCGTTGCCCGTCTCGCGGAGGAGCTCTCGGGCGACCCCCACGGCGCGGCTCGCGTGATCCTCGCCCGCGAAGCCAGGAATGAAGAGCGCGACCACCTCGTCCCCGACGAACTTGTCGATCAGGCCGTTCCAGTTGTCGACGACGCGCCCGGCCGCGCCGTAGAAGCGCGAGATCAGTCGGGAGAACTCGCGGGCGGGCATGCGCTCCGCAAGACCCGTTGACCCGCGGACGTCCGCGAAGAGAAGCGAGAGCTCGATCTCAGCCCCTCCCGGCAGCTTGTCGATCTGCTTGAAGCACGCTCGGCAGAGGCGGCGGTTGAGCGCCGAGGGCCCGAAACCGAAAGGCCGGAGGATGACGCTCCCGGGCGCCTTCAGGGCGCGAGGCACAACTTGCAGCGCGGCCCGGCAGGAATCCAGCCGAGGAGCTTCTTCGTCCGCTGGAGCCCACGCGCCTCGCCCATGAGGACGGTGCGCCAAACTTCGGAGTGCTCGGCCTCACGTTCGTGCTCGCCCACGGCGTCACTCTCCGCCTAGGAGTGGAACGCCGCAAGTTGCTCGGCCTCTTCGTCGACCTCGCGCACGATTTCTCGGTCGAGGCGTTCGAAGGCTTCCCAGCGAATGCGCGCGTCTAGGTAGCGCCACGTGCCTGCGACAGCGCCGTCGACGAGGAAGGTGCCGACCGACTGCGGCGTCTTCGTCGAGAAGATCCGCGGCCGGTACTCCTCGGGAAGCACGCCCGCGCGTCGCGCGTGGACGAGGAGGATGGCATCCCAGGTCGGGAGGAAGCGCACCGGAGCGGGCGTCTCGGGATCCGGCAGCGGCGCGCGGGGGACGTCGAGCAGCTCTCCGCCGGACTGGTCGCGGAAGCGGCGAAGCTGCAGGCGCTCGAGGACCGGTGCGAGGTCGGCGGGCCTCAGGTGCGACCAGGCGGCGATGTCCTTCCACGACGCCGGCCCGAACGCTGCGAGATAGCGGCGGACGAGGTGATCGCGCGCGTCGGGCTCGGCGGCGTCTTCGGGGCCGACCCAGCTCTCGGCCGTCTGGAAGAGGTGCGCGCGCCGTTTCTCCCACGTGCCCGACGGCGGAACGCGAACGAGGTCGAGCCACGGCCCAACCATCCCCCAGCTGCGCCCGACCACCTGGACGAGCTCCTCGTGTCGGCGCGGGCCGTCCGCCATGAGCGTGCACAGCTCGCCCGCGTGCCGCTTGAGGTCGCGTGCCTTGGGTCGCGGCTTGCGGACGCGCAGGAACCACTCGCGCTGTGCCTCCCGGATCGCGACGGCGAACGGCCAGTAGTCGCGCCGCGACACGACGTGGATCGTCTCGCGCATCAGCGTGGCCTGGACGACGGAACGCCGCTCGAGGGCGCGTGTGAGATCGTCGCGCCGAAAGCCTTCGAGGCACGACCAGAGCCTGATGTACGCATTCGGCGCGTACTGGTCCTGGATGCCGCCGAGCCGCTCGAGCGCACGCGGGATCGGCAACCGCACCCGCTCGAGCAGGAGCTGGCGGGCGAGCAGCGCGCGGTTCAGCTCGAGCTGCGAGAGAGTGCGCTCCGCCACCGCGCGACGGTACCCGACGGGCGCGCGAGCGACACCCCTTGCGCAGTGGCGATGCCGCCGATCACGAGAATTCCACCGAGCGCGAGCCAGATGGTCACCGGCTCGTCCAGGAAGAGGGCCCCGAACGCCACCGCCAGCGGCGAGATCGCGTACGTGTAGCTGACCGCGCGTGTCGGACCGATGCCCTTGAGACCGACGTTCCAGAAGATGTAGCCGAGGAGCGTTCCGAGCACGCCGAGGTAGAGGAGCAGCCCGGCCTCCGCCGCAGTCGCGTCTGCAACGGTGTCGACCGTCGATGCGCGCACGAGCGGGAGAAGCCCGACGATGCCGACGAGGCTCGTCGCAGCGGTGAGGGCCAGCAGGTCGTACCGCGAGAAGAGCGGCTTCAGGATCACGTTGTAGAGCGCGAAGGCAAGTGGGGCACCGAGCACGATCAACGGCCCCTTGGCGTTGTCGAGCGAGAGCTCGCGACCGGATCCGAGCGCGATCACGATCGCGACCCCCGCGAAGGCGACCGCCAGCCCGACCACGCGCCTCGCGCTCCAGCGCTCGAGGCCGAAGACGACGGCGAGGATCAAGGTCATCCCTGGTGCGAGCGCGACGACGAGGGCCGCGATTCCCGAGGTCGTATAGCGCGTCCCGACGTTCAGGAACATGTGGTAGCCCACGACGATCAGGAGACCGGCAGCGACGACCCGCGCCGCATCCCCACGCGTGAGCCCGGGAAGCCCGCGCGCGCGCCAGAGTACGTAGGCGAAGCCGGGCGCCGCGATCGCGTAGCGCAGGATCGCGATGTCGCCCGCCGCGACCCCGTCGTCGAGAAGCGCCTTGATGACGGAGAAAGAGCCCGCCCACACGACGACGACCGCGAGCAGCGAGATGTGGGCTCGTGCGTTCACTGCTCCGGTCAACGCACGGGGCGGCTGCATCGTGAGGTCTCAACTTCCTGCAGCGCGCGATACTTCCTCCGTGTTCCCGAATCTCGGCGCCTTCGTCGCCGTGTCGGTGGTCGTCATCTGCACGCCCGGGCCCGACACTTGCCGCGAGCGCGGGCGTCGCCGCGCTGCTGAGCGCCTCCGAGCCCGTGTTTCGCGCGCTTCAGATCGCCGGGATGGCGTACCTCGTCTACCTGGGCGCGCAGTCGCTGTGAGCGGCGATCGCGCAGCGGACGTACGAGCGCAAGCAACAGTCTGTTGCGAAGTCTGAAGGTCTCGCGCCGTCGAGGGCACTGCGCCAGGGAGTTCTCAGCAACCTCGGCAGCCCGAAGATGGCCGTCTTCTTCGCGAGCCTCCTGCCGCAGTTCGGGCCCGCAGGATCCGCGTCGTTCGCGGTCCTCCTCGCGCTCGGCCTTCTCTTCTGCGCGATGACGTTCGTGTGGCTGACGTTCTATGCCGTCGCGGTGGCGCGGCTCGATCGACTCATGACCGGAACGGTGCGACGAGCACTGGACGCCGTCACGGGTGTCGTGCTGATGGCGCTCGGTCTCCGCCTCGCGACTGAGAAGCGCTAACGCACGCGCGCGAAGCGGTGCACGGCCTCGAGGAGCTCCTTGCTCTTCGTCTCGACCTCGACGGGATCGCCCGAGGCGAGCGCGCCCGCGACGCAGTGGTTCACGTGGTCGTCGAGGATCCTGAACGCGAGGCTCTCGAGCGCGGTGTTCACGGCCGCGATCTGCGTGAGCACGTCGATGCAGTAGCGATCCTCCGCGACCATCCGCTCGATGCCACGTACCTGGCCCTCGATGCGGTGCAGGCGGCGCGCGAGCGCCTCCTTGTCGGCGGCGTAGCCGTGCGTGTGGGTCTCGGTCTCGGTCATGCGTTCAGCTCTTCGCGGGTCGAGTGGAAGCGGCGCAGCCGCAGCGAGTTCGTGACGACGAACACGCTCGAGAACGCCATCGCCGCGGCTGCCACGATCGGGTTCAGGAGCCCCGCCATCGCGAGTGGGATCGCGGCCACGTTGTAGGCGAACGCCCAGAAGAGGTTGCCCTTGATCGTTCCGAGCGTACGGCGGGCGAGCCGGATCGCGTCGGCCGCGGCGCGAAGGTCGCCCGAGACGAGCGTGATGTCGGACGCCTCGATCGCCACGTCCGTTCCGGTGCCGATCGCGAGCCCGAGGTCCGCCTGCGCCAGCGCAGGCGCGTCGTTGATGCCGTCGCCGACCATGGCGACGACCTCGCCGGCGTCCTGGAGCCGGCGAATCTCGTCGAGCTTGTCGTCCGGATACACCTCGGCGAGCACGCGCCCGATCCCGACCGCGGCTGCGACTCGCTCGGCGGTCTCGCGCGCGTCGCCGGTGAGCAAGACCGGCGTCAGGTCGAGCGCTTCGAGCGCCTCGACCGCCTCCCGGCTCGTCGGCTTCACGGTGTCGGTCACAGCGAGCGTCGCGCGTGAGGACCCGTCCCAGGCGACGGTGATCGCACCGTCTCGCCTTCCGACCTCGACCGCGTGGCCCTCCACGGTGCCGACGACCCCGACGCCTGGCACGTTCCGAAACTCCGTCACGGCCGGAAGCTCTCCGACCTCGCGGCGCGCTGCGTCGGCGACCGCCTGCGCGATGGGGTGCTCCGACGCCGCCTCCACGGCTCCCGCGTACCGCAGGACCTCGGCGCGGCTCGCGCCGTCGAGAAGCGCGACGTCTGCCAGCTCCATCCGACCCTCGGTGACCGTTCCCGTCTTGTCGAGGACGACCGTGGTGATGCGCTGTGTGCGCTCGAGGACCTCGGGGCCCTTGATGAGGATCCCGAGCTGCGCGCCGCGTCCGGTGCCGACCATGAGCGCGGTCGGCGTCGCGAGCCCGAGCGCGCACGGGCACGCGATGATCAGCACGGCGACCGCCGCCGAGAACGCGGCCGTGGAGTCGCCGGTGACGGCAAGCCAGCCGACGAGGGTTCCGAGCGAGAGGACGAGCACGATCGGCACGAAGACACTCGACACGCGGTCGACGAGGCGCTGGATCGGAGCTTTCCCCGACTGAGCCTCGGCCACGAGCCTGGCGATCTGAGCGAGCGCCGTCTCCTCACCGACCTTCGTCGCACGGACGACGAGCCGCCCGAACGTGTTGACGGTCGCGCCCGCGACGGAAGCACCGGGCGCGACGTCGACCGGCACCGGCTCGCCCGTGAGCATCGACTGGTCGACTGCGGACTCGCCCTCGACGACGACTCCGTCCGTCGCCACCTTCTCGCCCGGACGAACGACGAAGAGATCGCCGGCCACGAGCTCGCCGATCGGAACCGAGACCTCGACCCCGTCTCGGAGCACGCGGGCCTCCTTCGCACCGAGCTCGAGAAGCGAGCGGATCGCGGCGCTCGAGCGGCGCCGCGCCCGAGCCTCGAGGTAGCGCCCGAGCAGGATCAGCGTCGTGATCACAGCGGCGACCTCGAAGTAGATGTCCGCGTCGTCGACGACGATCAGTGCGGCGACCGACCAGCCCCAGGCAGCGAGCGTGCCGATCGAGATGAGCGTGTCCATCGTGGCGGCGCGGTGCCGCGCGTTCAGGGCGGCAGCACGGTGAAATTCGAACCCGGACCAGAAGACGACCGGCGTCGCGAGCGCGAGCGCGAGCCACTCCCAGCCCTCGAACTGCAGTGGCATCACCATCGCGAGGACGACGAGCGGCGCCGTGAGCACTGCCGCCACGAGAAGCCGCCGGCGAACGGCGTCCGAGCGATCGACGGACTCTCCAGCCTCGGCCGCGGGCACCGCGTGGTACCCGGCAGACTCGACCGCGCCGAGCAAATCGGCAACGGTGACGCGCTCGGGATCGAAGCGAACGGCCGCCTGCTCGGTCGCGTAGTTCACCGAGGCGTCGACCCCGTCGAGCTTGTTGAGCTTGCGCTCGATCCGGTTCGCGCAGGCGGCGCAGGTCATCCCCTCGAGCGCGAGATCGACACGCGTGTCGCGCTCGGGTGTCGCGACGGCGTTCACGTTGCCTCGTACCCCGCTTCGACGATCGCTGCGCGCAGCGCCGCATCGTCCAGGTCACTTCCGCTGACGGTCACGACCTTCGTATCGAGATCGACGACGACGTCGTCGACGCCTTCGACCTCGGAGATCTCTTCCCGGATCGACGTCGCGCAGTGCGCGCAGTGGATCGCGGGGACGCTGTAGGCAATTGACTCGCTCATGGCGCTCCTCTCCGGTTGCGAGTCTGGAGTATACCCCCTATGGGTATTTAGGCGGGGCGCTGCTCGAAAAGACGACCCGCAGCGATCTTCTCGGCCATCTTCTTCGAGTCATCGCGATACCACGAGCCGTCCTCGAGCTCGATCGCCGGGAGGTGGTGCTGTCCCGTGTGCTCGATGACCTCCTTGCGCCGCCCGCGCGGGAAGGTGGGTACCTTCACGATCTCGTACTCGATCGACTGCTCGTCGAGCGCCGCCTGCACGACCCAGCACGCATGGCTGCCCTTGTAGCCGACGAACCGGCAGCGATGCAGCCGGATCAGCGGTCGAGCCCTTCGATCCTCGAAGCGCCGACGATCGCCTCCGAGCCATCGGCCAAACGGACGAGCGCCTTGCCCTTGCCGTCGTAGTCGGGCGACCAGACGACGAGGGTCGCAGCGTCCCCATGCACCGTGCAGGCGCGTCCGTCCTCACCGCCGAGACCGCGCCAGAAGCGGACGAACGGGTTCTCCTCCCACTCGCGCCCGATCGTCGTCTCGTCCGTGTGCCCCGGAAGCACCCGCGTGTCGTGCGGAAGCGTCATCAGGACGTCCATCACGGATCGGCGCATCTGGTCGGCGGGGCCACCTCCGACGGCGTCACGAAAGAGCGTGTCGCCGGAGAAGCAGAGGCCGCCGACGACGAACGAGACCCCGTCGTCCGAGTGGCCAGGCGTTGCCAGAGACTCGATCCGCATCCCGCCGGTCTCGACCGGGCCCGACGTGACCTCGAGCGAATAGCGCTCGACGAGCTCGTCGTTGCCGGCGACATGGTCGGCATGCCCGTGAGTGATCATGAGATGCGTCGGCGTGACGCCCTCCCGCTCGACAGCAGCGAGCAGCGGCTCGAGGGGAGCGCCGCTGTCGACGAACACGGCCGTCCCGCCGGGCTCGTCGGCGAGCAGGAACGCATTCGAGAGCCAGGACTCGTGCATGCTCCGCTCGACGATCATCGGGCGGATCCTACGGGCAGGAGTCCGACGCGGTTGGAAGAATCGCGCTCGCCGACCGCAGTCATATCGAGGGAGGAACGATGGACGACATGTTCGGGCCGCGCGAGATCCTCGAGGAGGCCGCCGATCGCTGGTGGATCTTTCTCCTCACCGGGATCACGTGGCTCATCTTCGCGCTGCTCGTGTTCCAGTGGGACTTCACGACGGTGTACGCGATCTCGATTCTCTTCGGCGTCGTCGCCGTCATGGCCGGTGTCAACGAGCTCTTCGCGATCTCGGTCTCGACGAGCGGCTGGAAGTGGGTCCACTTCGTCCTCGGCCTGCTCTTCATCCTCGTCGGGATCTACGCCCTCTGGAATCCGTACGACACGTTCTCGACCCTCGCCGCGCTCGTCGGCATGTTCCTGCTGTTCAAGGGCGTCTCCGACATCATGGTCGCGTTCATCACGAAGGACGAGTTCGAGCTCTGGTGGCTCCAGCTCGTGATCGGAATGCTCGAGATCCTGCTCGCCTTCTGGGTGGCCGGGAACTTCCGCAAGGAGGCCATCCTGCTCGTGGTCTACGTCGGGATCGTCGCTCTCGCTCGCGGGGTCAGCGAGATCTTCGTCGCGTTCAAGCTCAAGGGCCTCCGGCGCCGGCTCGCGGCGGCCTGACGGTCCGATGTTTCGGCTGTGCGGCGGAGGTGTAGGATCGCCGTAATGCGCCGCGCAGCCTTCCTTTTCGTCCTGTTCGCGGCAGCGATCGGCGGCGTGGCACTCGCGGGGTGCGGCCAGGAGCAGGACCAGACCGCAACCCCCGATACCGTCGTGGGCGAGACGACGACGGAGACGACGGAGACGGAGACCGAGACCACCGAGACGGACGAGACCGAGACCGAGACGACGGAACCCGACGAGACGGAGACGGAGACGACCGTCACGACTCCGGCCATCGAAGGCGATCCGGCCGCCGGCAAGGAAGTCTGGCTGGGCGCATCTGCGTGCGGCGGGTGTCACACGCTCGCCGACGCGGGATCGACGGGCCAGGTCGGCCCGAACCTCGACGACTCTCAGCCCGACTACGAGCTCGCCCTCGATCGCGTGACGAACGGGCAGGGCGGCATGCCGTCGTTCTCGAGCACGCTCAGCGAGCAACAGATCGCCGACGTGTCCGCGTACGTCGCGTCGGTCGCCGGTTCGTAGGGCTCTTACACTCTTCACCGTGATCGACCTCAAGGCCGCACGGGCCGACGCGGAGCGTTGGCGCACCCAACTCGCGCGGAAAGGCGCCGCGGAGGAGTTCGACTCGCTCCTCGCCGCCGACGAGCGCTGGCGTGCGCTCGTTCCCGAGGTCGACGACCTCCGCACACAGACGAAGCTGAAGGGCAAGCCCACGCCGGAGGAACTGGAGGCGATGCGCCCGGTCAAAGCAGCGCTCAAGAAGGCGGAGGAGGAGCTCGCCGCCGCCGAGACCGCGCGGGACGCGGCGCTGGCACCGATACCGAACCCGCCGCACGACTCGGCGCCCGACGGCACGACGGAAGAGGACGCCGAGGAGCTGCGCCGTGTGGGCGAGCCGCCTTCGCTCGCCGAGGCGCGCGAGCACACCGAGATCGGCCGCTTCGACATGGAGCGAGCGGCGCGCGTGTCCGGTGCGCGCTTCGGCTACCTCATGGGCGATGCGGCACGTGTCGCGATGGCCCTCTACCAATTCGCGCTCGACCACCTGACGGAGGCCGGCTTCACACCCGTGATCCCGCCCGTTCTCGTCCGCGAGGAGGCGATGTACGGCTCCGGCTTCTTCCCGACCGACCGTTCGAACATCTACGCGCTCGAGGCTGACGGGCTCTTCCTCACGGGCACGTCCGAAGTCGCGCTGGCGGCGCTGCACCTGGGCGAGATCCTCGAGACGCTGCCACTGCGTTATACCGGCTTCTCGACGTGCTTCCGGCGTGAGGCAGGCGCGGCGGGCCGCGACACCCGCGGGATGTTCCGTGTGCACCAGTTCAACAAGGTCGAGATGTTCGTCTTCGTCGAGCCGGACACGTCCTGGGACGAGCACGAGCGACTGCTCGCCCTCGAGGAGCAGTTCCTCGGCGCGCTGGGACTGCCGTACCGCGTCATGAACGTCGCCGCCGGCGACCTCGGCGCCTCGGCCGCGAAGAAGTACGACATCGAGGCGTGGTTCCCGTTCCAGGAGCGCTACCGCGAAGTCACCTCCTGCTCGAACACGACCGACTACCAGTCGCGCCGCCTCGGCATCCGCTTCCGCTCGGAGAGCGGCCTCGAGAACCCGCACACGCTGAACGGCACGATGGTGACCGACCGCGCACTCCTCGCGATCCTCGAGAACTTCCAGGGCGGCGTGCCGGCGGTGCTGACGCGCTACGGCGCCCCGGCCGAAGTCCGCGCTTCGTAGCCGTCGGTCACAATGCGCCCCGGCGGGGTGCCGGAGCGGTCGAACGGGGCAGCCTTGAAAGCTGTTGGGCGTGCAAGCGTCCCGTGGGTTCAAATCCCACCCCCGCCGCTCAGAAGCGCAGCCCTTCTCCCTTCGCCATCACGACGACCGTTCGCCAGAGGAGCGCGAGGTCAGTGCGAACGAGCTCCCAGGCGCCTGCGCGGCGACAGAGCTCGACGTACGCAACGTCGAGCTGCGCATACCCCGATGACTCGGTCACGCCTTTCTCGACCTGTGCGGGGCCCGTCCAGCCCGCGACGATCTCATTGCGGTACGTGAAGCCCTTCGCGACCTGGTTCGCCACCATGGGCGGAGGCCAGGGCCGCGGCCCGACGAGGCTCATGTCGCCGCGGAAGACGTTCCAGATCTGCGGGAGCTCGTCCAGGTAGCGCGGCTTGAGGAGACGGCGGCCGGCCCACGTGAGGTTCGCCTCATCCGCCTCGTGCATGCGCGCGTGCGACTCGGCAGGGTCGATCCGCTCGGACACATCACGGAGAAGCGTTCTGAACTTCAAGAGGTCGAACTCACGGCCTCGCGAGATCCTCCGTTCGCGATAGAGCCACGGACCCCGGTCTCGCGGCCGCACGAGCATGTCGACGCCCATCGCCACGAACAGGAAGCCGAAGACCGGAGCGAGCACCGCGAGCAAGGTCGCGGACAGCGTCTTGTCGAGAATCAGCTTCGGCACGGGGTAACCGGTCATCAAGCCCGGATTGTCGTGTGCCCGCCGTTAGGGTGCGGCCATGTCCGTCGGAATCGGGCGCAACATCGGCCGCGACAACGTGACGCGCTTGACCGAGATCGAGGCGGTGGTCTTCGACCTCGACGGCGTTCTCGTCGATTCCGACCACGTCTGGCACGAGGTGCGCGAGGGACTGGCGCGCGAGCGCGGCGGCCGCTGGAGCGACCAGTCGGAGGCGGACATGTCGGGCATGAGCTCGACGGAGTGGTCTCGCTACCTCCACGATGTGGTCGGGATCTCCGATCCGCCCGAAGAGATCAACGGAGAGGTTGTGCGGCGGATGCGTGAGCGCTACGCGGCGCTGCCGCTCGTCGACGGGGCAGCCGACACGGTGAGGCGACTCGGCGACTCGTTCCGCATCGCCCTCGCCTCCTCGTCGAACCGGCCGCTGATCGACGCCGTCCTGAGCAACTCCGGGCTCGACGAGCACTTCGAGGCCACGGTCTCGTCCGAGGAGGTTGCGCATGGCAAGCCGTCGCCCGACGTCTTTCTCGAGGCAGCGCGCCGCCTCGGCGTGCATCCGGACCGATGCGCGGCGATCGAGGATTCGGCGAACGGGCTCCGAGCCGCGCGCGCGGCCGGTATGAGAGTGATCGCGCTCCCGAACCGCCGCTATTCGCCGCCCGCGGATGCGCTCGCTCTCGCCGACGTCACGCTCGCCTCGGTCGGCGCGCTGACGGCAGACGTCGTCCGCGGGTGAGTTACTCGGCGCGGCCGAGCAGGACGCAGGCGTTGTGGCCGCCGAGCCCCATCGCATTCGAGAGCGCGACGTCGACCCGGGCACGCCGCGCCGCATTGGGCACGTAGTCGAGATCGCACTCCGGATCGGGGTTGCGGTAGTTGATCGTCGGTGGGAGCACGCCTTCGTGGAGTGCGCGGACGCACATCATCGCCTCGACCGCGCCGGCCGCACCGAACAGGTGGCCGAGGACGGACTTCGTCGACGAGACGGCCAGCTCGTGTGCGTGCGGCCCGAAGACGGCCTTGATCGCGTTCGTCTCGGCAAGATCTCCTTGCGGAGTCGACGTGCCGTGGGCGTTGATGTAGCCCACGCGCTCGGGCTCGACCCCGGCGCGCGAAAGCGCGGCGCGCATCATCTCCGCGACGCCGACGGAGTCGGGATCGGGCTGCGCCATGTGGTGCGCGTCGTTCGACGTTCCGTAGCCGAGAACCTCGGCATAGATGCGCGCGCCGCGGCCGACCGCGCGGTCGTAGTCCTCCAGCAGCAGCACGCAGGCGCCCTCGCCCATGACGAACCCGGCACGCGTGGCGTCGAACGGGCGCGAGGCGAGCGTCGGATCCTCCTCCTCGCCGACGAGCCCGCGCATCGCGCAGAAGCCGGCAAGGATGACCGGATGCATGCAGGACTCCGTGCCGCCGGCAAGGACGACGTCGGCGTCGCCGCGGCGAATCGTCTCCGCCCCCTCTCCCACTGCATGGGAGCCGGTCGCACACGCCGACACGGGCGCGTAGTTCGGCCCTCGCAGCCCGAGGTCGATCGCAATCTGTCCACTCGCTGAGTCGACGAGGACATTGGGTAGAAACCACGGGGAGACCCGCGAGTGTCCCCGGTCGCGAAGCACGTCATTCTGGTCGAGCACGCCGATGACGCCACCGATCGCCGAGCCGACGAGGATTCCGGCCCGGGCGGGGTCGATCCCTTCGACGCCGGCGTCCGCCCACGCCTCGCGCGCGGCAGCGACCGCGAGCACGACGTTGCGCTCGAGCCGGCGCGCGTCCTTGGCGCCGACGACGGACTCCGGCTCGAAGCCCTAGACCTCGGACGCGATCCGGACGGGGAATTCGCTCGCGTCGAAGGAGCGGATCCAGTCCACGCCGCTTCGGCCGGCGACCGCTGCATCCCACGTCGACTGCGCGTCCAACCCGAGCGGGGTGACCGCTCCGAGCCCGGTGACGACGACACGGCGCATGAGGAAGGAGCGTAGTAGCTTCAGGGCATGGCCCGGTCGCGCATCGGTCCCCGCGAACCGGTCGAGCGCCCGGCAGACCTGCACGCGTCGATCCCGTTTCCGCCGATGGAAGCCGAGCTCGTGCGCGAGCTTCCGGAAGGGGACCAGTGGCAGTACGAGCCGAAGTGGGACGGCTTTCGCGGGCTCCTCGAGAATGGGACTGGCGAACTGCGCCTGTGGTCGCGCAACGCACGCCCGCTGCTGCGCTACTTCCCCGAGCTGCGTTCGCTCGAGAAGCTTCTGCCGCCCCTCTCGGCGCTCGACGGCGAGATCGTCATCGAGCGCGACGGCGTCCTCGACTTCGACGCGATGCAGATGCGGCTCCATCCCGCCGAGAGCCGCATCAACAGGCTGTCAGCGGAGATTCCTGCGCGCTTCATCGCCTTCGACGTGCTCGTGTGGAAAGGAGTCGAGGCCTGGCGCGAGCCGCTCTCGAAGCGCCGTACGCGCCTCGAGCGGAGCGCGAAGCGCTTCGAGCTCTCCCCGGCCACGCGCGACCTCGACGAGGCACTCGGCTGGCTCGAGCGCTTCGAGGCGATCGGGCTCGATGGGGTGATCGCGAAGCGCCGGGACGTCGCGTACCTCCCAGGATCGCGCGACGGTGTCGTGAAGGTGAAGCCCGAGAAGACGGCGGACTGCGTCGTCGTAGGTGTGCGCTGGAAGTCGAAGCCCGATCGCATCGCGACTCTCCTGCTCGGCCTCTACCGCGACGACGGGGAGCTCGACTACATCGGCTCGGCCGCAGTCGCGCCCGCGCGCCACGACGAGATCGCGGCTCGCGTTCTGCCGCTCCTCGAGAGCGCGCCCGAACGGCGGTTCTCCGAGCCGAACCGCTGGGGCGGCGGCGAGCTCGAGGAGTCGCCCGTCAGGCCCGAGGCCGTCGTCGAGGTGCGCTACGACAAGGTGCAGTCGAACCGCTTTCGGCACGGGACGAAGCTCATCCGCTTTCGCGACGACAAGAGTGCCGCGCTGTGCGTGTGGCACGAGCTGCGGCCGCCCGCGCCTGCCGGCGCGACGGTCACATCACTCCTTCGCACGTAGGGGCGAGGCTTGCCTCGCCCTCCGGCGCCACCTTCGCAACAAGGACGAGGCGAGCCTCGCCCCTACGCCTTCCGGGCACGAGACGGTTGCACGCGCGGAGGCTCACCCGGCATCTTCGGGAAGTTCGGCGGATAGGGCGCCTCGCCGACGCCGTCCTTCTCCTCGCGCTCGACCCACTCGAGCAAGACGCGCAGGTCGCACACGGCGTCGTCGATCCCCGCGTGCACGTCGCCCATGGCCGCGAAGCGGGCTGGCATCGTCGTCATCGAGAAGTCCTCGGTCTCGATCTCGGGCAGCTCGTCCCAGGTGATCGGCGCCGAGACGGTCGCGTCGGGCCGCCCGCGCACCGAGTAGGCCGACGCGACTGTTCGATCGCGCGCGTTCTGGTTGTAGTCGATGAAGACGCGCTTGCCGCGCTCCTCCTTCCACCACGCGGTCGTCACCTTCTTCGGCAACCGCCGCTCGACCTCGCGGGCGAACGCGAGTGCAGCGCGGCGCACGACCGGGAACTCCCAATTCGGCTCGATCCGACAGAAGACGTGGATGCCGCGGTTCCCCGACGACTTGGGCCAGCCCGTGTAGCCGATCTCGTCGAGCACCTCGCGCACGAGCGCAGCGACCTTCTTGCCGTCGCGGAACGTCGTCCCGGGCTGCGGATCGATGTCGATGCGCAGCTCATCCGGATGCTCGGTGTCCTGACGCCGCGACGGCCACGGGTGGAAGTCGACGACGGCGAGGTTCGCCGCCCAGATCACCTGCGCGAGCTCGGTGACGCAGAGCTCGTCCGCATGTCTGCCGGACGGGAAGGTGACGCGCGCCGCCTCGACCCACTCGGGCCGCTTCTCGGGGACGCGCTTCTGGTAGATCGCCTCCCCCGTGACACCGTCCGGGAAGCGGCGAAGCTGCGTCGGGCGCTCGTACAGCGCGCGCACGATCCCCTCTCCGACCGCGATGTAGTAGTCGGCGAGGTCGCGCTTCGTCTTGCGCGCCTTCGGAAAGAGCACCTTGTCGGGGTTCGTCAGCTTGACGACCCGCTCCCCCACCTCCAGCTCGACGAACGGGCTTGGCATTCCTGTCACGCTAGCGACCGGATCCGCTCGCGCGGAGTCCGGTCGCGCGAAGATCCCTGAGCGCGGCCGCTTTGCGGCCGCGATGCTCCTGTAACAGCCCACGCGAGCCAGATCGCCGGTGGTACGCTCGCGCGGCTGGAGTCCCCGTCTCGAGGAGTGGAGTAGCGATGCGTGCAGCGATCTTCGGTGTGGCCCTCACCTCTCTGGCTCTCGTGCTCGCGGCGACCGCGACCGGCAGCCTTGCTGAGCCCGCGCAATCCGGTGGCTGCGCAAAGGCGAATCTGAACCTCGTCGAGGATGGTCGGCTCAGCCTCGCCACCGACAACCCGGCGTTTCCGCCGTGGTGGGGCGGCGCACAGAAGAAGCCGTGGGAGATCAGCAATCCCGCGAGCGGCAAGGGGTACGAGTCGGCCGTCGCGTACGCAGTGGCCAAGCAGCTCGGCTTCTCGAGGGCCCAGGTCTCCTGGAGCGCCGTTCCCTTCAACAACTCCTTCCGGCCGGGCAAGAAGCCGTTCGACTTCTACATGGCGCAGGTCTCGTTCAGCAAGGAGCGCGCCAAGAACGTCGCCTTCTCGAACTCGTACTACTACGTCAACCAGGCGGTCGTCGCGAACGCCGGAACGCCGATCACGCGCGTCGGAACTGTCGCCGGTCTGCGGCCGTACAGGCTCGGCGCCCAGGTCGGCACGACGAGCTACAACTACATCGAGAGCATCATCCGGCCGTCGCAGAGCGCCGCCGTGTACGACTCGAACAACGACGCCATCTCGGCACTCAATGCCGGTCAGATCGACGGCATCGTCGTCGACCTCCCGACTGCGTTCTTCGTCGTCGCCGTCCAGCTCGACGACGGGGAGATCGTCGGCAAGCTCCCGCAGCGGGGCGCACGCGAGCAGTTCGGCATGGTCTTCCAGAAGGGGAACCCGCTCGTGAGGTGCGTGAATCGCGCGCTCAACCGCCTGTGGGCGAACGGCACGATCAAGGGGCTCCAGCGCAAGTACCTCGCGCAGGCAGGCGCGCCGGACCTCCGGTAACGCGCTGACCGGCAGCAGAGGCTCACGCATCATCGGCTCGGCGGCGCCCGGCAGTAGCCGTGCGATCGCCGTCGCCACGCTCAGCACGCTCGCCCTCGTCGGCGTCGTCGTCGCAGTCGTCGTCAACTCCGCCGGCTGGCCCGACGTCAAGCAGGCGTTCCTCGATCCGGATGTCTTCAGTGAGTCGTTCCCGGACATCGCGCGCGCGTTCCTCATCAACGTGCGGATCTTCCTGATCGCCGAGGTCTTCATCCTGATCCTCGCCCTCGTGCTCGCGATCATGCGAGGACTCCCGGGGCCGGTCTTCTTCCCGCTGCGCGCGCTCGCGACCGTGTACTCGGATCTCTTTCGCGGGATTCCGACCGTGCTCGTGATCTACATCCTCGGGTTCGGCGTCACGGCTCTCCAGCTCCCCGGCGTTCCGGTCTCGCCGCTCTTCTGGGGAACCGTCGCGCTCGTGCTCGTCTACTCCGCGTATGTCTCCGAGGTGTACCGCGCGGGCATCGACTCGGTGCATCCGAGCCAGGAGGCGGCGGCCCGTTCGCTCGGGCTGACCCGGTTCGCTGCGTTGCGCTATGTCGTCCTGCCGCAGGCCGTCCGCCGCGTGATCCCCCCGCTGCTCAACGACTTCATCGGTCTACAGAAGGACACCGCGCTCGTCGCTCTGCTCGGGGTCGTCGAGGCCTTCCGGCAGTCGCAGATCGACGTCGCTGGGAGCTTCAACTACACGCCGTACATCTGCACCGCGATCCTCTTCATCGCGATCACCGTGCCGCTCGCGCGGTTCACGGACTGGCTCATCGCGCGGGATCGCCGACGGCAGCTCGCTGGTGGCCTGCGGTGAGCAGGAACGGCGCCGCGCTCTCGCTCGAGGGCATCCACAAGTCGTTCGGCAAGCTCGAGGTTCTGCGCGGGATCGACCTGTCGCTGGCCGAGCACGAGGTCGTCTGCCTCATCGGCGCGTCGGGCTCGGGCAAGTCGACGCTGCTGCGCTGCGTGAACCTCCTCGAGCCGATCGACGCGGGGCGAATCGTCGTGCGCGGCGAGGAGATCACGGCTCCGGGGGTCGACGTGAACGCGGTGCGCCGCGGGATCGGGATCGTGTTCCAGTCGTTCAACCTCTTTCCGCACATGTCCGTTCTCGACAACATCACGCTCGGCCCGCGGAAGGCCCTGGGATTGTCGAAGGCGGACGCAGAGACGCGCGCCGACGAGCTTCTCGCCCGCTTCGGCGTCGCCGTCAAGCGCGACGAGTATCCCGACAGGCTGTCGGGCGGCCAGCAGCAGCGCGTCGCCATCGTGCGTGCTCTCGCGATGCAGCCGAATCTCATGCTGTTCGACGAGGTGACGAGCGCCCTGGACCCGGAGCTCGTCGCCGAGGTGCTCCAGGTCATCCGCGAGCTCGCGAGCGAGGGCATGACGATGCTCATCGCGACGCACGAGATGAGCTTCGCGCGGGATGTGGCGCACCGGGTGTGCTTCCTCGACGCAGGCGTGATCCTCGAGGAGGGGACGGCAGTGGAGATCTTCGGCGCGCCGCGCGAGCCACGCACGCAGCAGTTCCTGCAGCGAATCGTCGAGGCGGGACGGCTCTAGGCGTACTCTTAGACGCGTGATCGAGGAATCGCGAAGCATCGACGCCACGCTCGAACCTCTGGACGAGTTCGTCGTGGTCCAGCCTGTTTCGGACGAGTCCGAGACGCGAGCCGGACTCATCCTCCCGGCGTCTGCGACCGAGACCGCCCCCTGCCGCACCGGGATCGTCACCGCCGTCGGCGCCGACGTGAACGGCGTCGAGGCGGGCGAAAAGGTGCTCTACCCGCGCGACTGCGGCTACGACGTCCGCCTCGGCGGGCTCGAGGTCAAGGTGCTGAAGCGTGAGGATCTCATCGCCCGCATCCACGACTAACCGGGGCCGCTCGCCTACTTCCTCTGGGACGCGCCAAGGCTGCGCACGATCTGGCGGACAGTAAAACGGAGGGGCAGGGATTTGAACCCTGGAAGAGCTTGCACCCTTAACGGTTTTCGAGACGATGCTCGGCGGTGATTAGAGAGTCCCTGTGTGCGATGCTTACAGAGTCAGCCGCGGTCGTTGTGACTGCACGCGCGACTGAGGAACTCGGTTTAGGAAACGCCGTGTGATCGTAGAACCAGCGTAGAAGCGTACGAAATGGACGCGCGCTGAACTACGTGAGGGCCCTCGTGCCCGGTGTCTGAACAGACACGACGATGACGGACAGGGCTCGCAGCATGCCCCGGGACTCATCAGGATCACGCTCGTACGACTGCGCAGGCGGAGTTCATGCCCTGCTGGAGAACCTGCGCTCGCCTACCGAGAGCAGTCAGTCGTCGTCGAGCGCTAGGTCGCCGATCTCGCGTAGCTGCCTGTTGATGGCGAAGAGGAGCGGTTTAGGAAACGCCCGTGTGAACACGTAGCAGCGTAGAAGCAGCGCGCTGATTCACTGCGTGCACACAGGCTACGTTGGCTAGTAAGACAACGGTGCAATTTTGCAGCAGCAGCTCTGGGCGCTCATCCGAGCAGGTCTCGCGTTCACCGCTCATGCCCGCTACGGATGCGGAGGTGGCGGTGGGGGACCATGGGGAGGCAAAGCGATCGCACGTGCTTCCCCCTTTCCGCGGAGCTTGAGTGTAGCGTCGAGGTCGAACTGGCCATAGATGATGCGAATCTGGCTGCCATCCCGATACGCGTCGATGGAATCGGTGGGAAGGTCGCCTCCGACAGCCGAGAGCACCGGCGCGATGCCGCGCTCCCACGTACTGCCGTCGACGCTCGTTGCGTAGCCGATTGCCGAGACCCAGTCCGCGCTGCGTGCGATGTACCAGGCCCGGTACGTTCCATCGCTCTCGCGGATAGGTGCGAAGGCCATGAGGGCAGTCGAATCCCACCCGCTCGCCGACGGGGAGAAAATTGGATTTCCAGCGTACTTCGCCCAGGTAATCCCGTCCGGACTGGTCGCGTAGCCGTAGCTCGCAGCTCCAGCTCCATTCTGACCGCGATACCACATGCGGTAGTCGTCCGCGGCGACGCGGATGATCTTGGCATCGGCGATGAACGTCTCCTCCCAAGATCCGCTCGAGCCACGCTCGAGCACTGGGTTACCCTCGTACTTCGTCCAGGTGATCCCGTCGACGCTCCAGGCGTAGCCGATCGCGCGCGGCCCGACGTTGTGCCCGCCGTGGTACCACATCTTCCAGAGCTTGGCATCCGGGTCGTAGAGCACTGAAACGGGGGAGATTTCGTCGTTCTCCCAGCCCTCCGTGCCCACGAGCACGGGATTGCCGCCATACTTGGTCCAGGTTGTGCCATCCAGGCTCGTGGCGTAAGCAGCCCCAGTTTTCAGGCCGCCTGTATCGGCGATCGCCTCGTACCACATCCGGTAGTCGTTCGGGCCGACCTTGATCGCGCTCGAGGGGCCTGCCTTTATCGCGTCATACGCCTCGGGGCCGTTGCGAAGGATCGGGTTGGCGACACCCCGGACGAGGGAACCCCCCTCCTCCAGGTCTGCCGCGGCGATCGACCCCACGGCTAGCAGAGAGCCGATTGCGCAGATGACTACCAGCCGCAGCATCTAGAGTTTTATGCCCCATCCAAGTCGGTCCCAAACCCGGCCCGGTGAACTTGTCGAAGCCTTGTCGGCAGTCTCCGCGTCCACGCCTTTGACCGAAGCGCCGGCGACGAACCGCCCGCGATAGGACGCTTGAGCGCGTCGCGACTCCGCTTCCGGCTCATCGCACGGCGCAGCCCCTCCGCGTCCCCGACGGTGAACCCGGCAAACGCGATCGCGACCTCAAGCACCTGGTCCTGGAAGACGACGACGCCGAATGTCGACGCAGAAGCTCGCGAGGAGCTCGCGCTCCTCGATGCTGCAGGTAGCTCGCGAAATCGGCGTCATCTCTACGATCCGGTTTCCGCTTGTTACTGCGAGTAAGAGAGGCCCATGCGGGATTCGAACCGTGCCGCCGCGCTCCGATGTTTGGTAGCACGGTGTAGCACGACAGAGCCTCTGACGACGCGATGCTCCGACATCACCGCGTTTAGCAGGAGTTCTCTGAGATTGAACTAGACGGACTCGAACCGCCGACCGCCTGGTGCGATGTCGGGGTAAGGCCGGGACAGTAATGGAGACTGCTCACCGCGATCTGGTTTTTGGAGGGCGATTCGACGACGTCAGCCGGGTGTGCAGCTGCTTAACAGAGTCAGGTGCAGTCGTTGTGACTGCACGCGCGACTTAGGAACTCGGTTTAGGAAACGTCAGGGGTTCGTGTTCGGGGACGCCAACTCAGCCGTTTAACCCTGCTGCTGTCAGTTGGCGCGCCGCGCAGGCATGGAAGAAGGCAGGACTGGACTCGATCACGTTGCATCAGTGCCGTCACACCTACGCCAGCTTCATGATCGCCGCGGGCATTAACACG
>Ga0136631_10000081_pt1 | contig 25467 bp, 24 predicted proteins | sample AntDrymUQ6012206_2_FD_104655 | JGI IMG/M metagenome (GOLD analysis project Ga0136631, IMG submission 104655) | Polar desert sand microbial communities from Dry Valleys, Antarctica - metaG UQ601 (22.06) | ecosystem: Environmental > Terrestrial > Soil > Desert | place: Antarctica: Dry Valley... | reverse complement strand
GGTCCGGATGGACAGGCGGGAGAGGTGAGAGTCATGTCGATCTTCACCGTCGTGCCTTCCACGGCAATTCCGTAGACGAGGCCGAGGTCGACGATGTTGAGATTGAGATCGGGGTCCTTCACTCGCCGGAGCGCGAGCTTGACCTGGTCCTCGCTGACAACCCCACCGGCCGCCACTGCTTCCGGCGTTACGGCTCCGCCTTCATCGCCCATTGCCCGTCCCGGTTTACCCTCGAAGCAATCTAACTAACTCTTCTTCGTGGTCTTCTTTACCGGCTTCTTCGCGCGGATGGATTTGCTCGAGCGGGCTTCTTCTTCGACGAGCTGACGTGGCTCTTGGAGGCGCGGGCGATCGTCTGGCGCCTCGAGGAGGCGTGGCGTTGCCTGGAGATGCGGCGCGGCGCCGGATTCCATCCGACTTCGCGATCGGCGCGGAACGTTTTCCGGCCGCCCGCAAGCTGTGGCCCGTCGAGGACGGCGAGCACCGCCGCATCGGAAAGATCGGCGCGCACATCCGAGATGACCTTCGCCGGACGCAGCGCGCGGGCGGCGTGCACGCGGTTGGTGAGCAGAATCACGAACATCTGCCGCTCCGGATCGATCCACATCGATGTCCCGGTGAATCCGGTGTGACCATATGCTCTCGGACCGAGGTATCTGCCCGAGCCGTAATCACCTTCGGCGGTATCCCAGCCGAGAGCGCGATGTCCGACCGACCTGCTGGTGAAAAGCTCGACGGTCGGCCGGCTGATGATCTGGACACCGTTGTACTCGCCGCCGTTCAGCATCATCTGGGCGAAGACGGAAAGATCGGCGGCGGTGCTGAACAGACCCGCGTGCCCGGCCACGCCTCCGAGGGCGTAAGCGTTCTCATCGTGCACCTCTCCCCGCAGCGGGTAGCCACGCGGAGGCGTGACTTCGGTGGGGGCAATGCGGTAGCGGAGAGAATCGGCGGGGCGATAGAACGTGTCGTTCATCCCGAGCGGGGCGAAGACGCGGCGGTCGAGAAACTTGTCGAGCGGCTCACCGGAAACGACTTCGACCAGCAGGCCGAGCAGATCGGCGCCGAGATCGGAGTAGATGTAGCGGGTTCCGGGCCGGGCCTCCAGCGAGCTGGCGACCACGGCTGCCCGCGCCTCCAGAGGGGTCCGGGTGATGCGCCAGATATCACGTCCCGCCGGGAGCCCGGAGGTGTGGGTGAGAAGCTGGCGAACGGTGACCTGGCTCTTGTCCCCGCTGTTGAACGTCGGGATATAGCTCACGACGCGCTCGTCGAGGTCGATCTTCTTCTCGTCGAACAGGATCATGACGGCGGCAGTCGTCCCGACGACCTTCGTAAGGGAGGCGACATCGTATATCGTCCGCTGCGCGTCGACGGCGGCACTGGTGGAAACCCAGGACAGCCGGCCGAAGCCCTTCTCCATGACCGCCGCTCCATTTCTGCCGACCACCACTGCCGCGCCAGGGTATCCCCCGGCCTTGATGCCGCGGGCGACCACGCGCTCGATTGCCTCGAGACGGGTGGAGGACATGCCAACGTCCGTGGGCGGCTTGACGGGTAGGCCGTCGCCGGCACGGGTGACAGTGAGTGCGGTAAGAATGACCCTGAGCAACGCTAACTCCTTGGACTACCGTTATTTATACAGGCCGCAAACATGGAGGTTCCCGCCCCCCGGGGGAGGGGAAACCGTGGCAATGCGGATTTGGCGAGGGCTTACGATTCCCGACGATTCCGGGAACCGAAAAGTCACTGGCTTTGTAGCAGGCAACGGTACAGCGGCTGAGGGTGACTAAAATAGCGTCCGAAATGCTCATCGATCAGCTGGATCTGAAGCGCGCCATTGCCGGCGATGAGCGCGCGTTGCGGCGGCTCTGGACGCAGCACGCGCCGCACATCGACGCTGTCGTGCGGCGGCTGTGCGGTGATGCGGAGCTCGCGGCGGACATATCGCAGGAAGTATGGATGCAGATTTTCAGGGCATTGCCCAGTTATCGTGGCGACTCGCAATTCGGAACGTGGGCACATCGAATAGCAGTTAACCGTACGCTCAACGCCCTCAGAAAGATCCGGCGAATCGCGAAGCTGGAAGTGGACATCGAGGATGACTCAGCCCTGGTCGAGCCTGACATCGACCGGACCTTCGTCGCCGAGTCCATAGAGCGCGCCATGACCCGCCTGTCGCCGGGTGCTCGCGCGGTGTTCGTGCTTCATGATATCGAAGGCTACACACACGGAGAGATCGGCGCCGAGCTCGGAATAACTCCGGGCGGATCGAAATCGCAATTGTTCAAGGCGCGCGCGAAGCTGCGGAAGCTGCTGGCGCACCTTGCGGATGAATCCACCCCTGTTGCTGGGAAGGCATATGTCGCACCTGTCTGAAGATCGTTTCGACCACCTGGTTTCCGCCGAGCGAGCTCGTGACGCCGCTCCTCTCAATACCTGGGAAAGCATCGCGCAGCGTGCGCGTGAGGAAGGGCTCATTCGAGACCACCGGACGAACGTGTGGGCGACGCCCTGGATGCGCACTGCGGCTGCGGTACTGTTCCTCGCTGGAGGCGTCGCCGTCGGGCGGTATACCGGCGGAGAGCCAGCGACGCCCCCGGCCACCCAGACTGCAGAAAACACCAACCCGCTCCCTCCCGCGGCTTCAGCCGGCTTCAACAGCGTCGACGAGGCGTGGGCAACGCTCGATCGTGCCAGCACCGAGTATCAGGCTGCTTCCGCCTTCCTGGCGGCGAACAACAACAGGGGGTCGACCGCCCCGGACAGCGTCTCGATCTACCGCGCCCGCCTCGCGGCGCTCGAGGAGCTGATGCGGGCGACTGCCAGCGCGCGCGAGAATGCACCGCGTGACCCCGTCATCAACCAGTACTATCTCGCCACCGTCGGGGCGCGCGAAGCGACCTTCCAGCAGCTCGGCGCGGTGGCGCCGGCCAGTCACAGGCTCAAGGGGTTCTAGGGTGATGAAGTTGAAATCCGCTATCTGGTGCTTCTCCCTCGCCGGGGCGGGGCTCGGCGTCTTCGCCGTGGCAGGCGCCGCCTCCGGCCAGGAGCCGGTGGTGGCCGAGGGTCCGACCGGGTGGTTCGGCGTAACTCTTTCCGACGAGGGGATGCTGGATGAAAGAGGGACGACCTTCTTCGACCACTATCCCGTGGTCAGCGAGGTGGAGCCCAACTCACCGGCGGCCAGGGCCGGAGTGATGCCGGGAGATGTCCTGATGTCGTTCAACTCGCACGACATGCGCGGCAGCGTGTTCCAGCTGAAGCACTGGCTCAAGCCGGGCGCTCCCTTCGTGCTGCAGCTGAAGCGGAATGACGGCGTCCGCATCGTGCGCGGGACACTTGGCCGCCCGCCTCAGGGATGGGACAGGAAAATATCGATCAATATCACGCCGACTCCGGCGGAAGTATTCGAGCGCAAAACGCGCACGGTGACTCGGCCGCCTTATGGGTCGACGACGAGAGTAATGCTACGGACACCAATGCCCTCGCCAGTTCCGCCGGCGCTGATTCCCGCTTTTACGTTCGGCCCTGGCGTTTATCCTTTCGCCGGCATGGAGTTCACCGCGCTCAACGAAGACATCCGTGACGTGCTCGGCGTAAAGCCCGAAGGTGTTTTCGTCACGAACGTCGTGGAGGGAACTCCGGCGCGCATCTCCGGACTGAGAGGGGGCGATGTACTGTTGCTCGCTAACGGCTTCAAGCTCGGGACCCCGGTCGATCTCGTGCAGGCCATCTCCGAAGCGGAGGACCGGACGCTGATCCTGCGGATCATCCGCAAGCGGAAGCCCCAGACGCTAACGCTTCGCTGGTGATTGATTTGCGCTCTTTTTTTTCGCCGGCGATTGGCTGGGACTCTTTTTCACTGATTCGTCAGGAGTCTTTTGCGCTGGGGCTGCGTCAGGAAGCTTCCTGGCATCGGGTACGAGCGAGGAGTGGATGGCCATCGCGGAAATCGCTCCGCCCGCCGCCGCGGCGAGCGCCATCTGCGGACCCGGAGCGATATCTCCCGCCGCGAAAACGTTCATAACGGACGTACGATTGCGGTCGTCGATGACGAGTCTACCCATCTCGTCGCGGCTGCATCCGAGCTGGGCGCCGAGATCGTCGGCCGGGTATTGTCCGATGGCGAAGTACAGACGCTCGCAATCGAGAGACATCCCCTCCTTCAAATCGATGTGCCTGATCTCTCCAGCCTCTGAAACGACGCACTCGATCGGCGCATCGAGCACGGGCACGTTCAGGGCCTTGAGCTGGTTCAGGAGCTCCTCGTCCATGTCCGGCTTTTCGCCGTTGGTGCAGATCACGATCGCCCGGGTCCAGGTCATGAGAGCGAGAGCCATCCCCACCGCCTTTCTGCCCTTGCCGATCACGACCGTCTTTTTGTCGCGGGTCTCGTAGCCGTCGCAGTCGGGGCAGACGTGCACCGTTTCGCCGTAACAGCGGTCGAGGCCGGGGATATCGGGATGAACGTCCTTGATGCCGATTGCGAGGAGAATCCGGCGCGCCTCGATCGCCGAGCCATCGTGCAGACTGACCGCGAACAGCTCGCCAGTTTCGTTCAGGGCCGTATCTACCAGTCCGTCCACGAAAGAGACGCCGAAGCTCTCGCACTCGGCACGGCCGAGTGCACGAAGCTCGGGCGACCGAATGCCCTGGTGCCCGAGGTAGCCGTTGATACCTCGGGTTTCCCAGTTCCGCGGGTCGCCGGAATCGATCACTACGACCTTGTGCAGGTAGCGGGCTAGCCACAGCGCCGCGGCCAGGCCGGCGGGACCCCCTCCGATCACCGCTACATCATAACGTTCCGCTGTCATCTCGCCGACGGGTGCAAGTTCAATTCCCCGCAGGCGTTCAGCCGTGTTCTAGAATCCAGTCGTCAGCGAGAGCCTGACAGCCCGCGGCGATCCCGGGGTGATGTTGTTGTTGCTGTGCGCGAGAGGGTAATACCTCTCGTTGAACACGTTCTCGAGGTTCATCTGCAGACGGAGGTGGGAACCGAGCCGCGCGAAGATTCCGGCGTCGAAACGGGTGAAGCCCGGCAAGGTGACGGTGTTGTCGATCGCGGCGTACATCCCGGTCTGGTGAACCACGCCGAGTCCTGCTCCCAGCCACGCGGCGAGACGGTGCTTGCTCCACAGGGAAAGAGTGCTCGCCGGAACCAGTGGGACGGTGGCGCCCTGCCGCGCTGAAGCAGTGGTACTGGTGATGATGGCTTTCTGTCGCGCGAACCCACCCGCGATTTCCCACGCGGCCGCAATGCTGCCGCTCACGCCGAGCTCGAACCCCGTACTGCGTTGACTGCCCGTCTGAACGGTCAGTGAAGGGTTTCCCGCGGATGGGGCGCGGGTGTTGGTGCGATCGAGCCGGTAAGCGGCGGTCGTAAGCGCGAGTCGATCGCCGATGTCCCACTTGGCTCCGACCTCGAGATTCTCGAACCCCTCCGGCTCGAGAGCCCTCGTCACATCCGTAAGCGAGGAAAACTGGTCGCCGGCGCTCGGCAGATGAGAGACGCTATAGCTCGCATAAAGGGAGGATGGATCCGACGGCTTGACCACTACGCCGATCCTCGGCGAGAACATTCCGTCGGTGCGGCTGAGCGTGGAGCCGGCGCGGTTATCGTGATATCGGATCCCGAAACTCTCGTAGCGGAGGCCGGCGAGGATCTGAAGGTGATCGGACAATGCGATCTGATCCTGAGCATAGATCGAGCGCAGGGAATTCGTCACGTGGTTATCGGCATCGCTGGCGCTCTGGCGGAAAGTGACGGCTCTCGAGGTGGTGGGGCTCGCAGCCGGGACGAGCGCAGCCGTTGATCCGTCCTCGAAGTAACCCGTCCGCCGGAAGTTGTCCGTGATCTGTTTGCCCAGCTCTGCTCCAAACAGCAGCGTGTGCCTGATGGGTCCCGTTCTCGCGACGGCGGTGAGGTCCGTCTGGCTGAGGAGATTCCGGCGATCGTGTGAGCTGTTATACGCATTGAGCGTCACCTGAGAACCATCCCCGCTCAGCGGTCCGGGATAGACGTTCTGATAGAATTTCCCGTACGATGTAAAGCGGGTGCTGTTGCGGATACCAAATCCACCGCCGCTTCTGTGCGCGATCGTCGCGGCGGACGAATGAACGTTTGCGTCGGAGTAGCTGAGAGCCGGGTTTCCAAAGAACGTCGACAGCCCGGTCTCGAACGGTTGGGCGCGGAAAGAAGGAATTCCGCGGTCGACCGTTCGGTGATCGCTGAAGTTCTCATATCCAAGAGTGGCTTTGGTGCTTCCAGACTGCGAAAGAAACGTCATGGTAGGATGAATGCCATGACGCTCGAGGCTTACTCCATCCCGAAAAACGCCAGACCTCTCGTAGATCGCGTTGAGGCGCCCCGCGAGTCTGTCGGTGAGGCCCTGCCCGGCATCGAGCGTCGTTCGGCGATTGCGATAGGAGCCTCCCTGGAGGAGTAGCTCCCGCACAGGCACCCATTCCGCCTCTTTGATCGCGCGGTTGATGACCCCGCCGCCGCCGCCACGGCCAAAAACCATCGCGTTGGCGCCTTTCAGGGCTTCGACACGCTCGACGTTATACAGATCCCGGAAATACTGAGCGTCGTCGCGGACACCATCGATGAAGAAATCCGCGGTCGTCGAATTGCCGCGGATCGTCGGCTGGTCCCGGTGGCCTTCGCCCTGGCCCATCGTGATGCCGGGTACGTACCGCACGACATCCGCCATTCCCTGCATCGAGAGGTCGGATATGAGCGCCCGGTTGATAGCGGTCACGGCCTGAGGCAGGTCACGAAGAGGCAGCGACGTCTTGGACGCGCCAGGTACGACGGCCGGTGCATAGCCGCCGCTTGGACCGCGTTTGCCCGAGACCTTTACCGGAACGAGTATCCGCTTCTCACCCGGGTCAGGTGGCACCCATCCGGTATCGAGCAGGGCGGGTGGAGGCGTCAGCGCTTCGACGGCGGTGTCGGCGGGAACGGTATCCGCTGGTGTTGGCTGGTGGGGGTCCTGCGCGGCCGCGGCTGTGGCCAGGGCGAGCGAAAGGGCGGCACCGGCAATGATCTGGGAGGCGACGTGCATCTGGATTCGGCGATACGGTGCGGTCGAGTCGATTACTTTGCAGGTTGGCAACGGCTCAACCTAGCCGGGAAACACAATCCAGACAAGCAAGGTCGGGATTCTTTTTCCGGCCTGCAACCGACCCTCCCGTCCTGTCCTGATGAAAATCGCCGTGGTGGATCCAAGCAGCGGAATAGCCGGCGACATGTTCCTTGGGGCGCTGGTCGACGTCGGTCTGGACCGGACCTGGCTGGAGAGTTTGCCGGGGCTGGTTGGGCTGGACGGAGTGGGCGTTCGGATAGCCGACGTGAAAAGAGCGGGGGTGCGTTGCGTAAAGGTGGATTTCGACATTCCACCGCAACCTCACGGGCGACCTGTTTCCGAGATTCATGCGCTCATCGATGCGTCGGAGATCCCCAGGAGCGTCGCCACGCTCGCTCACGCCGCGTTCGATGCGATCGGAGCGGTGGAGAGCGCCATCCACGGGGTTGCGGAGGACCACCTCCATTTGCACGAGGTGGGTTCAGTGGACGCCATTCTCGACATCGTAGGCTCGATATGGGGTCTCGAGCTGCTCGGGGTCGACGCCGTGTTCAACACCCGGGTAGCGCTCGGGGACGGCACCGTGAAAACCGCGCACGGTGTACTCCCTGTTCCCGCGCCGGCGACGCTGCGGCTCCTCGAGGGGTTCAGTGTTTCGCACGGACCGAATGGATCAGGCGAGCTCACGACACCAACCGGAGCGGCGCTGCTGAAGGTGCTTTCGAAGGGTCAGCCCCCAGCCGGGTATACACCCCGTCGCAGCGGGTATGGAGCCGGGACGCGGGACATACGCGGCCGGCTCAACGCGGTGCGCGTCATTCTCGGGGAGCCGGTGGGGTCGCACGAGCCTGATCACCCGGGTGACAGTTACGCCCGAACGGAGCATTTGCACGTTCTCAGTGCCGACATCGACGACATGTCGCCGGAGGAGCTCGCGGGCGCGGCGGATGCGCTGCGCGCGCAGGGTGCGCTGGATGTCGTCCTGCTCAACACCGCGATGAAAAAGGGACGGGTGGGGACGCGCGTCGAAGCATTGGTGAGGGCGAACGACGTGACGAGGCTCGAGGAAAAAATTCTGCTGAACTTCACGACCCTGGGGGTGAAGCGGGTCAACGTCGCGAGAACCGCTCTCAATCGTGAATCGAAAGTGGTCAGTCTCGGCGGGCACGAGGTGCGGGTCAAGGTTTCGACTCTCCCCGACGGCACGCTTCGCGTCAAAGCAGAATTCGACGATCTGAACCGCGTCGCGCGGGAGACCATGCGCCCAATCGCCGAGGTCCGGGAGGAGGTGATCCGTGCTTTCTCCAGGGAACGTGAGCGCGAGGAAGCGAAGCATGGCTAAAGCCGATTCGGAACGCCTGATCGATGCGATAAAAGCCGCCGTAGGGAAGCGCATCGCCTACGTTTGCTTCTCGGGCGGAATCGACTCCACCGTTGTTCTTGCCGGCTGCGTCCGAGCCGGAGTCGAGACGATCGCTCTCTTGGGAGTGAGTGATTCACTGCCCGCGGCGGAGCGCGAGGATGCTCACCGCATCGCCCTGGAGATCGGCGCGCGGGTCGAAGAAGTGCTCACCAAGGAAATGGAAAGCGAGGCATACCGTGAGAACAGCGGCGACCGGTGCTACCACTGCAAGACGGCGCTGTACGAGACGGTGCAGTCGCTCGCCGACCAGCGCCGCGAAAGCGGGGTAACTCTGGTAGGTACACAGCTCGACGACCTGGGCGAGCACCGTCCGGGTCTGCGCGCCGCCAATGAGCGCGGCGTCGTCGCGCCGCTGGTCGATGCCGGCCTCGACAAAGCGGCCGTTCGCTCACTGGCGCGACAGTGGAATCTCTCCACTGCCGACAAGCCGGCAGCTCCCTGCCTGGCTAGCCGCGTACCGGTCGGGACCGAAGTAACTCCGGAGCGCCTGGCGCAGATCGAGGCGGTCGAGGCCTTTCTCCGCAGCCGTGGTGTGTGGCCGGCCCGGGCGCGGTGGCACGGCACGATCGTCCGGCTCGAGGTTCCCCCTGAATTCTTCGCCCGGGCGGTTGAAGAGCCGCTGAAGTCGGAGCTGCGGCGGGTGTGCCGGAAAGCGGGATTCACGTTCGCGGCCCTCGATCTGGCAGGCCTCCAGAGCGGCAGTCTTTCTCTCCCCCTGCTCGCGTCGTGAGCGATATTCGCTGGGACCGGGATCGCGAAGCGCGAACCGGGGTCCCGGAGGTCGTGTTCGGGCCTGGCAAGACGGCCGCCCATCTTCGGCAGCTGTTCGAGGACGAGGGTGAGCTTCGCATCGCCTCGCGGCTGACCGAGGAGCAAATGCAGGTGCTGGCTGGTCTGGCGACCTTGTATCCCGACGCCCGCGTGGCAGTACGAAACCCTCGCCGGCCGCGGAACATCCCGGCCGTACCGGTCCTGACCGCTGGGACCGCCGATATTCCGGTCGCGCTGGAGGCGGCGGCGATTCTCAACGCGATGGGTGTACCGACGACCAGGCATTTCGATGTGGGTGTGGCGGGAATTCACAGGCTCCAGGCGGTTCTCCCCGAGCTTCAGTCGGCGCGGGTGTGCATCGTCGTCGCTGGCATGGACGGCGCTCTTCCCGCGGTGGTGGCGGGACTCCTGCGCGCCCCTGTGATCGGAGTACCGACCTCGGTCGGGACCGGAATCGCCCAGGGTGGCACGGTCGCCCTGCACACGATGCTCGCGAGCTGCAGCCCCGGCCTCGCAGTCGTCAACATTGACAGCGGATTCAGTGCTGCGTGCCTGGCTCTCAAGATTCTGGGAAGCGGCTCGCCCGACTAGCCCCGCCGGACCAATCAGACCGAACGTTGACAATCAGTGTAGTAACACCTATTATTAGGTGTCATGACACCCGACCTCCGGACCGAGCGCAAGCAGAAGAAGCCTTTCGGTAGCCTCCAGCAGGAGGCTCAGCTGAATATCGTGCGGACGGGCAACCTGCTGACCGACTCGTTCGAGCGCCTGCTCAAGCCCCACGGAATTACCGGGACTCAGTACAACGTCCTGCGCATCCTGCGCGGAGCCGAGCCGGAGGGGCTTTGCCGGAACGAGGTGAGGGAGCGGCTCCTCAGCCGTATGCCCGATGCCACCAGACTGCTTGATCGCATGGAGGAGGCGGGGTTGGTAACGCGCTCCCGCGAGGGAGATGACCGGCGAATGGTGACGACCCGAATAACCGAAAAGGGTCGCACCCTGGTCGACGGGCTGGACGACGTGGTGGAGGAAGAACACCTTCGGCGGCTGGGGCACCTGAGCGAGAAGCAGACCCGGAAGCTGATCAAGCTGCTGACCCTCGTCCGGTCCAGCGCCTGATCTTGTGTGTACTAGTAAGTGTTATCACACCCTACCGATGCGTCTCGTACATTTGAAGGCCGGTTTCTTCGCCCCCAACGGAATCGAGTTCACCCTGTCGCTGCTGGGTTCAACGGCCTTTCTGGCAATCGCGGGTGCGGGTGCGTATTCGGTCGACGCCCTGATCGCCCGGCGCGGCGCCCACGGGCGGCAAGCGCCACCACCGCTGGGTGTCCGCCAGCCAGCCTAGACGAGCTCCCAGGGAGGACGGTCTTTACAGCGCCCCGTCTTCCCATGGGCCGTGGATCGCCACAGTCACTCCCATCTCCGTCCCGGCGTCGAGCGTCGACCCCTGGATGTTCAGGAAAAGAGTCCGTCCGGTTGGGCTGAAGCATGCTCCCGCAAATTCCCTTGCGTTGAGGATGTTCCTCGCGAAATCGAAGATCCTCCCCTCAGGGGTGAGGCCACGGACCATCTGCTCACCCCCCCCGTCCTCGCACATCACGATTCCCCGCCGAGGACTCACCGTAATGTTGTCGGGTGCGTCGAGCACGGCGGCGGACGGCGACTCGAACACAAGCGTCAGCGATCCCCGGTTCGCCCCTTGGGGGCGGTAAAACCAAACCTGCCCCACTTTCGCGTCACCACCATTGGTGGCGTGAAAGAACACACCGCCATCTCCCCACCAGCACCCTTCCAGACGCGAGAAACGAGCGCCTCCTTTGGCGAAGCCCTGCCCGAATACCGCGGCGGGGTCGGCCGGGCCTCCAAGGTCCGGATTTTCAATTGGAACCCAGGAGACCGGTATCGTCTGTCCCATTTGCTGGCCGATGGCAGTGTCGTAGTTCGGCCGGCCATCTACCGCGAGCATCTGCAATGCTCCACCCTCTGCCAGTGCACCCCGCGTGTTCGGGATGAACCGGTAAAAGCCCGCCAGCTGGCGATCCTCCGTCTCGTAGACGACCCCAGTCCCCGGATCCACGGCAACGGCCTCGTGAATGAAACGCCCCATGGCTTTGAGCGGGACGGATCTCACCTGCTCCTCCGCGAGCGCCGGCACCTCGAACACGTAGCCGTGCTCCTCGCCGCGGCCGCTGGCGCGTCCCTCGACGGTCTCCTCGCAGGTGAGCCATGTGCCCCACGGCGTAGGCCCGCCCGCACAATTGACGAGAGTGCCGCCGAGACTCACGAAATCACGGACGAGAGTGGCTGACCCGTTTGACGCAATCTTCACTTCGAGAGACGTGGTGCCCCCTCCCGCCCGTGGATCATACACGCGTCCCGGATCGCCCCTGACCTGTGCGGTTCCGGCCGGATCACGATTTTCGTGGTTGCGAATGAGCCGTATGTTGCCGTTCGGAAGCGGGAACGCCGCCATCCCGTCGAAGGCGTTGGGAGTCGGGTGTCCATCGGACATCCGCTTGCCCGGGTAGCTCAGCACCGAATAGTTGAAACCTTCCGGCAGCGCGAGCTCCCGACCCGCCGGGCGCAGCAGTCCATATCCACCCGCCCCCCGCAGTGCCACTTCCGGACGATTCATACGAACAAGCGCGCCGGAGTTGTTGGCCGCGCACGCGATGAGACCCTGGAGCGACGGCGCGAGCATTGCCGCACCGGTGAGTGATGCGGATCGGCGCAGAAAGTCTCTGCGGCTTGTCGGAGTCAAACCGGACCTCGCGTGTTCGAGAGCACCAGCGCGGCGTTACGCTTCAATCCCTGGAGCTTCGCCCGCTTCATCGGCGATCGTTTGAAGCCGGCCGAGAACTCGTCCTGCGACATTACCATCAGCTCCCGGGCGAGCGCGCCTGCATCCTTGCCGGCAAGCATCGGTCGTACCCTGAACGGCGAATCGTCCGGCAGCTCACGGGAGAACCTGATATTCCATGGGCAGACGGATTGGCAGATGTCACACCCGTAGAGCAGATCTCCGACCTTTTCGGCGAACTCCTCCGGAATCGGGCCCTTCGCCTCGATGGTCAGATAGGAAATGCATTTCGTCGCATCGAGCACGCGCGGAGCGGCAAAGGCATCGGTGGGACATGCATCGAGGCACCGAGTGCAGGTTCCGCAGCGATCCGACTCGAAGGGCTCGTCCGCAACGAGGTCGAGATCGACCAGCAGTTCGCCGATGAAGAAGAAACTGCCGAGCTCCGGATTTACCAGGTTGGTGTTCTTGCCGAACCAGCCCAACCCGGCTCGGCGCGCCAGATCGCGCTCGAGCAGCGGCCCGGTGTCGACGTAGGCTTTTCCCCTTATGGGATGACCGGCCTCCCCCTCGAGCCAGGCATGCAGCTGGTCGAGCCGTGCGGTCATCACTTCGTGGTAATCGTCGCCCCGCGCATAGCGTGCAACCGGACCGCCGGGCTCGCGGCCGCCGTAGTTCAGGCCTACGACGATAGCACTCACGGCACCAGGAAAAGGCAGGCGTGAATCCCGGCGCTTGTCCGCTCCTCGAGAGAGATAGTCCATCTCCCCCGCGTAGCTGCTTTCGAGCCAGCTATCGAACGCCGCGGCAGTCTCCGCTTCGCCCAGTCGCGCGACACCGACCAGATCGAAGCCAAGCCCGTAACCCTGAGCCTTGATGCGCGCCTCGATAGCCAGGGCATCGACTGCCGCGGTCACTCGCTCTCTCCCGCCCACCGCGCGTAACGTTCGACGTCACGAGCCGACGGGACCGCGTCGTAGTCCCCGTACGCCGTATACATTCTCCAACGGAGGTAGGTCGGGTCGGGAAACGGGATGAACGGAAAGCGCTTGTACCATTCCCGGGAGCGGAACCTCCAGGCGACCTTCACTAAATCCATCCCCAGGCTCGGACGCCGCAGGGCGCGAAGCGCCAGTCTGGTGACAAGTCGGATCCACGCCATGATTCCCCAATATAGAATGAGTGATGCCAGCTGACACTCATACCGTTGGGCTGATCTCGGACACTCATGGATTGGTGAGAGCTGAAGTGCACCAGGCTCTCGCCGGCGTCGAGCTGATCCTTCACGCCGGAGACGTCGGCGGGCAGGAGATACTCGATGAGCTGGCGCTCATCGCGCCCGTCCGGGCGGTGATGGGAAATACGGATCCGCCTGATTCTCCGGGTCTGGCCGAGGAGATCCTCATCACGATCGGCGGCATGAGCATTCACGTAAGTCACGGGCACGAGCTGGGAAGCCCGAACCCGGTGAAGCTCGCCGAGCGTTACGGCGCTGACGTGGTGGTCTACGGTCATACGCATAAGCAGCTCGTGACGGATGTTGGGGGGAGACTCGTCATAAACCCGGGCGCCGCGGGCCCCCGGCGCTTCAAGCTGCGCCCCAGTGTAGGCCGCCTGACAATATCCGAGCGGAAGGCAGAGGTAGAGATCGTTGAGCTCTCTTGAGCTGGCTGAAGAGGAAGTGCAGGTGTACGTCGCGTCATTGACTGTGTCCGACGACAGATATTCCGAGCTGGAGAGAACTCTTTGTTCGGAGGAGCGCGGGCGCGCGAGCAACCTCGCGCCGGTTCTGGCGCGCCGTTTCGTCGTCGCCAGAGGGATGCTGCGGGGACTTCTGGCGGGGTTTACGGGCGCCGCGGCGGATAGCCTCCGTTTCCGCTACGGCAGCAGCGGCAAGCCCGCGCTCGCCGGACACGGAATACAGTTCAACATCTCGCACTCGGCCGAGGTGGGTCTATTCGCTTTCGCGCCTGATCGGGCGGTCGGTATCGATGTCGAGAACATTCGCCCTGTCCGAAGGCTGCTGGACGTTGCGCAAAGATTTCTCTCGGAGGACGACGTCCGCTCGCTCGCGGCGGCCCCGCCGGATGAGCGCGACGGGACGTTCCTGCAGGCATGGGTGGTGCGGGAAGCGCGGCTCAAGGCCGAGGGGAAAGGAATCTGGTCGGGATCGGAGCTTCAGGATTCCGCAGAATCGTTGACGCACAGGATGTTCGCGCCGCGCCCCGGCTATATCGCCGCCGTGGCGGCGTCAGGCACGGATTGGCGGCTCTATACCTGCGCCATGAGCTGAGCCTTCGGCCGGCAGATCCCGGACGATCGGTCGCCAGCGCCTCCGCGCTCTCCGGAAACGACGCCTTTATTTCGAGTGTCGGTAGATCTATTCGGGGCACCGTGTTGGGCCAAAGCGCCTTCAACTGCACCATTCACCCAGCCATGCAGGGGAACGTAGTCGTTCAGTAGCGCGCGATCAGACGAACGAGACTCCGTCAAGGGATATTGGCGCGGAGATACCCAGCGCGGCGAGCGCACTCGGCATCACATCGACGGTTCGTCGCGGCCGGCTCGAAGGCGGCCGATTCAGGATCAGCGGTACCATCATGTGCTCCCGGTGCAGTGCCCCGTGCGACGACACGTGCGGGATGGGCTCGTACCTCGCGCGGAAATCCCAGTCCCTCGACGCCGACAGGATGACGTCGCCACTCCGTGGTGATTCCACCAGCCGCGCGATTTGCACCAGGGCGTCGGGATAATCCGTGTCCAGCATGACGTCGTAGGCCTGGCGATCGCTCACCGACATCTGCTCTCCGGCACCCAGCGGATCACCTGATTCCGGACAGTACGAATAGCGCGTCGCAGTCCACTCGAGAGTCGCGAAACCGCGCGAGCGCGAGCGGATCTGGCATGATGACGGTCCCGTCGGGAGAATCGCCAGGTCCACCGATGCCCGGGACTCGATCTCTCCCGCCAGCTCGGCCCACCTGGCCCCGAGCCCGGGCCACCACGGCCGCGTGCGCTGGTCGAGACCGAGATAGAGGTGAGCCATTGCGTTTCCGCTCACCATGACGGCGACATCCGCCGAGCGCTTGAAGGGCCACGGATGGGCGAGCGTGTCGTAGCCCAGCCCGGTGATGAGTCCAGCGAGGTCCTCGTGCGCACGAACGGACGAGTGCCCGTGATCGCTGGCGACCCACAGGTGCATTCGCTCCCACCGGCCGTCGTGTTCCGCATCGCGGCGGATCTGCGCGACGGTCTCGTCGACGATGCGAAGCGCTTCGCCGACGATCGGGGCTTGGTGGCCGGCGGCATGTGATGTCTTGTCGATGCCGGTGAGGGCCACGAACGCGAAGCGGACGGGCTTCCGGCGAAGCCGGCGCGCGACCGTATCGCCAATGCTGCGGTCGATGGCGAGCCAGCCTTTCACGTTACCGCGGAAATGAGTGATCGCCGCGCGGGCTGCGAACGGAAGACTTCTTCCGATCCGCTCCTGTCGCTCGAGTCCGCGGCAGATCATGCTCAGTGCTCCCAGGCTGGGCCTCGCCAGTTCGAAGATCGTCGGTGCCGCGGTGTCGAGGTCGCGGTCCACGAAGCGCATCTCCGGGCCGACATAGCTGCGCGAATGGCCGGGCATTCCAGCCAGCTCGCGCGAGCGATCGAACCAGCGGAGACCCGGCAGGCCCACGCTCCCCGGGTAGCGACCCATGATGAACGGCGCGTACGCGGGACCGGTGACCGAGGGGAAGGCCGATGTCACGGAACACAGCTCTCCTTCGGAGCGCAAGCGCGCCAGGGCCGGGACCGCGCCGCTCTCGATCGCGCGCGTCATGGAATCAGGACGCGCGCCGTCGGCGATGATGACTACTACTTGCGCGCCATCATCTGGCGGGCTTCCTGCAGAAGCACGCAACTTTGATTTCCGAATGAAAGGAGCAGCCCAGGACCGCTGTCGCGGTCAATCATGAAGAACAGAAAAGATACCCCGAAGCGCACGCGGACGACGCAGGCTGCCGCGGGAAAAACGTCGCGCGCGCGTACCGCCGGCGGCAAGAAGCTCAACGCGGCGGTCATGGCTTCCGCGGAACAGCAGGCGCTCGAGGGGCTCAAGCAGCGGACCGAGGAGGGTCACATCAAGGCCGGCCGGACCCCGCCGTCGCAGCAGAGTCCGAGCAGGCGAGCCGGCGCGACCCGCCTCGTCGACGACGCGATCCGCAACTTCGGCCCGGTGACCGAAGACGAAAAGCTCCTGCAGCAAAGCTCGCCGCCGATCGACTTCACTCGTACGGATCCGTGGCGCGTCATGCGGATCATGGGAGAGTTCATCGAGGGCTTCGACACGCTCGCCTCGGTGGACAAGGCGGTGACGATCTTCGGCTCCGCCCGCATTGGGCCCGACGATCCGCACTACGACGCCGCAGTCGAAACAGCGCGGCTGCTGACGAGAGCGGGATTCGCCGTGATCACGGGCGCCGGTCCTGGAATCATGGAAGCGGGCAACAAGGGGGCGCGCCTCGAGGGCGGCCGGTCGATCGGCTGCAACATCGAGCTCCCCTTCGAGCAGGGCGCGAATCCTTACGTCGATACTCTCGTGAACTTCCGGTACTTCTTCGTCCGGAAGACGATGTTCATCAAGTATTCGGTCGCCTTCATAATCTTTCCCGGCGGATTCGGCACGCTCGATGAGCTTTTCGAGGCGCTGACCCTGATCCAGACCGGAAAGATCTACCGCTTTCCGGTCATACTGTTCGGGCGGTACTACTGGGCCGGGCTGCTGCGCTGGCTGCAGACGCGGGTATTGACCGAGGGGAAAATCTCCGCCGGAGATCTCGATCTCATGCTCGTGACCGACGACCCGGCGGAAGCGGTGCAGGCAATCGTCACGGCGTACAAGTCGCTGGGAAAGACGGCCGGTGATCAGCTGGACATGACTTCCGATCCCGATGGCAGGCGCGATGGCGAAAGGCGATAAAAAAAAGGGCGGCAGCAACAGCCGCGAGCGCGGAGGGTTCAAGGCTTCGCGCCATGGGAAAGCATCCGCGGCAGGCCCGAAGGCGCAGCAGAAGCTGGCCGCCGAGCAGAGGGAACGGGGGGGACATCAACACACCGCCCACGAGTCGAGCCGGTTCCTGAAGGGGCAGCGGATCGATCCGCGCCGTGTCGATGGCAGGGAAACGGTCGCCGAGCTGATCGAAGGAACTTTCCTCGCCTACAATGCTGCGCGGCTGCGCGAGGCCTGTCAGTTATTCACGCAGAAAATGCTCGAGCCGGACGTCACCGTCGGGTTGTCGATCACGGGAGCGCTGACTCCGGCCGGACTTGGTATGTCCGCGCTGATCCCTCTCATCGAGGCGGGCTTCGTGGACTGGATCATCTCGACCGGCGCGAACCTCTACCACGACACTCACTTCGGCCTCGGCCTCGCGATGCACCGTGGCAACGCGCAGGAGTCGGACATCGTGCTTCGCGAGGAAGGAGTCGTCCGCATCTACGACATCTTCTTCGATTACGACGTGCTTCTTTCGACGGATGCGTTCTTCCGCAAGATCATCACGGGACGCGAGTTCCAGCGGGCGATGTCGAGCGCGGAGTTCCACAACCTGTGCGGGAAGTACGTGAGGGAGAGGGAGAACACGCTCGGCCTCGGACAGAAATCGCTGCTGTCGGCCGCGTACACCGCCGGAGTTCCCATTTACACCTCGTCACCGGGCGACAGCTCGATCGGGATGAACATTGCGGCCCTCGCGCTCGATGGCAATCGACTGCTGCTCGATCCCAATCAGGACGTAAATGAGACCGCGTCGATCGTGCTCGACGCGAAGCGTGCCGGCGGGAAGAGCGGCGTGATGATACTCGGTGGCGGGAGCCCGAAGAACTTCATGCTGCAAACCGAGCCACAGATCCAGGAAGTGCTGGGAATCGACGAGAAGGGGCACGACTTCTTCCTTCAGATCACGGACGCGCGCCCGGACACCGGCGGTCTTTCCGGCGCCACGCCCGCGGAAGCGGTGAGCTGGGGGAAAATCGATCCGGATCGCCTTCCCGACGCGATCGTGTGCTACCTCGATTCGACCGTCGCCCTGCCGCTTCTCGCATCGTACGCATTCGCGCGACACGATCGTCGTCCACTCAAGCGGCTGTTCGACCGGCGCGAGCCGATGATGGACCGCCTGCGGTCGGAGTACGAGAAGTCGGGTTCCGCGCCCGCCTCAATCGACCATACCGACTCGAAGCTTCCGCAGCACCGCTAGGCGATTGCCTGCGAGGGCGGCAAGCCCTACCTTGGACATGGGCGCCCGGCCGGTCACTGAGGTCGGGCGCTCGTTTTTCCGCGGAAGCGCGGTAACCATCGATGCAGGTGCGGTCGCATGATAGAACAACTCAAGAAAAAGCTGGGGGAGGAAGCGGAGCGCCTCCAGCACGAGCTGAGCGTGACACTCCCCTTCGAGATCCGTCGCGCCGTCGAGATGGGTGACTTGCGGGAGAACAGCGAATACAAGGCTGCGCTCGAGCGACAGCAGTTCGTCCAGGCGCGGCTCGGACAGCTGCGCCAGCGTCTGAGCAAGCTCTCCCAGATCGATGTCACCCAGATACCTTCCGATAAAGTCGGGCTTGGCTCCCACGTCGTGGTGGAAGACGAGACCACCGGCAAGCGCGAGACCTACAGCCTCGTATTCGGGGATTCCGTCGAATTCGAGGAGGGGCACGTGAGCATGTCGTCGCCCATCGGGAAGACGCTGGTCGGCAGAAGCGTTGGCGAGATCGTCGTGCTCAAGCTCCCCGCGCTGACACGCAAGCTGAAGATCGTCGAGCTCAAAACGATTCACGACGCGGCCTGAGTCCAGAGGCTGCCCACCGCGTAATTCCAGTCGTTCGCCGTTCACGGGCTGCAAATGCCTTGCTGCCCCCGGGAACGGTGCCTAGCCTCCGCTCAATACCGGCCGTCCATCGCCTCACGGGAGGCTGGTGCAACCAGGGAGGGCAGGCAAGTGAACAAGCACTGGTACGTGGGAGTTGCGTTATTTACGCTCGGAGCTTGCGGTGGTGGCGGCAGCAGCGGCCCTCCTCCGCCGACCGGCAACACTCCTGTTCCGACGGGCGGGATTACGGTAGCCAACAACTCCTTCAGCCCGACTGCCAAGAGCGTCACGACGGGGACGACGGTGCAATGGGCGTGGAACAGCTGCACCGGCGGGTACGAGGGGGACGTCTGCGTCGCTCACAGCGTGACGTTCGCCGACGGGGTTACATCAGCGATACAGGAAAGAGGCTCGTACAGCCGCACATTCACCACCGCGGGAACGTACGACTACCATTGCCAGACGCATGGTGCCTCGATGGCGGGGAGAGTCACCGTCGTCCCGTAAGGCCTCTGCTCATCCTGGCGTGATGGTGAAGATGCGCTCGACATCGTGTGCGTAGGCACGGAGCCGGGCGCTTTTCACATTCTCGCTCCAGCCAAGGAGCGGCGCGACGATTTCCGCCGCGCGCGCTGAAACGCTTTGGCCGTGGTCGCGCGTCTCGAAGGCCAGGTGCGTCCGACGGATGAGCAAATCCGAGAGGGTGGTGGCCATCTCTTCCCGGACCGCGTGAACGAGATCCGCGCCCGTGTAGGGAAGCCCGGGCACCAACGCGGCGGCGAGACCCGGGTCTGTCCGCTGGAGCTTCATCACCGCGGCTTCTCTATCCGCTCCGGGAAGAGGCACTGAATCCGTCGTGGCAGCGCGGGGCTTCCGGCGCATTGCTCGCTCGACGGCGTCGACGATCTCGGCGGCCATTGACCGGTAGGTCGTCAGCTTGCCACCTGTCACGGTGATCACCCCATCAGCGGTCGCGATCGAGTGCTCACGAGAGACTCGGCCTGGCCGGGCGGCACCACCGCTGGCGAGCGGGCGAATCCCCGCCCACGAGCTGATCACGTCGTCCCTGGTGAGAGCGGCGCGCGGAAAGTAAGCGTTTGCCGAGCGAATGAGATAATCCACATCGGCAGCGCCGGCCTGGACCGATTCGGGAGACTCGGTGGTCCAGGTGTCCGTCGTGCCGATTATCGCGTTGGCGCCGGCGGGAAGACAGAACATCACGCGGCCGTCCGCCGGAGATATCAGGGTCAACGCGTCGCGGTTTCCGATCCGCTCTCTGGCGACGGCGATGTGAATCCCCTTGCTGCCGCGTTTCCGCTCCGACCGCGCGCCGGAGCTGAAATCGTTTCCCCAGATCCCGGTGGCGTTTACTACGACCCGGGCACGCACTTCCCGAGTGGTCGTGTCGCTGACCACTGTCGCCAGGGTTCCGCGGTGCCCATCGCGAAGGAGTGACGTGACTCTGGCGTGATTCACGACGACCGCCCCATGCTCCCGGGCGGCAATCGCGTTGGCGAGCGTGAGACGGGTATCGTCAGTGGCGGCATCGTAGTACACAGCTCCGCCGGTGAGATCATCCGCGCGAAGCGCGGGTTCCCGCTCGAGAGTAGCGGCGACATCCAGGGCTGAATGACGGCGGGATCTGCCGCTCGCCATCAGATCGTAAAGCAGAAGACCGGCGCTCAGCTTCACTTTCCCTATCCTCGCGCCTCGATATACCGGCCAGGTGAAGGCAAGTGGTTTCACCAGATGCGGTGCGATCCGAAGCAGGGTCTGCCGCTCCCTGATCGATTCGCGAACGAGGTGAAACTGGGCGTTCTCGAGGTAACGGATCCCGCCGTGCACCAGACGGGACGATCTGCCTGAGGTCCCGCTGGCGAAATCGTCCCGCTCGACCAGCGCGACGCGGAGGCCCCTCATTGCCGCATCCCGTGCGACTCCGCAGCCAGTGATGCCGCCTCCGATCACCAGCACGTCGAAGACCTCTCCGGAAAGCGACTTCATGCCTTAAGATTCACCGGAGCAGTCATTTCCGCGAACGGGAAATTCGAAAGCAAGAACCGGATAGCGACGTTCTTTCATGGGTGTGATAATGAGTCTCGTGCACTCCTCTCGATACTGACATCGCGGATAACGAGCCATGACGACGACATCTCTGCAGCCGATCAACGAATCACGGGCGTGGACGTCCGTGCTGTCCCGGGACAAAACCTCGGACGGCCAGTTCCTCTACGCCGTGGTAACCACCGGTATCTACTGTCGGCCGTCCTGCCCATCGAAGCGGCCCAGCCGCGGCAACGTGCGATTCTTCTCATCGGTGGACAAAGCCGAGCGCGCGGGATTTCGCGCCTGTCACCGCTGCCGCCCTGGGAATTCGGTGGCGCCCGCGGCTGCCGCGGTCGAGCGCGCGCGGGCGTTGATCGATCGCAGCATCACCGAGGCGGGCGGCGAGCGTCTCACGCTCAGCCGGATCGCGCATGAAGCCGGAGTGAGTCCGCACCACCTCCAGCGCAAATTCAGGGAGATCGTGGGCCTCACGCCGGCCGAGTACGTTCGGGCGCGCAGAAGCGAGCGGCTCAAGGAGGAGCTGCGGAGCGGTGAAAACGTCAGTCGCGCCACCTACGGTGCGGGATACGGGTCGAGCAGCAGGCTCTACGAGAGCGCGGACGCGCAGCTGGGCATGACGCCCTCGACGTACCAGCGGGGCGGTGCGGGAGCCCGCATCGAATACGTCGTGGCGGAAACTTCGCTCGGATACATGCTCGTCGCCGCAACTGAAAAGGGGATCTGCTCCGTTACGCTTGGAGATGGCGCGGCGGTGCTGGAAGAGCGATTGGCCGCTGAATATCCGGCCGCGACCCGCCGATACGTTCCCGTTGACGGTTCGGTGCTGGCCAATGCTGCGACATCGAGCAGGCTTGCCCGCTGGGTCCGCCAGGTCGTCGCCAATGTCGAGGGCGAAGGTGATGCCGGAGCCACGGATATCCCGCTGGACCTGCAGGCGAGCGCGTTTCAGTGGAAGGTCTGGCGCGAGCTCCAGAAAATTCCGGCGGGGGAGACACGCTCATACTCGGAAATAGCCATGGCCATCGGATCACCGAACGCCGCGCGGGCCGTCGCGAGCGCGTGCGCAAACAATCGGGTTGCGCTGCTGATTCCGTGTCATCGCGTTGTGAGACGCGGCGGAGAGCTCGGCGGCTATCGGTGGGGCATCGATCGGAAACGTCACCTGCTCGAAAAAGAAAGCGCGGCGCGGAAAGCTGGCTCGTCCTAGAAAGATATAGTGCCCCCGTCTAAGTTCCCTTAATGGCTACATTCGGGAACGGACGACGGGTAGCGATCGTCGCCGGCGTACGAACGCCGTTCACAAAAGCCGGGACAGCGTTCAAATCCATCTCCGCGATCGACCTCGGCAAGCTGTGCGTCGCCGAGCTGCTTCAGCGCACCAATCTGGAAGGAAAAGAGGTGCAGGCGCTCGTGTTCGGCACGGTCATCCCTTCGATCGTAGCACCGAACATCGCGCGCGAGGTTTCGCTGCTTCCGCAGCTGCCGAAGGGCGTGCAGGCGTTTTCCGTGAGCCGTGCCTGCGCTTCAGCGAACCAGGCGATCACCGACGCCGCGGATCAGATAGCGCTCGGGCAAATCGACGTCGCCATCGCGGGCGGATCCGAATCCCTGTCGAACATTCCGATAATGCACTCGCAGGGATTCGCCGAGGCGCTGGTGCTGGCCTCCAAGGCGAAATCGCTGCCTGGAAGGTTGAAGGCGCTCGCGCGGATCAGGCCCGCCGATCTGGTCCCCATCACTCCCGCCATCGCCGAGCCTTCGACCGGCGAGACGATGGGACAGTCCGCGGAGAAGATGGCGAAGCTGAACGCAATCTCGCGCGAGGAACAGGACCACTTCGCGCTGCGGTCGCACCGGCTCGCCGCCGCCGGTACATCGGACGGGCGGCTGGCGGCTGAGATCATGCCGGTCTACGTCCCGCCGCGATTCGAAACCGTGTTGACCGCCGACAACGGCATTCGCGAAGACACCAGCTACGAGCAGCTCGCCGCGCTGAAGTCGGTCTTCGACCGGAAATACGGCTCGGTCACGGCGGGAAACTCATCGCCGCTGACCGATGGCGGTGCCTGCGTACTGCTCATGAGCGAAGACAAGGCGAATGCGCTTGGGTATCCGCCGCTCGGGTTCATCAGATCTTACGCCTACGCTGCCCTCGATCCGGGCGAGCAGCTGCTACAGGCACCGGTGCTCGCCGCGCCGGTAGCGCTCAGGCGAGCCGGACTCTCCCTCGGCGACATGGATCTGGTCGAGATGCACGAGGCATTTTCGGCGCAGCTGCTGTCGAACCTGAAGGGATTCGAATCGAAGGAGTGGGCGGCGCGCGCTGGATTCGACGAGCCGGTGGGCGAGGTGGATCGGGCGAAGCTCAACGTCATGGGCGGCTCGATCGCGATCGGTCATCCGTTCGGGGCCACCGGCGCGCGGATCACGACGACTCTCCTGAACGAGCTCCGCCGGCGCGGCGGACAATTCGGCCTCATGACGGTCTGCGCCGCGGGCGGGATGGGCTTCGCGATGGTGGTGGAAGCAAGCTGATGAGCGGCACCCCGGAAGCTTCGATCGGCGGATTGGTAGGCACCCGCTGGAAGCCGGCGCTGACGGTGGAGGTGATCGACGGCGTCGCGGTGATCACCTTCGACCTGCCGAACGAGCCGATCAACAAGCTGAGTCGCGCGGTGAAGGATGAGTTCATCGCGATCGTCACGCGGCTCGAGCGCGACACGGACGTGTACGCGGCGGTGCTGATCAGCGGCAAGCCTGATATCTGGATCGCCGGCGCGGACATCGAGGAGTTTCTCGAGCTCAAGACGAGCACGGACGCGGAGAGGCTGAGCAGAGACGGACAGATGCTGCTCGACTCGATCGAGCGCCTGCGCATTCCGCTGATCGCCGCGATACACGGGGCATGTCTGGGCGGTGGCCTAGAGACGGCGCTCGCCTGCCGCTATCGCATCGCGACCGACCATCCGAAGACCGTGCTGGCGCTTCCCGAAGTGCAGCTCGGCCTCATTCCCGGGGCGGGCGGAACGCAGCGGCTGCCGCGTCAGATCGGTCTCACCGCCGCGCTCGACATGATTCTCACGGGCAAGAACGTGCGCGGCAAGAAAGCGCTCCAGCTCGGGCTCGTCGACGAGCTGGTCCATCCCTCGATCCTGCGCGGTGTCGCCATCCAGCGCGCGCGCGAAGTCGCGGAAGGACGCCGCCGCAGCGAGCACCACAAGGGCGGCGTGAAAGGCTTTCTTCTCGACTCGAATCCCGCCGGCAGAGCCGTCGTTCTGAGAAAGGCGCGCGAGAAGACGCTGGAGAAATCGCGCGGCCACTACCCCGCGCTGCTTGCCGCGATCGATGTGATCTCAGCGGGCTACACGAAAGGCGCGGCACACGGCTATCGCGAGGAGTCGCGCCGGTTCGGCGAGATGGCGATGACCGATGTGTCACGGCAGCTGATCTTCCTGTTCTTCGCCACGACCGCGCTCAAAAAAGACTCGGGCGTCGATCCATCGCAGTATCCCGATCTCCCGGTGTCTTCATTCGAGCCCGCCCCTGTAGACAAGATCGCGATCGTGGGAGCCGGGTTCATGGGAGCCGGAATCGCATCGGTCGCAGTACAGCACGGAACTCTCGTCCGTCTCAAGGATGCCGATCACGGACGGGTTGCCAAGGGATATGCCGCCGTCCGCGAAGTGCTGCGCGAGATCCTCAAGAAAAAGCAGATCAGTCCCACGCAGTACGGGGATTACATGGCGCTCGTCGGCGGAACCGTCGATTACTCCGGGTTCGGAAACGTAGATATCGTAATCGAAGCAGTGTTCGAGGATCTCGCGATCAAGCACCAGGTGCTGCGCGAGACGGAGGCCGCCGTGCATCCATCGGCGATCTTTGCGTCGAACACCAGCACCATTCCCATCGCGCATATAGCGCAGGCATCGAGCAGGCCGGAACGCGTCATCGGGATGCATTTCTTTTCGCCGGTGAACAAGATGCCACTGCTGGAGGTGATAACGACTCCAGAGACGCACCCGCAGGTCACCGCCACCGTCGTCGGGTACGGGAAGAAGCTCGGCAAGACCGTGATAGTGGTGAATGATGGCCCGGGCTTCTACGCCAACAGGATTCTTTCACCTTACATCAACGAAGCAGGGCTGCTGCTTGATCAGGGTGTCGCGGTCGACATCATCGACAAGGCGCTCGTCGAGTTCGGATTCCCGGTTGGCCCGATCACGCTCATCGACGAAGTCGGCCTCGATGTGGCGGTGAAAGCCGGGAAGATTATGGCCGAAGCTTTTCCGGAGCGGATGCCGCCAGCCAAATCGATCCAGGCGGTGGTCGCGGCGGGGCGTTATGGGCGAAAGTCGAAGAAAGGGTTCTACTCCTACGACAAGGAAGGGAAGAAAGGAGATGTCGATCCCGGCGTGTACAGCCTGTTCCTCGCTTCCGGAAACATCCCCGTAATGC
>Ga0136631_10000080_pt1 | contig 25607 bp, 29 predicted proteins | sample AntDrymUQ6012206_2_FD_104655 | JGI IMG/M metagenome (GOLD analysis project Ga0136631, IMG submission 104655) | Polar desert sand microbial communities from Dry Valleys, Antarctica - metaG UQ601 (22.06) | ecosystem: Environmental > Terrestrial > Soil > Desert | place: Antarctica: Dry Valley... | reverse complement strand
GCGACGGTGCTGCGCGCGCACTACCCGCTGCATCCCGAGCTGCACGAGCTCGCCGACCGCGAGGGGCTGCTCATCTGGTCGGAGATCCCCGTCTACGCCGTGAAGACGCCGTACCTCAAGCGCCTCGAGGTGCGCAAGCTCGCCGCCCGCGAGCTCGAGGACAACATCCTCGCCAACCAGAATCACCCCTCGATCATGCTGTGGTCGATCGGCAACGAGCTCTCGGCCCGGCCCGGCCCGGTGCAGCAGAACTACATCGAGCGCGCGACGCGCCAGGCACGGGCGCTGGATCCATCGCGCCCGATCGGGCTCGCCGTCGCCGGCTACCCGTCGGCCGGCTGTCGCCCGCAGTACGCCGCGCTCGATGTCGTCGGCATCAACGACTACTTCGGCTGGTACCCCGGCCCCAACGGGCAGATCGCCGACCGCGACTCGCTATCGGACTTCCTCGACGCGACGCGCGCGTGCTATCCGAACAAGGCGATCTTCGTCTCCGAGTTCGGCGCCGAGGCCAACCGCTCGGGACCGGTGGAGGAGAAGGGCACCTTCGAGTACCAGCAGGACTTCGTGAACTACCACCTCGCGGTGCACGGCTCCAAGCCGTGGTTGAGCGGCTCGATCTACTGGGCGCTGCAGGAGTTCCGCGTCAGGCCGAACTGGGACGGCGGCAACCCGCTGCCCAATCCGCCGACCCACGAGAAGGGCCTGCTGCGCTTCGACGGCTCCAAGAAGCCCGCCTGGTTCGACGTGGAGCGCCTCTTCAAGGCGACGCCGCAGCTCGGCGGCTCGTAGCCTGGATCCACCGAAGATCGTGGATGGCGAAGGCTCACGGGGCCGAGCCGCCGCGAGATTCGGTGGATCCAGGCTTAGCGCGCACGCGGCCGCGGTCATCCGTTCGGTACCCTTCGCCGTCGCCATGGCTTCGCAGAGCACCAAGCTGTCGATCACCCTGCGCGCCCCCGAGGGCTCGCGCGCCACGCGCCGGCTGCGCCGCACCGGCCGCGTCCCCGGGATCCTCTACGGCGGCGGCGGCGAGCCGGTGACGTTCAGCGCCGACGCGCGCGAGTTGCGCCACGCGCTCGCCGGCCACGGCGCGGTTCTCGAGGTCTCAGACGGCGGCACCGCGACCCCGGCGATCCTCAAGAGCGCCCAGTACCACCCCGTCCGCGGCGAGACGATGCACGTCGACCTGCTGCGCGTGAACCTCAACGTCGCGATCGCCGCGGTCGTCGCGCTGGAGCTGACCGGCGCCGAGGACTCACCTGGCGTGAAGGAGGGCGGCGTCCTCGAGCAGATCACACGCGAGCTCAACATCGAGGCGCTTCCGACGTCGATCCCGGAGTCGATCGTCTACGACGTCTCGACGCTGGAGATCAACGACACGGTCACGCTGTCGCAGGTTCCGGTACCCGACGGGATCGTCCTGCTCGACGATCCCGAGGAGACGGTCGTCGCGACGCTCACGCCACCGCGCCTGGAGACCGAGACCGACGAGCTCGAGGCAGAGACCGAGCGCATCGGCGAGGGGGCTGCAGGCGACGCGCGCCCGGCCGAGGGCGGCCGCGACGCCGCCGGCGGCGGGGGCGACGAGTAGCAGCAGGGCGTCGTGCGGCTCCCCGGCCGCGGCGGTGGCAGCGGGCCGGTCGACTGGCTCGTCGTCGGACTCGGCAATCCCGGCGCGCGCTACGCCGCCACGCGCCACAACCTCGGGTTCGAGATCGCCAACGTGCTCGCGCGGCGCTGGGAGCTCCCGCGCGCGAAATCGAAGTACGCCGGCCTGCTGACAGAGGGCCGCGCCGGTCCCGGCGGGCCGCGGGTGGCGGTCCTGCTGCCGCAGACGCACATGAACGACGCCGGCCGCTCGGTCGGCCCGGCCCGCGGTGCCTACAAGCTCCCGCTGGAGCGCGTGCTCGTCCTTCACGACGAGATCGACCTGCCGTTCGGCGACGTGCGCACCCGCGTCGGCGGCGGCCTTGCCGGCCATAACGGCCTGAAGTCGCTGAAGGCCGAGCTCGGCGGCGCGGACTTCGCGCGCGTGCGCGCCGGCGTCGGCCGGCCCGGCTCGACCGATCCGGAGATCGTCTCCGCGCACGTGCTCGGCACGTTTCGCGAGTCCAAGGCCGAGGTGGCCCAGCTCGTCGACGACGCGGCGCGCACGGCCGAGGCGATCGTGCTCGGGGAGCGCCAGCCGTAGCCGGAGCCGGCCGCGGGCGTCGCGTGCTCGAAGCGCGCTCGCGGCGCCGCGTCGACTCGCGGCCGGGGAGGTCGCGGATCGGTCGCGGCGGTCAGAGGCCCGAGAGCTCCGTCGTCTTGCGCGGCACGGTCCTCGAGACGCGGAAGAAGAGGCGCCACAGCTTGTCGGGGACCAGCCAGAGGACGGCGGACATGGCGCCGGCGCCGATCGGGCGGATGCGAGTGTTCTGAAACGAGACGAAGGACCATGCGCCGGCCTCTCGGATGGCCACGAGGGTCTGTATCGAGTCCCGCTCGGGAGCGGGCTTGGACTTGCCTCGCATGACGGTTCCACCGACCGAAAGCATGAGGGCGACGTCCGCCCCGAGGAAGCGGATCTCGGTCTGCTCGGCGACGGGCCGGCTGCCTTTCAGCCATCTGTCGAAGAGCTCTTGATGGGCCTCGGCGATCTGCTTTCGTCCCCGTAGCACGGTCCCGTCGAACGCCACGAAGTCGGCGTGCGCGCTGAACGGTGCGGCGAACGCGTCGCCGCTTCCCTGGTTCCACGCGTCCAGCACGCGCCCATGGAGGGCGCGAGTCTCAGCCTCGTCGGTCGCCCGCTGGGGGGCGTGCTCCGTGTCGTCTCGCATCGATGTCGTCATCTCGTCTGTGCCCCTCGGGCGGTTAGTTTATGATTTCGGATAGTACGAAATGTCAAAACAAGTCGCAAGAGACGAATTGGTCACGCAGCTGCGCCGCGAGATCCGCGGCGCGCAGGTCGCCGTCGGCGCGGTCGATCAGGCGGTCGCGGAGCGGCTCGAGATCAACGCAACCGACCACCGATGCCTGGACATCCTCGACCAGCGTGGAGCGATGACCGCGGGCGGGCTTGCGGACGCGCTCGGGCTGACCGCGAGCGCGGTCACGACCGTGCTCGACCGGCTCGAGCAGCGGCGGTACGTGCGGCGCGCGACGAATCCCGACGACCGGCGCCAGGTGCTGGTCGCGCTCACCCCGCTGCTCCGTCGGCGGGCACGAAAGCTCTATGGCGACGGGCAGGAGGTGGACGCTGTGCTCGAGCGCTACAGCGCAGATGAGCTGGTGCTGCTACGCGATTTCTTCCGTCAGGACCGCGAATTGAACGAGGGTCGCGCGCAGCGACTCGCCGCCTCGGGACGGACCCGCGCGACCAGCCGTCGCGCCTCGCGAAAGGCGTCCACCGTTCGAGCGGCGGACCGTTGAGCGCGCCGAATATCAGCGGCTGTAAACACCGGGTGTTCGTGCTCCGGCGTCTATGGAGAGTTGGCGCGGAAAGCCGGGGCTAAGCCGCGCCACCGGCGTCGCCGCCTTCGCCACGCAGGTACGGTCGGCGACATGGCGATGAGGATCGCGATACCTTCGAACGCGCCCCTGCGGGAGATGCTCGAGCACCGCCGGCTGGCGCTTCGCGACCGGCGCCTGGCGCACGTGATCGCCGCGCTGCGGGTCCGCGCCGACGCCTACGAGTCTGCGCCGCGCTCACTGCTGGACGCGATCGCCGGCTTCTCCGCCGAGCAGGCAGCGCTGCGGCGCCGGCTCGGCGAGATCGAGCGCGGCGCTCGCTCGGCTACCACTCCCGGCGGTAGAGCGCGCGCCTGAGCTGCACGTAGGCGAGGGCGCCCCGGCGTCTTCACGGCGCGAGGTACAGTCGTTCGGGTGCAGTGACCACCTCGAGCGATCACACGCCGCCGAGAGGACGCCCGGTGACCGACCTCAATGCGCTGCCTGACGACCTGCCGGTGCCCGTCGACGACGGCGCCGCCGACCACCTCCCGGGCTCGCCGCTGCCGGCCTTGGGGTGGGTGGCCACCACCGGCGAAACGGTCGAGCTCGACCAGCTCGGTCCCGGCCGCGGCGTGGTGTAGTGGGCCGGCTGAACCTGCCGTTCGCGATGCTGGCCGACCCCGACTTCACCATCGCCGGCGCGCTCGAGCTGCCGACCTTCACCGCCGGCGGGCAGCGCCTCTACAGCCGGCTGACCCTCGTCGTAGGCCACGGGCGCGTGGAGCATGTCTTCTACCCGATCTTCCCGCCCGACCGGCACGCACAGCAGGTCCTTGCCTGGCTGCGGGCCAACCCCGCCGCGACGGGTGTCGGCGCCTTCGTGGTCGAGGCAGAGCTGATGCTGGGTGACGGGTTCGATCCGGCGGCTGTCGGAGCGGCGGTGACGGTCGAGCTCTGCGGCCACTGGGAGCACGAGGGGGCTTGCCGTTGGCCCCACAACAGCGCGATCGACGCGGAGCGCGATCCAGCTCGCTTCCGGACGCTCTTCGTCGCCGACGAGGCGGACGCGGCGGGCGTGCGGGACCGTATCGAGACCGCGTTGCGAAGCGCCACGGCATGGCGCGTGGTGTCCCTGAGCTCGCGTCCCGTCGCCGAAGCGGAGCGCGCGCTCGCGGACAGCCTGTTGACCGGTCCACGCTCGGGGCGCTAGTGGACTCGGCCCATGCTCGTGTTCAACCAGTACCTGCAGTCGGTGCGTGACGGTGAGTTCCGCGTGGAGCGACAGCTCCCGACCGGCGACACGGCGTACACGAGGACGTATGTGTACGGTGGCGTCGACTTCAGCAGGGCGCCGCGCCAGAACGTCACGCGCCGCGACTTCGACGCGAGGTGGCCACGGCTCGCACAGCAGGTCAAGCGCGTGCTGCGCCGCCCGGCCCCGGGACACGCAGCGCGGCGACATCTGGCTCGGCGGAGGGAGCCGGGCTCGCTGAAGCTGATCGTCGGGACCGCACGGCGCCAGACGCTCACGCGTGACGCATCTCACGCTTCGGCGATCGCGACACGCGCACGATGGCGTGAGGAAGGTGTCCCCACGACCACGAAAGCGGCACACCATGGCTCTCGCCACGCAGAACGCGAACCTCTTCGAGCTCAGCTGCCACGACACGCGGGTCACGTACTCGACGAGCAGCTTCGCCGGCCCGCCGCAGTTCAGCTATTCCGGCCCTGAGGGCGACCTGAGCTTCGCAGGCGACGAGATCGACACACTCACCAGCTCGCTCGGCACCGAGGTCACCGTGACGCTCACGATCGTCCCCGACCTGCACACGGTCACGTTCACCCTGCTGCTGCCCTCCTTCAAGCTCCCGGAGGACAAGAAGTCGAAGTTCGACACGCTCGGGATCAAGACGGAGAACCACACGACGATCGCAGGGCCGCCCGTGGGCCCGGCGCAGAGCTACGAGGCGGTCCCGCTGCACGGCGTCGCGAGGTCCGTCGAGTTCTGAGTTTCAGCCGGGCGCGGGCCAGGCTACGCGCCTCCTGACGAGTCGCCGGCAGCCACGGCCTCCAGCGGATCGCCCGCGGGCCGCACGTCCTCGAGCGCCGCGAGGTCGTATCCGTTCTGCACGGCCGCAGGTTGACGAGGTCCATGCGCTCGAGTTCATCCAAACCATCGAGGCAACCCGTGACAGCCCCGCGCAGGACGATCGAGTGCCGACCTACACTGGACGTACCCTGCCGCGCCCTGCCGTGGTCGGTCGACCTGCATGCATCTGCGCCCACTACTCAGCCATCTCGCCGGCGACGCCGACGGAGCCGCGCTCGCCCGCGACGGCGGGCGCGCGTTCGTGTCCGCGTCGCTGCGCCCGTACGTGCTGGCCGCGCTGGCCGACGAAGACCAAGCCCGCCCGACGCTCGTCGTGGCCGGCGACGATCGCCAGGCGCGCGACCTCGCCGCGGACCTGCGCGCCTGGCTGCATCCGCGCCCGGTGCGCTTCTATCCCAGCCGCGGCGTCGCCTACGAGTCTCACCTCGCGCCGCCGCCGCATCTCGTCGGCCTGCGCGTGGCGGCGCTCGACGCGCTCCTGGAGGAGGGAAGGAAGTCCTCGAGCCAGCATCCGGCCGGCTCCTCTGATGGCGGCGGCCGGCATCCGGCAGACCGAGCAGACGCGCCGGTCGTCGTCGTCTCGGCTGTCGCACTCAGCGAGAAGGTGCCCGACCCCGAGCTGCGCCCGCGCTCGTTCACGCTGCGCACAGGCGACCTGCTCGACCTCGACGAGTGCATGGCCGAGCTCGTCGCCGCCGGCTACGAGCGCGTCGACCAGGTCTCCGACCGCGGCCAGTTCGCTGCGCGCGGCGGCCTGCTCGACATCTATCCGGCGACCGAGGACCGCGCCGTGCGCGTCGACCTCTTCGACATCGAGATCGAGTCGCTGCGCTGGTTCTCGACCTTCACGCAGCGCTCGCTCGGCGAGACCGACGAGGTCGAGATCGCGCCGGCGGCCGAGCTCGCCGCCGAGTACCGCGAGCTCGCCGAGATCGCTGCGCTGGAGTTCGGGGAAAGAGGGCCGAAGGCCCGGTCTCTCGGGGCCGGACCCCCCGAGTCGCCATCGGATGTGGCCGGAAGCCAGCACGGGGACTCCTTCCCCGACGTCGCCGAGCTGCTGCCGGTCGAGCGCTTCCGCGCGTTCCTCGATCTGGCGCCCGACGCCGCCGTGCTGATCGCCGCCGAGGAGGAGATCGATCCCGCGCTCGCCGACCACTGGCAGGACGTCTGCGCCGCGTTCCACGACGCAGACGCCCACCACCTCTACGTCGCGCCGCACGACATCCAGGCCGCCCTCGACGCCCGCGCACGCGTGCGCCTGTCCTCCTACGACACCGACCAGCCGCTGCAGTTCCGCGCCCAGGCGCCGGACCTCGCGGCGCGCTCGCTCAAGGAGGCCGAGCCGGAGCTCGAGAAGCTCGTCCGCTCCGGCTACCGCACGGTCGTCACGTGGCCGCAGCGCGGCGAGGGCGAGCGGGCCGCCTACAACCTCGCGCGCCTGAAGGCGTCCTGGCTGGGGGAGGGCGACCCGCCGGGCGTCGAGAATCCGCTGCGCTTCGAGCAGGTGACGCTGCGCGACGGCTTCATCGCCGCTGGGCTGCGGCTCGCCGTCCTGCCGGCCCACCGGCTCTTCCGCCGCCGGGCCGAGCGCAGCGCGGGGCGCGATCACGGCGCCCGCAGGCGCGGCGCGCTGCGCTCGTTCGCCGACCTGCGAACGGGCGACATCGTCGTCCACGAGGACCACGGCCTGGCGCGCTTCGCCGGCTTCGAGACGAAGACCGTGGCCGGCGTCACGCGCGACTACCTGTACCTCGAGTACCAGGGCGACGACCGCGTCTTCGTCCCCTCCGAGCAGCTCGCGAAGATCAGCCGCTACGTCGGCGCCGGCGGCGCGCATCCGCCCCTGAGCAAGCTCGGCGGCAAGAGCTGGGACCGCCTGAAGGCGCGCGCCCGGCGCGCCGCACAGGAGCTCGCCGGCGAGCTGCTGAACCTCTACGCCGAGCGCCGGCGCCGCACCGGCCTGGCCTTCCCGGCGGACTCCGACTGGCTGCGGGAGTTCGAGGACGCCTTCCCGTACACCGAGACCGCCGACCAGCGCGACGCGATCGAGCTCGTCAAGCTCGACATGGAGTCCGAGCGCCCGATGGACCGCCTCGTCTGCGGCGACGTCGGCTTCGGCAAGACCGAGGTCGCGCTGCGGGCGGCCTTCAAGGCGGCCGACGCCGGCAAGCAGGTGCTCATGCTCGTGCCGACGACGATCCTCGCCCAGCAGCACTACGGCACGTTCACCGAGCGCCTGAAGGACTACCCGTTCACGATCGAGCACGTCAGCCGCTTTCGCCCCGTGGCCGAGCAGCGGCGGGCGATCGAGGGCTTTCAGAACGGCGCCGTCGACATCCTCATCGGCACCCACCGGCTCCTGAGCCGTGACGTGCGCGCGAAGGACCTCGGGCTCATCATCGTCGACGAGGAGCAGCGCTTCGGCGTCAAGCAGAAGGAGCTGCTGCGTCAGCTCAAGCTCCGCGTCGACGTCATCTCGATGAGCGCGACGCCGATCCCGCGCACCCTGCAGATGTCGCTCGCCGGCCTGCGCGACATCTCGGTCATCAACACGCCGCCGGAGGGTCGCCGGCCGGTGAAGACGTACGTCGGCGAGTACGACGAGGAGCTCGTCAAGCAGGCGCTCGTGCGCGAGCACGAGCGCGGTGGCCAGGCGTTCTTCCTCCACAACCGCGTCGAGTCGATCGACGAGACCGCCGAGCGCCTGCGCGGGCTGTGCCCGGGGATGCGCTTCGAGGTCGCCCACGGCCAGATGGATGACACCGCGCTCGAGAACCGGATGCTGCGCTTCCTGCGCGGCGAGGCCGACGTGCTCGTCTGCACGAGCATCATCGAGTCGGGCATCGACATCCCGCAGGCCAACACGCTCATCGTCGACCGGGCCGACGTCTTCGGCCTCTCGCAGCTCTACCAGATCCGCGGACGCGTCGGGCGCAGCCGCGAGCGCGCCTACGCCTACCTCCTGTATCCGAGCGCGGCGGCGCTGACGCACGAGGCCGCCAACCGGCTGGCGGCGCTGAGCGACTACACCGAGCTCGGCGCCGGCTTGCAGATCGCGATGCGCGACCTCGAGCTGCGTGGTGCCGGCAGCCTGCTCGGCGACGAGCAGTCCGGCCACGTCGCCGCGCTCGGCTTCGAGCTCTACATGCAGATGCTCGACGAGGCGGTCGCCGCCCTGGATGCTGAGCGCGAGGGACGAGCGGGCGAGGAAGCGCCCGAGCCGGTCCGCCTCGACGTCAACGTCGACGCCTACGTGCCCGCCGACTACATCCCGTACGAGCAGGCGAAGATCGACGTCCATCGGCGGATCGCGGGCGCCGTCGACGTCGCCGACCTCGAGCTGCTGCGCGAGGAGCTCGACGACCGCTTCGGCGAGCTGCCCCAGCCGCTCTCCAACCTCATCGACCTCCAGCGAGCGCGCATCAAGCTCGGCCAGGCCGGCGCGACCGCCGTGAGCTTCCGCGGCGGCCGCCTCGCCGTGACGCCGATCGAGCTTGACTCCGTGCGCGCCAAACGCGTGCGCGCGGAGATCCCGGGGGCGCTGTACGAGTCCGGCAAGAGCCAGCTCTCGGTGCGCGTGCCCGACGATCCGCAGCAGCGCTTCCCCGCCGTCGTGCGGGCTGCCGACGTGCTGCTCGCGGTCACGCGCGAGGCCGCATAGGTGAACAATTCCATATGAAGCTCTCGTGAAGACGCATGGATGGACGCGTGGAACGGCACGCCTTCGCTACGATCGGCTGCATCGTGAACCGAACCATTCGTCTGATCCCGGCGCTTAGCGCCTTTTTTATGGCTGCGATCCTCGTCGCCGGCTGCGGTGACTCCGTCCCCGGCAACGCCGTCGCGAGCATCGACGGCGAGGCGATCTCGCGCAGCGACTTCGACCACTGGATGGGCATCGCGGCGGCGTCGAGCCAGGGCGGCTCCACGAGCCCGAAGGTCGCCTACAACCCACCAGACTTCACCTCCTGCGTCGCGAGCAAGCGCAAGACGGCGCCGAAGCCCGCCAAGGGCCAGCCGGCGACGACCGATGCGCAGTTCCGGACCCAGTGCAAGCAGGAGTACGAGGGCCTGCGCGATCAGGTCATGCAGTTCCTCATCCTCGTGAAGTGGGTCAACGGCGAGGCCTCCGATCAGGGCGTCAACATCTCCGCCAAGGAGGAGAAGAAGGCCTTCGACGATGCCGTCAAGCGGTCGTTCCCCAAGACCGCCGACTTCCAGAAGTTCCTGAAGAGCTCGGGGATGACCGCTGCCGACGCGCGCTTCCAGGTTCGCTTCAACACCGTCTACACGAAGCTGAGCAAGAAGGCCCTCAAGGACGCCGACAAGGTCACCGACAAGGCCGTCGCGGCGTTCTACGAGAAGAACAAGGCGCGCTTCGCGACCCCGCTGACGCGCGACCTGCGCGTCGTGCTCACGCGGACGAAGTCCAAGGCCGACCAGGCCAGGGCCGCTCTGGACAGCGGGCGCAGCTGGTCGTCGGTCGCCAAGCAGTTCTCGATCGACCCGGCGTCCAAGGCGCAGGGCGGGGTGCTCTCGGGCATCGCGAAGGGCCAGCAGGAGAAGGCCTTCGACAACGCGATCTTCTCGGCGTCGAAGGGCAAGCTCACCGGCCCGGTGAAGACGCAGTTCGGCTACTACGTCTTCGAGGTGCAGAAGACCACGCCGGCGTCGCAGCAGACGCTGAAGCAGGCCACTCCGGTGATCAAGCAGCAGCTCGACGCGCAGAACAAGCAAAAGGCCGACGACGAGTTCAACAAGGGGCTGCGCAAGAAGTGGAAGGAGCGGACCAACTGCCGCGACGGCTTCGTCATGACGCAGTGCAAGAACGCCCCGCGCGAGACGACGACCGCGGCGCCGGGTCAGACCGGCCAGGTGCAGCAGCAGGCGCCGCCGCCGCAGCAGCAGCAGGCGCCGCCGCCGCAGCAGCAGCAGGCGCCGCCGGCGCAGCAGCAGCCGTAGCGCGCCTGAGCGATCTGCACGTGTCGGCGCGGCGCGTCCGGCCCGTGAGCGGCCACTAGGCTTCGCGGCTCGTGGCCGCCCCCGGGATCCCCGAGGCGCTCGTGCGCCTCGACGAGCTGACGCGCCGCCTGCGCGCGGAGTGCCCGTGGGATCGCGAGCAGGACGAGCGCACGATCGTCCCGCACACCATCGAGGAGGCCTACGAGCTCGCCGACGCCGCCAACGCCGGCGACGACGCCAAGCTGCTCGACGAGCTCGGCGACGTGCTCTTCCAGGTGTACTTCCTCGCGCTGCTGCTCGAGGAACGCGGTGCCGGCGATCTCGCCGCCGTCGCCGAGCACTGCCGCCGGAAGCTCATCCGCCGCCATCCGCACGTGTTCGGCGAAGTCCCTGAAGGGCGGCCGGACGGCGCTTTGCCCGATCAGGACGCGGGGCCGGATGCCCCGCGGAGCACTCTCCTTTCCGCCGGCGACGTGCTGCTCAACTGGGACGTGATCAAGGCCGGCGAGGTCGGCCGCGAGCCGGGGATCTTCGGCGACGTTCCCGAGAACCTGCCGGCGCTCCTGTACGCCCGCAAGCTCCAGCGCCGCGCGGCGACTGCCGGTCGCCTGCCGGCGGCCGGCGACGCCCCGCCGGCAGGCGAGCGCGCGGCCGCCTTCGACGACATCGGCGAGCGCCTCTTCGCGCTCGTCGACGAGGCGCGCGGCGCTCGCGTCGACCCGGAGCTCGCGCTGCGCGCGGCCGCCCAGCGCTTTCGCGACGCAACGCAATCCCAAGGAGACACATGAGCCAGATCGAACGCGTCCACGCCCGCCAGATCCTCGACAGCCGGGGCAACCCCACCGTCGAGGTGGACCTGCGGCTGAGCTCGGGCGCCAGCGGTCGTGCGGCGGTGCCGTCGGGCGCCTCGACCGGTGAGTTCGAGGCCACCGAGCTGCGCGACGGCGGCGAGGCCTGGGGCGGCAAGGGCGTGACGCAGGCCGTCGCGAGCGTCAACGGCGAGATCGCCGACGCGATCTCAGGGCGCGACGCGCTCGACCAGGCCGGCCTCGACGGTGCTCTCGTCGAGCTCGACGGCACGGAGAACAAGTCTCGTCTGGGCGCCAACGCGATCCTCGGCGTCTCGCTCGCCGCCGCGCACGCGGCGGCCGCGCATGAGGGGCTGCCGCTCTGGCGCCACCTCGGCGGCGCGGACGCGCGGGTCCTGCCGGTGCCGATGATGAACGTCCTCAACGGCGGCGCGCACGCCGACAACAAGGTCGACTTCCAGGAGTTCATGGTCGTGCCGGCGGGCGCAGAGACGTTCTCGCAATGCATGCGGATGGGCGCCGAGGTCTTCCATGCGCTCAAGCGCACGCTCCATGACGCCGGCCTCGGGACCGCCGGCGGCGACGAGGGCGGCTTCGCCCCCGACCTCGGCTCCAACGAGGAAGCGCTGCAGATGCTCGTGCGCGGCATCGAGGCCGCCGGCTACGCGCCCGGCGAGGACGTCTTCATCGCGCTCGATCCGGCGACGAGCGAGATCCACGACGCCGGCGCCTACGTGCTCGAGCACGAGGGCCGCTCGCTGAGCGCGGACGAGCTCTCCGCCTACTGGGCCGACCTCTGCGCTCGCTACCCGATCGTGTCGATCGAGGACGGCATGGACGAGGAGGACTGGGATGGCTGGAAGACGCTGACCGACACCGTCGGCGACCGCGTCCAGCTCGTCGGCGACGACCTCTTCGTGACGAACACCACGCGGCTGCGGCGTGGCATCGAGGCCGGCGTCGCCAACTCGATCCTCGTGAAGGTCAACCAGATCGGCACGCTGACCGAGACGCTCGACGCGATCGCGACCGCGCGCGCCGCGGGCTACACGGCGGTCATGTCGCACCGCTCCGGCGAGACCGAGGACACGACGATCGCCGACCTCGCGGTGGCGACCGGCTGCGGGCAGATCAAGACCGGCGCGCCGTCGCGCTCGGACCGCGTGGCGAAGTACAACCAGCTCCTGCGCATCGAGGAGGCGCTGGGCGCCGCGGCGGAGTATCCGGGGCGCAGCGTGTTGCGCGCCTGACGGGCGGCGGCAGGAGTCGGCGCACGGGGGCCGAACGCAACCGCCATGACCGACTTTGCTCCGCGCGTGCGCTGGGACCGGGTCGGGCGCATCGCGCTGCTCTTCGTCGGCCTGCTGCTGATCTACCTCTACATCAACCCTCTCCGCACATATCTGGCGACGTGGCAGGAGGCCAAGACGAAGCGCGCCGAGGTCGCCGAGCTTCAGCGCGAGCACGATGCGCTCGTGCGGCGTCAGCGTGCGCTGCGCAGCTCCCGCAGCATCGAGACCGAGGCGCGGCGCCTGGGCATGGTCCGCCGGGACGAGCGCGCCTACGTCATCCGCGGCCTTCCTCGAGACAAGCGCTAGTACACCCGGCCGGAAGTTCTGGGGAGTTTTCCGGGATGCCCGGCCGTCAGGCACGGATCGGGCGCCCGGAAAACCCGCAGAACATACGGATGGGTGTACTAGACGCTGCGGATCGGCGGGTAGCCTCAGCCGTCCGTGGCGACGACGAGCTTCGAGACAGCGCTGTTGCAGTGGCGCGAGGGCGAGCGGCGAATGGCCGGCGCCCCGCCCGAGCACCGCCGGGCGCTCGAGGCCGTCGTCGAGAGCATCGAGGCGGAGCTGCGTCGCCGGCTGGGGGGCACGTTCACGACGGAGGAGCTTGCCGACCTCTACGCGCGCGGCACCGACTGGTGCACCGATCTCGCGGCGACGGTCGCGCCTGACGATCCGTGGGCCTGGGATGCGCGCACCGTCGCCGACGCCGCGTTCCTACGCTACCTGCGCGACGCCCGCGACTTCGCCGGCGGGCGGCGGACCGAGCTCTGATGAGCTCGTGCGCGCCCGCGTCAGTCGTCGCCGTCCGCGCCGCTGCGGCGGATGACGATCTGGTCCTCCCCGATCGTGACCTCGACGGGTCGGTGGCCGGCCCAGTGCTCGGCATAGACCGGGTTGTCGGTGACGGCGGGATCGAGCCACAGGCCGTAGCCCTCCTCGCCGTGGTCGAACGTGCCCTCGAGGACGTCCGTGGCCGAGCGCCCGCCAGCGCGACCGCGTCCGCCCCGGCGGCCGCGGCGGCGGGGAGCGGCCTTCGTGGGAGCCTCGTCGTCGTCCTCGCCCGCCTCGGCCCGGCGCGCCTCCTCATCGGCCTTGCGAGCGGCCTCGGCGGCCTCCTCCTCGGCCCTGCGCGCCTCGGCTGCCGCGAGCTCGGCGGCGACCAGTGCGTCGTCCTCGGCGCGGAGGTCGATCTCGCCGTCGAAATCCCCGCCGGGCGCCTCGCCGTTTTCGGCCTCGGCGGCGAGGAGGTCGTTGTCACGCTTGAAGGTTTCGATCTGCTGAACCGTCGCCTCGAGCTGGTGGGCGATCCACGCGTCGGTCCGTCCTTGACGGACCCAGCCGCGGATCTGGTTGAGATGGGGGCGCAAAGAGCGGCGTGCCATGGCGGCCAGACCTTACAAGACCGAGCGCGGCGATCCCGCCCGCGCGGTCGCACATGTTGCAGCGGTCCCAGGAGCGGTTGCCTTTGCACAGGGAACCTGCTTGAGTTGATGCGGCGACAGAGGGGGTGGCCACATTCATGCTGGTCCTGACACGTAAGTCCAATCAGAGCATCATGATCGGAGATGACATCGAGATCTCGGTGCTGTCCATCATGGGCGAGAAGGTCCGGATTGGCATCCAGGCTCCACGGGACATCCCGGTGTTCCGCAAGGAGGTCTACCTGGAGATCCAGGCTGAGCGCGGGCAGGTCACGGCCGGCGGTGACGTCGAGGCGGCACTGCGCAAGCTGAGCACGTAGGCCGGTCCCTGACACACGGCTCTCGCAGCGACGGCGAGTGCGTGGCCGTATGTCTGTCGCGAAGCGGGGCGGCGGCGCGGGGTGCCCGGTCCGCTACCCCATGACGATGTAGAGCGTCTGGAACATCGCGATGGTGACGACGACCGCCGTCGCGATGAGCATGAGCACGAGCACGATGAAGCGGGCGGTTCCGCGCTTGTGCACGCGCTCGAGGTTGCGCTGGCGCGAGCGCAGCACCGCCTTGCGGCGCAACGACTCCCGGCGGACCCGGTCTTCGTAGGTCTCCTCGACGAAAGCCCGCTCGAACTCGGCGAGCGACTGGCGCATCTTGGTTGCCATCCACCATGCAGCCTAGCCCAAAAAGCAGTTCTTCAACACTCCGACCACAGCCCGCGACCTGCGTTGCGGGCCTCGCGCGCGAGCGCCGCGAAGCGCGCCGCATGGCGCACGTCGGGCGCGATCGACAGCGGCTGGGCGTAGCCCAGCCGGGCCAGCTCGGCGTTGACGAAGAGCCCGTCGCGCACACGGTAGACGTACGCCAGCAGGCGTCCGTAGCGGTCGCGCTGCTCGACGTCGCGCACGAGCCGCACGCGCTCGCCGCCGACGAGGCGTTCGTTGAACGCCGCGGCGGCCTTGCCGTAGCACTGCACGCCCTTCGTCGGGTGCTTCGTCTCCGGGGTGTCGACGCCGATGTAGCGGACCTTCTCGCGCCGTCCGCCGACGAGCACCTGGATCGTGTCGCCGTCGACGACCTTCACGACGCGCCCCTCGCCGGCCGCGGTGCCGCCGCGATCCCCGCCGTCGAAGAGGCCCCCCAGGCCGGACGAGCCGGCGCCGGCGCCGGCGGCGACCAGGAGCAGCAGCGCGATGACGATTCCGCGTGGCATACCGCCACGCTACGGCGGGGCCAGGCGGCATGAACGTGGCGTTGCAGTTAGCGCACGAAGGCGGCGCGGTCATGGCGCAGTTGGGGCCACGGCCGGCCCACCGCTGGCGAACGAACCGTCGATTGGCGACTTCTTCGGGTCAGGCCTGAGGAAGTCGCCACCGCGGTGCACCGCCGTCGATTTACGCGATCGTGACGTCCGGCGAGAGGTAGACGTCCTGGATTGCCTGCAGGAGCTCGACGCCCTCGTCGAGCGGGCGCTGGAAGGCCTTGCGCCCGGAGATGAGCCCCATGCCGCCGGCGCGCTTGTTGACGACCGCGGTGCGGACGGCCTCGGCGAGGTCGCTCTCGCCCGACGACGCGCCGCCGGAGTTGATGAGCGGTGAGCGGCCCATGTGGCAGTTGGCGAGTTGGTAGCGCGTGAGGTCGATCGGGTGGTCGGTCGTCAGGCGCTCGTAGACGAGCTTGTGGGTCTTGCCGTAGGAGCCGTCGAGGGCGCTGACGGCGGCGAAACCGCGGTTGGTCTCGGGCAGCTTCTGCTTGACGATGTCGGCCTCGAGCGTCACGCCGAGGTGGTTGGCCTGGCCGGTGAGGTCGGCGGCGACGTGGTAGTCGGTGCCGTCGATCGTGAAGGACGAGCTGCGCAGGTAGCACCACAGCACCGTGAACATGCCGCGCCGGTGGGCGTCCTCGAAGGCCTCGGCGACCTCGACGATCTGGCGTCGCGACTCCGGCGAGCCGAAGTAGATCGTCGCCCCGACCCCCGCCGCGCCCAGCTCGTGCGCGCGCCGCACGGAGGCGAACATGATCTGGTCGTAGGCGTTGGGGTACGTCAGCAGCTCGTTGTGGTTGAGCTTGACGATGAACGGAAAGCGGTGTGCATACGTCCGGCTGACGGAGCCCAGCGCACCGATCGTCGAGGCGATCGCGTTGCAGCCGCCCTCGATCGCCAGCCGCACGAGGTTGTTCGGGTCGAAGTAGACCGGGTTGGGCGCGAAGCTCGCCGCCGCCGAGTGCTCGATCCCCTGGTCGATCGGCAGGATGCTCACGTAGCCCGTACCCGTCAGCCGGCCCGAGCGCAGGAGCCACTGGAGGTTGCGCAGGACGTTCGTCGAGCGGTCGGACCCGACGAGCACTCGGTCGACGAAGTCCGGGCCGGGGAGGTGGAGGTCCTCGGCCGAGATCGTCTCGCAGCGGTGGTTCAGCAGATCATCGGCGTCGTCTCCGAGGAGCTCTTCCAAGCGGGTGGTGCTAAGTCCTGCGATCGCCACGGTCCATTCCCCTTCGGTCGGCTTGGCGTCTGAGGCGCAGCGTACCCACGCGACCGCTGACCCGCGCAGGATTGCAACGCCTTGCGCGCACGTGGTCGCGGGGCCCCTGCGGGTACGCTCCGCCGCGATGCGCCACAACTTCACCGGGCCGAGCTTCACGGTCGGCGTCGAGGAGGAGATGATGATCGTCGACGCCGAGAGCTTCGCGCTCGTCAACGCGATCGAGGCCCTGCTCGAGGACAGCGGCGCGACGAACTCGGGGGGCGACAGCGGTGAGATCAAGCCGGAGCTCATGGAGTCGGTGCTCGAGATCGCGACGAAGCCATGCGCCACGACCATCGAGGCCTCAGGGCAGCTGCGTGCGTTGCGCCACCAGGTGCGCGAGACCGCGGCCGGGCGCGGCCTCAGCATCGGCTCGGCGGGCACGCACCCGTTCGCGATGTGGGAGGACCAGCGGATCGTCGCCCGCCCGCGCTACCGCGACCTCATCTCGGCGCTGCGCTTCGTCGCCCGTCAGGAGCTCATCTTCGGGATGCACGTCCACGTCGGCATCGACGATCCCGAGAAGGCCATCCACGTCGCCAACGGGATGCGCGTGCACGTCCCGGTGCTGCTCGCGCTGAGCGCCAACTCTCCGTTCTGGCGCGGCGGTCGCACCGGCCTGCTGTCGACGCGCACGCCGATCTTCCGCGCCTTCCCGCGCGTCGGCATGCCGCCCGCCTACAGGGATTGGGAGGACTGGGAGCGCCAAGTCGCGTTCATGGTGTCAAGCGGCGTCATGGAGGACTACACGTACCTCTGGTACGACGTGCGCCCGCACCCGAACCTCGGCACGGTCGAGATCCGCGTCTGCGACTCGCAGACGCGCCTGGAGCACACCGTCGCGCTGACGGCGCTCATCCAGGCGATGGTCCACGAGCTCGCCGAGCACTACGACGCCGGCGAGAAGCTCGCCGAGTATCCGTGGCAGATGCTCGACGAGAACAAGTGGCTCGCGGCGCGCCACGGCCTCGAAGGCGAGATCGTCGACCTGCCTTCGAGCGAGCGTGTCGGGACGAAGGCGCTCACCCGCCGCCTGCTCGACCGCCTGACCCCGCACGCCCAGCAGCTCGACTCAGAGCCCGCCCTCGACGGCATACGGGACCTGCTCGAGCGCGGCAACGGGGCCTCGCGCCAGATCGTCGTCTACGAGGCCAACAACGACCTCAGCGAGGTCATGGCCGAGATCATCGCGGCCACGGCGTCATAACGACGTTCTTTTCGGGTGGGTCCTTCGGCTGGGTCCCTAGAATCGGAATATGTCCGCTCCCGACCTCTTCGTCGTGTGCAAGAACTGCCAGGCAGAGGTCAGCCCGTACATCACCGAGTGCCCGTATTGCGGGACGCGGCTGCGCAAGCGCGCCCCGAAGATCGAGCGCCCCGACGCTCCGGCCCCGCCGGCGAAGCGCACGCCCCGCGTCCGCGTCCGTGGCCGCAGCCGCCCCCGCGCGAAGTCCACGGCAGCCGAGTCACTGCGCCTCGGCCGGCTGCGCGCCGGCGAGATTCCGGGCATCCGCGGCGACGAGCACGGCCGCCCGTGGGCCACGATCGTCCTAGTCGCCCTGTCGTTCGGACTCTGGCTGTCGCTTGCGTTCTTCGTCCGCGCCGACCTCGCCCTGACCGCGCTCTCCGGCGATCCCTGGCGCTTTGCCACCGCGTCGCTGCTCAACGACGGAACGGCCGCGCAGTTCGCCGCCGTCGTCGGGCTCGGCCTGTTCGGCTGGCTCGTCGAGCGTCGCCACGGAGCGCTCGTCGTCATCGCGCTGTTTTTGCTCTGCGGCCCGGGCGCGCTCGCGGCGGCGACGGCGCTGGATCCCGGAGCGGTCGTCTTCGGCACGCACGGTGCGGCCCTCGGGATCCTCTGTGCGTGGCTCGTGCCTGTCCTGCTCGAGCGCCGCCGCAGCGGTGGCGACGACGACGCGGACCTCCTCGGCGTGGCCGTCATCGCGGCCGTGCTGCTGCTCGTGCCGCTTCTTTCGCAGGGCAGCGCGCTGGCGGGCTTCATCGGCGGCGGCATCGGCGCGCTGGCCGGCCTCGCGCTCGCCGGCCTGAGACCCGCACGTCGATGACACGGGACACCTATACCGCGGAGGAGGTCGATGCGGCCGTCAGCGCGCTCTCGGATCCCGACCGCTTCGGGCACGCGCAGGAGATCGTCACCCACGCGGCCCCCAGCCTGCAGCGCGTGATCGGCGCGGCGCTGGAGCAGGGTGGCTGGTTCGACCAGGCCCACGAGGCGCAGCTCGCGCAGGCGGCCGAGACCGAGGATCCCTCGGAGCGCGCGCGGGCGATCCAGACGCTCGTCGAGGAGGAGACGCGCCTGGGCATGCTCGTCGGGGTGTCGGTCGGCTTCGAGCTTGCGCGGGAGCTCTCCGCGCGGCGCCGCGGCAACGAAGACGAGGAGGACCCGAGATGACGCATGCCATCGTGCTCGTCGAGGCCGAGCGCGACGTGATGTCCACGCTCGGAGGCGCGCTGGCGGAGGTCGACGGGGTGCGCGAGGCCTACTCCGTCACCGGCGAGTGGGACTTCGTCTGCATCGTCCACGTTCGCCGCCACGAGGATCTCGCCGACGTCGTCACCGGCCACATCTCGACAATGCACGGCGTCGCGCGCACCCACACCATGGTCGCCTTCGAGGCGTTCTCGCGCCACGATCTCGAGACGATGTTCTCGATCGGCGAGGCGCCCTAGGCCCCTGGTCGCCCGGCCGGCCGCGCGCCAACGGCCGGGCGCGGTCTTTCAGCGCGGCGGCCGGCGGGGTCGTCCGGCCGCCGAGGGCGTCAGACTGGCGCGGTGTCCGCGGTCAAGCCGCAGTACGGGCCCACGCTCGTCGAGATGCTCGCGCCGCGGTCGCTTGCGGTGCGCGCCGGTGCGGCCATGCTCGCCGCGCTGCTCGTCGCGGCCGTGGTCGTCATCGGACTGAGCGCCCGCCCCGACGAGACGTTCGTCCTCGAGCACAAGCCGGTGACGTTCAACTTCGTCTATGGGCCGCAGTTGGAGCGGGTGCCGCTGGCGGGCTCGCTCGTCGCTCTCGAGCACGAGCGCGGCGGCCTGTTCCTGGACTCCTACGTCGTCCGCTCGCTCGCGCTGCCGCCCTACCGGGGCGCCGTCGGCGGGATGCTGCCGGTCTACGCCAACGGCTACATCGACCGGCTGCGCCGGCGCTACGACGGCTTTGAGTTCGTCGGCGAGGGCCGCGCGCGGATCAACAACGGGATCGGCTACGAGGTGACCTTCCGCTCCAAGCGCGGCCGGCGCACGATCTACGGTCGCCACCTGCTGCTCGTCGAGGAGGTGCCCGACGGGCAGCGCCGCGGCGTCACCGTCGAGCTCGAGTCGACGCCGGCGGCCGGCACGCCGAATGCCGACGAGATCGGCAACCACGGCGTGTTGAAGACGCCGCTGCGATCGTTGCGCTTCGGCGCGGACCGCAAGGGCGGGAGCTCGTGATCGAGTACGACGACTTCGCGAAGGTGGACATGCGCGTCGGGCGGATCGTCGCCGTCGAGGACTTTCCGCAGGCGCGCCGGCCTGCGTGGAAGCTGCGGATCGACTTCGGTCCCGAGCTGGGCGAGAAGAGCTCGTCGGGGCAGATCACGAACTACGCGCGCGAAGAGCTCGCGGGCCGGCTCGTCGTCGCGGTCGTGAACTTCCCCCCGCGCCAGATCGGTCCGGTGCGTTCGGAGGTGCTCGTGCTCGGCGCGGTCGCCGACGACCACCCGGTGCTGCTGCTCGAGCCCGACGCCGGGTCGCAGCCCGGCGATCGCATCGCCTGACTACGGACGCGCGACGGCGCCGCCGGTGTCCGGCGTGGCCGTGCCGGCCTCCGCCGTGGCGGGGTCGGGCGCGGGCGGGCTTGGTGCCGCGGCGGGCGGCGGCGGCGCGGGCGCCGGCTGCTGCGGGGCCGGGACAGGGGCAGGCGTCGGCGCCGTGGGCTCGCTCGGCGCGGCGACGCCGCCGGTCTGCTCGGGCGGGCCGGGCGTCGCGTCGAGCGTGACGCTCTGCGTCTCCTCCTGGACCGGTTCCAGCTCCGGCACGGCGCCGCCGGGTACGGCGGAGGCGCCGGGCTCCGTCGCGGTCGTGGGCTTCGCCGCCTTGGCCGTGACACCCGCGCGCGCCACACGGTCGGCCGGGGTCACGGGCTGCTGCGTGGAGGCGACGACCTCGGGTGCGGCCGGTGCCGCCGGGACGGGGCGCGCAGGCGCCGCCGCGGCGACGGCGGGCGCCGGCACCTTCGTCTGCACGTGCTTGACCTCGACCGCGCCCGCCGTGACGATCGCTGCTGCCGCCAGCCCGGCGGCCGCCTTCGTCGCGATCGTGCTGATGCCGGCGGACATCGCGCTCGTGCCGCCCGTGGCGGCGACGCTCGCGGCCGCGGCGCCGGCCGCGCCGCCCGCGCCCGCGGAGGCGGTCATGCCGAAATGGGCGAGCAGGGCCTTCTTGACGAACAGCAGCGGGGCCACCGGGAAGACCGCGGCGAGGGCCTTGTTCGTCGTGCGCAGCTGGACCTTGAAGCCCTGGCAGCGCTCGCACGAGCGCACATGGCGGCGGCCGGCGGCGGTCGAGCGCTTGAGTCCCTCGGCGACCTCGCCAAGCTCCTCACGCACCTCTTCGCACGAGAGCCGGCGCGCCTCGGCGGCCTCGGCGAGCGACACGCGCGCGCGCACGAGCAGCGACTTCACGGACGGGATCGTCGTCTCCATCGCCTCGGCGATCTGCGCATACGAGAGCGCGTCGATCTCGCGCAGCAGCAGGGCGGTCTTCTGGGTCTCGGGCAGGTCCTGCACGTCGGCCACGAGCAGCCGGAACTCCTCGCGCTTGTGGACCTTGTCGGCCGTCGTGGTGCCGCCCTCGGAGAGGTGGACGTCCATCGAGTCGACGCCGATCGGCTGGACGCGGCGCAGGTGGTTCAGCGAGCGGTTGCGGGCGATCCGATACAGCCACGGGCGCACGTTGATCGCGCGATCGTCGGCCAGGATCGCGTTGAAGGACGCCGTGAAGACCTCCTGCAGCACGTCCTCGGCGTCCTCGCGGGAGCCGAGCATGTGGCGGCAGAAGGCCAGCAGCCGCGCCTGATAGCGGGCGACGAGCACCTCGAAGGCGCCGTGGTTGCCCCGCCGGACGAGGACGATCAGCCGCTCGTCGGATTGCAGGCGCAGCAGCGGAGTGGGACCGCGCAGACCGACGGTGACGGAGTGGTTGAGAGCTGAGGCTTCCACGTGGACAGCGACGGCGCCGGATTGCCCGTCGACGTTAGAACTCCGCAGCGAGCGCGAAGTTCCGAGGTTGGTGAGCACCTGAGCGTAGCGTGCGGCGTGCGGACGGCGATCCAATGCCCGGGGCGGGATTCGAACCCGCACGCTCTTGCGAGCAGCGGTTTTTAAGACCGCCCGCCTATGCCATTCGGCTACCCGGGCGCGCGCCTCATCCTACGGCGCGCGCCCGGGTCGGTGACGTCTAGCGCCGCATCTTCTTCAGGCCGTTCTTGAAGGCGGCGAGCGCCGGGCGGGACGTGCCGTTGCGGTTGACGAGACCGGCGTCGAAGCCGTCGCAGTCGGCGCCGAACCAGTTGTAGACGTAGAGGCGCTCCACGTTCTTGTCGTACTTCTTGCTCAGGTCGAACATGAACTTCGTGCGGCTCGCCTGGCGGTCCTTGTCGCATGGGAAGTTCGAGCCGAACTGCGCCACGCCGCCGGTCTCCGTGTACCAGAACTTCGCCACCCTGTTCTTCTTGCGGACGGCCTTGATGATCCGCGCGGTGCCCGGGTAGCGGTTCGACGCCTTCTTCTCGGTGATGCGGCGATTGACCTGGGAGTAGTTGTGGATCCCGACGATCTTGACGCTCTTGGCGGAGGAGCCCGCGGCCTTCAGCCACCGCGCGATGTACGACTCGACGCCCGCCTGGTCAAGCACGTCGAGCGCCACGATCCTGCAGCCCGAGCACATGCCCTTGAACGTCGTGTAGAACTGCGCCGCGCGCTTGGGGTTCTTCGTGGTCGGCTGCGACTTGTGGTTGGCCTCGTTCCAGACACCCCACTCTGTGACGCCCCGCGGCTTGTAGCGCTTGACCAGGGCCCCGACCTTCGTCTTGTACCGGGCGACGCTCGGGAGCGGCGCTCGCGGAACCGAGTTGATGTTGTCGGTCGAGATGTGCATGAGCACCTTGACGCCGTGCGCGCGTGCGGCGTCGACGAACTTGTCGGCATCCGCCAGCTCGCCCGGCTGGTCGATCGCGTTCCATTCGATGAAGTAGCGCGTCTTCTTCAGGGCTAGCGGCTTGTAGGCGGGGCTCGAGAACATCGCGGGGCTCTGATCGCCGATTCCGACGGCGATGTTCGTTGCCGCCGGTGCGGCGGTGGGCACGGCGAGTAGTCCGAGGATGGGCAGCAGGAGCGTCAGACGACGAATCACGGCGCGGCTTCCTTTCGCGGGGGTCAGACCGGTCGGGATCCTCATCGGCATCCCACGGCGCAGGCTGAAGCCTAATTCGATCGGGCGATGTAACGCGCGGCCCTCGGGTGCCGCGTCATGCGGCGCGTACGGCGCGCGCGGCGCTCGCGCTGACGCCGTCGAGCACGACCGTCGCGAGACGCTCGTCGCCCTTCATGCTCAGCGCATCGCGATCTGCGGCGGGGCCGAGCGCGTCGATCCAGTCCTGCTCGGTGCCGGAGATGTGCGCATCCGCGTCCGGCGCGGGCTGCTCGCTGATCTCGACCGTGCCGCGCGCGACGGTCAGCGCGTACTGGCATGTCGTGCCGTCCGGTCGCGTGACGGCGAGCTCGGCCGTGCCGGAGATGCCGGCGGGCGGGGTGGCGAGGGGCACGATGCGCAGGATCGCCCCGATGTCGATCGCCTCGCCGTCGCGCGGCGCGGACCAGGCCCAGTCATAGCCCCAGCGCGCGAGCGCTCCGAGGACCGGCAGCAGCGCGCGCGAGCGCGTCGTGAGCTCGTAGTCCACGCGCGGCGGCACCTCGCGGTAGCGCTGGCGCGTGAGCAGCGCGTCGGCGACCATCCGGTTCAGGCGCGAGCGCAGCTGCTCGGTCGAGATGCCGGGCAGGACGCGCTGGAGCTCGACGAAGCGACGCGGCCCGGAGGCGAGGTCGCGGACGATGAGCAGCGTCCACTTGTCGCCGACAAGGTCGAGAGCGCGGGCATCGGGTGCCCACTGGTCGTAGGGATGGCGCTTCGGGGGTGGGGTGGCGGCCATGTGCGATTCTCCGCCGGAGCAGTACGGTCCCGGCTGCGGGGCATTTGTGACCCGTGTGCACGATAGCCGCACGTATGCACCGGTTGACCGATACGCCGGATGTTGGACGCTTGTGGGAGAAAAACCGGCAAGAAGGTTCCCGACAGTTTCCATCGCCGCGCTCGTTATGGCGTGCATGGGCACCGTCACGTCACTGGAGCGTCACCGCTACGCGCGCTCGCGGCCTCTCACCGGCGCTCGCCAGATGCTCCCGCGGGCGGCGCTCTTCCTCGATCTCTGCTCGCCCTACACGTATCTCGCCGCAGAGCGCGCGGACCGGATGTTCGTGGGCCTCGAGTGGCTCCCGGCCTCGGCCGACGTCCTGCGCTGCGGCGAGCTCGGCGCCGACGACCCGTGCGTGGCGGCCGAGCGCGCGCAACTGCTGGGCCTGCCGCTCGTGTGGCCCGAAGACCGCCCCTATCGCGTGCTCGGGGCGATGCGGGTCGCATCGCTCGCAGCCGAGCGCGGCTGTGGCGCCGCGTTCGTGCTGGCCGCCAGCCGGCTTGCCTTCTGCGGCGGCTTCGACATCGACGATCCGGAGATCCTCGCCGAGGCGGCGGCTGCCGCCGGGATCGGACTCTACGAGGCGCTGCAGGCAGCCGGCGACATCGCGCGCGACGGGGCGATCGAGGAGGCCGGACGCCTGCTGCTCGCCGCCGGGGCGCAGCGGCTGCCGGCGCTGCGGGTCGGACAGACGCTGTTCTGCGGCGAGGACCGGCTCACGGAGGCCGCCCTCGCCCGCGCTGCCGTCTGACCCGTCGTAAAAACGTGGCCGTTCACTGATAGGGTCAGCACAGCATGGGGAGCGGGTGCAGCGAGCGGGGGGTCGTCGGCGGGCATCTCGTCGCCCGGCGGCTGCGGGCGCACGGCGTCACGAAGCTCTTCACGCTCTCCGGCGGGCATCTCTTCTCGATCTACGACGGCTGCCGCGCAGAGGGCATCGAGGTCGTCGACGTGCGCCATGAGCAGGCGGCCGCGTTCGCCGCGGAGGGCTGGGCGAAGGTCACGCGGACGCCGGGTGTGGCGGCGTTGACGGCCGGGCCCGGGGTGACGAATGGGATGAGCGCCATCGCGTCGGCGCAACAGAACCATTCGCCGATGCTCGTGCTCGGCGGTCGAGCGCCCGCCATGCGCTGGGGCCAGGGGTCGTTGCAGGAGCTCGACCACGTGCCGCTCGTCGCGCCGCTGACGAGATTCGCAGCAACCGCGACGGGGACCGCCGAGATTCCCGGGCTCGTCGACGAGGCGCTCGCCGCGGCCCTCGCGCCGCATGGAGGCCCCGCCTTCGTGGACATCCCGCTCGACTACGTCTACAGCGAGAGTCCCGAGGCGCCCGCGCCGGCCGCGCTGCCCGATCCCGCGGCGGGCCCGGCGCCCGACGGTGGCGCGCTCGAGCGCGCGGTAGCGCTCCTGCGAGGCGCCGAGCGGCCGGTCGTCATGGCCGGCACCGACCTCTACTGGGGACATGGCGAGGACGCGCTGCGTGGGCTCGTCGACGAGCTGCGAGTTCCCGTCTTCCTCAACGGCCTGGCCCGCGGCTGCGTTCCCGCCGACCACGAGCTCTTCTTCTCGCGCTCGCGCGGCGTGGCGCTCGCGGGCGCCGACGTCGCGCTTGTGGTGGGTGTGCCGATGGACTTCCGCCTCGGCTTCGGCGGCGCCTTCGGAGACGACACGCAGATCGTGATCATCGACCGCGTGCGGCCGGCGCGCGAGCACCCGCGGGCCGTCGCCGCCGAGCTCTACGGCGCCATCGGCGCGATCCTCGACGCGCTGCGCGGCGGCGCCGGGGGCGCCGGGGGCGCCGGGGGCGCCG
>Ga0136631_10000079_pt1 | contig 25638 bp, 24 predicted proteins | sample AntDrymUQ6012206_2_FD_104655 | JGI IMG/M metagenome (GOLD analysis project Ga0136631, IMG submission 104655) | Polar desert sand microbial communities from Dry Valleys, Antarctica - metaG UQ601 (22.06) | ecosystem: Environmental > Terrestrial > Soil > Desert | place: Antarctica: Dry Valley... | reverse complement strand
GTCGTTGACGAGCGCATCGAGCAGGATCGTCCCGGCGTTCGCAACGACCGCGTCCGCGTGCTGGAGAAGCGCGGAGAGCTCCTCGAGATCCGTGAAGCTCGGCTCCTGGAGATGCACGCCGGCTCGGCCACGAGCCGGGGCGAATCGCGCGGCCCAATCCCTGTCGCGCGGATGCGGACGGAACAGCAGCTGGAAGCGCTCGCGCGGGCCGTCGTCCCACCACGCGAGGAGCCGCTCGACGAAGCGGCCTTCGTATGGCGCGTTCGTCGGCGTGTTCCCCATGACGAGCACCAGCGGGCGAGAGGGATCGAGCCCGTATGAGTGCAACAGCGCCTCGTACTCTGGCCGCGGGCGGGCACGGTGGAAGACGTCCGTCTGCGGCCAGCCGGTGACGACGATCCGGCGTCCGTCGATGTCGTGGTAGAGCCGGAGATCCTCCGCCATGACCTCGTTCTGGACGACATAGCGGTCGCAATGCGGCGAGATAACACCTTTGCCGACGGTGTGGTCCCAGCTCGCGACGTAGGCGGCGACGGGGAGGTCGAGTCGCCGCGCCGCGGCGAGATATGGCACGACGCTCTGCGGCTGCACGTTCGCAACGACGAGCGCCGCACAGTCCGCGCGCATCGCCTCGACGAGCCTGCTCGGAACGTGCCGGTGCGAGCTGAAGAACCACCGCTGCATCGCGTGCTCCACGCGGTCGGAGTGCGGTAGCCACCCTTCGCGGGACGAGTCGAGCATCCAGTTCGGATGGCCCGGCTGCATGCGGTCGGCGTGGAAGCCGAAGCGCCTGTTGAGCCGGATCGCGAGCGGGTAGTAGCCGAGCTGGCGGTCGAGCGCCGCGTCGACACGTCGTGCCGCGCGTTCGCCCCCGGCGCCAGAGCTGGCGATGAGCTCGGCTCCCTGCAGCGCGGGTGTCTCACCGAGGCGGTCCGCCCACACATTCGCGTCGTCGGCAGCAACGAGGAACACACCCGCGATCGCCCCGTCGAGCCGCTGCCGCAGCCCGTCGACGATGCCGGTGTCGAAGAAGACCCGGATCGAGAGCAGATCGGGCAGGACGATCCAGACGCGTCGCGTGGTCACGGAACCCGGACGCGAGCCAGAACCGCGATGCGATCCGCGAGCGACGCCCCGTCGAGGCCGTGATTGCGCAGCGCCTCGTATGGCGTGCCGCATGCCGGCCAGCCCTCGACGCCGAACACGGTCACCTCCTGCGTGCCGAGCGTGCGCCTGAGCGTGTCTCCGAGCGCGCCGACCGGCGAGTGATCCTCGAGCACGAAGACGGTGCGATGAGCGTCGACCACCTCGGCGAGCCACGTTGCGTCGACCGCGTCGAGCCAGGGCATGCTCATCACGGCGAGCCCGAAGCCGCTGTCGGCAAGGAGCTCGGATGCGAGGAGCGCCTCGTGCAGCATCACCGGCCCGTACGCGAACAGGACGGCGTCCGAGCCCTCATGCACGACGCGTCCACGCCCGGGCTCGAGCTCGCCGTCGAGCTCTATGCGACGCGGCGACGGCCCGATGGCGAGCCGGATCGCGACGTTTCCATCCGCCTCCTCGACCGCCCAGCGCACGACGGCTCGCGTCTCCTCGGCGTTCGCCGGCTGCACGATCGTCATGTTCGAGAGCGCGCCGAGCAGGGAGACGTCGCGGACGCTCTGGTGCGACTTCCCGGGGCCGGCGGGAATCAGGCCCGCGTAGTGGAGCGCGTAGATCACCTTCGTCCGCTCGCTCGCCTGGTTGTAGATCTGCTCGTTGGCACGCGACGCGAGGAACGATGCGAACGAGTTGACGACCGGGAGCAGCCCGTGGCGCGCCATGCCAGCCGCCGCGGAGACCATGTCCTGCTCGGCGATGCCGCACTGGACGAATCGCTCGGGATAGGCGAGCTCGAACGCGCGCACGCGGCAGTCCGAGGCGAGGTCCGCGTCGAGGACGACGAGGCTCTCGTGGGTCGCGGCGAGCGCGACGAGCGCCTCCCCGTATGCCTCGACGACGTACTCGTCGGTGACGGTGCTCGCCCGCGTGGCCGCGCCACTCTCGGGCTCCCCGTGTAGGGGCGAGACAGGTCTCGCCCCTACGTCTTCCGGAGGCGCTAGCGGCTCGTACGTTGGCGGCGCGAGCGCGAGCGCCGCGAAGCCCGCCGCGATCCGCGCGACGAGCTCCTCGCGAGCGCGCTCGAACGCCTCGTCGTTCGGAGCTCCCGCGTGCCAGCGGTACGTGCCTCCGTCGAGCGCGAGCGCCACCGGGTGCTCCATGAACGAGACGCCCTTCCCCTTGATCGTGTCGGCGACGAGCGCCTTTGGCGTCTCGCCGTCCGCACGAAAGCGCGCGAAGACGCCGCGCAGCGCGGCGTGATCGTGACCGTCGCAGGCCTCGACCTCCCACCCGAACGCACGCAGCTTCGTCTCGAGGTCGCCGAGAGCGAGGATCTCCTCCGTCGGCTTGTCGGACTGGAGCTCGTTGCGGTCGACGACGATCCAGAGCCCGCCGAGGCGGTCGTGGGCGGCCGCCTGGAGCGCCTCCCAGTTCTGACCTTCCTGCAGCTCGCCGTCGCCCGTCATCACGACGACGACGCCTTCTCGACCACGGTGCCGCTTCGCCAACGCGATCCCGCGACCCTTCGAGATGCCCATGCCGAGCGAGCCCGAGTTGGCCTCGATTCCGGGAACCCCGACGTCCGGATGCCCGTCCAGGCCACCGAGCCGGCGAAGCCGCGCGAGCCGCTCGGCCGGAAGCACACCGAGCCCGTAGAGCGCCGCGTACAGGCCCGGCACGTCGTGGCCCTTGGACGAGAAGAACACGTCGCGGTCGGGATCGTCGAAACCGACCTCCGCGACGTTCAGCGCGCCGTAGAGGAGGTGGACGACGATGTCGAGCGCGCTGAAGCTCGAGCCGAGATGCCCCGATCCGGCACGCTTCACGGCGACGAGCGCGTTCAGCCGGCAGATGTCGGCGAGGAGCGCGAGGCGTGCATCCTCATCGCTGCCCGCGGAGCGAACGGCGTCGATGTCGGCCTTCGTGATGAATGCGAGCTCCGGCACGCGGGGGAGACGGTAACGGACGCGGAGGTGGCTGATACGCCTGCTAGCGTCGAGTGCCGGTGGCGACCCCGACACCGCAGATCTCCGTCGTCATCCCTTGCCTCAACGAGGAGGAGGCCGTCGGAGGGGTGGTCGAGCAAGCGCTGGACGGCATTCGCCGCTCGGGGCGTACGGGCGAGGTCATCGTGGTCGACAACGCGTCCACCGACCGCTCGGCCGAGGTAGCGGCCGCACACGGCGCACGCGTCATCTCCGAAGAGCGGCGAGGCTACGGAAGCGCCTATCTCGCCGGGCTCGCAGCCGCGCAGGGCGAGTACGTCGTGATGGGCGACGCGGACGAGACGTACCCGCTCCAGGAGCTCGCGCCGTTCGTCGACCGGCTCGAGGCCGGCGACGACCTCGTCATCGGCTCCCGCTTCGAGGGAACGATCCACGGCGACGCGATGCCATTCCTGAACCGGTTCGTCGGCAACCCGATCCTCACCGGGATGCTCAACCTCCTCTTCGGCGTGAAGGTCTCGGACGCGCACTGCGGGATGCGGGCGATTCGCAAGGACGCGCTACCGGCGCTCGACCTCCACTCCACGGGGATGGAGTTCGCGTCGGAGATGGTCTTCAAGGCGTACCGCCGTGGGCTGACGGTCAGCGAGATCCCGATCGACTACTACCCGCGCGTCGGCGAGTCGAAGCTCAACCGCTTCGGCGACGCCTGGCGCCATGTGCGCTTCATGCTCCTGTACAGCCCGAGCTGGCTCTACCTCTACCCGGGCGCCGCGCTGCTGCTGCTCGGGCTCGTCGGCATGCTCGCCCTCGCGACCGGGCCGGTGGACGTCTTCGGCCGGACGTGGCAGATCCACACGATGCTCGGCTTCGTCGCCCTCACGCTCATCGGCGCGCAGGTGATCCAGCTCGGCGTGTTCGCACGGACGTACGCACGCGTGCGGATCGGTGAGCACGATCCTTTGCTCGAGCGGATCGGTCGTGGGCTGAAGCTCGAGCACGGGTTGCTCGCCGGCGGAGTGCTCGTCCTCCTCGCGTTCGCGGGACTGTTCGCGGTCGGAGCGGAGTGGGCGCTCGACGGGTTCGGAACGCTCGGGCGCGTCTACGAGACCGCGCTTCTCGCTACCGGGCTCGGGTTGGGGATCCAGATCGTCTTTGCGTCGTTCTTCCTCGCGCTGCTCACGATGCCGCTGCGCCGTGGCGCGCGAAGCGACGAGGCCTGACCCGTGACGCCTGCCGTCGAGCATGGATACGTCCCCCTCAACAAGCACGCGCACAGCGGGCACGCGAAGCTGCTTGCGCTCGTGGGGCGCGACAGGCGCGTGCTCGACGTCGGCTGCTCGAGCGGATATCTCGCCCGGCCGCTGGTCGCACGCGGCTGCACCGTCGTGGGCCTCGAGCTGGACCCGACTGCTGCCGCCGTAGCGCGCGAGGTCTGCGAGGACGTCCTGGTCGGGGACGTCGAGACGATGGAGCTTCCGTTCGCGCCGGGCTCGTTCGACGTCGTCCTCTGCGGCGACCTGATCGAGCACCTGCGCGATCCCGAGGCGTTCCTCGGGCGGGTGCGTCGGCTCCTGCGCGCGGAAGGGCGGGTCGTCCTGTCCACGCCGAACGTGGCCAACTGGGCGATGCGGCTGGGTCTGCTCGCGGGCCGCTGGAGATACACGGAGCGCGGGATCCTCGATCGCACGCACACGCATCTCTTCACGCGCTCGACGCTGGTGGAGACGCTCGAGCGCGCGGGCTACCGCGTCGTCGAGCTCGACTTCACCGTCCCGCTCCCCGTCGCGCGGACACCGACCGCGGAGCGCTTCGCGCACGCCGTCGGCAGGCTTCGCCCTCCGCTCGTCGCGTACCAATTCGTCGTCGCGGCCGAGCCTGCGTGATCTCCGTCGTCATCCCGGTCAAGGACGGCGGCGCCGATCTCGTCCGGTGCCTCGACGCGATCCGCGGGCAGGTCGTAGGCGACGATGTGGAGGTCGTCGTCGTCGACTCCGGCTCGCGCGACGGCAGCGCCGAGCTCGCGCGGTCACGCGGTGCGCGCGTGCACGAGATCCCGGCGTCGGAGTTCGGACACGGACGCACACGAAACCTCGGCGCCGAGCTCGCCGGCGGCGAGGTCCTCGTGTTCACGAGCCAGGACGCCTACGCCGCCGAGGAGACGTGGCTGGCGCGCCTCGTCGCGCCCCTCGAGAGCGGAGTGCGCTTCGCCGGTGTCTACGGGCGCCAGCTCCCGCACGACGACGCGACACCGCCGGAGCGGTACTTTCTCGACTTCCTCTACGGGCCTGACGCGCGCGTCCAACGGCTCGAGAGCGACGAGCCCGACTTCGAGCAGACGCTCTTCTCGAACGTCAACTCCGCAATCCCGCGGGTGGTCTGGGGCGAGTTCCCGTTCGCAGACGACCTGATCATGAGCGAGGACCAGGAGTGGTCACGGCGCGTACTGCGTGCCGGCTACGAGCTCGTGTACGAGCCGGCGGCAGCCGTCCACCACTCGCACCGATACTCGATCGCCGCGGCGTTTCGCCGCTTCTTCGACTCGGGAGTCTCGGCGGAGCGGTCGTACGCAGCGGATGCGGGAGGTTCTGGCGCGTTGCGCCGGGCAGGCGCGCAGTACGCGCGAGGCGAAGTAACCTGGCTCTGGGAAACGGGCCAGCGCCGCTGGATCCCGTACGCCGCCGCCTACGAGCTCGCGAAGTTCACAGGGATGCAGCTCGGCCGGCGCCACCGGCGGCTCCCGCTGTCGCTCAAGCGCCGGTTCAGCGCACTCTCGTCGTACTGGGACTAGCCGCGCGGCCAGGGATGTGCGCGCAGCACGTCCTCGTTCAGCTCGATACCCCACCCGGGCCCATCGGGAACACGGAGCTCGCCGGCCGAGATCTCCGGGAGCGCCGAGACGAGCTCGTCGCGCCACGGCACGTCGTCCACGTCGTACTCGAGGATCCGTGCGTTCGGGATCGCGGCGCACCACTGCGCCGCGATGAACGTCGCGAGGTGGGAGTAGTAGTTGTGCGGCGCGCAGTTGACCTCGAAGGTCTCGGCGAGATCCGCGATCTTCTTCGCCTGGTGGAAGCCGTTCCAGATGACGTCGACCGACGCGACGTCCATCCCGCCGGCCTCGAGATACGGCCTGAAGTCACGGCTCCCGTAGAGGTTCTCTCCCGAGCAGATCGGCATCGGCGCGACGTGGCGGACGTGCGCGAGTGCGCCCGCATCGAACAGGTCGACCTCGAGCCAGAGGAGGTCGAACGGATCGAGCGCCTTCGCCACCCGAACGCAGCCTTCCGGCTCGAGGTTGAAGTTGAGGTCGACGATCGGACGCGCGCGGTCGCCGGTGCCCTCGCGGAACGCGTCGAGGAGCCGGACGAGCGCGTCGGCGATCTCCTCGGCCCGGAGCGTCCCACCGCCCTCGTTGAACCCAGGCATGAGCACCTTCGGGTCCTCGCCGGGGACGACGACGTTCGTCTTGAAGGCTCCGTAGCCGCGCCCGACGACCTCGCGGCCAAGCGCGACGACATCGTCGTACGACGCGAGCTTCGCCGTGCCCGTCACCTCGAACGCCCGCGCCCGGGTCGTCCCGCAGTGTGACCAGTACACGGGGATCGACTCGCGCGTCGGCCCGCCGAAGAGCTCGTACACCGGGACGCCGAGCGCCTTGCCCTTGATGTCGAGAAGCGCGTTCTCGATGCCTGCGAGCGCCTTCGCGATGATCGAGCCGGGGCTCTGGCGGGTGGCGCGGTAGAGATCCCAGTAGATCGCCTCGACCGGCCGCGGGTCACGGCCGACGACGAGCGGCGAGAGATCCTCGACGATCCCGGCGAGACCGTGCGGCGATCCGTGCGAGTCGGGGATTTCCGCCCAGCCCCCGACCCCGTCGTCCGTCGTGGCCTTCAGAAAGATCCACGGGCGCCAGCCGGCGTCGCAGAAGAGCGTCTCGAGCGAGGCAATTCTCACGAGCGCTGAGCATACGGAGCGCGTCCGACCGCGGTGAGCGACGCCGCCCCCGTGGCGACCAGGTGCTCCGCCCGCTGCCAGTCTGCCTCGTCGTCGACGTTGAACCCTTCGAGGCCCTGCGTGAGGAACGGCGCGAGCACCTCGCCCTCGCGCGTCCCGTGCTCGGTGACGACGCGCGTCCACGCGATCTCGAGCGCGCTGTTCTGGACGTAGACCTGCGGCAGCGCCTGGTACTGGCCCGCATGCCAGGCGACCCCGAGGTGCGACTGGTCGAGGAGCGGCGTCATCGTGCGGCCGTCGCCGGCGACGTGCCACATCTTCCCCGGATGCTGCTTCACGAACTCGACCGCGCGGAGAGAGTCGGCCTCGGGCGTCGCGAGGAGCTGCTCGAGGCCGCGGCGCACGGTCTCGGGGCCGCGAAACGGGTTCGTCGCGCGAATCAGCGCGAAGAGGTCATAGCGCTCGTCGAGCTGCTCGAGCGTGTACGCCAGCCACTCGATGTCCGGCGACGTCGAGGTCGCGTACTCCTCCGGTCGGAGGAAGGGAACGTCGGCGCCGTACCAGCGCGCGACGTCTGCGATCTCCTCCGAGTCCGTCGACACCACGACGCGGTCGAAGGTCGCGCTCTGCAGCGCCGTCTCGATTGCGTACGCGAGCAGCGGGTGACCGGCGAGCGACCGGACGTTCTTGTGCGGCACTCGCTCCGAGCCCGCACGAGCGGGAACGAACGCGACTGCCCGAGGCGCACTCACCTAAGAGCCTCTAACACAATGGGGCCTCGTCGACGGTGCGTGATGGGTGGTGCGAGGCAAGGACGCAGGGAGCGCCAATATGCAGGCATATTGGCGCGACTGAGGACGCCGCATCGCGCCGCCCAGCACGTGCCGGCGACTCATAGCTTCATTGTGTTAGAGGCTCTAAGCCCGGCTGCCGCGGCGAGCTCCGTCAGCGCCGGGCATGGAATTCCGAGCCGATCGGCCGCGCGCAGGACCGAGCCGACTATCGCATCGAGCTCGGAGCGGCGACCTGCCGCGACGTCGCGCGCCGCCGATGGAGTCGTCTCGGCTGCGATCTCGTCGATGATCGACCACTGGGTCGAGGCGCGAAGACCGACCCCGTCCGCGCCCGCCACCTCGCACGTCTCCGCGACCGCCGACTCGAGGCGCGGACGCCAGTCCGGGTCACTCCGCAGCTCGCCGACCGTCTTGCCCGAGGCCGCGCACGCGGCGGCGAGCGGGGCTATCCGGCCGAGCTTGTGCCAGAGAACGCGCTTCTCGCTCTGTCCGACCCGGACGTCGAGCCGCGCCTGACGCAGGATCTCGGCCGCCGCTTCGATCTCGCCGCGCGGGAGGCTCTCCGACGCGATGGTGATGACCGGCGATCCCGTCGCCTCGATGATCTGGACGCGCCCGGCTCGATGGGCCTGGAAGTGCGAGATGCTCCCCGCCGCGACCCTGTCGCCGAACCGCTCACGCAGCAGCTCCATGTGCTCGAGTCCGTTCAGCAGCGGGATGACGACACCGTCCCTGACGGCCTCCGGATCGACGCGCTGGACGGCGTCCTCGAGAGCCGGCGCCTTGACCGTGACGAGGAGAAGGCGGACGGGCTTGGCCAGCTGCTCCACGACCTCCATGCGCGCCGACAGCGCCCCTTCGGGCGACTCGACGACGAGCCCGGCGAGGGCGATGAGGCCGGCCGCCTCGGGATGCGCGACGCAGATCACGGGCACCCCGGCGTTGGAGAGACGCACGGCGAGCGAGCCGCCGACGGCGCCCGGACCGAGAACTGCCGCAGTCGTGTTCATGTCTTCGTGGGATCGATGACGAGATTGACGACCTTCTGATCGGAATACACGTCGAGCGCCTCGATCCCTGCCTCACGCCAACCCGTCCCCGAGTCCTTGACACCGCCGAAACCCATGTGCGGCTCCGATCCGTGCGTTCCCGCGTTCACGACGACGACGCCCGCCTGCACCCGGTCCGCGAAGCGCAGCGCCCGGTGAACGCTTGCCGTGTGGATCGCCGCGGTGAGACCGTAGAGCGAGTCGTTCACCACCGCGATCGCCTCGTCGAGGTCGGCCACCCGGTAGAGAGCCGTCACCGGGCCGAACAGCTCCAGTCGCGAGATCTCCGCATCGGGGGAGACGTTCTCCACGATGGTCGGCGCAACGTGCCAGCCGGGACGCTCGAGCCGCGTGCCACCGGCGAGCACGGTCACGCCTGCCCCGCGCGCACGTGAGACGGCGTCGAGGATCCGCTCCATGCTCTCGCGGCTGATGACCGGCTGGGAGTCGACGCTCGCAATCGCCTTCAAGAGCTGTCCGCGAAACGCCTCGTACACCGCCTCGAAGACGACGATCCTGCTCGCGGAGGCACACCGCTGGCCGGCATTCGAGAACGCGGACGCGAGCACCCACTCGACCGCGCGGTCCAGATCGGCATCGTCACATACCACGAGCGCGTTCTTGCCGCCGAGCTCGAGACACGTCTTCGCAAGGCGTCGTGCCGCAGCCTCGTTGATCGCGCGGCCGGTCGTCGCCGAGCCGGTGAAGCTCACGAGGTCGACGTCCGGGTGCTCGACGAGCGCCACCCCCACCTCGCCGCCGAGACCGTGCACGACGTTGAGGACGCCGGGCGGGACGCCCGCTTCGAGCGCCAGCTGCGCGAAGAACGATGCCGAAGCGGGCGTGTGCTCGGAAGGCTTCACCACCGCCGCGTTCCCGCAGAAGATCGCGGGAAACGCCTTCCAGGCGACGTTCGGGAGCGGCGTGTTGAAGCTCATGATCAGCGCCGCCACGCCGAGCGGCTGACGCATCGTCATGACCGTGCGGTGCGGCGTGCTCGCGGTCGTCGTGCGGCCGTACGAGCGGCGTCCCTCTCCCGCGACGAAGAGCCCCATCTCGATCGCCGCATCCGTCTCGCCGAGCGCGAGCGCCTCCGGCTTGCCGGTCTCCTCGACCACGATCGCGGAGGCCTCGTCGCGGCGTTCGCGGAGGAGGCGAGCGAGCTCGCGGACGACGTCCCCGCGTGCGACGGCGGTGCACTCGGCCCACGCAGGTAGCGCCGTTCGAGCCGCCGCAACCGCGTCGGCCACGTCGTCGGCATCCGAGCGCGCGACACGGCAGAGCACCGTCTCGTCGGCCGGCCGGACCTTCTCGAGCCAGGCGCGGGAGCGTGCCGGCAAGGCCCGCCCGTCGATGAGGTTCTCGACGTCCGAAAGGGCTACCAAGCCGACCAGCCGCCGTCGACGACGACGTTCGAGCCGGTGGCGTAGGACGACGCGTCGGAGGCGAGGAAGACGACGGCGCCGAGCGCCTCCCGCGCGTCGAGCATCCGCCCCATCGGCGACCGAGCGCCGAAGGCGTCGAGGAACTCCTGCGGCTGGTCGTTCTCCACGCCGGCGAGCGTAAGCGTGTTCACGCGCACGCCGTCCTTCGCCCAGTAGGTCGCGAGGTAGCGCGTGAGGTTCAGGATCGCGGACTTCGAGACCGAGTACGCGACGGGCTTGAAGAACGTCTCGCCCTGCTTGCGCCGGAACTCGTACAGGTCCTGCTGCGGCGACAGGAGCCCGTAGACCGACGAGACGTTGACGATCGAGCCGCGGCCCTCCTTCGCCATCGCGCCACCGACGAGCTGGCAGCACAGCAGGGTGCCCTTCACGTTCACGTCCATCACGGCGTCGAACGAGGCCTCCGGATACTCCTCGAACCGGCCGACCTCCTCGACGGGCGCGTCCGGCGGCGAGTCGAGACCGGCGTTGTTGACGAGCAGGTGTGGGACGCCCCACTCGGCGACGACATCGTCGAGTGCGTGCGCGATGGACGCGCTGTCCGTGACGTCGACCGCGTATGCACGGACGCCTTCAGGCACGGCTCCCGCTGCAACGTCGAAGCTCGCGACACGCATCCCACGCTCCGCGAGCCCGGCGAGGTAGACCTGACCGAGCTGGCCCATGCCGCCCGTGACGACGGCGACGCGGCCGTCGAGATCGAAGAGCGGGTCGGTCATGCGGCCTCGACCGCCCGCTTCGCGTTCCAGATCGCGTCGCAGAGCTCGCGTACGCAGCCGTGGCCTCCCGCGCGGGCGAGCGCGACCTTCGCGAGCGGCACGACCTCGGCCCAGGCATCGGCCGGTACGACGGGCAGGCCGACCGCAGCGAGGCATTCGGCATCGTTCGCGTCGTTGCCAAGATACGCGGTCTCGGTCAGCGAGAGCCCGCGCCTCTCGACTTCTTCCCGCAGCACGAGCAGCTTGTCGTCGACGCCACGGATGCACTCGATGCGGATTTTCCGGGCACGTGCCGGGACGGCGTCGTTCGTCTCCTGCGTAAGGACGAAGTAGTCGACGCCGACCTCGTCGAGGCGTCGCAATCCCAGCGAGTCCCCGCGGAAGCACGCAACGCTCTCCTCGCCGCGATCGTTCGTCCAGACGCGGTTGTCGGAGAAGACGCCGTCGAAGTCGAAGACGACGAGCCGAATCTCGGTGAGATCGGTCACGCTTCGCGAGCGGCGATGGGCTGCGCGGCGGGTTCGACGTCCTCCACCGCAACCGCCTGCTCCGCGATCAGCGGGCGGGCGAGGCGGCGCCCGAGCAGCTCGTCGAGCTCGTACGGCGGGAGGCCGCCGTCGGCGGGGGACTTCGCAACGAGGTCGCCGACCGCGAGAACGTGGCCGACCGGCAGGTCACCGGCCGCGACGAGCTTCTTTGCCATCTTCTCGAGCGGGCGCTCCTCGCTCGGCAGTCGTCGTTTCACACCGTCACCAAGTGCGACGGGCACACGCCGGAGGTCGCGGACGAAGCGGCGCATGCCGTCGGGCATCAACGAGTAGGCGTGATCGGTGCCCTTCCATGCATGGTTGAGGGTGAAGTGCTTCTCGAACACGCGCGCGCCGAGCATGAATGCGACCGGCGCCATGGCGATTCCGTTGTGGTGGTCGGAGAGCCCGATGACGAGATCCGGGTAGCGCTCCCTGAGGGAGGTGATGACCGAGAGGTTCAGGTCCTCGACTTCGGCCGGGTACGCGGCGGTGCAGTGCAGCACGCACAGCCGCTCGTTCGCGACGAGGATCGCGTCCACGGCGCGATCGATGTCCTCGAGCGTCCCGCCGCCCGTCGAGAGGAACATCGGCTTGCCGAACGCTGCGACGCGACGGAGAAACGGGACGTTCGTGAGATCGCCGGATGCGAACTTGAACGCATCGACACCGAGCTCGGCCATCAGATCAGCGCTTGGCTCGTCGAAGGCGGCGACGACGAACGCGACGCCCTCCTCACGTGCGTACCGGCTGAGCTCGAACCAGTCGCTCTTCGGGAGCTCGAGGAACTCGCGATGCTCGCCGTAGGTCGCGCCGTAGCTCTGCTCGTTGTCGTACGGCGCGTCGTAGAAGGCGCGCGTGTAGAGCGCACGGTTGTCGCGCTTCTGGAACTTGACCGCGTCGACTCCACACTCGCGTGCCGCGCGGATGAGCGCCTTCGCCTTCTCGAGGTCGCCCTGGTGGTTATTCCCGATCTCCGCGATGACGTACGCGGGGCCGTCCCGCGTGATAGCCCTGCCGTCGACGACCAGCTCGCGCACGGGGCGATGGTACTGGCGGCGTCTGCGGTCTCTCACCCGGTCGCCTGCTCGAGCGTGACGTCGAATCCCACGCCTCGCGCCTGCTCCACGAACTCCAGGCCGACCGCGAGGCTCGGAATGCCGCCGACCACGACCCGGACGCGTCCGCATCCGTTCCACGCCAGCTCGGTGCCCACGAACCCGACCTCGAGGGCGCGATCGCGAACGGCTGCCGCCGCGAGCTCGTCGTCGAAGTACCCGAAGACCGCGTCGATGTCTCCGTCCTCCGTCGCCGGCCGCACGCACTCGTCGCGCGTGGGGAACGTCGGGTTGCCTGTGGCCAGGACCACGACCGGGTAGACGAGGACGAGCCCGGCAATGACGAGCCACGGCGCGATGCGGCTCACGGCTCCTCCAAGACAACGTCATCGGAGCCGCGCCACGCCGCGTCAAGCAGGAGCGGCAGGATCGCCCCGGCGGCGATGACGAGAGATGCTGAGAGCCGCACGAGCGGATTGACAGCCTCGTCCTGCACGAACGGGAGCTCGAGCTCCGTGAACGACCAGAGCACCCACGTGAGCCCGACGATCACGAGGACGTAGAGCGTAAGCGCGTAGGTGGGCAGTGTGCGCGCCCCGGCGAGAAACGCGAGCACCACAGCGACGCCGACGAGCGGCACGATGATGAGCCAGAGGTCGTAGTCGAAGACGGCGCTGATGGCAGACTCGAATGCCGGCCAGCCGCGGTCCAGATCGTCGAACAGGGCCAGAGCACCCGCAGCCGGAAGATCTCCCGCGAGGTCGCGTGTCGAGAACCAGATGTGCCACGGCACGAGAGCGGCGATCGCGACGGCCGCAGCGAGTCCCAGGCGTGGCCAGGCGAAGCGCCAGGAGCGCCGCGACGCGACGGCCCCGGCGACAACGACGCACGCGACGAGAAGCTGTCCGTCGCGCTTCGTCATGACAGCAGCGGCCATGAAGACCGTCGCCGTCGCCAGCAGCCAGGGCTCTCTGCCGACGAGCCAGAGCGCAACGAGGAGCGCGGCAAGCGCGAAGAAGTAGTCGAGAATGAAGTCGGCCTGAGGATCGAGATTGCGGCCGACGACTCGCGGTGCCACCAACACCAGCAGCAGGCACGGCCACAGCATGACGGCAGGAACTCGCGGGGCGAGCAAGCCCGCCACGGCCGCGACGAACCCGCACGCGAGAAACCAAAACTGGACATGCAGCGTGACCGCGTCCGCCGAACCCATGAAGTGAAACGCAGCAGCCTCGAGAGCGGGAACGAGCGGTGGGTAACTGGGATTCGGGAGCTCGCGGAAGAACTGCTCGTCGAGGCCTCCGAAGAAGTAGATCGCCTTTGCCTTCGGCACCCAGAATGCCCACGCGTCGAACGCCGACAGGCCCGACAGCCGGGCCGCGCGAAAGAGCGCTTCCAGGTACACGACGACCAGGAGTCCGAACGCGACCGAGACGAGGCCAATCCCGCGAGCTCGTTCCGGCGGAGGTTCCGGTCGCCAACGCGCCAGCGATCTGCGAAGCGCGGCCGCGGCGAGCGCGAGCAACGCGCAGGTGAGCACGACGCCGGCGAACGAGAACGGCACCCCGAGCGCGAGCTCGATGGAGAGGACGACTCCGACGAGCGCGACTCCGAGCATGTACGCGAGCCCAGCACTGCGCGCGAGCTCGTACCAGGAGCGCCATCCGCGAAGCGCGGCCAGCGAAGCAGCTCCGACGGCGAGCAGGACGAGATTGAAGGCAGCGAGCCCGCAGAGCGCGCGAACGGTCATCTCGAAGCCCTGAGGATCGAGATACCGGCGCCGTTCTCCCACACCAGGGTGGCGGCACCGTCGAGGCCTGCCGGGTCGCAGCCGTAGCAAAGGATCCAATCGGCGTCGACCGATGGACGGCGCGGCATCAGAAAGTACCGCGCAAAGTGCTCGATGAATGGCTCGGTCAACTCCGTCGCGCCCTCGACGCGACGCCCTGCCACGACGCGGTAGCGACCATCCTTCGGAATGAAAGCGCGTGCCTGGTACAGAGCACGCTTATCGACGACGACGGAGTTTCCGCCGGCGAACTCGCGATCGTCGTAGTTCGCCGCCGCGTTCGCATCGACCGCCTCGCCGAGGCGGTCGACGGCGCGCACGAGGTACACGAGGCCGAGCGCGACGGCGAACCCGATGCACGCAACCACGCCTCCACGCACTACGCGCTGCATTACGACTCGAGGATAAACGCGCGCTAGGCGCGCACCGTTTCGCAGCCACCCACAGCGTCGCGATACGCGGCGATCGTCGCATCGATCGCCGCCTCCCACGAGAACTGCTCGCGAGCGGCCCCGCGCGCCGCAGCGCCGAGCCGTCGCCGGAGATCGCCGTCGGCCAGCAGCGTCTCGATCGCTCTTCGGAGGGCAGTCGGATCCCGCGGTGGGACGAGGAGGCCGGTGACACCGTCCTCTATGGCGTCGAGCAGCCCGCCCACGGCACATGCGACCACCGGGCGACCGTGCGCCATCGCCTCGCGCGCCGCGACGCCATAGCCCTCCCGGTGCGACGGGCAGACAACGATGGCTGCGCGCTGGTAGTACGCGCCGACCTGCGAGGGCGAGACGAAGCCCACCGCACCGGGGGCCTGTGCGCGAAGCGGGCCGTCACCGACGATCACGCGTGGCATCCCGTCGGTCGCCTCGACGAAGTCGAGGATCCCCTTCTCCTCGGACAGGCGGCCGATGAAGAGAGCGTGTGGCGGCTCGCCGGGGTCGCCGACCTCCGAGGGGATAGCCACTCCGCTCGAAACCACGCGAACGTCTCGTGCACCGAGCTCGCGCGCCGCCTGTACCAGCGCCTCCGACGGGCACAGCACGACTCGCGCACGGCTGACGAGCCGCCGCGCAGCCCAGCGCGCACGCCGCGCGAGCTCGACATCCGTTCCCCAGAGCTGGAGCACGAACGGCTTCCGCGTCTTCACCGCGGGCAGTGCCGAGGGCAGCCAGTGCGCGTGGACGAGATCCGCATCGCGAGCGGCTCTCCGCGCAGCACGCGTGTACGACGCGAGGAACAGCGGCACGAGGAACACCTTCCACGGACGGCGCTTCAGGTTCCCGACGATGCCGTGGCCATACGCGAGCCCGAAGTGTCGAAACGAGGCGGGCGAGACGACGTGAACGTCTACTCCTGCTGCCCGCAAATGCTCGACCGCATCGCGAACGAACGCTCCGGCGACGTCGTCCGGCCCGCGCGGGTACGACGTCGTGAGAACGACGACCTTCATTCGCGCCGTGCCCGCGCGACCACCGAGAGCGCGGCCGCGAGGGTGGCGAACACGTAGAAGTAGTAGAAGGTCATCGTGAGGTAGAAGACGTTCGCGACCAGCGTCGCGACGAGCGCCGCGGTCATCCCCCACGCCACCGGCCGCACGCGCGCTGCGAGCGGATCACCGGCTGCCGAGAGCGCGCGACCGATCCTTCGCGCGGCACCGAGCCGCCGGAAGAGCCAGACGACGAACACGGCGAACAGCGTGGCGCCAACGATCCCCGTCTCGACGATCGTCGCGACGTAGAACGAATGCGGGCCGAAGTCCGGTCGCCCGGTCACGAACTCGTAGTACACGGCGAAGTTGTTCAAGCCGAGCCCAAGGAACGGGTTCGTCGAGAGCACGTCGGGGATGAACGAATACACCTCGAAGTGCGGCGAGGCGGCACCGCGGCTCGTGTTCGTGCGCGCGCGCAGCACCGTGAGGAAGAAGTCGAGCCGGACAGCGATCACCGCCGTGACGACGAGACCGACGGCCGCGAGCGGGACGAGGAACGCCGGCCTGCGCAGGTGGCGGCGGTACGGCAGCGCGAGCACGAGCGCGCCGCACCCGAGACCGAGCAGCGCGCTGCGCGAGAGCGTCGCGAGCTCGACCACGAGCAGGAATGCGAGCGAGATGGCGAGGGGCGTCTTCAACCGGTGCCCTGCCTCGAGCCGGAGGTACAGCGGCGTCAGCACGAGCAACGGGATGACGAGCTCGATGCCGAGGTGGTTCGGATCGCCGGTGAGCGCGTTCGGGCGGAACACCTCCTGCGTTCCCCCGACGGCGCCGAACACGTTGATCCCGGTCTGACGCGACGTGATCGGCTCGATGAGGAGCTCGTCGAGGTTGACGCCGCCCTCGGCGAGAACCAGTTGGATGACGCCGTACACCGCATTCAGGCCGATCCCGCCGAGGAGCGCGGCGAGCGCGTACCAGTAGAAGCGAATGCCCCTGCGCGCGAGCAGCGCAACCCCGGCCACGAGGAAGCCGAAGTGGAGGACGAACTTCACCATCCCCTTGGCCCACTGCGCGAGCGCCTGTGCCGTGTCGAGGTTGTAGAAGCCCGCGAGGTAGACGAGCGCAAAGACGACGAAAAACGCGAGAGCGACCATCGCGGTGCGCGTGAAGCGCCCGTCGTCTCGCATGAAGCGATCCCACGCGAAGAGCACGAGGAAGACGGACGTGAGGACGTCGGAAAGCGTCAGCGAGCCCGCGAGCTCCCATTGCAGCTTGTGGAACGTGACGGTGAGGATCGTGAGCAGGAAGAGGCCGTCGAGGAACGGCTGGACGAGAACGCGGTCGCGCTGCGCGGTGCGCGAGAGTGGAAGCGCGTGGCTCGTCACGTGAGCTCCTCGACGAGCGCGGCCATCTCCTCGACGCGCGCGCGCCGCGAGAGCCTGTCCTCGTCGCGCTTCGCGAGCTCGACCGACGGAAGCCCGCCGTTCACGAAGCGCGAGTGCATCTCCACGAGCGCGTCGCGCATGCCCTCGACGTCGTCGGGCGCGACGACGACGCCCGAGCTCGTCTCCCGGATGAGTTTCGCCGCTGCGCCGTCCGGCGGAACGACGGCGAGGATCGGCCGGCCGGCGGCGATGTACTCGTACACCTTCCCCGAGAGGACGCCCTTGCCGCGTCCGCCTGCGTCGGGAATGAGCAGGAGCAGCGCCTCGGAGTCGCGCTGAACGCGGAGCGCGTCCGTGCGCGTCAGGTAGTCGACGAGCTCGAGGCGATCTCCGAGGCCGAGCGTCTCCGCCCACTCGCGATCGGACGAGCGGAAGTCGCCGACGAACCGCGCCACCGCGTCGAGACCCGCGTCGTGGAACGCCTGGAGGAACGGCCTCGGATCGCGCTTGCCGAAGAAGCTTCCCGTGTGGGTGATGCGGAAGCGCCGAGCGGGCCTGTATTCGAGCCCCGCGAAGTCGTCGAAGTCGCAGCCGTTCGAGATGACGCGGACGGCTCCGCGCGCTCCGAGGCCTCGCACCTCCTCTGCGATCGCCTCCGACACGCAGGTGACGGCGTCGGCCTGGCGTGCGACGAGGCGGGCGAGCTGCTCCAACGCGGCCTGTCGGGCACGAGCGGCGGTCGTGTCGTCGCGGCGGTGCTGATTCGCGACGAGCGGGTCGCGGAGGTCGGCGACCCAGCGGGCGCCGGTCGCCTTCTGGACCGCCGCACCGACGAAGTGCACCGAGGGGGGCGGAGACGTCGTGATCACGACGTCGATGCCCTCGCGCCGCACAACCCGAATCGCGGCGGGGATCGCGGTGAGGTTCCAGGTGACGCTCGCGTCGGGGAGGAGCAGCCGGCGTGCGGTGATCTGCGCCTGGACGAGCGCGCGCGCGAACCCGTCGGCGGCGGCGAGCTCCTCCGCTGGCTTCCGCGCCCGTGGGCCGAGGTAGCGAGCGCGATGAACCCAGGCTTGCGTGGGCACGCGCAGCTCGGAATCGGTGTGCACCCACTTCGGGTCGTCTGGCGCGAGCACGTGCGTCTCGACGCCGAGCGCGGGCAGGTACTGCGCGAGCTTGAGCGAGCGCTGCACGCCCCCGCCGCCCGCGGGCGGGAAGTACATCGTCACGAGCAGCACCTTCACGGCAGGGAAGGGTAAAGGCGCCTGACCCGAGAGGTCATGCCCTTGCACGTGTCCGTTGCGGACAGCCCAGGGGTCAGGTCCGGGGTCAGGTCCCGGGTCAGGTCCCGGAGTGCGCCTCGCGAGCCGCCACGATAGTCGCGTCGATCTCCGCGTCGCCGTGAAGCGTCGACAGGAAGCCGGCTTCGAACTGCGACGGGGCGAGGTAAACGCCTCGGTCGAGCATCGCGCGGTGGAACGAGGCGAAGCGCTTCGTGTCGGCCTGACTGGCCTCGTCCCAGCTCGTGACGGGCACGTCCGAGAAGAACATGCCGAACATCGTTCCGGCACGCGCGACCTGGACGCCCGCTCCGAGCGAGGAAAGACCAGCGTCGAGCCGCGCGCCGGCACGTTCGAGTCCGTCCCATACTCCGGGCTCGGCAATAGCCCGCAGCGTCTCGATCCCCGCGGTCATCGCGAGCGGATTTCCGGAGAGCGTTCCCGCCTGGTAGACCGGGCCGGAGGGAGCGACCAGCTCCATGATCTCGCGGCGCCCGCCGTACGCGCCGACGGGAAGCCCGCCGCCGATCACCTTGCCGAGCGTCGTCAGGTCGGGCGTCACGCCGTACAGCGCCTGCGCGCCGCCCGGATGAACGCGGAACCCGGTCATCACCTCGTCGAAGACGAGGAGCGCGCCGCGTGCAGACGCGAGCTCGCGAAGACTCTCGAGGAACCCCGGCTGCGGGAGGACGAGCCCCATGTTCCCGACGACCGGCTCGAGGATCACGGCAGCGATGTCGTCGTGCGCCTCGAACAGCGCCGCCACGGCAGCGAGATCGTTGAACGGCGCCGTGAGCGTGTCGGCCACCGCGCCGGGCGTCACTCCTGGCGAGTCCGGCAGCCCGAGCGTCGCGACGCCCGAGCCCGCCTGCACGAGGAGCAGATCCGCGTGGCCGTGGTAGCAGCCGACGAACTTTACGATCTTCGTCCGCTGCGTGAAGGCGCGCGCGAGGCGAATCGCGCTCATCGTCGCCTCCGTCCCTGAGCTCACGAAGCGAACGAGCTCGAGGCTCGGCATCGCCCCTCGGATGAGACGCGCGAGCTCGAGCTCGAGTGGGCTCGGCGCGCCGAAGCTCGTTCCCTTCCGAAGCGCCTCCTCGAGCGCAGCGACCACACGCGGATGCGCGTGACCGAGGATGAGCGGGCCCCACGAGAGGACGTAGTCGACGTAGCGGTTCCCGTCGACGTCGACGAGGTACGCGCCCTCGCCGCGATCGATGAAGAGCGGCGAGCCGCCGACCGCCTTGAACGCGCGCACGGGCGAGCTGACGCCGCCCGGCAGCAGGTCGAGCGCTTCGGCGAAGAGCCGTTCGGAGGTCTCGCGCGTCACGCCCGTGCTCCGGCGAGAGCTCGGGCGACCGACTCCGCCGCCAGCTCGCCGGAGCGGATGCAGTCGGGGATCCCCACGCCGCGATACGCCGCTCCGGCGACCGCGAGTCCCGGGTGCTCCGACAACGCAGCGTCGATCCGCGCGAGACGCTCCGGATGACCGAGGAGGTACTGCGGCATCCCGCCCGGCCAGCGGTGAACGCGCGTGAGCACCGGCTCCGCGACGACGCCGACGAGCCCGACCTCGGCACGAGCGAGCGCAACGAGTTCGTCGTCGGCGTCCTGCGTCAGATCGCGCCCGCCGAACCGTCCCGCGTACACGCGAATCAGCACCGAATCGTCGGGCGCGCGATCGTCCCACTTCTGCGACGTCCATGTGCACGCGAGCACGTCCGCACCGTCGACGCGCGGGACGACGTAGCCATAGCCGTCGAGCGGAGTCACGTCCGTGCGCGAGAAGGCGAGCGTGACGACGACGGACGACGCGTACGGGATCTCGGCGTGGGCCTCAGCGAGCTCGGGGTCGAGATCCGCGAGCAGATGGGCCGAGACGTACGCGGGTGTCGCGACGACGACTCCGTCCGCCTCGATCACCTCTCCGTCGACGAGCTCGAGCCCGTAACCCTCGGGGTGTCGAGACACCCGTGCAGCGCCCCGGCCGAGCAGCACCTCGGTGCGCTCGAACGCGTCGACGACGGCGACGACGAGTGAGCCCATCCCGTCGCGAAGCGACACGAACGGCGGCAGCTCGCTCGGCGGCGGCGCAGACAGGCCGCGCAGGATGCTGCCGTGCTCGAGCTCGAGCACCCGCAGCTGCGGGAACGTCGCGCGCAGCGAGAGGCGATCGCCGTCGCCGCCGTAGATCCCGGTCATCAGCGGCTCGACGAGCGACTCGTACGCCTCGCGACCGAAACGGCGGGAGACGAACGCTGCCACCGACTCGTCCTCGTCGCCGGCGGCCGGCGGAACGTCCGGCTCGGAGGCGAAGCGCAGCTTGCCCTCGGGCGACAGGAGCTCGCTGCGCTCCAGCGCCTCGAGGTGGGTGGGGATCATTCCGGTCAGCCCCTCGGGGAGCGGATGCAGGTCGTCGCCGCGGCGAACGAACGTGTGGTGGTGCTCTGGCCGTCGCGCGATGAGCTTGTCTCCGAGACCGAGCTCGTCGACGAGCCCGACGCCGCGCTCCTTCCTCGACAGGAAGCTGTCCGGCGCGGCCTCGATCACGAACCCGTCGACCCGCTCGGTGCGAAGCTTGCCGCCGAGCACGCTGTCGCTCTCGACCAGCACGATCTCCGCCGCAGGCGCGACGAGCTCGAGACGGCGTGCCGCCGCAAGCCCCGCGATTCCTCCGCCGACGACGACGACCTTCACGCCGCCTGCGCTCCTGCCAGCCAGGGTTTCGCTCGCTCGCGCACCAGCTCGGCGAGTGCTTCGATGAACACGGGGTCGTCGTTCAGCGCGGGTGGCCGTTCGAGCCGCATCCCGAGACCGGCCGCGATCTCCGCGGCGCGATGGTCGATGTCGAAAAGGATCTCGACGTGGTCGGAGACGAACCCGACCGGAACGGCGATCACGTCGCGCACGCCGTCGGCGGCCAGCGCGGCGAGATGCTCGCCGAGGTCCGGGCCCGCCCACGGCTCGGGCGTGCGACCCGCGGATTGGTACGCCCACGACCAGCGATCGTCCGGCAGACCGGCCCGCTCGGCCACGAGCCGCGCTGTCTCGAGGCACTGGTCGGCGTAGGGATCCCCCGACGCGAGAACGCGCTGCGGAAGGCTGTGGGCGCTGAAGACGACGCGGACGCGCTCGCGCTCCTCGTCGGGCCAGCGCGAGAGTCCCTCGTCGACGCGTGCGGCGAACGCCGCCACCAGACCCGGAGCGTCGTGGTAGCTCGCGACCTGCTCGAAGTCGATCCGGCCGCGACAGAGCTCGAGCCCGTCGGCAACCTTCTGCTGGTACTTCGCGACAGAGAGAGCGCTGAAGTGCGGCGCGAGGACGAGGCTCACCGCGTGCGTCACACCGTCCTCGACCATCTCCCCGACGACGTCCTCGATCCACGGCGCCCAGTGCCGCATCCCGAGGTAGCAGCGATAGTCCTCGCCCAGCTCGGCCGCGAGCGCGTCGACCTGGCGCTGCGTCACCGCGAGCAAGGGCGAGCCCCCGCCGATCGTGCGGTAGTTCTCCGTAATCTCGTCGAGCACCGCGCGCGGCGTCGGCCGACCGTGGCGAATGTCCGACAGATAGCCAGGGATCTCGTCGAGCGACGCCGGCCCGCCATACGCCATCACGAGGACGCCGATCACGCCGACGTCCGCTCCCGGACGTGCTCGACGAGCCGGCGCACGTTGTCCTCCGGCGTCTGCGGTGTAAGTCCGTGGCCGACGTTGAAGACATGGCCGGGACGACCGCCGGCGCGGTCGAGCACGTCGTCGATCCGGAACCGGAGCTCACGCCACGGAGCCAGCAACGACGCCGGGTCGAGGTTCCCCTGCACCGGCCGCTCGAAGCCGACGCGCGCCCACGCCTCGTCGAGCGGAAGTGCCCAGTCGAGCCCGACGACGTCACCCCCGCACACGGCCGCTTCGGCGAGATACGAGCTCACCCCGAGCGAGAAGTTGATCACCGGCACGCCCGCAGCGACCACCTTCGCGTACAGCTCACGGTTGTGCGGCGCGACGTAGCGCAGGTAGTCCTCGCGGCCGAGCGCGCGCCCGGCCCACGAGTCGAACACCTGCAGCGCCTGTGCTCCGGCCGCCGCCTGCGCGAGCAGGTAGTTCGCCTGCACCGTGGCGAGCTTGCCGAGAAGCCGCTTCCACGCCGCGGGCTCCGAGAGCATGAAGGCCTTCGTCTTCGTGAAGTCCTTCGACGTGCCGCCCTCGATCGCGTAGCTCGCGAGCGTGAACGGCGCTCCCGCGAAGCCGATGACCGGGACTCCCCGCGACTCGAGCTCGCGCCGGACGATGCGGATCGCCTCGAGCGTGCCCGTCATCGTCTCCTCCGCCGGAGGCGTGCCGAGCATGTCGACGTCGCGGCGCGTCGAGATCGGGTTGCCGATCCGCGGCCCGTCGCCCTTCACGAAGTCGAGCTTGAGCCCCATGCCGACGAGCGGGGGAAGGATGTCCGAGAAGACGATCGCCGCGTCGAGACCGAACGAGTCGATCGGCAGCAGGGTCACCTGCGCCGCGAGCTCCGGCGTGCGGATGACCTCGAGCATCGAGTGCTTCTCGCGGATCGCGCGGTACGCGGGCTGGTAGCGGCCGGCTTGCCGGAGAAGCCAGACGGGCGTCCTCTCGACCGCAAGCCCGCGGCATGCGCGGAGGAAGACCGATGCCGGCTCGACCTCCGCGGCGCGCGCGTCCGGATCGGCTACGGACTGCTCTGCCATGCCACTCTCCCTACGCGGCAGGCCCAGAGCCTGCTGGTGGAGTAGGAACGGATGGAGTAGCGAGTCCTCTTGGATCGGATAGTGCTGTCGGCGTAAGGTTGCTCAGATGCACTCTTCGTCGCTCACCCCAATGTTGACGGTCAAGGATGCAGCGTCGGCGATCGACTTCTACACGCGCGCCTTCGACGCAGTCGCGCAGACACGCGCCGAGACTCCGACCGGCCAGATCGTCGCCGAGATGTCGATCGGTGGAGAGCGGTTCTTCGTCGTCGACGAGAATCCTGACGCCTTCAATCTCAGCCCGGAAACCCTCGGCGGAACGTCGGTGCGGATCAGCCTGATCGTCAGCGACGCGGACAACGCTGCCGGCCAAGCGATCGCGGCTGGCGCTGTCGAGGTCTTCCCGGTTAGCGACCAGCCATATGGCCTGAGGCAGGGTCGCGTCCAGGATCCGTACGGCCATCACTGGCTCATCGGTACGCCGCTTACCACCTAGCTCAGCTTCCATCGAGGCGCGGGCCGGTCCCGCCGATGCACCCTGGAGGAGCCGTCCCGATCGCATCAAGCTGTGTTCTGGGAAGACCACGCCTTTTTACCAATGACCACGCGCACCCACTATGACCCCCCGAAAGATGGAGATCCGCACCCCCCCATCACTTAGGATTGCGGGAGGCGGCAAGGGACGCCGCCTCCCGCGGAGCGTGTTCTGGTCCGCTACGGGAGCCGGCCGAAGAGCGCGAGCACTTCGGGCGGGCAGCTGACGATGAATCCCGTTGCCTGGACGGCCGCGATGATCTGGGAGGGATGCTTCCCCATGTCGAACGCGTCCGGGAACGGCGACGTGCGGTTGAGCAGGTTGAGGTAGGCCGCATGGCGTGCCTCGACGGTGGCGATCTGAGCTCCCGCCTGGAGGAAGTCGCCGGTGTCGACGTAGCGAATCGCTCCGTCGTAGGCCATCACTCCCGTGTTCTCGAGCACACCCGCCGTCTTCAGGAACGCGTCGAACGACCCCAATGCGGCGGAGAAGTTGAACGTGCAGGGGCCCACGGCCGCAGCGCCCAAAGCCGAGCGCAGGAAGTCGACGTGGATGACCTCGTGGTCGCGAATCGCCAGCAGGTACCCCAACACCTTGTTCTCGATCTCAGGGCCGAAGCCGCTGAAGTAGCCCTGCGGAGCGAACGCTCTGTGCCCTCCGTGTGTGAAGACACCGCTGCTCGCGGGCGCACCGACAGTTCCTGGGCCGCCCAGCGCCTGCGTATAGAACGCTGCTTCCAGGTACTCGAGTGTCAACGCGAAGTTGAGCACATCCACGTCAGGAACATTGTCGGTGTGTCCGGCGCGCGCGACGCCGGGTGCTCCGGCGAGGAGGGCGCCTCCACCGAGAACGGTCGCGCCACCGACACCTACCTTGCGCAGAAACCCGGAGCGCGTATCGGCACTCTCGAGCGCAGACGGAACAGCCGCAGTTTGCTTAGACATGATCCCCCTTTACCATCGGTGAGAGAAGGCTAAGGCCGCAGTGTATCTATGCCCGCTTGCGTCCAAGGAAACGCCGCTGCTCTTGCCGAGCACCGGCGGCTGATCCGGGAGGCATGCGCGTCCTGACCTGACCGAGGAGCCGTCCCGATCGCATCAAGCGGTGTTCTGGGAAGACCACACCTTCCTACCCACGAAGAACGGCCCGAGTCGCTCGAGATGGAGCGACGTCTGCTTGGTCTTGCGCATCCGCTGGACGATGATCGACAGCGGGTGCAGCTCCGGCCCGAGCAGGCCGACGACGAAGTCGTTGTCGTCGCGATCGAGGCCGTGGCAGGCGAGCCGGATGTCGTAGCCGAGGCCGGCGCGCCCGAAGGCCATGCCGACGCCCCCGTGCTCCATGAGCACCGTGTCCTGCTCGCGCCGCGAGAGCTGCTCGAACGAGCCGGCGCGGCGAAGCGGGTACCAGATCGCCCACGGAAGCGCGGGGTCGAGGACGCGCCTTCGCGGGCGCACGACGAGCGTCTCCTCCAGATCCTGCTCGTACCCAATCGCATACGTCCGACCGAGCATGGTGAGCTCGGGCTTCGGCGCGAGCTCGGCGAACGGCGACGACTGCAGAAAGGCGCGGTGCTCGGAGACGAACGCCTCCGGCGCCTCCGAGAGCGTCAGCAGCGCGACGCCGGTGGGATCGTTCACGTCCTCGTACAGCACGCTCGGGAACCCGGCAGCCTCGAGTGCAGAGATCAGCGCGGCGGTGTCCCGCGCACCGCCGTACGCGTGGAGCTGCATGTACAGCCTGCGATCGAGCGACGTGACCTCGCCGCCCGCCGAGCGACCGTGCTCCGCGACGTCGGCGCCCTCGCGCTCGTCTCCCTCGGGCCGGTCGTCGACCCGCGCCTTCACCGCCCGCTCTGAAGCCACGTCGCAGCGTCCTTCGCGTGGTACGTGACGACGAGGTCCGCGCCGGCGCGG
>Ga0136631_10000078_pt1 | contig 25733 bp, 27 predicted proteins | sample AntDrymUQ6012206_2_FD_104655 | JGI IMG/M metagenome (GOLD analysis project Ga0136631, IMG submission 104655) | Polar desert sand microbial communities from Dry Valleys, Antarctica - metaG UQ601 (22.06) | ecosystem: Environmental > Terrestrial > Soil > Desert | place: Antarctica: Dry Valley... | reverse complement strand
TTACTATCGAGCCGCGCGGCGCAGGCGGCATGCTGCGATTGTCGTGGGACACCACCGAGGCGACGGCCCAGTTCGCCCTGCGATGAAGATGCAGCCACCGTGGATACTACTCGAGCTTTTCTCGGGTTCGGAGTGCGATAAGTACATATCAAAGCCGATCAGCTGACGCCCGCCGCCTCCGCGTCCCCAACGCGCACCGGCTCCTTCGCTCGCTGCGAAGGCAGTAGCCCCGCCACCGGAAGTCTCAGGACGAAAGTGCTGCCGCGATTCACCTCGCTCCTCACGGTCAAGTCGCCACCCAGAAGCCGGGCGAGCCGCCGGCTGACGCTCAACCCCAGGCCCGAGCCGCCGGTGGCGCGGGTGGCGCTGGTTTCAACTCTCCAGAACGCGTCGAAAATCTTCTCATGGTGCTCGGGCGCGATGCCGATCCCGCTGTCGGCGGCGTGAAAGAGGATGGCGTCTCCTTCCTGCTCGAGGCGGAGTGTTACTTCTCCCTTATCCGTGAATTTGATGGCGTTGGTAACGAGATTCACCAGAATCTGTCGGATCTTCCGGGCGTCGCTCTGCATCAGCAACGGGAGGTCAGGTGCGGTGCAGTGAAGGTCAATCCGTTTCTTGAGCGCCAACGGGTGCATCAGCGCCTCGACTTCGGCGAGAATCCGCGCGGGATCCACCGACTCGATCTCCACTTTCTCCTCGCCCGCCTCCAGCCGGGAGAAGGTGAGGATCTCATCGATAAGCTGGAGCAGGTGTCGGGCGCTGAAACCGATCCGTTCCAGCTTGGTGTTGTCATCTACCGGATCCCGTTGAATGCCAAGCAACAACAACTCGGTATAACCGATGATCGCATTGAGGGGCGTCCGTAGCTCGTGACTCATGACGGCGAGGAAATCGCTTTTCGCGCCGTTCGCGCGCTCGGCCTCGGTTCGGGCGCGCATCTCTGCTTCGAAAAGCCGGGCATTGTCCATCGCCACCGCTGCCCAGCTGGCAACTCCATCGGCGAGCTGCTCGTGCTGGGGCCCGAACACGCCCACGCGCTCGTGGCCGAAGAAAAGTCCGCCGAGCACCGAGCCGGTCCGCGAGATGACAGATACCGCGAGATAACTCCGCACCGGCAGGTGGCCCTTGGGCATTCCGTGATAAGGAGGCATGGTCCCGTACCTCGGATCCTTCGTTATGTCATCACTGCGGACGACTCCCTCACCGTAGAAGGTCGGCCCGAAAACGGGGGTATTGCGGGGCATCGGGAATCGCTCGAACTCGGAGCGCGGCACTCCTGAAATCGTGTAGAGCGTGTAGGCTTCCCCCGCCTCGTTGACGAGGTTGTAGAAGAAAGCTCCGAACTGCGCGCCGGTGAGCTCGGTGGCTGCATCCGTCACTGCCTGAACGATCTTCTTCAAATCGAGCTCGGCGGTGAGGGAGCGGCCGATCTGGTGCAGCGTCTCCACTACGCGCGCCTGCTGCCGGACTGCCTCGAGCGCCACCATTTGCGCTGCGTCGACACGCCGGCCGGCGATATCGGCGATGAGAGCGAGCCCCATCACGACGGACGCGCCTGCTGCTATTGCCCACGCCAGACTATCGCTGGCGATGACACCGGCGTAAGGGACACGCTCATCGACGGGGATGAACCGGGCCGCAATCATGCCCGTATAGTGCATCCCGTAGACGGCGGCGCCCATCACGACCGACGCCAGGATCTTGAGACCCGGGCCGCCGTATCTGACCGTCTCCCTGAAGTGCCGCGCCAGCCACAGCGCGGCGAACGACGCGGTGATGGCGATGACGACCGACAACGTCACCAGGCCCCCGTGGTAGTCGATCCGCGCCGGCATGCGCATCGAGGCCATGCCCGTGTAGTGCATGCCCGCGATCGCCGGACCCATGGCGAGACTGGCAACGGCGAGACGGGTCGTTGTTACGCTTCGCGCCGCGCCGGTAAAGGTGATCGCCGATGCCGAGATGGCGATGACGATCGAGAGCGCCAGCAGCGGAGCATTGTATACGACCGGAACATCGAGGCGGAGCGCGAGCATGGCGACGAAGTGCATGCTCCAGATGCCGACGCCCATTCCGATCGCGCTCGCGGCCGTCCAGCGCGCGCGGTGCCACCCGCTGGCGGTGGCAACCCGGGCCGACAGCTCGAGCGCGGCGTACCCTGCCAAGGATGCAACCAGCATCGATGCGAGTACCAGAAACGGATCGTAGGATTGGTGAAGCACCGCGGCCTCCAGCCTGGACAGGGTAATACGCGGGCATCGCGTAGGCCAGCTACGGCGACATACTGTTCAGTTTTCGGACCACCTGGCACATTCGTCCACCTGGTGCGTTGATCCAGTGACCACCGCCTGCGCCGAGAAGTCTCGTGCACGAGATCGGACCGCGGTCTTCGAAGCGCTGGCGCTCGCGCATAGCGATTTTCACAGATCAAGCAGAACACGCGGGCCGTGAGGATGGCCAACGCCTCAGCGGTGCAGAAAACGGCGTTTGGCGCAGGTCAGCCTCTTCCCGGAGTTACTCAACTACGCGGATCTCGTCACGCATACCGTGTCTACGTGCGGGCGTCCCTGGACATATCGATGCCGAAGATGAACGGGATGCAGTTCCTCGAAGCCGCCAGCGTCCGGGATAACCATCCGAATCTCAGGATCATCGTCTTCAGCTGTTGAGAGGCGAGCGCGTAATGTCATTCACTGATGCGCGGTGTCCTCGAGCGAAAAAGAAATCGTAGCGCCGTCTCCCGGCGTTCCCTCCGCCGACACTTTTCCCCCGTGGCGCTCGATGATTCTCCGGACAGTGGCCAGGCCGATCCCAGTGCCCTCGAACTCGTCTGGCCGTAGCCGGTGAAAGGGCCGAAAGAGCTGCCGCGCATGCTCCGGCTCGAACCCAATGCCGTTGTCGCGCACGAAATAGATCGCCTCCCCGCCCTGCACATGCGTCCCGACCTCGATGACCGCCGCGTCGCGGTCCCGGGTGAACTTCCACGCATTCGCCATGAGGTTATGGATCACGAGCCGCAACAGCGTGTCGTCACCGGTCGCCAGGATCCGGGCAGGAGCAACAAGGCGCGCGCATCGGCCCGGCTCGGCGCGCGAGAGCTCGTCGAACTCCTGCCGCGCGACGGCGGCGAGATCTATCAGCTCGGTGCGCAGCACACCGCGTCCGAGCCGTCCGAGCGATAGGAGGCCATCCATCAGCTCCCCCATCCGTTGAGCTGCAGCGCGGATACGGCCGAGGTATTCCTTCGCCTGCGCGCCGGGCGAACAGCTACATCCGCAAGCCCGTCGACTATGACGCGTTCTCGCTCGCCATCCGTGAAGTCTGCCGCTACTGGCTGACGGTGAACCGGCCGCCGCCCAAGCCAACTGAAGATCCGCCCCAACGCGAGCGCGTGGTCGGGTGACTGGGGTGATCGCTTACGTTTATGGCCGCCAGGGAACGATCAACGTACCCGCGTGGTCGCCGGATGGCACCCGGCTGGCCTTCGTGAGCAACTCGATGATGCGATCAGGCGATAGATGAGAATCGCCGCCCGTTCCGTCGCGGGCGCGATCGATCGCAGATCCACTTTTTCCTCCGGCGTGTGCGACCTCATGCCAATTACGCCGAGTCCGTCGAGGGCGTCGACGTAATCCGAGATGAAGGAGATGTCGCCCGCGCCGCGCCGGCCTGGATCGAGTGCCTCGACCGGTCCGCGGCCCAGGCTGCGGCTGACCGAGTCCAGCACCGCCAACAGCTTGTAGTTGCCAGGCGTCGGCGGCATCGCCGGATTTCCATCCTCGAAAGTGATGGTGGCCGTCGTGCCGGGGAGATGCCGGGCGACGATGGCTCGCATCGCATCGCGCGCTTTCACTTCCTGCTCCCGTGTGAGGAAGCGCAGATCTCCGCGCGCGTAGACTCGCGGAGCGATAATGTTGTCCTTGCCCGCGGTCGTGCCCGAGATCCTCGCCGAATCGTAGGTGACGTTCGTGCCGCCGACGATGACTCCGGGATTGAACGTCAGATACTGCTCCTTCGACAGCTTCTCGCGAAATTCGTTGAGGATCCTGGCGGCTTCGTAGATCGCGCCATAGCCGGAACCTTCCGAGAAGATCCCCGACGAATGGGTCTGGCGCGCGCTGACGACGAGCTGCCAGCCGCCAATTCCTCGCCGCGCCACGGTGGCCTTGCCGGCATCCTCCTCGAAGCCGAGTGCGATGTCGCTGCGCCTGGCGGCATCGATGAGGGCTTTGCGTGAAACAGTCGTCGGCGTTCCCGGATCCTCTTCGTCGCCCATGAGCGCGACGATGATACGGGCGTCATCGAGAGCTCCGACCGCGTGAAGCGCCTTCAACGCGTACAGGATCACGACGTTGCCGCCCTTCATGTCGCTCGTTCCCGCGCCCGCCGCCAGAGTATCGAGGCGCGCGAACCGCTGGCCTTCACCTTCGAAAACGGTGTCGAGATGGCCGAGCAGCAGCAGTCGCCTGCCGCGCTTCCCTCTTCGCTCAGCGAAGAGGTGCCCCGCGCGGCCGACCGCGCGCACGCCGTCGAGGTTCAGCGTCCCACTGCTGATGTTGACCGCTTTCTCGAGGAAATCGATCTGCTCACGCTCGTGGGCTTTGACGTAAGCGCGAATCCGGTTCTCGATCGCGCTGAGCGGGAGCTCACCGCGTGTTTGCGCGCGGGCCGGGATGCCGGTCAGAAAGGCGAGCGCAAAGCAAAGCGAGAGACGCGCCCGCCGCGGCTTGATTGAAGGCAGAGGTTTCAAGAGGACTCCATCGGTTGCCGGATTTTAATCGACTTGCCAGCTGCGTGATTATCCACTGCTGTCCCTGATCAACGTGATCAACAGCGACCTTGACTGAACCCGGGCTTCGCGATCGCCGCACGAACTTCGTCGGGAGAGCTCTGTCTCACCGGCGCGAACACAGCTACATATCCGCGCGTGTCGCGACGATGATCGCGCAAACGCTGGTCGTCCCTGCATCCCAGGCGGAGGGCCACTTGCCTGTGGCAAGTCCCGATATCAAGTTCGGCGGGTCAGCCGCTCCAGCCTGAGGGACCTTCATAATGCGGTTTCCCACGAGCGTTTTACCGTACGTGCTCCTCCTCACGGGAGCTTTCGCCGCGCATGCACAGCAGATAGACAAGCCGGCTCTCGCGCGCGCTGCCGCGGGTGAGGCCACAGCGACCCTGGACAGGGTTCGGTCCGTGGTCGGCTGGGCAAATCGGTCCTTCAGATGGACTTACACCGATTATCAGGAAAGGACCGTTGACGAGATCATCGCCCGCGGAGGGGGCAATTGCTACGAGCAGACGATTGTCGTCCGAGCGCTACTCAAGGAGCTCGGCATCCGCACGCGATCAGTACGTGAAATCAATATTCAGCCGGATAGCCGACTGCGTCAGTGGAGTGCTGCCCGACGGGTCTCGAAAACCGGTCCACGGGCATCGGTCTTCGGCCGTCGGCACAACGACCACTTCTGGATGGAATTCTGGGACGATGCGACCGGAGAGTGGACCCCGGCCGACCCGGCGCTCGACCTCGTCGGCTTCGATGCCTGGCTAAAGGCACGCGTCGGGTTCGGGGCTCGACCGACACATCGGATCCTCCCCTCGCGCGATATGCTCGTCCCCATCGCCATTTTCGCGCAACTCGACTCGACGCAGGAGTCACGCACCCGTCACTACCTGGTTTCCGGATTCAATGCGGCATATCACAGCCGTCTCGAGAAGCTCGCGGCGTGGCAGGAATGGACGAGCGCCATCGCAGCTCTCGAACCGGTAACGGGCGGCGCCTTCCAGGGCAAAGTAAACCTTCACGAACACGCCGCCGAGATCCTGAAAGCGAAGAACGCGTACAAGAAGCTCGCGGCACAATACGCCTCAGCCAACTGAGTGCTCACTGCCAGGATGCCTGAAACTTCGCCGCACCTGCCCGTGTTGGGTCCGTGATGCTGAATCGGATTTTTCCTGCCCACATCGATAACCGCTATCGCGGCCATCCCGTCGGGCTGTGGCTGTTCGTGCCGATCGCCATGATCAAGCTGTCACAGAGCCTCACCCACCTGCTCAGGCACGATGGCGGCGCACAATCGATCTCGACGATTCCCCTCGATACCTATCCCGCGTCCGCCGCGCAGAACATCATCGGACTTTTCGCGCGCATGGGACTCGAGCAGATCCTGCTCGCGTCGATCTTTTTGCTCGTCCTCGTTCGCTATCGCGCGCTCATCCCTCTCATGTACGTCCTGATCGTCGCCCACTTCGCCGTCGGAAAGATCGTGGCACAGTTCAAGCCGCTGGTTCTGGCCGGCACGTCCGGTGTGAGTACGCCTTTCCTGGTTCTGGCGATCCTGAGTGTCGCCGGGCTCGTCCTCTCCCTGATTGGAAGAGGTTATGAGGATCAGGCGCGCAACGTGAAGGCCGCTACATCGGGGTGAATCCTTGGCGGCCGGTATCGTACCTCAGGCGGCTCGATCTCACAGCTTGCAGAACCAGATGTCGATACTTGTAGTCGTAGGTGGGCCCGGCCCCGAGTCCAACATAGACTACTACCATCGCATTCCCCTCAGCGATTGTAGATGGGCTATCACCGAACCCTGAACCGAAACGAGGCGATACGATGCTGCTCATCCGGGAAGTCATGTACTGCAAGCCGGGAAAAGTCCGCGCCATGGTCGACAAGTCGCTTGCGATGGCAAAGCTCAATGAAGACGCTGGGCTGGGGAAGATGAGAGTGATGACGGACTTCTGCGCCGAGCGTTACTGGACGATCGTCTCCGAGTTCGAGGTGCCGAGCATGCAGGCGTTCGAGGAGATGATGAGGGGAGAGGGGCAGAGTCCGGAGCTCACCAAAAAGTACGAGAAGCTGATGGAGGGCTACCACGATCTGGTGGACTACGGACGTCGTGAGGTCTACAAGATCGAGGGCTAGTGCTCGCGCCACGCGCTTCCATGAACGTGGGACGAGAAGGTACCGTTCCGGATGGACAACATCACCCACACGATGGCCGGCGCCGTGCTGGCGCGCGCGGGCCTCGACCGCCGCGGAACCCTGCCGCTGGCGACGTCCACGCTCATGCTCGCCGCCAATGCGCCCGACATCGACATCTTCGTCATGTTCCTCGGCTCGTACGCCGGCCTCGCGCTCCGCCGCGGCTGGACCCACGGCCCGATCGCGATGGTGGTTCTGCCGCTCGTGCTCACGGGACTGGTGCTGGCCTGGGACCGGCTCGTCAGGCGCCGTGGCGAGCAGGGAGCATCGCGAACGCCGGTGGACCCGCGCGCGACGCTGCTCATTTCCTTCATCGGCGTCGTGAGCCACCCGATCCTCGACTGGCTGAACACCTACGGTGTCCGGTTGCTGATGCCGTTCAGCCGCGACTGGTTCTACGGCGATGCGGTGTTCATCATCGACCCCTGGCTCTGGCTGCTACTCGGCGGCGCGCTCGTGCGCTGGCGGCGCACATGCCGGCGGGTGCAGGTCTTCGGCGGTATCGCGGCGGCTTACGTAGTCGCGATGATCGGCGCCAGTAAGGTCGCGGAACCGATGGCCCGCCGCGCGGCTGAGGCCGCGGGAATCAACGGCATCGAGGAAGTGATGTACCAGCCAGCTCCGGCGCAGCCGCACCGGGCGAGCCTGATCGTCGCGACGCGTGAAGCATACACGGTCGGCGCCTTCGACTGGCTCACCAGCGGGGACCGCGTGACGTTCCGTGCCGATCCCATTCCACGCGGGGACTGGAACGCCAGCGAAGTCCGCCGGGCGATGAGCGATCCCCGCGTGCGTGACTACCTCGTCTGGTCCCGCTTTCCGTTCGTCCGCACGGAACCCACACCGGAAGGGACCGCGGTGTTCTTCGGCGATGCGCGCTTCACTGATGCCCGGTCGGCGAGCAGTGCTCTGCAAGGTATCCGGATCGTGCTGAGGACTGCGCTCCCCACCACAGCCTGGCATGTTCCTCTTCCCATGGGTCGGCTGGAATGAGCTTCAGCGCGTCAGCCAAACCGCGTATTACCGAACCCCGAGCTCGACCTCGTCGCCCACGATCGCAAGCACCGCGTCGACGACGACGGGATCGAAATGACCGCCACGCTCGGCAATGATTTTCGCGACTGTCTTTTCAATTGACCACGCCGGCCGGTACGGCCGCTTGTGCGTCATCGCGTCGAGAAAGTCGGCCACGGCAACGAGACGCGCCTCGATCGGAATACGCTCGCCCGCGTGTCCATCCGGGTATCCTTTGCCATCCCACCGCTCGTGGTGGCTGCGGGCAATGCGCTCCGCCGTCTGGACGAGCGGAGAATGTCCGCCGGCTAGCATCGCCGCGCCGATCATGGCATGCGTCTGCATGATCCGCCGCTCTTCGTGCGTGAGGCGCCCGGGCTTGAGCAGGATGGAATCGGGCACTCCGATCTTGCCCACGTCGTGAAGCGGCGCCGCGCGACGAATCAGATCGATCCGCGCGGCTGGCAGTCCGACTCCGGTAGCGAGGAGCGCCGCCAGATGTCCGACGCGGTGAGTATGCTCGCCCGTATCGTCATCGCGAAATTCGGCCGCGGCCGCGAGACGCTGTAAGATCTCCACCTGCGCCTCCTCGAGCTCGCGCGTACGCTCGTTGATGCGCTCCTCGAGCAGGTCGTTCTGCTTGCGAATCGTGGTGTACAGTGAACGCGTCTCGAGCAGGTTTCCGATCCGCAGTATCGCTTCGGTGGCGTCGAACGGCTTGGTGAGAAAATCCTTGGCACCGCTGACCAGGGCACGCCGTTTAGTCTCGTTGGTCGAATCGCCGGTGAGCATCAGGACCGGGAGATAGCTGCCGCCGGTGAGCTGGGGCCGAATCGCCTCGAGCACGCCGAATCCATCGAGCTGCGGCATGTGCAGGTCGAGAAGAACGAGATCCGGCGCCCAGGTCTGCACGAGCGCGACGCCGTTAATGGGATCCGTCGTGCTGTTCACCGACACGAATCCGGCGCTGCTCAGGATGCGCCTCAGCGCCTCGATGTTCGCCTGGTGATCGTCGATGATCAGGACCCGCGCCTCGCGCGAGACGTCAGCCCGAACGAGCGCGACGCTGGGTCCTGGGTGTGGCTCGATGCGCTCAGACGCGCGGAACGGGACCGACATGCGGCGAATAGCACTCGCGAGAGTGGGAAAGGAATCGTGACGTCAACCTAAGACGATTAAAGCTGGCCTTGGGTATCCAATGCCTGACGTGACAACTATCACCGTTTTCGCCTTAGCTCAGCTGTTACGACCCCGGCTTTAGTGAGTCATTCCCTGACATAGCTGATTATCCGCTTCCATCCATCGCCCCGCTTCATGGCAAACGTCCGAGTGCTCCACCCGCGCCTGCCGTTCGACTCGCACCGTCGCGTTGGCGACCTGGTCGTCGAGGTCGCCGAGCGTTATGCAGCGCAAATGAACGGCTGCGAGTTCGCTGGCCTCCTGAGATCGCGACGCCTCGACCGCCGCCGCTACGTTGCCTTCATCGCGAGTCTTTATCCCTGCGTCATCGGCTTCAATCGCGCGCTGATTCGCAGCATCGCCAAGGTCGACCACGTACTGCACAGCAGCTTCATCAAGGCCCTGGCGCAGCAGCTTCACGAGGAGCAGACGCACAACCAGATGTGGCGCACGAAGCTCGATGTCTTCGGCGTCGATCACCACGCACTGTACTGGGACCTGACCGATTACCTGAGCCGGTTCTCCGCCGCGGACCTCGAGCGAATGACCCGTGAGGTGCTGGCGGCACTGACAAAGGATCCCAACAACTACGCGCCCGGAGCGTTTCCCGATGCGCCGTTTCCCGAGCCCGTCCTGGCGCTCTACCACCAGTTCCTGATGACCTCCACATACGAGGACATCGACTACTGGGAGCACTTCGCGAGTCAGAGCGCGATCGAGATGACCATCTACTCCGTTGTTTCGACTACCGTCCTTCCCGGGGTGCAGGGCCACCACGAGCTGGATGGCGGACCGGCGACACTCAGATGGTGGACGGAGCATGCCAAGACTGAAGGTGCGACAACCGGGCGCACTGACGAAGAGAAGCACCTCGACATGTCGCGCCTGGCGCTCAATCGCAGTGAGACTGCAAACTCGCTGAAGGAGGCCGTCGTCGCCCGCGCCGAAGATGCGCTGCGCCTGTTCGCGGCGTCGATGGCGTGTCAGATCGTCGAGAGTGAGCGCTTTCCCCTCGAACGCTACCTCGACACACGCGCGGAACGCACGGGCACCCGGTGATCGAGACCGGCGCCAATACGCGGCGTTGAGGCGCTGTGCTGCGACTCTTCAACCTCGCTACGTCCGCTGACGCCCGAAATGGTGATGGGGCGCTAACACCGGAGCGCGCCGACCCGGCATCCCTTCTGGATTCGCTCAGCGACGGGCTCCTTACCACCGACGCCCACGATCGCGTCACCTACGCCAATCGCGCGGCCGCCGGGCTTTTTGCGCGGGACCGTGACGCGCTCATCGGCGAGGCGCTGGTGAAGCTCTTCGCGCGCGATAGTGGTGATGTCGTGCGATTCGGCCAGATCGCCGCCCGCGACGGGCTTGCACAGTGCTACGAGGCCGACGTTGCAGGCCGCGACGACTGCACTCTCAGCGTCGGCGCGGCACGCCTCGACGAGGCAAATGGCTCGGCTGGGACGGTTCTCACGCTGCGCGATGTTACGGACATGCGTCGCGCCCACCAGGAGCTCGCGAAGTCGGAGTCGCGCTACCGCCACCTCTTCGAGGACGCCAGCGACGCCATCATGACCTTCGACTCGCTCGGACGGTTCACCAGCGTCAACGACGCGGGCGAGCGCATCTCGGGCTACGATCGTGACGAGCTGATCGGTCGCTTCTTCGGACCGCTGCTCCCCCTCAGCGAGCTGCCCCGCGCCGTGATGGAGTTTCGGAAAGCGCTGTCCGGGCAACCGGGCCAGTTCGAGTCCGTGGTGGTCCGCAAGGACGGCGAGCGTCGCCACATCACGATCACGTACTCCTGTCCGCAGCGCAGTCGCGAGGTCCTGTGTCTCATCCGTGACGCCACGGAAGAAAAACAGCTCCAGCAGCAGCTCGTCCAGTCGGAAAAGATGGGAGCGATCGGACAGCTCGTCAGCGGCGTCGCCCACGAGCTTAACAACCCGCTCGCCAGTATCACCGCCTTTGCCCAGCTCATGCTGTCCGACGGGAATCTCACCAAGGAAGACCACCACGCCACCGAGGTCATCGCCAGCGAGTCCCGCCGCGCCGCGCGCATCATCCACAACCTGCTCACGTTCGCGCGACAGCATAAGGCCGAGAAGACGTACGCTGACATCAACCAGGTCATCGAGAATGCGCTCGAGCTGCGGGGGTACGATTTGAGCGTGCGTGGGATTCAGATCGAGCGCTCCTACGCCGACCCTGCGCCGAGCACGATGGTCGATGCATACCAGCTGCAGCAGGTGATTCTGAACCTGATCACGAACGCCGAACAGGCGATGGCGGGTGTGGAGCGCGCCCACCACCGGCTCACTGTCCGAACGCGCCGCGACGGAGAGACGATTCGCATCGAGATCGAGGACACGGGTCCCGGCATTCCGCCTGACAATCTGGAGCGGATCTTCAATCCCTTTTACACGACGAAGCCGGTTGGTCACGGCACCGGGCTTGGGCTGTCCATTTCGCTGGGCATCATCAGCGAGCACGGAGGCCGCATCTGGGCCGAAAAGGTCCTGGGCGCCGGTGCCAGATTTTGCGTCGATCTACCGCGTGTCGCTCCGCCGGCGGGCGCCGACTCGGCCGTATCGGCGCCAGTGTCCGCCCCCGCGGAGGGGCTCCGGATACTCGTCGCCGACGACGAAGCGCCAATTCGGCAAGCTCTTACCCGCTTCCTGGAAAAATCGGGTCACCTCGTCGTGGCCGTCGACAGCGGCACCGGCGCGCTCGACGCGGTGCGCGACCACGTATTCGACGCGGTTCTCCTCGATATACGAATGCCCGATATCTCGGGCAAGACGGTCTTCGAGCAGTGGCAGAACGAGCAGCCCGAGCTAGCCCGGCGCGTGGTATTCGTCACGGGCGACATGGTCAGCGCGGACTTGCAGCGCTTCCTGTCGGGCACCGGTCAGCCATTCATCGCCAAGCCGTTCGATCTCGAGGTCGTGCTGCAGGTCCTCAATCGGTCACGGTCCTAACCGCGGCTCCCCTGACGGGATGGTATTCAGTCGCTCGCCGGCCACGCCGCCGAGAGAATGATTCAGCTTTCCCTTGCGTTCGAGGCGCGAGGGAAGAATTGAAGCGTTAACACCCGGAGGGGCGGTTCTCGACCGGACGGAAGAACTTGCCCTCGCGCGTTGCCCGCCGTAAAGTGGCGCGCGATGACTGTCTCCCCCGGCGCGGCTATAGAACGCGACGAACCCGAACACCCTGACTCGAGCCGCGCGCGTGGTAATGCCGGAAGTCTTTTGGCACTGCTGGCCTTCGTCGCGCTGCTGGTCGCACCCCTCGGAAGCCTGAGCCCGGAGGCGCACCGCCTCGCGGCGATCATGGGTGCCGTCGTCATCCTCTGGGTAAGCGAGGCGCTCCCGCTGCCGGTGACGGCCATCATCGGCGCCGTAGCGTGCGTCGTGCTGCGTGTGGCGCCCGCGCGCGATGTCTTTGCTCCATTCGCCGACCCCCTGATGTTTCTCTTCATCGGGTCGTTCATTCTCGCGCGCGCGATCATGCTGCACGGCCTCGACCGCAGGGTCGCGTACGCGGTGCTTGCGCTCCGTATAGTGGGGGCGAGTCCGACACGAATCCTCTTCGCGTTCGGCGCGGTCACCGCGACGATCTCCGCCTGGATATCGAACACCGCGACGACGGCGATGATGTACGCGATCGCCATGGCGATCCTCGCATTCATGGGCGACGCGGCGAAGCGCGAGGGGCGGCGGCTGGACCCTCGCTATGCGACCGCGCTGATGCTGATGACGTCATTCGCGGCTTCGGTAGGCGGGCTGGCGACTCCCATCGGAACACCGCCCAACGTGATCGGGCTCGGATTCATCCGGCAGCTCACCGGAACCGAATTGCCGTTCTTCAAGTGGATGCTGCTGGGCGTGCCGACGGTAGTGATCATGCTGGTCGTCGTTTTCTTCGTGCTCGGCCGGGCGGGAGGAAGCGTACATGGGGGCGTCGTCGAGAGCGCCGGCATGCTCGAGCGCGAGCACGAGCGGCAAGGCAGCTGGTCCACCGGAGAGAAGTCCACCGTAATCGCGTTCTCGGTCACCGCCTTCCTCTGGATTCTCCCGGGCGTGCTGGCGGTCATCTATGGTGACGCGAGCCCGCAGTATCTCGCGCTCACCGCGCGCATTCCCGAGGGAGTCGCTGCCCTCATTGGAGCGTGCCTGCTTTTCGTTCTCCCCGGCAATCAGCAGGGGAAGGTGATCACCTGGCGAGAGGCGGCAAAGATCGACTGGGGAATCGTGCTGCTCTATGGGGGCGGTTTCGCGCTGGGCGTTCTCTCGTTCAGGACTGGCCTCGCGGAAACGATGGGACGGGGGATTCTGGGCTATTTGCCGGCGAGCGGCGAAACGGGACTGCTCATCGCGTCGACGATCATGGCCGTCATCCTCTCCGAGATCACCTCCAACACCGCGTCGGCGAACATGATCGTACCGGTCGTGATCTCGATCGCCGTCGCAGCCGGAGTGGATCCGGTCGTGCCCGCCCTTGGAGCCACGTTCGGCGCCAGCATGGGATTCATGCTCCCGGTCTCGACACCCTGCAATGCGATCGTCTACGGCTCCGGATACATCCCGCTCCGGACGATGATGAAATACGGTGTGATGATCGACATTGTCGGAGTGGTCGTCACCGTAACCGTGCTCAAATTACTTCTGCCGCTCGTCCGCTGAAACGATCAATAGCATGGGTCTTGAATAGTCCTCGTGCGCGGCCATCATTGCGGTGAGCACCCTGCTCGGGAACGATGTCGACGGTGGATATCTCCTGCGCGAGCGGTAAGCTCTCGCTCAGCTCTTTCGCTTCGCGCTCGCTTTCGACCCAGCATCAGCGATATCGTCGTCGACAGGATGGTCGTGACGGGCGACATCCTTCGCCAATCTGGTCTTCTCGCTGTTCTTCTCGGCGTCGTCGTGCTGCTGGCGGCCCTCGAACAGGCGGTCCTTCCCCACGTCGTCGTGCTTGCGGATCTCGGCCGGATCGTGACCCGGCCCCGCCGTTTGCCGCGTGTCGGTGGCCTGCGCCGACTCGCTCGCGGCTTCCGCGGACTGGTCGAGCTTCCTGTCGCTGGCGTCGTGCTTGTACCCGGTGCGTTCTTCGGCCATAGTTCGCTCTCGATGGTTGGACGTATAAGCAGGGCAACACGCATGCCCAACAGGTTCGTTTTCGTTCGTCGTTCCTGACAACGCGACCCTCGTAGAGGAGTTTTCCAGAGTGGCGACCACTCTACCCCCGCCCGAACGCAGAGTTACTCACGACTCCGACGACCGCCGCCGACTGATTGCGCTGGCGTGTGTCGTCGCCGTTCTCGCGCTGCTGCATTTCGTCGACCACGTCGTCCGTGGTCAGATCGTCGTGAGCAGCGCGCTCGACCCCCTGTGGAATCACAGCGGCTGGCCGTTCAACACTCACGGCGACAAACCCTATATCTTCCCCGCCAGCCTGGTCGTGGTATCAACGATCGTGCTCGGCGGGATCTTTCTCACTGCCCGCGGCAAGCTGTGGGCGGGGTATTGGCTCGCCGCGAGCATTTTCCTCATCGCCATCCTGGTATTCGTCCACTTCGTCGGGCTCGAGCCCGGATCCGCCGAGACGCCGGGCATCATTCGGCGCACCTATGGGAATGACGTCCGCGGAATTCTCGCAATGGTTGACCTGTTCGGACTGTTCGCTGTCCTCGCCACGCTCGCGGTTACAGCTATCAGGATCCGCCAGCGTTCGGGCCGCTGGTAAAGCGTCCCGCCCGGTAGTGCGCAGGATACTCGACTCATTTTCTTCGATGCTCGCCCTGAATGACCCATACGACCTGAATCGGCGGCTGATCCAGCCAATGCATAGGACGCGCGTTGCTCTTTTTCTCTCGATCGCCGCCATCGCTTCATTCCCGGCGATCCGCGGTGCGTCCGCACAGGCCCCGCAGCGGGGAGGTACGTATTTTCCCGGCGCGGATGGACGGTGGGAGCGTCGCAGTCCGAAACAGGTCGGGATGGACTCCGCGCGCGTCGCGGCGGGTGTCGCCTTCGCCATCGCCAACGAGACCAGGGCGTCGCGCGACCTCCTTCTCGCGCACGTTCAGTCTTTTGGACGCGAGCCGTTCGGCGACGCGATCGGCCCGTTCAAGCCGCGGGGCGATCCGACCGGGCTGATCATCCGCCGCGGGTACGTCATCGCCGAGTGGGGCGACCCGCGCCGGGTGGACATGACGTTCAGCGTCACGAAGAGCTTCCTTTCAACTGTAGTCGGCGTGGCCTTCGACCGCGGCCTGATCCCCGATCTCGACCGCCCGGTGCACGCCGATATGGCCCCAATCGTGGTGCGCTCACACGCCCCGCGCTCGCCAGCCGACGTCGCCGGCGGGGACCCGGCGATCATCGATCCTTTCGATACGCCCCACAACCGGCGCATCACCTGGAACGATCTCCTGCGCCAGACCAGCGATTGGGAGGGGACGCTCTGGGGCAAGCCCGATTGGGCCGACCGGCCCGACCAGAACGCTTCGTCGTGGCTCACGCGCGCGAGGAAGGAACCCGGTACCGCGTACGAGTACAACGACGTGCGCGTGAACGCGCTCGCGCTGGCGGCGCTCAATGTCTGGCGGCGGCCGCTCCCGGCTGTGCTCGCCGAATACGTGATGGATCCCATCGGCGCGTCGCCAACCTGGCGCTGGCACGGGTACGACAATTCATGGATCGTCCTTGATGGCACGGCGGTGCAGTCGGTATCCGGCGGTGGGCACTGGGGTGGCGGGATGTTCATCAGCGCCTGGGACCAGGCGCGTTTCGGCCTGCTGACACTGCGCCGCGGCGTCTGGGGCGGACGCCGCGTTTTGTCGGAGCGGTGGGTTCGGATGGCACTGACGCCAACGCCGGCGCAGACTGACTACGGGTTCATGAACTGGTTTCTCAACACCGGTCGCAAGCGCTTGCCGAGCGCACCCGCATCGGCATTCATCCACCTCGGTAACGGGACCAACATGATCTACGTCGACCCAGAGCACGATCTGGTGATCGTCGCGCGCTGGATCGAGAGTGGCTCCCTCGATGGTCTCGTCAGCCGCGTGCTCGCTGCGATTGAATAGTTGATCGGTCGCGCTCGCTTCGTGGAAGTTGCGGACGCGACACATATTGCTATCCGCCAACGTAGTGAGACATTTGCGGCACTCCGCGCACATCTCAGAAAGCAGCGTCCCCGGGGCAAAGGAGCGGTCGTATGACTATCGGAGAGGATTTCATCGCGGAGCTGGACGACGAGCTGCCGGCAACGAGACGATTGCTCGAGCGAGTGCCAGCCGAAAAGGGCGTCTGGAAGCCGCATCCGAAGTCCTCGGCGCTGGGGCATCTCGCGCAGCTGGTGATCCGGATGCCGGGGATGATGGCCGACATCGTTCAGGGGAAAGACCTCGATCTCGCCGCATCGCCGCCCTACACCTTCGAATCGACGGAGACGCTGGTGCGGGATTTCGACGCCAACGTGACCGCACTGGGCGCCGTTCTTGGCGCCGCCACGGACTACGATTTCGCCTTGACCTGGAGCCTGACGCTTGGCGATCGGGTGGTCAACTCGGGACGTCGAAAAGACGTGCTGCGAAACACCATCAATCACTTCGTCCATCACCGCGGCCAGCTTTCCGTCTATTTGAGGATGAATGAGGTGCCGTTGCCTCCATTGTACGGTCCCACCGCCGACGAGAACTAAAGCCCGGGGTTGGGGTACGAGCTCCTCCGCTGCGACCGTCCTTCTCGCTGTACTTGCGTCCGCATTTCAGGCGACCGCGGTCGGGGCACAACCTCCACCCGTTGTCCTGGCGATCGAGCACGTCACCGTGCTGCCAATGACCCGCGACACCGCGCTTGTCGACCACACGGTTCTCGTGCGAGACGATCGCATCGTGTGGGTAGGACGTGCGAGCGAGGCGCGGGTTCCGCCCGCTGCCAGACGGATCGATGGTCGCGCCAGGTATCTAATCCCGGGACTGGCGGACATGCACGTGCATCTCCGGAGTACCCAGCATCTGTCGCAGCTGGTCGTGGCGGGCGTTACGACCGTCAGAAACATGAACGGCGGGCCGGAGCACCTGGCATGGCGTGAAGCCGTTGCGGCCGGCACACTCGTCGGTCCGACGATCTTCACCACCGGACCCCCACTCGGCCAGTACCGGGTAAACCCGGATCCGCGGTTTGTCGGTCTGGGCTCGACGGCCGATGCCGACAGGATCGTGCGGGAACAGGCGCAGGCTGGATACGATATGATCAAGGTCATCCAGCGGATCAGTGCTCCCGTGTACGAGCATCTCGTCAGGGTTGCGCGCGCCGCGGGGATGCCCGTCGTTGGTCACGTCATTCCCGGGATCGGTCTCGAGCGTTCGCTTGCGGCGGGGCAGGTATCCGTCGAGCACGTCGACCGACTGCGAAACCGTTCGCGCGTGGCTTCCCTTTTCGGCGCGGACAAGAAAGGATTCGACGACGATGCGCGGGCGGTTGCACGCAACGGCGCCTGGGTGGGCACGATCGCCTCTTCGCGCACCGGCGGCTGTGAGCCGCCGACCGACATCGTCCGCCGCAGCCTTGCGTCGCTGCGTCGCGCGAACGTCAAAATGCTCGCCGGCTCGGACGCCGGGATCGGACCTGTTCAGCCGAGCTCCGCGTTGCACTGCGAGCTGGCGACCCTGGTTGCAGCGGGACTGACACCGTACGAGGCGCTGGCGACTGCTACCGTGAATCCCGGCGCTTTCGCGCGCATGCACCTGAAGAGAGCGCAGACATCTTTTGGAACCGTGACGGCGGGCGCGCGTGCAGATCTCGTCTTACTAGTATCAGATCCACGTGTTGACATCCGGGCCGTCAACAAGCCGCTGGGAGTGGTGTTGCGGGGAGTCTGGCTGCCGCGCAGATAAGACCGCGAAACCTCATCCCCGACGCGGCTCGGCGAGCACGAACTGCAAATCCCAGATACCCACCGCTCCGCTGTCCACGATCCTGAAGCCCCCATCGCCCACCAGCTCGAGCAGCTGGCGAGGCTTGATCTGGCCGTGGCTGTGAAAGTGAGCGAGTGGACCCCTGCCGTGTGGCGCGGCTCCGCCAAACTCGACGACGAGCAGGCGACCACCCGGCTTCAAAACGCGTCGCATCTCCCCGACACACTGCTCGCGTGCGTTTTTGGGAAGGTGATGCAGCATCACGGTGTTGAGCACCACGTCGAATCGCGCATCCGGAAACGGTAGCGACTCCGCGACGCCGATCTCGAAGCTTGCTTCGACGCCCGCCTTTCGCGCCTTGTTTCGCGCCCGGGCGATCATCGGCGCCGATGCATCGACTCCGTAAACCGAACCGGCGGGGCCGACCCGGCGCATGGCTGCGATCGCGAGACTCCCTGTCCCGCAGCCGACATCCACCACGGACTCGCCCGGCTGGAGCCTCGCAGGATCGAGCAGCTTCTCGCGAAGCCTGCGTTCCCTGCCAAACGTGACGAGCCAGATCAGCAGATCGTAGCCCGCGGGGGCATGGATGAGCATGCCGCTCGTGCGCGCTTCCGAATTTCGTTTGGACGTCATGGTCATTTCCGTTTTGGTAATGTGCAGGGTGTGCGTACAGTGGTGACCGTTCCTTACATTCCTGCTGGAAAACCCCGGGCAGTCTCGTCAGCGAGGACCAGGAAGATGCCTACCGATCTGAAGTCAGCCCACCGAAGCGTTTTCATCGGGCGCGTCCGTTGGCGCCGAAACTGAGCACGCACCCCGTTCGCGTCGGTGTGATTGGCTTCGGCTTCGTGTCGAAGACCTTCCACGTTCCGCTGCTTCAGGCCACTGACGGATACATAATCACCACGGTGTCGTCCAGCCGCCCCGCGGATGTGTCGTCCGTCCTTCCGGATGCTGAGGTCATGGCCGACCCGGAATCAGTCGCGATACATCCCGATGTCGACCTCGTCGTAATCGCGAGCCCCAATCAAACGCACGCACCGCTCGCTGAGCTGGCCATGCGTGCGGGCCGCAATGTCGTGGTGGACAAGCCGTTCACTATCAGCGTTCAGGAGGCGAGACATCTCGCGCGTGTCGCAGCGCAGAACGACGTCCTGCTCTCCGTATTCCAGAACAGGCGCTGGGACAGCGATTTTCTTACCGTTCAGGACGCGATCCAGCGGGACCTGATGGGGCGCGTGGTGTTGTTCGAATCCCGCATCGATCGTTTCCGGCCGGACGTCCGCGACCGGTGGCGCGAGATTCCCGGTCCCGGCGCCGGCCTTCTCTACGACCTCGGCCCTCATCTCATCGACCAGACGTTGTTGCTGTTCGGAGCTCCGGATAGCGTACAGGCGACGCTCGCTCAGCAGCGCCGGGGAGCGCGTACCGACGATTTCGTGCACCTCGTGCTTCGTTACGGCGAGATGATTGCCACGCTCCAAGCCGGCTCGCTGGTATCCGGCGGCAGCGCGCGTTTCTCCGTTCATGGCGAGCGTGCGAGCGTAGTCAAGCAGAAGCCCGATGTGCAGGAGGATCAGCTTCGCTCCGGGGTGTTGCCGGAATCTCCGGACTGGGGGCTCGATCCCGATGACGCTGTCCTGTACGATGGCGTTACCGCAGAAGCTCTTACGCTGAAATCGGCTCGTGGCGATCAGCGCGAATACTATGTGGCGTTGCGGGAGGCGCTGCTCGGACGAGCGCGGAATCCCGTACCGCCGGAGCAAGGTGCGACGGTAATGGGGATCATCGAGGCCGCCTTGCGCTCCGAGCGGGAGGGGCGTCGAGTGGTGCCCGATCTGACGGAGGAGGAACGCGCATCCTATCCGCGAGAAAACTGAGCCGCTAGCGGGCCAGACCGATCGGTACGCTCGATTGCAGTCGACTCAGGGCCATGCGTATTCGAACGGACCCACTGCCAGATACTTCCCTGAATGATCGTACTCGATGCCGCTCGAGACGCGGAAAAGAGTCGACGCGCCGAGATCGCCGCGCTTGAAGATGATCCCTTCCGGAAGCACCACGCCGGGATGCGACTCGGCACCCGAGACAGGATTTCGAATGGGGCCACCCTTCACCTCGAAGTGCTCGCCGCATTTGATGCGGGTGTTGATGCCGTCGAAGACCGAGTCGTACGCCACCACGTACGGACCGTGCACCTTTGGCCAGGTCCAGCCAAGGACGCCCCACGGCCCACCGACCTTACCCCCGACGAGCGTTTCGATCTTCTCCCGCTGGATTGCGTCCGCGCGCTCGTCGATCAGGATGACGCCCTCGCCATTGCCCTCATGGATTGCGCCGGGCCAGTTGACGAAGACGGAGAAGCTCAATCCATCCAGTCTGACCTCTCCAAACGCGCCGTCCTCGACGTGCCATATCCACCCGCCTTCGCATTTACCCGTGGTGGGCAATGCATTGAAGTTGCAGGGACAGCCCCAGTCGCAGTTGCAGGCAACGAGCACTTGTCCGTTCAGATACCAGTTGTCGGGCATGCGGACCTCGGGTTGGCGCAGCGTGGTTTGCGCGAAAATCTATCAACGAACAGAATCGGCGCGATAGCCGCGGGTTGATTCAGGCGCCCAACCCGTGCAGCGTTGCCTGATGGAGCTGATAAAGATTGGCGGCGTCCGGGGCGTTGCGCTCGCCGCCCTCCTCGTTGTCGTAACGGCATTCGCGTGGGCCGGCGTCGTTCAGTCCGCCACCACGATGCGAATGCCCGAAATGGAGCCGCTGTCCGCATTGGCGATGGTCGAGTTCACTCTCCAGTGGGGAGTGATGATGACGGCGATGATGCTTCCATCGGCCGCGCCGATGATACTGCTCTACAGCGGGGGTAGCCGCCAGCGAATCGAGTCGGGCGAGCGCGCAATACCCCCTGCAGCTTTTGCGATAACCTATGTCGCGGTCTGGTTGCTGACGGGCGTGCCCGTGTACCTGGCGTGGGTCGGAGTCGCCGGGATTGCCACACGTTGGAGTACGTCTGGGGCCGCGATCCCGTATGCGATCGCCGCGACCGTTATCGCGACCGGCGTCTATCAGCTCAGCCCGGCGAAGCACGCATGTCTCCGGCAGTGCCAATCGCCCATTGATTTCCTGATGCGGCGCTGGCGGAGCGGCTACCGCGGATCACTGCGGCTGGCCGCGACCCACGCCGCGTACTGCATCGGATGCTGCTGGGCGCTAATGGTCCTGCTGGTCGTGGCGGGGGCGATGAGTCTGCCCTGGGTGCTCGCAATCGGACTGGTGGTTTTTGCCGAGAAGGTGCTTCCGCGCGGCGAGCGCACCGCCCGCATTACTGGAACGGCTTTGATAATTGCGGGGGTGGCGATCGCGATATGGCCGGATCTTGCGGGCGCTTTGAGGCCACACGGCTCGCACTGAGCCGAGCGGCGACCATCTGTCGGAGCGTACCGTTCTCCAGGTGCCTGCGAAGGTGCTGGCCGGGGCAGCCCGTGGTGGCATAGTTGTAATGACCGCCTATCCGCTCGAGCGGCAGCTGAAACTCCTCGAGCGCCCAGGCCATCAGATCCGCGATTGCCGCCAGCTGCGCCGGCGTCGGGTCTTGTCGCTCGTAGTTCCCGATGACGCTGATGAGAAAATGACCGCCGGGGTCGTACGCGGTATTCGTCTCGCCCATGTAACGCCAGTCGCGGCCTTCGTAAATCCGCCCCTCGAGATCCAGCAGATAGTGATAGGGCACATCCCACCAGTTTCGCTCGGCCGCGCCCCACGACTGCAGGCCGCGCAGCTTCTGCACCGGGTCTTCATGCGGGTGCAGCGGCTCCCGGCTTCCGGTGTGATGCAGAGTGACGTGCGTAATACGGTGGGGAATGCGGAGACGCATGTCGGCGCCGCCCGCGACCTCGGATGACGCGATATGCGGCGGCAGCGACGCGAGGGTCGCCACCTCGAGCGCGACGAGTCCCGCGCCGAGCTCTCCCGGCCCGTAGACCGCGACGATGGCGACGTGAAATCCGCGCCAGTTGAACGCGGATCCCTCTCGTGCCGAGCGCTCTTCCATCGTGTTATCCACGCCGAGACGCAGGCGGACTACATCGGCGGGTTTACTTCCGCTCGAATCAACTGCGGTCCCGAGCACGGTGATGTGGAGACCCCGGAACACGAGGGAGTCGCCGGAAGCCTTGTTGCGCCGTGCGGCGTCAGCCGCGTGGCCGAGACGCGGCTGGGACTCCCATTGCGTGTGAGGAATGATCCGGGGCGGCGGTACCGTGTCGGCGGCGCGGCGCGGCGCACAGCTGAGAGCAGCTGCCAGCGCGAATGCCGGGAGTACCCGAACTAGTGACACTGCCCCACTCTTGCCATTTCACCGATCAGCAGGCAACCCGCATGCCGGTCGGTCAACGAGCGTCGTGGCTCCAGCGGGATCGTGGTAACGTGCTTGCATGTGTTATCGCCGTCAGTGGCGCCTGAGCGGAATCGTTGGTGACCTTCGACGAATCAAATCGCGAGGAGAGAATATGAGCGAAAGCGGATGGCGCGTTCTGGCAACCTATGCCTCGGGCTTCGAAGCAGACTTTGCGATGGCTCAGCTCGAGGCAGCCGAGATTCCCGCCATGCGGGACAGCAATGACACAGTCGGCATCTTCGGACCGGGCTTTCAGGGAGCGACGGCCCAGGGGTTCACGGTGCGCGTGCCTGCCGTGGCGCTGGATCACGCGCGAGAAGTCGTCAGTCTCGGCGACACTGAGTGAGCGTGGGCTCCAGCGGCGCGTCTCCGAACGGCGCGAACCGGGGATCGTTCATCGCGTTTGTGCAGGGCGCTGGATTGTTGATCGAGCGAGACCGGGTCTCCTGTGCTTGCAGGTAGCGCGGAATGGGGACACGTTCGTGTAGCGCCGGACAGTTCCGCCCGACGGTTAATCACCTTTATTCTGCGGTTCGGGCCGCTCCTCTCATGAAATTTCTCTCTCACGCCGCCACCGCGGTCACGCTGCTTCTGGGATTCACGGTGGCGTGCGCCCCGGCCAATCCACGCGGCACGCTCCAGCCTAACCCGGCGCTTACCGCCGAAGACATCGAAAGGAACCCGAATGAACCGGTCGAGAAGCTGCTTCAGGCCAGGACACCCGGGCTATCGATCACCCGTGCCGAGGACGGCACACTGGCCGTGCAGATAAGGGGTAACCACTCTTTCGTCGGAACCGACGCGCCCCTCTATGTGCTCGATGGGATGCCGTTCGAGCCCGCTCCCGGCGGGCTGCTGAATGGCATCGACCCGTACAGCATCGAATCGATAAAGGTTTTCAAGGGCGGCGACACGGTGCTCTACGGTATCCGCGGCATGAACGGAGTGATTTCGATCACCACAAAGAAGCCTGAGAGGAAAACCCGCTAGCCCTCGTCTTTCGCCCTCCGCGCCGCCGCGCTCAGGCTGATGAGACGCGAAACCACGAGCGCGACGTACATGACGCCTGCAAAGGATTCGAGCATCACTAGCGCCCGCGCCATCGAACTGACGGGAAGGATGTCGCTTAGTCCAACGCTCGACAACACGGCGACACTGAGAAAGAGGAGCTCGAGCCAGGTCCGCGCCGACCCCGGGTCGCCCGCTGCACTGAAGCTTCCCGGAATCAGCGCCTGGCACACGACATAGACGTAGGCGAACGCCCAGGCGAGCAGCGTGAACGTAGCGCCCGCGGCAAAAAACTCGTCAGTAGTGGCTACCCAATCGTGCACCATGTAGGCGATCAGGCTACCGGTTGCATAGAAGTAGAATGAGGCTTCGAGCGCCGCGGTTACTATCGACAGTACTGGATGAGGCGAGATGGCTGAGATCAGGGATAGAATCACGATCACGAGCGCGAGCCCGAACGCGGACCAGGTGAGCCAGTGCGTCCGACGTACAACTCGCAGCGCCACGCCGAGCACGAGCACGCCGAATGCGGAGAGGATTGCGTGACCGCGCGGCGAGGACTCGATCCACGGGTACAGCAGCACTCCAACGAGCTGCGTCAGCAACAGACCGGCAGACGGCGTCCGGCGGAGGAAGGCTATGATCGACACGTCAGCGAATTTACAGACAGCCGCAGCAATTCGTGTATTACCGCGAGTCAGGCACCTGTGACGTGATGATGCGCATTCGAAGAAGCGTCGATAAGGATTTTGCCGCGATTCTGGCGATCATCAATGACGCTGCGCGTGCGTATCGCGGTGTCATACCGGCGGATCGGTGGCACGAGCCCTACATGTCGACTGGCGAGCTGACAAAGGATGTAACCGATGGTGTCCACTTCTGGGTTGCCGAGCAGGACGAATGCGTAACGGGAGTGATGGGCGTTCAGGATAAGGGAGACGTCGCGCTGGTGCGCCACGCGTATGTAGCATCAGCCACTCAGCGGAGCGGCGTGGGAACAGGCCTCCTGCGCCACGTTGAAAGTCTCACCCAACAAACCGGTTCTGATCGGGACCTGGGCAGCCGCATCGTGGGAGAAAGCCTTGCGCGGTAACTTTGAACCAGTCCGCTCCGTAGGGTTCCCTACAGAATGAGGAGTTTCTCATGATTGGACGCTCCAGGCTCTGGGGGGTGGCCGCGGTAGTTTTCACCCTCTTCAACGTGGCTGGTTTTGCCTGGGGCATAGCGATGAGCGACCCCGCGCATGCAGCTGGGCACGTCGCGCTGCAGCTCGTCGGATACGTCGTGTGGCGGTTCACCGCGCGGTCACGCGAGGACACCCCGCCCGCGCAAACGCAGATCGACGAGCGGCGCATCGAGTACCTTCAGCAATCGGTGGACGCGATAGCGCTCGAGGTGGAACGGATCGGCGAGAAGCAACGGTTCACTGACAAGCTGCGGGTGGACCGAGGCGAAACGCCCGAAGGTGGCCGCTAGCGGGCTTTCCGCTTGCCCGCCGTCTTCGCGACCTTTGTCCCCTTCGCACGGGACGGAGCGACGCGCGCCGGCTCTCCTTCCATCTTGCGAAAGTGAGGCGGCCATGGCGCGTCGCCCAGCCCGGTGGCTTCGTCACGGTCGGCGAGCTCCAGCAGCCGATCCAGGGAGCCCGCTGCATCGTCCATACGCGCGTTCGGGTCGCCCATCGCCTTGAAGCGCGCCGGCATCGTCAGCACCGTGAACTCGGCGGGATCGCAATCGGGCACCTCGGCCCATTGCACGGGAGCGGAGACGCGCGCGTCAGGCAGGGGACGTATCGAATAGGCCGAGCAGGTGGTACGGTCTTTCGCGTTCTGGTTGTAATCGAGGAAGACGCCGTGCCGCTCCTCCTTCCACCATTTTGACGTCGCGATCTCAGGAGCACGTCGCTCGATCTCGCGCGAGAGCGCCAGCGCCGCGCGTCGCACCTCGGTGAATGTCCAGCGCTGCTCGATGCGAGCGTTGATGTGCATGCCGCGCGAGCCGCTCGTCTTGGGCCAGCCGCGGAGCCCCAATTCCTCGAGCAGATTTTTCGTCTCCATGGCCACGCGGCGGACATCATCCCACTTCACACCGGACACGGGGTCGAGGTCGATGCGCAGCTCGTCGGGGTGATCGAGGTCGTTTGTGCGGATCGCGTGCGGGTGCAGCTCGATGCAGCCGAGGTTGACTGTCCAGGCGAGGCCGGCGGCGTCGTCCAC
>Ga0136631_10000077_pt1 | contig 25814 bp, 24 predicted proteins | sample AntDrymUQ6012206_2_FD_104655 | JGI IMG/M metagenome (GOLD analysis project Ga0136631, IMG submission 104655) | Polar desert sand microbial communities from Dry Valleys, Antarctica - metaG UQ601 (22.06) | ecosystem: Environmental > Terrestrial > Soil > Desert | place: Antarctica: Dry Valley... | reverse complement strand
GGGTTACACCACGCCTTACACCCCCGAGGCAATGGCCATCCCTCGAACGGGTGAGTAGCTTCGTGGCGATGATCGAACTGGCCACCGAGAGGAAGACGACCCCCATCACGGCAAGGCAGCGTGAGGTCGTCGCGTTGATCGCAGCGGGCTGCTCCAACGACGAGGTCGGGATACGCCTCGGGATCTCCCCCAGGACGGCGAAGGCTCATTGCGACGTGCTTCGACAGAAGCTCGGCGTGCCGCGTCGCCGACAGATTCCGATCGCCTTCCGGCTACTCACGGGAGAGGATCCGCTGTCTGCGGGGCGCCGCTACATGGTTGCGGCCCGGCTACCCCGCTGACCAGGGTGCCCGCGGCGGCGTCGCCGCGGGCACCCTTCCATCCAGACGATGTTAGGGTCGGAGCGTCGATCAGATGACGTCGGTCAGGAGAGGGCGACGACTGCGACAGCGTCAGAGGTACGGATCCGCAAGCGCAGGATCGTCGAGCGACCGCGGTTGTTCGCGCTCCTGGACGACACCAAGGCGCGCGTGCGGATGCTCATTGCGCCGGCGGGGTACGGCAAGACGACGCTCGCCGAGCAGTGGGTCGCTCGCGACGGCCGCCAGGCCGCGTGGTTCACGGCGCGATCGTCTGCGACCGACGTGGCCGCGCTCGCGCTGGGCATTGCGAAGAGCGCGACGTCGATCGTCGAGGACTGCGACGTCCGGCTGCGCGCTCACATGCGAGCGCTCCCCGCACCTGGCGAGAGCGTCCAGACGCTTGCGGAGATCCTCGGCGAAGACCTCGGCGCCTGGCCAAGCGACGCCTGGCTCGTTATCGATGACTACCACGAAGTGGCTGAGTCCTCACGCGCCGAGGCATTTATCGCGGCGCTGGCGGAGACCTCGACCGCCCAAGTCCTGATCGCTAGTCGCGTGCGACCGGCATGGATCACGACCAAGGACATTCTCTACGGGGAGGCTGTCGAGCTTAATCAGACCGTACTCGCTATGGACAATCAGGAGGCTGGGGACATTCTTGTGGGTCGCACGGAACGCTCGGCCCTAGGACTTGTCTCGCTGGCAAATGGCTGGCCGGCCGTGATCGGCCTCGCGAGCGTCTCATCAGCGGAGATCGAGGCCGGTGTTGAGCAGGTTCCGGAGTCGCTCTATCGATTCTTCGCGGAAGAGGTATTCAGCGCGATCGGGCCAGACGTCCGACAGGGCCTCACCACACTCGCGGTCGCGCCGCTTCTCGACAGGGAGCTGGCAGTAGGGCTGCTAGGTGCCGACCGGGCCGAGTCAGTGTGCGCTGCTGCTCTGGATGTCGGACTGCTCGCCGAGCGCGACGGTCGTCTCGACCTCCACCCTCTCGCTCGGGTCTTCCTCGAAGAACGCAGTGCGCAGCTTGGCCTTGTACCTTCGGGCGACGCTGGCGGAATCTGTCTGTCCGCTTACCGAACTGCTCGCGAATGGGATGCCGCGTTCGACCTCGTCACTCGTCTCGGCGTAGCGTCTGAGCTCGATGGCCTCATGCTTCTCGCCCTCGACGAACTGCTCGAGACTGCGCGGCTCTCGACCGCACAGAAGTGGTGCGACGTGGCCTCGGAGTTGGGCGTCGATTCACCAATCTTCGCCGTTGCGCAGGCCGAAACGATGCTGAGGCATGGGCGACATGTGGAAGCTATGGCATACGCGGAGGTCGCGGCTGCGGAGCCCTCGCTTGAGTTTCGTGCGCTGTCGGTTGCAGGCTGTGCCGCCCATCTCGCTTCGCGTGAGGAGCATGCGCTCTCGCTATACCAGCGAGCCGAGAGAGCTGCCTCATCTGAGTCGGAGGTCCGAGACACGAAGTGGGGCCAGCTTGTTTGCCTGATTGATCTCGAGATCCCCAGTTCGCAGAGCGCACTTCTCGAGTTGTCGCAGGGCGTAGGCTTCGGCGATCCGCGGGAGCTGGTGCGGGCTGCTGGACACGGACTCTATTTTCAGCTGCGCCAGGGAGCATTGAACCTCGACGACGCTGACCTCGTCATCGATGTTCTGCCAGCGGTAAGCGATCCTCGCATCAAATCGTCGTTCCTGAGCGCCTACGCAAATGCACTGGCGCTCGTCGCACGCTACGAGGACGCTCTCGGTGCAGCTGCATTGCTACAGGAGACGGCCGAGCGGTACCGCTTTGACTTCGCACTTCCGTACTCGTTCGGCGTGTGCGCGATGGCGCACTCAGGTGCAAGGAGATGGCCGGAGGCGGAGAAGGCGGCTCATGCAGCTTTGTCGCTCTCTCGCACAAGCAGAGACGTTCACTCGGAATTGCTTAGTTGTTCTGTCTTGCTTCGGCTCTACTTGCAGCAGAGCCGTTTTACGGACGCGTTTGGACTCGAGCTCGGAAGCATGCGGGGAGCCCTCAAGGCTTCTGTCGGTGAAGCAGTGTGCTCGCGCGCGCTCGTGTTTGCCTGCGCCGGTCGCACGGCCGAAGCCCGTGAACTCGTCGATTCCGTGCGTGCCACCACCACCGGGGTAGAGAACGTCGTCTTGGCGCGTGCCGTCGACGCAGTGTGTGCGCTCCGCGATGGTTCGGGCGATGTTGTCGACCGGGCTGTGACTCTCGAGGAAGTCTCATTCAAGACTGGAGCTGTCGATCTTCTTGTCACGACGTATCGATCTTGTCCGGAGCTTCTGTCGATCCTGCTTCGTTCCGCAGAGAACCGTCGCTTTCGCGAGCTCGTCGAGCGTGTGGGGGATGGTGACCTGGCGAGTGCTGTGGGGCAGCCGATCGCGTTCAAGGACAAGCGGCTCCTGCTGTCTCCTCGGGAGACGGATGTGTACGAACTCCTTCGCGGCGGGCTCACGAACCGTCAGATCGGAAAGCTTCTATTCATCGAAGAATCCACGGTCAAAGCACATACGCATCGCATCTATGACAAGCTCGGCGTAAGGTCACGAAATGCACTAACTGTGCAGGCCGCGCTCGAACGTGCGGACTACGCAACGTCTGCGACCGAGGTCTCCTCAGACGCTGGGGAGTCTTCCTCCCCGCCCTGAGCGAACTCCCGAAAATCGTCACGCCGTGCAAGTCTGTAGTCCTCGTCGGCGCCTGCGAGAATGGCTTCGAAGGCGGCTACAACGCCAGTGTCAAACTGGCTATCGACTGCTTGTGCGAGTCTCAGTCGCGCTACCCTGCTGGGCATCGCATCACGGTAAGGCCGATCGGACGTCATCGCGTTGTACGCATCGGCCACCGCGATGACACGAGACACAAGTGGAATCTCCTTGTCAGTGCGTCCATCGGGGTATCCCTGGCCGTCGATCCTCTCGTGATGGTGGCGCACAATCGTCGCGATCTCGGAGTACTCGTCGACGTGAGCCAGGATCCGCTCCCCAATGGCAGAATGCTCCTGCATTTGTCGACGCTCCTCGAGCGTTAGCGCGCCTGGTTTCTCCAGCAACCCAGGTGGCAGTCCAATCTTGCCAATGTCGTGGACGAGCCCGCAGAGGTATGCCTGCTCGCGTGTCTCCAATGGAAGCCCCATGCGTAGCGCAATGTCTCGCGAGTAGATCGCCACAGCGGCCGAATGGCCGGCGGTGTACCGATCACGTGCATCCAGAGTCGCGATCAACGCGGCTGCGAACTGCAGATTTGCGCGCTCGAGGGTCTCGTTCGCATTGGAGAGGTCGACGGCTAGTCGACGCTGCTCCTGATAAAGGCCGTACAGCCGTTGTGCCGCCATTGCTGGAACAAGAAACAGTGCCAGTGTCCACGGTGAGACTCGGACGTACATGAACGCGAGCAGGGCGACGATCGGCGCGTATACCGGTGCGGACGTAAGCACCATCGGAACGATCGTTCGCATCGCATCGCTGATGGGGCGACCTCGGACGCTCGCTGTCAGTGCCGCGAACAGAACGTCGAAGAGCTCACCGACGACGACGCTTACAAGTGATGCGGCAACGAGCTCGCCGAATTCCGACGGTACCGCGGCAAGCGTGGCCTGCGCCGCGAGGCCCATTGCAGCTCCACCGATGAAGCGTGTGCTCGTGTAGGTCGCCCACTTCAATCTCGGTGCGCGTTCGGGGTCACGTCCGGCGACAAGCTCAGGATCGCCAAGCATCGACGCTCCACCGACCACAGCGGCTGCCAGTGGGCCGAACAGAACAGCCGCGAAGAGCGTTGGGAGAAGATGTATTGACTGCTCTTGGGTGGATGTAAGCCCCCTCTTCGCGACCGCGAAGCGAACGCTTATCCGTTCTGCAACCGCGGCTGCGAGTGCGAGGGCGAACACGGTCCAGGGCGACTCGAGCCCATAACCAGCGCCGAGTAGGGCGGCAGCCACGACGAGTGCCGTGACGACCAGAGCCGTGACGTAGGCGAGTGTGCGGCGGCCTGGCTGACGGCTCAGTCCGATTGCGCCTTGAACTATCCCTCGAACGGGGTATACGATGCGGATGCCGTCAGTTCCCAATTGAGGAGTCATGTCTATGGTCAGGGGCGCGAAGATCTGGTAGTTCCGTCGCATCCTCGGTTCTCCGCCGGGGGTGGGCATCCCTCTTTCGGGTGTTACCCCGAGGGATAGGCCCCGTTTGGAGATGTGGGATGTTGACGGACGTAGCTACAAAATGAGCCCACGCCGGAAGCCGACCGCTACGGCGTGGGCTCTACTTCTTGCCTGAAGCTTTGCAAGCAAATGGCGGACGTGTGACTTCACGGTCTCTTCCGAGAGGAAGAGCCTTTCGCCGATCTCTCTGTTGACGAGACCGTCTGAGACGAGCTGGAGAACCTCGATCTCGCGCGCGGTGGGATCCTGCCCGACCTCCCGCGCCGACGGAGAGGTGAACGGAATGACCGCGCCGCGGCGAGTCGAGCTGCGTCGCGCCGCAGCCGCTTCGAAGCGACGGCTGTGATCGCGATACCGATCCAGGATCTCCTTCCGCTCAGCGGCGTCCACGAGTCCGGTATCGGCGCTGAGCACGTGCCCCTTTAGAACCCGGCGCGCGTAGTCGCTCGAAAGGGGGAACCGGCTCGCCTGCTTGCCTACGCAGCGGGGCGAACTGCAGGCTGGATCTCGCCAGCCTTGATCTTCTCGGCGAAGTGGCACGAGACGAGGTGTCCCTCGAGCTCGCGGAGCGGCGGCTCCTCCTCCGAGCACCGCGTCGGCTGAGCAAACGGGCACCGGGTGTGGAAGCGGCAAGCACTGGGCGGGTTTGCCGGGCTTGGCAGGTCGCCGGTCACCCTGATCGCGCTTCGGCGGCGCTCGATCTCCGGATCGGGGATCGGAATCGCCGAGAGCAGCGTGATCGTGTACGGATGAAGCGGGTTCTCGTAGAGATCGTCAGCGGGTGCCACCTCGACGATCTTCCCGAGATACATGACGGCGATCCGAGTCGAGATGTGGCGAACGACCGCGAGGTCGTGGGCGATGAACAGGTATGTGAGGCCGAGCTTCTCCTGGAGCTCCTCGAGCAGGTTGACGATCTGCGCCTGGATCGAGACGTCGAGTGCCGACACCGGCTCGTCGCAGACGAGAAACTCGGGGTTCAGCGCAAGCGCACGAGCGAGCCCGATGCGCTGGCGCTGCCCACCGGAGAACTCGTGCGGGTACCGGTTCGCTGCATCCTCGGGCAGGCCGACCGTCGTCAGGAGCTCGTGAACGCGCGCATCCGTCTCGCCTCGCGACCCGACGCCGTGGACGCGCAGGGGTTCTCCGACGATCTTGCCGATCGAGTGGCGTGGGTTGAGCGATGCGTACGGATCCTGGAAGATCATCTGCATCCGGCGACGGAGAGGGCGCATCTGCCCCTCGGAGATGCCGGTGATGTCGCGCTCGTCGAAGAGCACATGGCCGGAGGTCGGCTCGTAGAGCCGCAGGAGGGTGCGGCCGACCGTCGACTTGCCGCATCCTGACTCGCCGACGAGACCGAGCGTCTCGCCGCGCCAGACGACGAGGTCGATCCCGTCCACCGCCTTGACGTCCCCGACGTGGCGGTCGAGCACGATCCCGCTCTTGATCGGGAACCAGACTCGAAGGTTGCGGACCTCGACGAGCGGTGCTCCGATGCTCATGCCGCGCCCGGGAGACGACTGCGGGCCCATTCGTCGGCCGGTGCAGGATGGAAGCAGGCAGCGCGCTGCTCCGGCCCGACGTTTCGCAGGAGCGGGAGCGCAGCGAGGCAGTCTTCCTGCGCGTACCGGCACCTGGGCGCGAACGGGCAGCTCGTCGGCTCGGTGAGCATGTTCGGCGGCGAGCCCTCGATCGGCTGTAGCGCCTGGCGACGACCCGTGTCGAGGCGCGGCACGCTCTGGAGCAGGCCGAGCGTGTACGGATGGCGAGGCGAGGCGAAGATCCGCCTGGCCGATCCCGTCTCGATCACCGTCCCTGCGTACATGACCTGGATCCGCTCGCACATCCCGGCGACGACGCCGAGGTCGTGCGTGATCAGGATTAGTGCGGTGTCGCGCTCGGTGACGAGGTCGCGGAGGAGATCGAGTATCTGCGCCTGGATGGTCACGTCGAGCGCCGTCGTCGGCTCGTCGGCGATGAGCACCTTCGGCTCGCACGCGAGCGCGATGGCGATCATCACGCGCTGCCGCATGCCGCCAGAGAACTGGTGCGGGTAGTCCTTTGCCCTCGCCTTCGCGTGCGGGATGCCGACGCGGTCGAGCAGCTCGACGACACGATCCGATGACTCGCCCTTCGAGAGATCCAGATGCGCGTCGATCGCCTCGCGCAGCTGGCTCCCGACCGTGAGCACCGGATTGAGGCTCGTCATGGGGTCCTGGAAGATCATCGCGATCTCCTTGCCTCGGAACCGCTGCCACTCGGAGTCGGACTGCGTGTAGAGATCGCGTCCGTCGTAGCGGACCGTGCCCGCCGTGACGCGACCCGCGCGCGGGAGGATCCCCATGAGCGCGAGGGCGGTCACGCTCTTGCCGCAACCCGATTCACCCACGATCCCGAGCGTCTCACCGGGCGAGAGCGTGAACGAGATGCTGTTCACGGCATGCACCGTTCCGCGGCGCGTCCAGAACCGCACCTCGAGGTTCTCGACGTCGAGGAGAGGAGCCATCATGCGCGTCCGCGCAGCTTCGGGTCGAGGGCTTCGCGGAGGCCGTCTCCGATCAGGTTGAAGCCCATGACGACGATGACGATGGCCAGCCCTGGGAAGAACGCGAGGAACGGCGCCGTCTGCAAGTAGCGCACAGCATCCGTGAGCATCGTTCCCCACTCGGGCGTCGATGGCTCCTGCGGACCGAGCCCGAGAAACCCGAGGCCAGCCGCATCGATGATCGCCGTGGCGAGGGCGAGCGTTCCGGCCACGATGACCGGCGAGATCGCGTTGGGGAGGATGTGGTTCGCGAGCACCTTGCGGTTCGGCACACCCACTGCCCGCGCCGCGAGGACGTAGTCGTTCTCCTTTTGAGCGAGGATCGAGCCGCGCATGAGCCGCGTGAAGATCGGGATGTTCACGATCCCGATCGCGATCATCACAGACAGGAGACCGGGACCCATCAGTGCCGCGATTCCGATGGCCATCAGGAAGCCGGGGATCGCGAGCATGATGTCGACGACTCGCATGATGAGGTTGTCGACGCGGCCGAAGTACCCGGCCACCGATCCCAGCAAAAGGCCGGCGGTGAGACCGACCGTGACCGACACGATCCCGATGAGGAGCGAGTAGCGGGCGCCGTAGATCACGCGTGAGAGCTCGTCGCGACCGAGGTCGTCGACGCCCATCGGGTGCGCCCACGACGGCCCGGGGCAGCAGCCGTTGGCGACCAGATCGAGATTCACGTCGGTCGGTGAGTATGGGGCGAGCAGCGGCGCAAAGAGAGCGACGACGACGAAAGCGGTCACGATGACAGCGCCGACGATTGCTCCAGGGTTCCGAACGAGCCGATAGAGAGCCTCGTTCCACAGCCCGCCCGGCGTTGTTTGGAGCGGAACTTGCTGCGCTTCGATCTCGATGACGCCCATCAGCGACCTGACAGACGAATGCGCGGGTTGAGGAAGCCGTACGAGATGTCGACCATGAGGTTCACGACCACCACGATCACGGCGATGAAGAGGATTCCACCCTGGAGCACGGGGTAGTCGCGGTTCTCGATCGAGGCCTGGATCCAGGTGCCGATCCCTGGAAACGCGAAGACAGTCTCGGTGAGGATCGCGCCCGAGAGGAGGAGGCCGATCTGGAGGCCGATCACCGTCGTCACCGGCAGCAGGGCGTTGCGGAAGATATGGCGACCGTCGACGAGATGTGCCGGGAGCCCTTTCGCTCGCGCAGTGCGGACGTAGTCCTCGTTCTGCACGTCCAGTACCGACGCGCGTGTGATGCGCGAGATGAGGGCGAGGGGGATCGAGCCGAGCGCGATCGCAGGGAGGATCAGGTGCTTGATCGCATCCCAGGTCGCGTCCCAGTTTCGGGTGATGATCCCGTCGAGCACGTAGAAGTTCGTCGGATGCTCAGCATCGATGTAGACGTCCTGCCTACCGATCGACGGCAGCCATCCGAGTCGCACCGCGAACACCCACTTGAGAATGATCGCGAGGAAGAAGATCGGGATGGACACGCCGATCAGCGATAAGAAGAGGCTCGCGTTGTCGAAGAGCCCGCCATAGCGTTTCGCGGCGAAGAAGCCCAGCGGTACGCCGAAGAGAAGCGCGAAGAAGCCGGCTGCGAGCGCCAACTCGATCGTCGCCGGGAAGCGCTCCTTGATCTCGTCGGTGATCGGCCGGCGCGAAATGATGCTCGTCCCGAGATCGCCCTCGGCGAGGGTTTGCACGTAGCGCCAGTACTGAATGTAGAAAGGGTCGTCGAGGCCGAGCTGCTCGCGGATCTCGGCGATCGATTGCTCGTCCGCACGCTCGCCGAGAAGTGCCTCGGCAGGGGTTCCGGGAAGCGCGCGAATCCAGACGAAGACAAGAAGGGACAGGCCGATCAGAATCGGCACGAGCAGGAGCAGCCGGCGGACCGTGAAGCGAAGCACTCAGTGTCTCGCTGCGATCCGCCGGCTACCCACTATGTCCTGTTAGCTCCCGGTCTTTCGTACGGAGGCGAACGATTCGCTCGTCGTCGGACTCGGCTTGTAGCCGACGACGTTGCGCTTGAACGCAAGCGCCGGCCTCGTGTGCACGTACGGCACGCCGATGACCTGACGCATGATGTAGTTATTCGCCTGCCGGTAGATGCCGTTGCGGGCGTCCGGGTCCGTCTCCAAGAGCCCACGGTCAAGCAGCGTGTAGAGCGGATTCTTCAGCGGCAGTCCGAACTGCTTGTACGACCGGAGAATCGACTCGAGGAACGACGTCGCGTCCGCATAGTCGCCCGTCCACCCGATCATGTGTAGGGCACCCGCGGTCCCAGCGTCGACCCGTCCGAGGTACGTGGGATTCCAGGGTGCGCTCTTCGCCACGACCTTGAAGCCAGACTTGTTCAGGCTCGCGGCGAACGCCTGGAAGTTGTTCTTTGGATTCGGCATGTACGGACGCGAGATGTCCGCCGGCCACCAGAACTCGACCTCGACGGGAAGCTCGACGCCCGCCTGCTGAAGCAGGGCTCGTGCCCGCGCCGGGTTGTACGGATACTGCGGGACGCTGTTCGAGTACCCAGGGACATTGGGTGGCATGAACTCTTTCGCCACGACTCCGCGGCCCGCATAGAAGGACCGCACGACGCCGGCTCTGTCGAGACCGTGCGCAAGCGCGCGGCGGACGAGCACGTTGTCGAATGGCTTCACCTTCTGGTTGATTCCGACGTACCCGACGTTGAATGCTTCGCGATCGAGCACTTTCAGGTCGCTATCCTTGCGAAGCGTCCTGATGTCCTGTGGCTCGACGAGGTCGTAACCGTCGATCTCGCCGGTCTGGAGCGCCTGGAGCCGCGCCGCGTTGTCGGGGATTGCGCGGAAGATCAGGCGCGTGAGGCCCGCCTTGCGGCCCCAGTAGTCGTCGTTGCGCTCGAGCTCGAGCTTGTCGCCGATCCTCCACGAGTCGAGCTTGAACGGCCCGGTTCCCGCCGTGACACCGCCGGGGACGCCGTACTTGCCGAGCGGCTGGTACACGCCGTCGGACGTCAGGCGACCCTTGTCGGCATCGTTCTCTCGCATCGACGTCGGGCTCTGGATGGCGAACGGCGTCAACGTCATCGCCGAGACGAAGGGACCGTATGGCCGCTTCAAGTTGATGACGGCGACGTTGGATCCGCGCGCCTGGCAGTTCTTGTAGAGCGCACCACCCGGGTTCTTGGTCTTGAATCCGCCGAACGTGACGTTGTAGTAGTACGACGCCGACGAGCTCTGTTGCGCGCCCTTGAAGTTGTACCAACGGTCGAAGTTCGCACACACGGCCGCCGCGTTGAACGGCGTGCCGTCGTGAAACCGCACGTTCCGACGGAGCGTGAAGGTCCACCTGCGCCCGTTCGGACTCTTCTTCCAGCCCGTTGCAAGCAGTGGTGCGAGCTTCGTCGTGCCGGGCTTCAACCCAACGAGTGTCTCTGTGATCTGATAGACGACGCGGAACGACTCGCCGTCCGAGATGAGCGCCGCGTCGAGCACGACCGGATCCGCCGCGCCCGCGAACACGAGCGTCGTCGACGACTGGCTCGCCTTGTCGGCCCCGCCCAATGCGACGGCGGCGATCAGGAGCGCAAGCACACCCACGGCGAGTCCTACCCTGAGAACACTGCTCATTCCTTCCCCTTCCTTTCTCATGCCCATTGGGAGCGAACGGCGGGAGCTTACTACCGCCTGCGTCATGGCAACGACCGGCGCCCGCGAGTGCGAGCGCCGGTCGGCGGAGATCCCTAAAGGCGGCTGCTTCGCAGCCGCGTGCTGCTTGTCCTCGAGCCTACGCGGCGAGACCTGCGAGATCGCGCAGGGCCTCGAGGCGCTTGAGCGCCTGACCCTCGAGCTGTCGGACGCGCTCGCGGGTGAGGTCGAGCTCGTGCCCGATCGCCTCGAGTGTCCACGGCTCGCCGTCGAACCCGAATCGCAGCTCGAGAATGCGCCGCTCACGCTCTGGGAGCGCGTCGAGCGCCCGACGGATGCTCTGCCGCCGGAGCGACTCCTCGGCCTCCTCGAACGGATCTGCAGCCTCACGGTCCGCGAAAAGGTCGCCGAGCTCACCCTCGTCGTCGGCGCCGACTGTCTGGTTCAGCGAGACCGACGCGTGCGCAGCTCCGAGCGCCTCGTCGACGTGCTGGAGCGGAAGGCCGGTGGCCTCCGCGAGCTCCTCCTTCGTCGCCTCGCGGCCAAGCTCGACCTCGAGCCGGCGTGCGGCACGGGACAGCTTCTGCTGGCGCTCGACGACGTGAACGGGAACCCGGATCGTCCGTGCGTGATTGGCTACGGCGCGCTGCACCGACTGGCGGATCCACCAGGTCGCGTAGGTCGAGAACTTGAACCCGCGGCGCCAGTCGAACTTCTCGACGGCGCGGTTCAGGCCCAGCGTTCCCTCCTGGATGAGGTCGAGGAACGGGACGCCTAGTCCACGGTAGCCCTTCGCGATCGAGACGACGAGCCGTAGGTTCGACTCGATCATCACGCGCTTGGCGACCGGATCGCCGCGCTCGATGCGCTTCGCGAGCGCGACCTCCTCGGCGGCGGTCAGCAGCTTGTGGCGGCCGACGTCGGCGAGGAACAGCTGAAGGCTGTCGGCGGCGCCGGAAACAGGGCCGGCCTCGTACTGCTTCTCGGCGGCCTCTTCCTTCTCAGCGTCGGCGTCCGGCTGGGTGATCTCGATGTTGTGCGCCTCGAGCTCGCGCTGGAGCAGCTCGGCGTCTTCCTCGCCGATGTCGTGCTCGAGCACGAACGCCTCGAGCTCGGGGGCCTCGAGCTGGCCTCCGTGCTCTTCTGCGCGTTCCATGAGCGCCTTCACATGCTCCGATTCAAAGAGTTCCATGAGCTGGTTCTGCGTCAACGTCCTGTTCAGTCCTTTCCGAATCTCGCTCTTCAGTGCGACAAACTTACGGAGTCTACGACGGTTTTGGTGCTGTTTCCAGGCTTAACTCGACTGGTGTCAGTGTCACAAGCTCGTAACGTTCGCGTTCCATCTTAGTATTCCGTCGCTAACGATTCGGCGGTTCACGGGCGAACGTCGAGAGCCTGATCGGCTCACTCCACCTGAGACGTTGTCGCCCCCGGCTAGTTAGATCATGACCGTTCGGACGGATGTCGCAAACCCCTTCGGGGGAGGCTTTACGCGCTCTTAGCGCGTCTTTCCGCCAGCAGCTCGACCGCTCGCTCCACCGTGATGGCCTCGGGCGAGTCGCCACGGCGCAGGCTCGCGTTCGTCTCACCGTCTGTCACGTACGGCCCGAAGCGTCCGTCCTTGACGACCAGGGCCCTCCCGCTCTGCGGATCGGGACCGAGCTCCTTGAGTGGTGGCTTCGGCGTGCCGCGGCCGCGACGTGGCTTCGGTTGTGCGAGAAGCGCTTCCGCCTGCTCGACGGTGAGCGTGAGGAGTTGCTCCTCCGACTCGAGCGACCGCGTCTCGGTGCCCTTCTTGACGAAAGGCCCATACCGCCCGTTCGAGACGAGGATCTCCTCGCCGTCCGTGCCTTCGAGCGTCCGCGGGAGCGTAAGCAGTCGGACCGCGTCGTCCAGTGTGATCGTGTCGAGCGACATCGACGAGAACAGCGAGGCCGTACGGGGCTTGCCCTCCTCGCCATCGGGGAGGACCTCGGTCACGTACGGGCCGTACCGGCCGTCCTTGGCTGCGATCTCTCTCCCCGTCTCCGGATGGGTCCCGAGCGGACGCTCGGCGCCCGACGGCTGGGCGAGCAGCTCTTCGGCCCGCGCGGGAGTGAGCTCGTCCGGCGCGAGGTCGTCGGGCAGGCTTGCTCGCTGCTCGCCGCGCTCGAGGTACGGCCCGTAGCGGCCCACCCGGACCACGATGTCGGAGCCGGGGATCGCGATCGAGTTCACGTCGCGGGCGTCGATGCCCTCGAGATGGTCGGTTACGAGCGCATGGAGACCGGGGGCTTCGTCGCCGAAGTAGAAGCGTCGCAACCACGCGACGCGTTCTTCGTCGCCCGAGGCGATCCGGTCGAGATCGTCCTCGAGCCGCGCCGTGAAGTCGTAGTCGACCAACTGGTCGAAATGCTTCTCGAGAAGCTGAGTCACCGAGAACGCGACGAACGTCGGAACGAGCGCGGTGCCCTTCTTGTAGACGTAGCCGCGGTCGAGGATCGTCCCCATGATCGAGGCGTACGTGGACGGGCGGCCGATACCGCGCTCCTCCAGCGCCTTGACGAGGCTCGCCTCGGTGTATCGCGCCGGGGGGCTCGTCTCGTGGCCCTGTGGCTCGAGTGCGGACGCTTGCAGCTTCTCGCCGACCGTCAGCGCCGGCAGCCGACGCTCCTCGTCGTCCTCGGTCGGTTCGTCACGCCCCGACTCGTACGCCTTGAGAAACCCTGGGAACGTGATCACGGTGCCGCTTGCGCGGAAGGTCGCTGCCCGATCGTCAGCGGTCTTCGCGCCCAGCTCGATCGAGACCGTCTGGCCGCTCGCGTCCTTCATCTGCGACGCGACGGTCCGTTTGAAGATGAGGTCGTAGAGCGCGTGCTCGTCGCGCGAGAGCTCGCCGCGCAGCTCGTCCGGCGTTCTGAAGACGTCTCCGGCCGGGCGGATGGCCTCGTGCGCCTCCTGCGCATTGGCAACGGCGCGCTCGTAGCGACGCGGCTCGGCAGGAACCGTGTCCTGTCCATACACCCGAGCGGCGTGCGCACGCGCGGCCGTCAGCGCAGTGTCCGACAGCGTCACGGAGTCGGTTCGCATGTACGTGATGTGGCCGTTCTCGTACAGGCGCTGAGCGAGACGCATCGTCGTCTGAGACGAGAAGCGGAGCTTGCGGCTCGCTTCCTGCTGCAACGTGGAGGTGCGGAACGGTGCCGCCGGTCGCCGCGTATAGGGCTTCTCGTCGACGCTCTCGACGGTGAACGGCTGCCCTTCCAGCCCGTCTGCGAGAGCTCGTACTGCATCCTCGGCGAGTACGAGGACGGTGGAAGAAGGGCTCCCGTCTTCGCCGAAGTCCCGACCCTGCGCGACTCGCTTTCCGTCGACGGCCGAGAGTCGCGCCTCGAACGAGCCCGGCTCGAAGGTGCCGAGAATGTCCCAGTAGGAAGCCGCGACGAACCGCATACGCTGCCGTTCGCGGTCGACGACGAGTCGCGTCGCGACCGACTGCACCCGGCCCGCGGAGAGTCTGGGCATCACCTTCTTCCAGAGGACGGGGGAGACCTCGTACCCGTAGAGGCGATCGAGAATCCGCCGCGTCTCCTGCGCGTCGACGAGCCTGTCGTCGATGCTGCGTGTCTCCGACGCGGCCCGCGCGATGGCGTCCTTCGTGATCTCGTGGAAGACCATGCGCCTGACCGGCACCTTCGGCTTCAGGACCTGAACCAGGTGCCACGCGATCGCCTCGCCCTCGCGATCCTCGTCCGTCGCGAGCAGGAGCACGTCCGCATCGGCGAGGTGCTTCTTGAGCTCCGTGACGATCTTCTTCTTTCCCGGGTCGACGACGTAGTACGGCTCGAAGTCCTTCTGCACGTCGACGCCGAGCGCGCCGAAGCGCTTGCGCTGGCTCTCGGGAACGTCGGACGCGCGGTCCGGCAGGTCACGAATGTGCCCCACGCTCGAGTGGACTGCGAAGTCCTTCCCGAGGTAGCCGGCGATCGTCCGCGCTTTCGCGGGGGACTCGACGATGACGAGGGTCTTGCCCATCGGCGCAACACGTTAGCGCCGCTGTCGCCGGTCACCGCCGCGCGATACTGCGTCGCGTGGCCTCTCCGCCCCGCCCGAGCCCGCTGTATCTCGTCGTCGGCGCGCTGAAGCACGAGGCACGGTGGCGCACGGGTGCGGCACGCATCGCCCTCGAAGCCGGTGTTCCACGCGTACCGGCTGGCATCGCCGGAACGGAGCAGCTCGCGCGCCTTGGCCCGCTCCGGGTTGCCTACGGGCCGGCCATCGACGTGCGCGATTTCGCCGACCTGCCGAACGGAGAAGCAGCCGTCATCGCGACCGAGCGTCTCGCGGAGGCCGTTCGTGAGCTCGAGAGGAAAGTGGCATGAGGCCCCTGCTCGTCATGGATGGCGACTCGTTCACGCATCGCGCGTATCACGCGCTCCCCAAGTCGATGCGCCGCCAGGACGGTGGGCCGGGAAACGCCCTTATCGGCTTCACCAACATGCTCCTGCGACTCTGGAACGACGAGCGTCCACGCACGGTGCTGGTCGCGTGGGACACGCTCGACGTGCCGACGTATCGCCACACCGCCCTCGAGGCGTACCAGAGCGGGCGCGTGTTCGACGACGAGCTTCTCGAGCAGCTCGACCTCCTTCCGGCTCTGGTTCGCTCGGCCGGCTTCGCGTGCGCGAAGGAGCCGGGCTACGAGGCGGACGATTTCCTCGCTGCAGCGGCGATGCAGGAAGAGGCGGCCGGCGGAACCGCGCTGGTGGCCACGTCGGACCGCGACGCGTTCCAGCTCGTGACGGATCAGGTGACCGTCCTGCAGCCGACGCGTGGAGCGCCGCCCGCGCGCATCGGGCCGAGCGAGGTGCGCGAGCGCTACGGCGTGGATCCTGCGCAGGTACCCGACTTCATCGCTCTCCGCGGCGATCCCTCGGACAAGATTCCGGGAGCGCGCGGAATCGGCCAGAAGCATGCCGCGGAGCTCCTACAGCAGTACCCGTCGCTCGCTGCATTGCTCGAGGAAGGTCGCTTCGCCTCCGAAGCCGATGCGCTCCGTCTTTATCACCGCATCGCGACGATGGATCGCGCCGCACCGCTCCCGCCCCTTCCCGACATCGCTCCCGAGTGGAACGCCGCGGCCGCGCATGCGCGTGGGCTCGGGCTCGAGCAGGTGTCGCGTCGCTTCGAGGAGGCGCTCGCGTGGACGTAGTCAGTCACCCGGCGTTCACCGAGCTGCATCGGTGCGACAACGCACGAAGCCCGGAGCACGCCGGTCGACTGCGGGTGCTGCACGACGTCTTCTCGGAGTACGAGCACGGAACTCCCGCCACGCGTGAGCAGGTCTGCCGTGTGCACTCGCCCGGTTACGTCGCCGCGATCGAGGCCATCGACACCGAGGTGCGGCTCGATTCGGACACGTACGGGGAGCCGACCACGAGCGAGGCGGCGCTCCTGGCTGCAGGCTGTGCGATCCGAGCCGTGGAGATCGGGGGCTTCGCGCTCGTACGACCGCCCGGGCACCACGCGCTCGAGTCGCAGGCGATGGGCTTCTGCATCTTCGGCAACGTCGCCGTCGCCGCCCGTCACGCGCAGGACGAGCTGGGACTCGAGCGCGTCGCCGTCGTCGACTTCGATGTCCATCACGGCAATGGCACCGAGGCGCTGTTCCGACACGACCCGAGCGTGCTGACGGTCTCGCTTCACCAATGGCCGTTCTGGCCGGGGACGGGAGGGCCGGATGCGAACGCCGAGGGAGTCGTGAACGTCCCGCTCGCCGCCGGGTCGGGGGATGCCGCCTACTCCTCGGCATTCGACGAGATCGTCGAGCCGGTCGTGCGTGCCTTCGAGCCCGAGCTCGTGCTCGTTGCCGCCGGCTTCGACGCGCATTGCGACGATCCGCTGGCCGAGATGGCGATGACTGCGGACGGTTTCCGTGAGCTCGCGCGCCGGAGCGCAGGTCTTGCGCCTCGTGTCGCCGCAGTCCTCGAGGGCGGCTACAACCTCGAGACGCTGCCCGGGCTCGTCGGGGCTGCGCTCGACGGGTTCGCGAGTTAGAGCTCGGTTCAGGATGAACACCCGTCGACGGGGTGCGCTGGACGGTGCGAGGCAAGGACGCAGGGAGTGTCCATATCAAGCCGATATGGGCGCGACTAAGGACGCCGCATCGCGCCGTCCAGCGCGGCCCGGCGACATAGCTGCTCATTCTGAACCGGGCTCTTAGGCCGCCCGCGCGACGTCGAGGCGCTCGAGCGCCTCGCGCCGGGACGACACGCCGAGCTTCTTGAGGAGGCTCTTCACGTGCGAGCGCACGGTGTGCTCCGAGATGAAGAGGCGCTGCGCGATCTCGTCCGTTCCGAGATGCTCGTCGAGGAGGAGCAGCACCTCGACCTCGCGAGCCGAGAGCACGCGGGTGATCTCTTCGGGGACGCCGCTGAGACGGCCACCGTCGCGGACACGATCGAGGAGTCGACGCGCAACGCCGCCGGAGAGCGCAGCGTCACCGCGCGCGACGCCGCGGAGGAAGGCGGCGATCTGCTCGGACGGCTCCGTCTTCAGGAGGTAGCCGGATGCACCGGCTCGGATGGCCGCAAGCAGGTTCTCTTCCGCGTCGGATGCGGTGAGAACCACGACCTCCGACTCGGGGGCATGCTCGCGAATCTTCGGAAGCGCCGCCAGCCCGTCCATGCCGGGCATGGTGAGGTCGAGCAGCACGATGTCGGGCCTCAACGCTGCGGCTTCGGCGATGGCGCTCGCACCGTCCTCGGCCTCGCCTACAACGTCGAAACCCTGCTGTGCGAGAAGCGCGGACAGGGCGTCACGCGTAAGCGGATGGTCGTCGACGATGAGGACGCGCTCGGCCACGGGACTCTTATCGGCAGGTCGTGCCGTGCCGACAAGGGAACCGTGGATCACGCACGCGCTGAGAGCTACCGCTCCTGGCTTCTGGGGGAGGTCCTCCTCATCTGCCTGCTCGCCGCGGGGACGGCCCTGTTCGCCACCAGCGCGTCGCTCGAGTCCGTCTACGAGCTGCAGGACGCGCGACTCGTCTTCGACACGGCAGTTGCCGTCGTGGCTGCGTTCGTATGCGTGCTCACGAGCATTCGGTTCCTCGTCGAGGGGCGAACGCTCGATCTGCTGCTGGCCAACGGCTTTCTCAGCATCGCGGTGGGTACGGTCGCGTTCGGGCTCCTCCCCGTGCTCGACGGCGGCTCACTGACGTCCGTTGCGGCGTGGCAGTACCTGGGCGCTCGACTCCTCGGCGCGGGTCTGATCGCAATCGCGCCATACATGGACGGACGAATGGCGGCACGGCGCCGCGCGCTCGCCGCGATCGCGGCCGGTGTTCTCGGTCTTCTCGCGACGGGTGCGATCGGCATGCGGATGCCTGGCGCTGTGATTCCCACGAGTGGCGAGCTCGTGGAGGGCTCGTACGTCCGGCTGGCGGCGGTGCTTCTCACCATCCTGTGGCTCGTCGCGCTCGTCGGCTTCGGCGTTCGCTATCGCCGCTACGGCCGCGACCTCGACAGCTGGATGTGCCTGGCCGCGACGCTGGCGGTGTTCGCCGATCTGCACCTCGTCCTGAAGCCGATCGTCTCGAGTGACTTCCTCCTGCAAGGGGACTTCCTGCGTGCCCTCGCCTACGGGATCCTGGTCGTCGGGGTCTGGCGAGCCATCAGCCAGGCGGAGTTCGGCAGGGCGGTCGCGGACGAGCGCGCACGCGTGGCGCGCGACATCCACGACGGGCTCGCGCAATACCTGTTCGCGATCTCGACTCAGGTCAGCATGCTGGAGTCGGGTGCGCCGCTCGACGAGGTGCTCCCTCGACTCAAGCGCGCAGCCACGTCGGCGCAGCAGGAAGCTCGGTTCGCCGTTCTCGCCCTCTCGTCCGCCGGGGGCTCCGCGCGCTTTGACTCCGCGCTTCGCCGATACGTCGAGGTGCTCACGGCGGACGGTGAGCTGGACGTCGAGGTCGAGGTGGATCCCCAGGTGCGACTTGCCCCGGACGAGCAGATCGAGGTGTTCAGAATCGTGCAGGAGGGACTCGGCAATGCGCGGCGACATGCAGGCGCGCGACACGTGGAAGTTTCGATCACGCAGCGCACGGGCCGGCGCGTCGTCCTCGTCTCGGACGACGGGGTCGGTTTCGACGAGACGGACGTTCCGAACGGGCAGGGCATCGCGAACATGCGCCTCCGCGCGGAGGCGATCGACGGTGAGCTGACGCTCCGGTCGCAGTCGGACCGCGGAACCGCGATCGAGGTCGTGCTTCGCCCCGCGTAGCCCTCGCCGCGTACAGATTCGGCGTTGAATCGTGACAAGCTTCGTACAATCTCCCCGTGGCAGGCGGGTACATCCGCATCGGCGAGCTCAGTCGGCGCACGGGTGTCAGTCCGGAGCTCCTCAGGGCATGGGAGCGCCGGTACGGGCTGTTCGAGCCGGATCGGTCACCCGGGAGGTTCCGGCTCTACTCCGATGCCGACGTGGGCCGGGTCGAAGCGATGCGCGGGCAGATTGCGGATGGGCTCTCGGCAGCGGAGGCGGCCCGGCGAGTGCTCGGGATGTCGCCGTCGCCGCGGGAGTCCCGTCTCGACGCTGCGCCCGCTATCGACGAGCCGATGGCAGAGCTGCGTGTCGCGCTCGAGGCGTTCGACGACGCCGCGGCGCACGCGGCGATCGATCGGCTGATCGCCTCGCTGAGCCTCGAGTCGTTCCTGCGCGAAGTGATCCTGCCGCTTCTGCAGGACATCGGCGAGGGGTGGGTGCGCGGCGAGATCACGATCGCGCAGGAGCACTTCGCGAGCAACCTCGTCCGCGGCCGACTCATGGCGCTCGGCCGTGGCTGGGGTCGCGGGACGGGACATCACGCGCTGCTTGCCGCCCCGCCGGGTGAGCAGCACGATCTCGGGCTCGTCGTCCTCGCGCTGCTTCTGAGAGATCGCGGCTGGCGGGTCACGTTTCTCGGCGCCGATACCCCCATCGAGACGATCACGGATACGAAACGCCGCGTCGCGCCCGAGGTGATCGTTCTCGCCATGCTCAAAGCACCCAAGCTCGAGCCGGCTGACATGCGTGACCTGGCGCGTGGCTCCCGCGTGCTGATCTCCGGCCGTGGCGCGAGCCCTGCGTTGGCTCGCAAGCTCGCGGTCGAGCACTTTGCCAGCGGGCCGATCGAAGCCGCGGCGTACCTCGCCAACGGAACCGGCCGAGTTCGCTAGACGCCGTTCAAGCGGGGGCGAGCGGCTGCGAGACGCCGATCATCGCGTCGCGCGTCACGAGCGCGGCGAGCGCCTCCTCGTCGAGGTCGTCCGTTCCCGCGGGCCTGCGGGGCACGACGAGGTAGCGGATGTCGGCCGTGGAGTCGACGACGCGGAGCTCGACGTCGTCCTCGAGCGTAAGGCCGAATTCGCGAAGCACGCAACGGGGATCCGAGACGGCGCGGGATCGGTAGGGCAGGCTCTTGTACCAATCGGGCGGAGGCCCGAGGAGCGCTTTCGGATAGCAGGAGCAGAGCGTGCAGACGACCATGTGATGCACGTCGTCGGTGTTCTCGAGCGCCACGACGACGGGTGACGGGCCGGGGTCGACGTCGAGCTCGAGCGCGGCCTGCCGCGCGTCCGCGAGCAAGCGCACCTTGAAATCCTCGTCGAGCCAGGCGCGCGCGACGAGGCGCGCGCCGTCAGCCGGGGTGCGGGAGACCAGCCAGTCGATTCGCTGTCGCAGCTCGTCGCGGTCCACGACGCCCTTCTCGAGGAGCAGCTCCTCGAGTGCGCGCACACGTGCCGCGACGGCAGGCTCGTCTGACGCCGTGACGGGCTCGTGCGGGTGGTCGTGGTGGTAGCCGCTCATGACGCCGGCTCCAACCAGTGCTCGAACACGTCGGCGACGAGGCGATCGTCTGCGTCACCTCGGTAGGTGGGCCAGAGATCGCCCAGCTCGAAACCGACGAGGTACAGCCGCTTGGCAGGCTCGCCGTCCTTGCCGTACGCGCGCGTCTCGGGGTTGAGGAAGCGATCGTGCACCCGTTCGACGGTGCCGATCTTCCCCTTCAGATAGCCCGGCGCCCGGTGATGGCCCTCGTGAGCGCGGGAGGACACGCGCACCGTGTCGCCGGGAGCAAAGCTCATCGGCTCAGCCTCTCGTCGAGCTCGCCAGACGCGAGCAGGCCCTTCTCGGCCAGGATCGTCTCCGTGGCGAAGAGCCAGCGTTCGTAGTAGGCGGCGGCGGCGTAGGCGGCCGGCTCCATGCTCTCGATGCCGCGCCGGAGCTCGTCCACGTTCATCGCACCGCTCCGGCTGAGCGCCCCGACGATCGCGTCCATGAGCAGCTCCCAGTCCGCGAGCTCGTGTTCGCTCCGGTCGACCGGAGCGTCGGTCGGCCAGCCGCCGCGGTCGTGCACTGCGCGTTCCATCGCGTCGATCGTAGCTCTCGACGCCGGCACAGCCCCAGGCCACGCGGGGCGACCGCGCCGAGCGGTTCCACGGAGACCGTAGTCAATTCCGCCGCGGTGCGAGCCTGGCGAGTCGCCGGCGAAATCGGGCCCATAGAAAAAGCCCCGTTTCCAGGGCTTTTTCCGTAGCAGGCCTGTAAGCCGGATTCTGTCGAGGGTGACCATCTCTCTATGCGGTGTACCCGGCTCCTCGGCGGGCCGCGTCAACGGAGCCTGCTTCACCTTGCACCGGACGGGGTTTGGCTAGCCGGCCGTGTCGCCACGGCCGCTGGTGGGCTCTTACCCCACCGTTTCACCCTTACCGACCTCGGTCTCCCGCGGCCGGCGGTCTCCTTTCTGTTCCACTTTCCGTCGGCTTTCGCCGCCTGGGCCAGCTCCCGAAGAAACTGCCCCAGCGTCCTGCCCTGTGGTGTCCGGACTTTCCTCGAGCCTCTCGAAAGAGGCCCGCGGTCACCCGGCCTGCATGGTTGATGGTAACGCGATCTCCGCGATCTGCACCTCGGATTCGGCCAGGATCGAGCGGCACTCCGGACAGGCCAGCGCTCCGCGCACGTGCAGGACGAACTCGCCACACACGAGGCATTCGAGGCTGGCGCCGCGCAGGAACGCCATGAGCTCCTGATCGAGCGAGCGATTCAGCGGTGCGACGTTCAAGCCAGGCTCCTGAAGACGCCGGTCACCTTGCCGAGGATCTCGACGTGCTCGGGGTACAGCGGCTCGAGGGCAGCGTTCTCCGGCTGGAGGCGGATGCGGCCGTTCCGCTCACGATGAAAGGTCTTGACGGTCGCCTCGTCGGCGGATTCGTCGTCGCCGACGAGCGCCACGACGATCTCGCCCACGCGGGCATCCGACTGCTTTCGGACGACGACGACGTCGCCGTCGAGGATCCCGGCCTCGATCATCGAGTCGCCCTTCACGCGGAGCAGGAAGTCGGCGTTACGGCCGAGCGGCTCCGGGACGGCGATCCGCTCTTCGATCTCCTGCTCGGCGAGCAGCGGCCCACCGGCCGCGATCCGTCCGATGAGCGGCAGGGTTGGCGCCGACGCTGCGCGCTCGGCTGCCTCCTCGCGGCGCCGGCCGACGAGCTCGATCGCACGCGGCTTTGTCGGATCGCGCTTCAGCAGGCCCGCGCGCTCGAGGTTTGCGAGGTGTGCGTGCACGGTCGACGGGGAGGCGAGACCGACGGCGTCGCCGATCTCTCGAACGGTGGGCGGATAGCCGTGCGCGTCCACGTACTCGGCGAGGAACTGCCAGATCTCCTGTTGTCGCGTCGTCAGCATCGGGCTCTCCAGAGTCGGGGGACGAACGTATGTTCGTCAGGGAGAGTAGAGATCCTTCCGGACATCTGTCAAGCCGTTGGACGACGTCCGACGAACGCCGCTTGCTCGAGCTCGTACGGGTTCTCGACCGTTGTGTCGACGAGCTCGAGACCGACCTCGGCGATCAGCCGCCTCCACGTCGCCTCCGAGAACAGCCCGAGCGTGTGGCGGTCGTGGACGACCCTCAGCTCTTCGCCAGGTCCGCGCGCGACGATCGCGTAGTCGGTGACGTACGTCGACGCGCCCTGTTCCGGTGCGTGCGTCCATTCGAGATAGCGGAGGCTGCGTCCGTCCTCGCCGTCGTGCCCGCCGTGATCGGACGCCGGCTTGAAGATCTCCGTCGTCGCGTCGGGCGTGAGGATCACGACGCCGCCCGGCCGGACGTGGACGAACGCCGTCTCGATCGCCGCGCGGAGGTCGTCTTCGGTCGTCAGATACGAGATCGCGTCGTGGATGAACACGACGTCGAAGCTGCGCTCGAGTCGGAGCGTCCGCATGTCGCCCTCGAGGTGCTCGCACTCGGGGTTGAGCGTTCGGCTCAGCGCGAGCATCTCCGGCGAGAGATCCGTGAGGGTGCACTCGAACCGTGCCTTGAGGTGCGATGCGTTGTTGCCGCCGCCCGAACCGAGCTCGAGCAGCGTTCGCGACTCGCCGTCACCGACATCGTCGACGACGCGCGAGACGAACTCGGCCTCGTCCGTGTAGTCGGACGGGTGCGTGAGGAGGTGGAACCACGACGCGAGATCCGAGTACATGTGCATGCCGGAAACAGTAGGGGTCAAGCTGAAGCCTGACCCCGTGAACGGAGTGGGGGTCAGACTGAGTCTTACCCCCACGCTGTTTTCCATGCGCTGGAGAGGACTTGAACCTCCACGGCCTAAATGGCCACTAGGCCCTCAACCTAGCGCGTCTACCAATTCCGCCACCAGCGCGCGCCTGGACGATTCTAGAGAAGGTGGAACATCAGAATGGTGTTCAGCCCAAAAATCGTGGCGACGACCACCGTCAAGCGGGTGAGGTTTCGCTCGACCACATGCGTGCCGCCCTGCGAGTGCGGCGTGAAGCCGAGCCCGCCCATGCCGGCCTCGCGTCCCGAGTGCATGAGGACGAGGGTGATGACCGCGGCGCTGAGGAGCACCTGGATGACGGCTGAGATCTGCAGCCAGGGCATGGGCGCGACAGGGTAGCAGCGCTTGTACGCTCCTCCGGTGGGCGACGACGCTCGGGAACGCATCCAGAAGCTGCTCGTCACGGGCGACAATCGCCTGAAACAGGGCGTCGCGCCGGGGAAGGTCCGCGAGAGCTACGAGGAGGCGCTCGCCGTGGCCCGTGAAGCGGGGCTCGAGGACGCGATCCGCCCGCTCGTCGAGGTCAGGCTCGCCGATCTTCAACGGCTCGAAGGAGAACCTTCTCCACCCGTTCCGCCTGTCGCTTGACGTCGTGCTCTCCGGCCGCATCGCGGCCTGCCAGGTTGGGACGAGGGAGCGAAGCGGCGTGCGAGAGTGCCGAGACAAGGCCGTCGTCGTCCAGAGGGTCGACGAGGACGCCCGACTCGGGTGTCACGAACTCGGGCGGCCCGCCGACTCTTGTCGCGACCACGCAGCGCGCCGACGCCATTGCCTCGAGCGTCGCGAGGCCGAACGGCTCGACGAGGCTCGGCTGGCAGACGACGTCGGACGCCGTGATCCAGGCTGGAACGTCCTCGTGGTCGACTCGACCGACGACACGAATCCCGTCTCTCCCTTCGAGCGCGCCTCGCAGCGGGCCGTCGCCGACGAAGGTCAACGTGCCCTCGCCGCGCTGCTCGAACGCCCGTGCGAGGCGGAGGACGTTCTTGCGCTCCGTGAGCCCACCGAGGCAGAGAAACGCCGTGCCGTCTCCGCTCGTGCCCAGTGCACGACGAGCGGTCTCGGCGTCGCGCGGAGCGAAGCGCTCGAGGTCGACGCCGCAGTCGATCACCTCGGTCTTGCCGCGGGCATCGGGCAGAGCCTCCTCGAGCTGGGTGCGTAACCACGAGGAGACGGCGATTACCGCGGCAGCTCGCCGGACGACGTGCCGGGTCGCCCGGCGTACGCCGGGCTTCGAGCCGATGTTCGCGACGTCCTGGCCGTGCGCGGTGACGACGAGTGGCGCGCGCGTCGCGAGCGCAGCGGCGAGACCGGCGGGCGCGAGGAAGTGCGCGTAGGCGACGTCGGGATCGAAGCGCCGCGCCGCGCGAGCGGCGTCTCGGAACAGCCTCAGGTGCCGGCGCGGGCCGCCCGCGCGCGTGGCGACGACCGCGCGCTCGATCTCGTGCCCGCGTGCGAGGAGCTCGTGCTCGAGGTTCGCGACGAAGATCCCGAGGTCCGGGTCCCACGGCCCGGGGTACATCTGCGAGACGAGGAGGATGCGCAGCGGGGCTACCCGCGCGTGACCTGCAGGATGCCGAGGCACATCTCGTCGGTCGTGCCTTCGCCCCACAGGACGTAGCGAGGCGTCGTCGGAACGCCGGACTCCCGCTTCGCTCGTTTGCCCACGTCGTGTCGACAGGTGACGCGGACCACGTCTCCCGGCTCCGCCTGCACCGAGCGCGTGAGCGTGTACGCGTTCTGCCAGTGGAAGTCCCAACGTGGGATGTCGAGCAGCACCTTCGCTCGAGACGTGCCCGGGTTCAGCTCGAGCTTGATCGACGAGCCGAGCAGGTGCAGATGGCCCGCGGCGACGTGGATCGTCGTCGGCGTCGAGATGCGGCGATCACACGTGGACACTGAGCTCGCCGCAGGGTTGCCAGCGGTCCCGCGGCAGAGGATGAGGAGGCCGGCAGGCGTGAAGGCGGCGGTCGTTCCGTACTTGCGAGCCAGGTCGAAGAGCGCCGCGTTCCGGTCGCAGAGCTTTCCCGCCTCGCCCTTCTTGCAAGCGAGCTCGACCGGCCCCGGGAGGAGCATGGTCTGCAGCGGCTCGAGCCCCGCGGACGCGGGGGCGACCGTCAGCACTGCGCGCGAGCGGTCGGGCGCATTGCCGTTCAGGAGGTTGTAGTGGACTTGCATCACGATCCGGCTGGCGGCGGGCAGCGAGACGCCCGTTCGCTCGGGGAGGCGGTTCCCGCCCCGACCCGGAGCCCAGGCGGCGATCCAGTTCGCGTTGTTCAGCGAGTCGGCGATACCCGCGCCGTCGCCTGCCGGGAGACCGGTGCCGCCGAAGCACGACCAGCCAGGGCCAGATTCGTCGCCGTCGAGGCCCTTGGCCGCGCCGACCTGGCTCGCCGCGACCCGGAATAGGATCACGTGATGGACGACCTTCGGCTGGCCGGGATCGATGCGAACCGACGTCACGGAACCGTCACCCGACTGCTTCGGGTCAAGGAGGAAACAGCGGTAGTCGTCCGTGACGCCCTTCGGCGCCGAAGGGCG
>Ga0136631_10000076_pt1 | contig 25828 bp, 30 predicted proteins | sample AntDrymUQ6012206_2_FD_104655 | JGI IMG/M metagenome (GOLD analysis project Ga0136631, IMG submission 104655) | Polar desert sand microbial communities from Dry Valleys, Antarctica - metaG UQ601 (22.06) | ecosystem: Environmental > Terrestrial > Soil > Desert | place: Antarctica: Dry Valley... | reverse complement strand
TCGCCCATTAAAGCGGCACGCGAGCTGGGTTCAGAACGTCGTGAGACAGTTCGGTCCCTATCTGCCGTGGGCGTTGGAGAGTTGAGAGGAGTCGTCCCTAGTACGAGAGGACCGGGATGAACGCACCTCTGGTGTACCAGTTGTCCTGCCAAGGGCATTGCTGGTTAGCTACGTGCGGACGGGATAACCGCTGAAAGCATCTAAGCGGGAAGCCCACCTCGAGATGAGCTCTCCCATCCCCTTGAGGGAGTAAGAGCCCTGGAAGACCACCAGGTGATAGGCCGGATGTGTAAGCACGGTGACGTGCTCAGCAGACCGGTACTAATGCTTCGAGGGCTTGACGGTTAATACTTTGCGAGGCAGTGATGCCTCGAGTGTTCGCCCAGTAGTGCCAACTGTGCAGTTTTGAAGGCCCGGCGCTGGGCCTCGGTCTCGCAATGTCTCGGTGGCACTAGCGAGAGGGAAACACCTCTTCCCATTCCGAACAGAGCAGTTAAGCCTCTTTGCGCCGATGGTACTTGGCCTGAAAGGGCCTGGGAGAGTAGGTCGCCGCCGGTTCTTAGCGTTTAGGGCCGCCCTCGGGGCGGCCCTTTCGCGTTCTGGGCCCGGGACCTTCGGGAGCGATCTATACCCTGGACGCGATGTCCACTCTGGCCATAGTTCTCATCGCACTCGGGGCAGCCGTATTGCTGCTGGTGATCGGCGGCTTCCTGGGCGCGCGAAGGCGCGACCGCAGGCGGGCGCCGGCTTACGCCGCGCACCTGCATCAGGCTGACCAGGCCCTCGAGCAGGCGCGTGCCTCCGATCGCGGATGGGACCGCGACGTTATGGAGCGTGTGGTGCGGGAGACCCTCGCGCGCGAGCACCCAGGAGTGGACTTCGACCGGATCGAGCTGGTGCTCGTGGATGACCGCCCGGGTGTGGAGGAGGACAGGGCGCACTTCGAGGCGGTGGACGGCGAGCGGCGCATCCGCGTGGTGATGGCCCGCGACGATCAGGGCTGGACCCCCGAGCACGTGGCGTGACAGCGCCCCCGTGAGCGCGCGGGCGACCGCCGGCGAGCTGATTCCCGGCTTCTACGCCGAGGACGAGCGCGAGCGCTGGCTGGTCAAGGACCGGATCATGGTGAAGGGGCTTGCGTGGGGGCGGCCCCGCGACGGCCACCCTGAGGGGCGTGTGGGCCTCCATGTGGCCGATCTGCTCAGGCTCATTGATGAATGGGGCGAGCGCGACCCTCGACGGCGCGAGCTGCGGTTCATCTCACTCGTCCACGACTCACTGAAGTGGCGAGTGCTGCCGTGGCTGACCAAGCGGGGCCACAACCACCATGCCGCGCGGGCGCGGCGCTTCGCGGCGGGCTATACCGACGACGAGCGACTCCTGGCGACGGTCGCACTGCACGACGCCCCCTATGCGGTGTGGCGTCACATGAGGCATACCGGTGAGTTCGACTCCGAGCGTTTCCAGCGAATGCTGGGCGACATACCCGACCTGGCGCTATTTCTGCGTTTCGTGGAGCTGGACGGCTCCACGGCGGGCAAGGATGGCGAGCCGGTGGAGTGGCTCAGGGAGCAACTGGCGCGTCACACCGCCGCGACGTAGGCCGGCCACCGAGCGGGCACTCGTCTCGAAGCCGCGGAGGCCGCGCCAGCAGCGTGGCCGGGGCATCGCTCGGCTCCGATGACGGCGGCGCCAGATCTCGATCGGCATCGGCCAGCGCCAGCGGGCGCCCGTCCTCGCCCAGGCCGTATTCGCCCAGGGTGGACAGCTCGATGAGAACGTCCAGACGGTCGAGGGCTGCGGTGCCGATGCGCTGTCGAAGGCGGGGGAACACTTGTTCGCAACCTTAGGCTTGGCCGCGGACGGAAGGGCCCTGTTTCTGCAAGATGAGTTGCAGCGCCTGGGGGTCAGCCCCTGACGCGCACGATTCCGGAGGTGCCGGCGGGCGCGTCATAGGTGTAGCGGTATTCCCCGGCGCGGCGGCCGCGGAGGCGGAAGCTGAAGTAGCCGCCGCCGTTCGTGAGTACCTGAGCCACCATGCGAAACGGGGCCCCGCGGCGCGAACGCCGCTCTACTCGCACGCGATGCGCCCCGCCTCGCCGCACATGGCCGAAGAAGCGATCGCCCTTGATCACGAAGGGGTGCGGGAAGACGGCGTAGGACGGCTTTTTCCTGCGGTCACGGAACATCAGGCCCGACTGGAACTCCTCGAAGCGCCGGGCGCCGGAGCCGGCCAGGCCGCCATCGGTGAGGCGGAACTGGTTGAGCCCGCGCACCCTCGGGGTGCGGTAGGCGATGAAGGCCGCCCGCTGGAGGTAGTTGCGCTGGGCGGATAGCGAGACGCCCGCGAACGGATCGGGTGGGTTGGTCTGGTACCCGAACTCGGTGTAGAAGATGCTGGGCCGCCGGCGCGACGGGCGCAGGGCTCCCTTGCGGACCAGGCGGTCCAGGTAGGTCGTGAGGCGCCGGCCGTCGCTGATGGCGGCGTCGAAGCGGTTGCGCGACCGCCGCTCCGGGGCGAGGAGCAGCTGATAGGGGTGATGGCCGAGAGCGTCGAGTGGAACCGGCTTGAAGTTCTTACAGCGTCCGCCGCGGAGCCGCCGGAAACGGCTGTCCCGACAGCCCATCGCCAGCAGGAAGCGCAGCGGACGCATGCTGACCTTGGCGCCGCGGCCCTCGCGGCCGCTGGCAGCCAGTTCGCCAACCAGGGCCGTGGAATCGGGATCGATCGCCTTGATGCGGGGATAGGCGGCCTGCACCAGACCGCGATACAGGTGGGGGGCGACCACGCCGCGGCGGTCGCTCTGCGGCTGGAGCCACACGCCCTGGTTGGGCTCGTTGGCTATTCCCCAGTGGTCGACCAGGGGGGCGTAGCGGCGGACCACCGCCTCGCTGAAGTCGGCGAAGTCGGCAGGCCTGGGCTTCCAGAGCGGGTTGTCACGGCCGGGCTCGGCGCTGGCCCACACCGGCAGCGGGGTTGAGATCGACACCATCACGCGCAGCCCGTGTCGCGATGCGGAGGTCACGACACGGTCCAGGGCGGTGAAGCTGTACTGCGGGTCGGCCGGGTCGGCCGCGTTGAAGCCCGGAGGCCGGGTGCGCGCGCCCGGGGCCGGCGCGATCTGGTTCCAGAACGCCGACACCCGCAGGCGGTCCACCCCCAGGTCCACGAACGTCTGCATCTCACGGTCCACCTGCTCCTGGGTCGTGGCATTCAGCAGCAGCTGGTCGTCCATGATCGACACCTCGGCGCGGCTGTCGGCCAGGGCGACGCCTGGGAAAGCGAGCAGCGCGGCAAGGAGTCCGATGAGGACCAGAGCGCGACCTGAGATTTTGAGGCGGGTGGCTGCCATCGCTGCCTCAAACCGCTGAGGGCGCCGAAAGTCTCGGCAGAGGGGCGGCGCATGATGGCAGCCGCACCGGAGTACTCTCGCGGCGTGGCCCACCCGTTCGTGCACCGGCTCCGCGTGCGCTACGCGGAATGTGACCTCCAGGGGGTGGTGTTCAACGCCCACTACATGACCTACCTGGACGAGGCGATGACCGAGCTCTGGCGCCAGTCGGTGGGCGGGGGCTACCAGGAGATGGTGACCGCCGGCACAGACATGGTCGTGGCCGAGGCCCGGCTGCGCTTCGTCTCGCCAGCGCACTTCGACGACGAGGTGTCGATCGAGGCGCAGACCACCAGGCTCGGCACCACGGGCATGACGACCGAGCTGCGCGTGGCCCGCGACGGCGAGACGCTCGTGGAGGCCGAACTGCGTCACGTGTTCGTGGCCACGGACGGCAGCGGCAAGGTGCCTATCCCGGACGAGGTGAGGCGCGGACTGGAGCCCAATCTGCGAGCCGAGGCAGCGATTTAGGTGATTCACCTCAGGATCGTCGCCCCGCACGGCATGGCGGCTCCGGCGCTGGATCTGCTCGAGAAATCCGGCTCGGTGTGCAACGTGGTGCTGCTCGAGGGCGCAGCGCGCAAGCCCGAGGGGGATCTGATCCTCTGCGACGTCGCGCGCGAGGACGGCAGCGTGATCATCGACGACCTCCGGGAGCTCGGGATCCCGAAAGCGGGGTCGATCTCGATGGAGTACATCGACACCCAGATCTCAGAGGCTGCAGATCGCGCAGTCGAGCACGCCGCGGGCCTGCCGTCGGACGCTGTCATCTGGGAGGACGTGGAGCACCGCAGCGAGGAGATGACCGAGTTGTCGCTCTCGTTCATGGCCTTCATGGTGATCGCGATGCTCATCGCGGCGGTCGGCATCCTGCTCGACCAGCCGATCCTGATCGTGGGTGCGATGGTCGTCGGTCCGGAGTTCGGGCCTCTTGCCGGCCTCTGCGTGGCGATCGTGGAGAGGCGCGGTTCGCTGGTGCGCAGGTCGCTGCTGGCGCTCGCGGTGGGGTTCCCGGTGGGAATCCTCGCGACCATCGGAGCCACGGGGTTCTTCGACTGGGTGGACCTGATCCCGAACCGGTTCGACCCCGCGGACCACCCGCTCACCAACTTCATCTCCCAGCCCGACGTCTTCTCGGTGTTCGTGGCCTTCGTGGCGGGCGTGGCCGGGGTGCTCTCGCTCACGAGCGCCAAGTCGGGCGCCCTGATCGGGGTCCTGATCTCCGTGACCACGATCCCCGCCGCGGCCAACATCGGGGTGGCCGCCGCGCTGGGCGATGCCGGCGAGGCCGCGGGCGCTGGGCTGCAACTCGGCCTGAACCTCGCTGCTCTGGTCGTGGCCGGTGTGGCCACTCTCTACATCCAGCGCCGCGTGTACGTCGCGCGGCGGCGCAAGCACCTGGCCGACCCCGCTCGGAGGTCCGCCGTCAGAGCGAGGACCACACCTCGCGCTTTGTCTGCACCCGTTCGATCACGGCGTCGGTGAACTCCGTGGTGGAGGCGTGGCCTCCGAGGTCGGGTGTGCTCACGCCATTGGCCACCGCCTCGAGCACGGCCGCATAGACGGCTCGGGAAGCCTGCTCGCTGTCGCGGTGCCCGAGCATGGCGGCGTAGTGCAGGAGTGCCGCGCCCGCGAGGATCATTGCCATCGGGTTGGCCACGTCCTTGCCGAGCAGGGCGGGGGCGGTGCCGTGAGGCGCTTCGGCCATCACCGCGCGCGGCTCGTAGTCGGCGTCGAGTGCGAGCAGCACGGACTCGGCGCCGGCGATGGATCCAAACATCGTCAGCACTAGGTCGGAGAGGCAGTCGCCGTCGCGGTTCAGAGCGGGGATCACCAGCGGGGCCTCCGGCGCGCCCCCGATCAGTCCCGCGTAGGTGGCTCGATGAGCACGGGGGAGTAGGACACATCGGGATGGCGCTCCGCGGCGGCGTCCATCTCCTCCTTGAGCATGCCCTCGTAGACCGGGCTCACCGTCCACTTGGGACCGCCGTACACCTGCCCGCGTAGGCGCTCGGCGGTGCGGAAGGCGTACTCGGCCGTGGCCGTGCACACGCTGCGCGATATGCGCTCGGTGCGCCAGGCCACCTCGTCGCCGTCCACCTCCTCGCGGCCCTGCTCGGCGCCGTAGGCGTCTCCCACGGCCATTCGCACCACGGCGATGGGGTGGTGCGCGCCCGCCACGGGGGTGATGCCGGGGATCCGTCGCCCGGTGCGGATGATCACGCGGCCGCAGTGCCTGCTCGAGCAGTTCCTGGCCGGTCTCGTCGCCCTCCAGGACGACTACGCGCAGCGGGTCCGAGCCGGCCACCTAGCCCTCGCGAGGGCCCAGGCCGAGCTCGTCGGAGCGCTCCTCCATCGCCGCGATGAGAATCTGCAGGTGCTCGTCGAAGTCCTCGCCGAGGTCCTCGGCGCTGCGACGCACCTCCTCGCGGTCCACTGCGGCGGCAAAGGCCGGCGTCTTCAGCTTCTTCTTGACGGACTTGGGGGTCATGCCCTCGATCCCCGTCGGGCGCACCAGGGCGCAGGCCGCGACGAAGCCCGACAGCTCGTCCACGGCGTAGAGCGCCTTCGCCATGCGCGTCTCGCGTGTTACGCCCAGCCGGTCGGCGTGGCCTGCCACGGCATCGATCATCTCCCGTGGATAGCCCTTCTCCTCGAACAGCTCGAGCGCGATCCGAGGATGTCCGGTCTCGAGGTCCGGGTACTTCTCGTAGTCGAGGTCGTGGAGGATCCCGGTGGCCGCCCACAGCTCCTCGTCCTCGTCGTAACGGCGGGCGTAGGCCACCATCCCGGCCTCCACGCCCAGCACGTGCTTGCGCAGGGAGGCGGACTCCGTCCATTCGCAGAACAGCTGCCAGGCCTCGTCTCGCGTGGGGGCGGCCACGCCGGGGAGGGTAACGCCGGGGCTGGGCGAAGTCCCGGCGTAGATGGCCTTCGCTACCCTCCCCGGGCCGCTGGACGCCTCGTCTGCGAAGCAGCCGGCTCGGCCGGCTGCGCACGATCCCGATTCCTCGGCCTCACGCACGATGGAGAAATTCGTCATAGAAGGCGGGCAACCGCTCTCCGGCACGCTCTTGCCTGCCGGCAACAAGAACGCGGCCCTGCCGATCCTCGCCGCCACACTCCTCACCGAGGAGGAGGTCGTCCTGCGCAATGTGCCGCGGATCCGTGACGTTCAGGCCATGCTCGACCTGCTGCGCGGCCTCGGGGCCGCTGTGGACCGGCGCGAGGACGACTCGGTGGCGATCTGCACCGCGGACGTGAACCACACCGAGCTGGATGTGAGCCTCTCGGAGCGCATCCGAGCGTCGTTCCTGCTCGCCGGCCCCTTGCTTGCCCGCTTCGGGCGCGCCGACATGCCGCCGCCGGGCGGTGACGTGATCGGCCGCCGCCGGCTCGATCCCCACCTCGACGCCTTCCGCGCCCTCGGCGCGACGGTGGAGACCTCCCGCGGGTCCTACCTCCTGACCGCGCCCGACGGGTTGCGCGCGTGCGACTTCTTCATGGACGAGCCATCGGTCATGGCCACCGAGAACGCGCTCATGGCTGCGGCGCTCACGCCCGGGTCGACCGTGATCCACAACGCTGCGTCGGAGCCCCACGTGCAGGACCTCGCGCGGCTGCTGCTGCAGATGGGCGCCCGCATCGAGGGCATAGGGTCCAACGTGCTGGTGGTGCACGGGGCCCCGACCCTCGGCGGCGCCGACCACACGATCGGACCGGACTACATCGAGGTGGCGAGCTTCATCGCGCTGGCCGCGTGCACAGGCGGCCAGCTTCGAATCAAGGACGTCGTGCAGTCGGACCTGCGCATGACCCGTCTCGCCTTCGAGCGCCTGGGGTGCCGGATCGAGTACGAGGACAATGACGTGGTGGTGCCGCCCAACCAGGAGCTGCGGGTCAAGGACGACGAGGGTGACGCCATCTCCAAGATCGAGGATGGGCCCTGGCCCGCCTTTCCCGCCGACCTCACCAGCATCGCGCTGGCGATGGCCACTCAGGCCGACGGAATGGTCCTGATCTTCGAGAAGATGTTCGAGAACCGCCTGTTCTTCGTGGACAAGCTCGTCTCCATGGGTGCTCGGATCCTGCTTTGCGACCCGCACCGCGCGGTCGTGAGTGGACCGAGCCGGCTTCACGGCGAGCGCATGGAGAGCCCGGACATCCGGGCCGGCATGGCGCTGCTCATCGCGGCTCTGTGCGCGGAGGGCCGCTCGGAGATCGGCAACGTGCGTCAGATCGACCGCGGCTACGAGCGCATCGACGAACGTCTGCGCGGGCTCGGCGCCCGCATCGAGCGCGTGGCCACAGAGCCCGTGGCCGTCTGACGGCGGCCGAACCGCGAGGATAGAAGCGTGATCCACCCGATTCCACCGGGCACGCGTGACGTGCTGCCGGACGAGATGCGCGAGCTGCGCGCCATCACCACCGCCCTCGGAGGCGCCTTCGAGGCTGTGGGCTATGGCGAGGTGTTCACGCCCGCGCTCGAGTACGAGGAGGTGCTGCGCACCGGCGACGCGACCGCCGCCGGCGCCGGATACCGGATGTTCGACGAGCAGGGTCAGGTGCTGGCGCTGCGCTCGGACATGACGATTCCGATCGCGCGCCTGGTGGCCACCCGCTTCCGCGGCGTGGACGGACCGCTGCGCCTGTCCTACTCCGGTCACGCTTACAGGGCCGTGGCGCATGGCTCTGGCCAGCAGCGCGAGTTCTTGCAGAACGGGATCGAGCTGATCGGCCCGGAGGGAGCCGAAGCGGAGGCGGAGGTGATCGCGCTCACCCTCGCCGCTCTGGACGAGGCCGGCCTGGCGCGCCATCGCGTGGGCCTCGGCGACGGTGCGCTGTACCGGACGCTGCTCGAGGGCCTCGACGTGCCCGAGGAACGCCGCGGACCGCTGCTGGATTGCCTCTCACAGCGCGACCTCGTGACGCTGGGGCGCCACGTGGACGAACTGGGCCTGCAGCCGGGAGCCCGCGACCTGCTCATGCGCGTGCCAGAGCTGCGGGGTGGGGTGGACGTGCTCGAAGTGGCCGACGGCCCGCTGGGCAGCCTTGCGCGGGAGGCGCTCGATGGCCTGCGCGCCCTGATGCAGGCGCTGTCTGAGCGCGGCGTGGCCGATCGGGTGATCCTCGACCTGGGCCTCGTGCTCGAACTCTCCTACTACACGGGCGCGGTCTACGAGGTGTATGACCCCGCCGTGGGCTTCGCTCTCGGCGGCGGCGGGCGCTACGACGACCTGATCGGGCGCTTTGGCGATCCGCGGCCGGCGTGCGGGGTGGCGCTGGACATCCAGCGCGTGCACATCGCCCAGGCCGCAGAGGAGCGCATGCGATGACAGACCTAACGATCGCAGTCCCGCGCGGGGCGCTCTTCGGCGACAGCCTCGACCTCCTGGACCGCCTGGGCGTGGACACCGCCGAGGTGCGGTCCAATGACCGCAAGCTGCTCTTCGAGGACGCGGGGATCGTGACCATGCGCCCCAGCGACGTGCCCACCTATGTGGAGCACGGCGCCGCCGACATCGGCATCACCGGCAAGGACGTGCTGCTGGAGGCGCCCGAGCGCGACGTGTACGAGCTGCTGGACCTGGGCTACGGGCGGTGCGAGATGGTGGTGGCCGCCCGCAGCGGCGACGACGCCCTTGGTGAGGCGCAGCGTCGTCTAGGCCGCGTGCGCGTGGGCACCAAGTACCCGCGCATCGCCGGGCGGCACTTCGCCGAGACCGGCCGCCAGGCGGAGATCGTGGCCGTGAAGGGCTCCGTGGAGCTGGCGCCGCTCACGGGCCTGGTGGACGGCATCGTGGACCTCACCGCCACCGGACGCACCCTGTCCGAGAACGGGCTGGAGGTGGTGGAGGAGATAGTCACGTGCACCGCGCGCCTGATCGCCAACCCGGTGGCGCACAAGCTCAAGGCCGACCGCATCGACGCGCTGGTGCGGCGGATCCGAGAGGGGGATGCGTGAGGATCGTTCGTGAGCGGCAGGCCGTCCGGCGCGACGCCGACCTCACCGAGCCCGTCCGGACGATCGTGGAGGAGGTGCGGTCCGGTGGCGACGCCGCCGTGATGCGCCTCACCGAGCGCTTCGACCGCGCCGAGTTGCGCCCGGATCAGCTCCGCGTGCCCCCGGCCGAGATCGAGGCTGCCGTCGCCGTCCTCGAGCCGGCGGTGCTCCAGGGGTTGCGCACCGCCATCCGCAACGTCCGCACGGTGGTGGACGCCCAGTTGCACGAGGCCGTCTCCGTCGCGCTCCCGGAGGGGCAGCGGGTGGATGTGGTGGAGGTGCCGGTTGCACGCGCGGGCGTATACGTGCCGGGCGGCCGGGCCCCGTATCCGTCCACGCTGATCATGTGCGCGGTGACCGCCGCCGCGGCGGGAGTTGGCGAGGTCGCGGCGTGTGCGCCTCCCGGCCCCCGGGGCGACGCTCATCCCGTGATTCTCGCCGCCTGCTCGCTCTGCGGGGTGAACGAGGTGTACCGCATGGGCGGCGCGCAGGCGATAGCCGCTCTGGCATATGGAACCGAGTCCGTGCGCGCGGTGGACGTGATCGCAGGACCGGGCAACGCCTACGTGCAGGAAGCCAAGCGGCAGGTGGTCGGTCAGGTGGGCATCGACGGGATCGCCGGGCCCAGCGAGCTCGTGGTGGTGGCCAGCATCGGAGCCGACCCCGAGCTGATCGCACTGGACCTGCTGGCCCAGGCCGAACACGGCGCTGACAGCCTCCTCGTGGTGATCTCCGACCATCCGGACCTGCTCGAGGAGGTCGTGGCCAAGGTGGAGGGGATGGCGCCGGCCCGTTCGAGCGTGCCACCCGACGCCGAGCTCGTGGTGCTGCGCGCGGCGGACGTGCGCGAGGCGCTGCGCCTCGCCGAGGACTTCGCCCCCGAGCACCTCGAGCTGACGGGTGGAGAGGCGAGCGCGCTGGCGGATCGGGTGACTCGCGCGGGGTGCGTGTTCGTGGGCAACGCCGCGGCCACCGCTTTCGGCGACTACGTTGCGGGCTCCAACCACGTGCTGCCCACGGGCGGGGCCGCGCGCTTTCAGTCGGCGCTGTCGGCGGCCACCTTCCGGCGCCGCATGGCACGCGTCTCGCTGCCCGAGGGCGCCGCCGCGCGCCTGGCTCCGGCCGGCGCCGCGCTGGCGCGGGCCGAGGGCTTCCCAGTCCACGCCGAGTCCATGGAGCGGCGCGCATGACCCGCAGCGCGGAGGTCACACGCAGGACATCGGAGACCGACATCCGCCTGTCGCTGGTCCTGGACGGCGACGGGTCGGGCGAGCGCTCCACCGGGGTGGGGTTCTTCGACCACCTCCTGGACGCGCTCGCACGCCACGGGCGCCTGGATCTCGACGTGGCGGTGGAGGGCGACCTCCAGACGGGCCCCCACCACACCGTGGAGGACACCGGCATCGCTCTGGGCCGCGCGCTGGACGAGGCGCTCGGCGACCGCACAGCTATCCGCCGCTACGGCCACGCCGTGGTGCCGATGGACGAGGCCCGGGCCGCGTGCTCGCTCGACGTCTCCGGACGCCCATACGCCTCGCTGGAGGGCGTGCCCCTGCCGGCGGAGGCGATCGCCGACTTCGATTCCGATCTCCTGGAGGAGTTCCTGCGCGCCGTTGCCGGCACGGCCCGGCTTACGGTGCACATGAGCATCGAGCGCGGTGCCAACACCCACCACATGGTCGAGGCGGCCTTCAAGGCGTTCGCCCGTGCGCTGCGCGAGGCCGTGTCGATCGACCCCGACGAGACCGGCGTGCCGTCCACCAAGGGCCTCCTATGACCACCGTGGCGATCCTCGACTACGGCATGGGCAACCTGCGGTCGGCCGAGAAGGCCTTCGAGCACGTGGGCGTGCGAGCGGAGGTGACCTCCGACCACGCCCGGGTGCGGGAGGCCGACGGCGTGGTGTTGCCCGGAGTCGGGGCGTTCCCCAGGGCGATGGAGCGCATCAGCGAACTGGAGCTGGGGCCGCTGCTGCACGAGCGCCGCGAGGCGGGTGTGCCTTTGCTCGGACTGTGCCTGGGGATGCAGCTGCTCTTCGAGAGCTCCACCGAGCTTGGAGGGGCCGAGGGCCTGCGCCTGCTGGAGGGTGAGGTTGACCGGCTGGATGCGCCGGGGCTGAAGGTCCCCCACATCGGATGGAACCCCGTCTCCTGGCGCCACGGCGGATCGGACCTCGCCGCGGACATGCCCGACCCGTGCGCCTTCTACCACGTGCACTCGTTCGTGGCCCGCCCCGCGCACGAGCACGACATCGCCGGCACCGCCTCCTACGGGAACGAGTTCGTGAGCGTGGTGGCGCGGCCGCCGGTGTACGGCACGCAGTTCCATCCGGAGAAGTCCGGTCCCGACGGCCTGCGCCTGCTCGGGAACTTCGCCGCCGTGTGCGCCCGCGTGGCCGCATGATCCTGCTGCCCGCAGTGGACATCCGCGATGGCCGCGCGGTACGGCTGCGCCAGGGCCGCTTCGAGGATGAAACCGTCTACGCCGACGCCCCGCTGGAGGCCGCGCGCGTCTTCGTGGACGCCGGGGCCCGATGGCTGCACGTGGTGGACCTCGACGGTGCCCGCCATGGCGCGCCAGCGAACCTGGAGCACCTGGAGCGGATCGCCGCCAAGCTGGGCGTGCCTGTGCAGTTCGGCGGCGGGCTGCGCTCCTGGGAGTCGATCCGCGCCGCCCTGGAGGCGGGCGCGCAGCGCGTGCTCGTGGGCACCGCCGCGATCGCCGACCCCGACCTGCTGGCAGCTGCGCTTGAGGAGTGGGGCGAGCGCGTGGCCGTGGCGGTGGATGTGCGCGGCGGACGCGTCTCGGTGTCGGGTTGGACGGAGGAGACCGAGGTGACCGCCGAGCAGCTGATCGAGCGCCTGCAGGAACGCGGCGCCCAGCGCTTCGTCTACACCAACGCCGACCGCGACGGGATGCTCGAGGGAGTGGACATCGAGGAGGTAGGGCGGATAGCCGCGGCGGTCCGGGGTCATTTCACGATCTCCGGCGGAGTCGGGTCGCTGGAGGATCTGAAGGTGCTGCGCGATGCGCGCCTGCCTACCCTCGAAGGGGTGATCTCCGGGAAGGCCCTGTACGAGCGCCGCTTCACGGTCGAGGAAGCGCTGCGCACCCTGGACGGGGCGCCGGCCTGATGGTGCTCAAGCGCGTGATCCCGTGCCTCGACGTGGACAAGGGCCGGGTGGTCAAGGGCATCGAGTTCGTGGACATCCGCGACGCCGGGGACCCCGTGGAGCTGGCCGCCCGCTACCAGGACGAGGGCGCTGACGAGATCGTGTTCCTCGACATCACGGCCTCGCACGAGCGCCGGGAGAACGTGGCCGAGCTGGCGCGCCGCTGCGCCGACGAGGTGTTCATCCCTTTCACCATCGGCGGCGGCATTCGCTCCGTCGAGGACGCTCAGGCGGTGCTGGACGCCGGGTCGGACAAGGTGTCGGTGAACTCCGCCGCGGTGGATCGCCCGGAGCTGATCGGCGAGCTGGCCGGGGTCTTCGGAGCCCAGTGCGTGGTGCTCGCGATCGACGCCCGTAAGCGGGCGGCGGGCGACGGCTACGAGGTGGTGGTGCACGGCGGCCGAACCGACACCGGGCGCGAGGCCGTGGAGTGGGCCCGCGAGGGCGCCGAGCGGGGGGCGGGGGAGATCCTGCTCACGAGCATGGACCGCGACGGCACCGAGGACGGGTACGAGCTGGAGCTGACCCGCCTGGTGGCCGACGCCGTGCAGATCCCGGTGATCGCGTCAGGCGGCGCAGGCACGCCGGACCACCTCGTGGAGGCGGTGGACCGGGGCGGCGCCGATGCCGTCCTGTGCGCCTCGATCTTCCACTACGGCCAGTACACGGTGCGGGAGGCCAAGGAGCGCATGGCGGCCGCCGGGATACCGGTGCGCTGAACTCGGACTAGGCTCCGGACACGTCCGATCTCGAGGGAGGCCTGCCGGCAAATGGCGACTGTGCTCTGTGTGCTCTACGACGACCCCGTGCAGGGGTATCCGCCCGCCTATGCCCGGGACGAGCTTCCGGCGATCGAGAAGTACTTCGACGGCCAGAGCACGCCGACTCCGGAGCGGATCGACTTCACGCCCGGCGAGCTGCTCGGAAGCGTGGCAGGTGAGCTGGGTTTGCGGAGCTTTCTCGAGGAGCGCGGGCACCGACTGATAGTGACCTCGGACAAGGATGGTCCCGACTCGGTCTTCGAGCGAGAGCTCCCGGAGGCGGACGTGGTGATCTCGCAGCCGTTCTGGCCGGCGTATCTGTCGGCGGAGCGGATCGCGAAGGCGCCGAAGCTGAAACTGGCGGTGACGGCGGGGATCGGCTCGGACCACGTCGACATCGACGCGGCGATCGAGCGCGGGGTGACGGTGGCCGAGGTCACCTACTCCAACAGCATCAGCGTGTCGGAGCACGTTGTGATGATGATCCTCGCGCTGGTGCGCAACTACATCCCCTCGTATCAGACGGTGGTCGACGGGGACTGGAACATCGCCGACTGCGCGGCGCGCGAGTACGACCTGGAGGGCATGCAGGTCGGCACCGTGGCAGCCGGTCGCATCGGCTCCGCGGTCCTGCGGCGCCTGAAGGGCTTCGAGGTCGGGCTGCACTACACGGACCGCCACCGACTGCCGGAAGCCGTCGTGCGCGAGCTGGGTGCCACCTACCACGAGACCGCCCAGGAGCTCGTGCGGGTATGCGACGTGGTGACCATCAACGCGCCACTGCACCCCGAGACAGAAGGCCTGTTCGACGATGACCTGATCGGCCAGATGAAGCGCGGCGCGTACCTCGTGAACACCGCGCGCGGCAAGATCTGCGATCGGGACGCGGTTGTGCGGGCGCTGGAGAGCGGCCGGCTCGCGGGCTACGCCGGCGATGTGTGGTTCCCCCAGCCCGCGCCGCCCGAGCACCCATGGCGCGCGATGCCCAACCACGGCATGACTCCCCACACCTCCGGCACTAGCCTCTCGGCTCAGGCCCGATACGCGGCCGGCACCCGCGAGATCCTCGAATGTTGGTTCGACGAGCGCCCCATCCGCGAGGAGTACTTGATCGTGGATGGTGGGAAGCTCGCCGGCGCGGGCGCCCATTCCTACAGCGTCAAGAGCAGCTAAGGGTGGCCGCGCACGGACGGCACGCAAGCAGGCGTAGCTTGGGACGCTGCATTTTTTCGCCCCCGCGACAGGCCGCCACAATGCAGACGTGAGCGCCCCCGTCACGGCCCTGGCCGATCGCGTAGCCGCCCTACCGGGAATGGATCGGCTGTTGCCGGCGCTCGCCGGGCTGCCTTTCACTTACCTGGTGGGAGGCGCCGTGCGCGACCTCCTGATGGGGCACCGCTCCGTGGATCTCGACCTCTCCGTCGAGGGCGACGGCCTGGCTGTGGCCCGCGAGCTGGCGCAGCGCCTCGGCGGTGAGGCGCGAGAGCACGAGCGCTTCGGCACGGCGACCGTGCGTGCCGGAGACCTCGCCGTGGACGTGGCAACCGCGCGCCGCGAGTCCTACGCGCACCCGGGTGCGCTCCCGGAAGTGGAGCCCGCCTCCCTCGACGAGGATCTCGCTCGGCGCGACTTCACCGTGAACGCGATGGCTATCGCCCTGTCGGAGCCGGGACGGGGCGAGTTGCGCGACCCGCTCGGCGGCGCCCCCGACCTCGCGGCCGAGCGCATCCGCGTGCTGCACGACCGCAGCTTTATCGACGACCCCACGCGCCTGTTGCGCGCGCTGCGCTACGAGGCACGGCTGGGCTTCGGCCTGGAGCGCGACACGGAGCGCTTGGTCCGCGAGGCCGTGGCGGCGGATGCCCTGTCGACCGTGTCGGGCCCGCGTGTGCGTGACGAGTTGATGGACCTGCTGGGCGAGCCGGCCGCGCCGGTGGCCGTTGGCCGGATGCGCGACCTCGGCGTGGCCGCGGCGCTGCGCCCCCGGCTGCGTGCCGATCCCGAGCTGATGGCGTCGGCGCTGCTCGGTGCGGGGGAGACAGGCGCCGATCCGCGCCTCACCGCGCTGGCGGCCCTGGTGAGCGAGGCCCCGGCGGCCCTGGAGCCCTTCGTGTCCGGGCTGGGCCTGGGCGCCTCGGAGCGCGACGCCGTGCTGCGGGCCGCGCGCAATGCGCCCTCGCTGCCCGCGGCGCTGCGCGCAGGGCCGCGCCCGTCCGAGGTGTACGCCCTGCTCGACCCCGAGCCGCCCGAGACGCTGGCTCTCGCCCTGGCGCTGGGGGCGCCGGGAGCCCTCGTGCAGCGCTTCATCGCCGCCCTGCGCGGCACCCATCTGGAAATCGGGGGGCAGGACCTCGTAGACGCGGGAGTACCCCCGTCCGAGGCGGTCGGCCGGGCGCTGGACGAGACGCTGCGCCGAAAGCTCGATGGCGAGGTGGCGGGCCGCGACGAGGAGCTGCGCACCGCGCTAGAGCTCGCCAGGGGTGGCGCGTGAGCGAGATCACCTTCGATGTGGACGTAGCGGGCGCCCGGGTGGCGTTTTCCACCCGCAACGGCGGGGTGAGCGAGTCACCCTATGACTCCCTCAACCTGGGCGTCCTCACCGATGATCCCGAAGAGCGCGTGATGGAGAACCGCCGGCGCCTGGCGTCCCAGGTGGGCCTGGAGCCCGCCCGCGTCGCGATGGGCTGGCAGGTGCACAGCACCGCCATCGCCTTCTGGGATCAGGCTCCGCTGCCCGGTCGCGACGGGTTCGCCTCGCCCGGCGCGCAGCTCGACGAGGTGGATGGCCACGTCACGAGTGAGCACGATCTCGGCCTGCTCGTGCTCGTGGCGGACTGCCTGCCGGTGGCGCTGGCCGGGGGCGGTCGCGTGGCCATGCTGCACTGCGGCTGGCGCCCCCTCGCCGGCGGCATCATCGAACAGGCGCTGGAGAATTTTCCCGAGCCCCCGGCCGCGGTGGTCGGGCCCGGCATTGGGCAGTGCTGCTACGAGGTCGGCCCCGAAGTACTGGACGCCTTTTCGGACCTCGACGGTGTGGCCGACGGCCGCATGCTCGACCTACGCGCCGTGGCCGAGCGAAAGCTGCGCGCGGGCGGCGTTACCGACGTCGAACACGTGGATCTGTGCACGTCCTGCCGCGAAGACCTGTTCTTCTCCCACCGCCGCGACAACGGCGTGACCGGCCGCCAGAGTGGCCTGGCGTGGCTCACGGGATGACGCGCCAGTGCGCAAGTCTCGACGCCGCGCAAGTGAGGGACAACCTGGAGCGGGTTCGCGAGCGCATCTCCGCCGCCGGGCGCGAACCCTCCGAGGTGGAGGTGTGCGCGGCCGTGAAGTACCTGGCGGCCGAGGAGCTGCCCGTGCTGGCCGAGGCGGGCATCGAGCTCGTGGGCGAGAACCGGGCCCAGGAGCTGATCGCCAAGAGCGAGGCGCACCCGGGCCTGTTCGAGTGGGACTTCATCGGCGCGCTGCAGAGCCGCAAGGTCAAGGACATAGCGCTCGTCGCGCGACTGATCCATTCGCTGGCTTCTGACTCCGCGCTCAAGCAGCTGGCGAGTCACCCCGCGCGCGAGGTGCTCGTACAGGTGAACGTCGCGGGGGAGGAGGGCAAGGGCGGGATCGCCCCGGGTGATCTGGGGGACTTCCTGGAGCGCTGCCCGGTGCCGGTGGGCGGCCTGATGACCATGCCACCCTTCGCCGAACGCGCCGAGGACAACCGCCCGCACTTCGCGCGGCTCGCCGAACTGGCCGCCGAGCACGGCCTGTCGCGCCTCTCCATGGGGACCACCCAGGACTACGAGGTGGCAGTGCAGGAGGGCGCGACGATCGTGCGCATCGGCTCGGCGCTCTACGAGTAGGACGAGAGGAACTCCGCGATCTCGCGAGATAGCTGCGCGCCGCGCCATGCCAGCGGGGACTCGCCCTCGTCCTCCACCACCAGCCTCGAGCGCGGCAGCCGCCTGGCGTACTCCTCCGCCACGCGGAGTGGGTGGCCCGGGTCCGTCTCGTCGCGGCTGCCCACCACGAGCACCGGGAGGTCGAGCCCGTCGAGCCCGTCGAGCCCGTCGAATGCGGCGGACCCCGGCACCACCCGCAGGGCGTCGGCCACCGCCTGCGGATGCTCGTGGCGCTCCAGGCGCTGGCGGACCGCGCGCCGGGCCACGTCGCGGTACTTGTCAGGTAGGCGGTTCACCCCGGAGAGCTCCACGAAGGCGTCGAGGTCCGCCTCGGCCATCGCGCCTGCGAGGGCTTCCCATTCCTCGAGGTCCGCCGGGTCGGTGCGCGGCGCCCCGTCGTAGGCGGGGGTGATCTGCACCAGGGCGGACACGCGCTCCGGCTCCTCCAGGGCGAGCGTGAGCGCGGTGGCGGCGCCCATCGAGCTGCCGGCCAGCACTGGCCGCTCCAGGCCCATCTCGTCGAGCACACGGCGCAGGTCGGCCACCAGGTCGCGGTACTCGTAGGCGGTGGGATCGGGGGCCGGGGGAGACTCGCCATGGCCTCGGGCGTCGTAGGAAACGACCCGGTAGCCCCCGCGCGAGAGCAGCCGCGATCCCTGGAGCACGTAGCGGCGCGTGGCCGTCAGGCCGTGCAGGAGTACCACGGGGGCGCCGGTGCCCTCTTCCTCGCGGCTCAGTTGCACGGCGCCTCCGTATGGGGTTTTGCAGGGGTGTTGCGGGGCATCCTCACTCGGTAACGTTCCACAAGGGATTCCAGTCTGCGTCCCGAAACTGCACTTCGATGCCCATCAGCGACACATGGCACCGCGCTCTCGTCTACTTCGGCTTGGCCGAGGATCACGACCCGCGCTACGAATCCGTCCCTGACGACGAGCCCGAGCCCGAAGCCGAACTGGAGGACCGCTACCGCGACCGCCCCAACGTTCGCCGGCTCCAGCGACGCCGCCGGGACGAGTTCGACGACATCTTCGCCGACGACTCGCCGCGGGAGGCGGGCCGCGAGACGCGCGTGCTGCGCCCGGTGGCCTCCGGCACTTCCGGCAACGGCTCGAGCAACGGCGGCGACCTTCAGGTGCACTTGGTTGTCCCGCGCAGCTTCAACGACGCCCAGCAGATCGCGGACCAGTACAAGGACCAGATCCCCGTGATCCTGAACCTCCAGCAGACCGATGCCGACCTCTCCAAGCGCCTGATCGACTTCGCCTCCGGACTCACCTACGCCCTGGACGGCGGCATGCAGCGAATCGCCGACAAGGTCTTCCTGCTCACGCCCCGCAACGTCGAGGTGTCGGCGGAGGAGCGGGCTCGGTTGATCGAGAAGGGCTTCTTCAACCAGTCCTGAAGCCGTGGCGCCGCTCTGAATAAGGTTGCGGCCATGGAGTTGGGCTTCATAGGCGCAGGGAGCATGGCTTCCGCCTTGGCGCGGGGCCTCGGTGAGCCCGTGCTCGTCTACGACCCGGAGGCCCAGCGCGCCGAGCGCCTCGCGGCCAACGTGCAAGGGCGGGTGGCCGCCTCCAACGCCGAGCTGGCCGACGCCGCCGACGTGGTGGTGCTCTGCCACAAGCCCGCGGGGCTGGAGCAGGTGGCCGCCGAGGTGGACGGCCGGGCGCGGGTCATCGTGTCGATCATGGGCGCCACCCCCACCGAAACCATCGAGGCGGCCTATCCCGGCACACCCGTGTACCGCTTCATGCCGAATCTGCCGGCCGAGGTGGGTCGGGGCGTGCTCTGCTACGCGCCCGGGTCGCTCGCCGCGGACGGCCCCGAGCAGGAGATCCTCACGCTGTTCGGCCGCGCGGGCACCGTGATCGCACTCGACGAGCCACTCCTCGAGCCCGCGATGGCCCTGATGAGCTGCGGGCCCGCGTTCCTCGCGCTGGTGGCGGAGGCGATGGCCGAGGCCGGGGCCCGCCACGGACTGGAACTGCAGCAGGCCACGCGCCTGGTCGTGGAGACGATGGCCGGGACGGCCGCCTACCTGGATGCCAACGGCCTCGAGCCGGGCGAGATGCGCGCGCGGGTGGCCACGCCCGGCGGCATGACCGAGAGAGGGCTCGACGTGCTGGAGGAGTCCGGCCTGCGCGATTCCTTCGACCGGGCGATCGACCTGATCGTGGAGGCCGCCGTCCGATGAGCCTGCTGGCGGCCATCGACCGCGGCGACGTGGCCGACTACGTAGACACCCTGGTGCTGGTCTACGTGGTGCTGATCTTCGTCCAGATCATCGTGAGCTTCATCCCCCGAATGCCCTACAACCGCTTCCTGAGCGCGTTCTTGACGTTCGTGGCGGACGTGGTGAACCCCTACCTGAACATCTTCCGCCGCTTTCTCCCGCCGGTACGTCTCGGTCCGGGCGCGCTGGACCTCAGCCCGATGGTCGGCACCTTCGTGCTGCTGATCGTTGGCGGGATCGTGAGCGGCCTGATCCGCGGCGGCTGAGTCCGTGAGCCGGGCGGCCGGTTGGGGGCGGGCGGTGGCCACGCTCGCCGTGGTGCTGTTGGTCGACCAGTCCACCAAGGCGCTCGCGGTGGCGCGGATCGACAGGGGCGACGCGGTCAACGTCTTCTTTGGGCTCGATCTCACCAACACGCGCAATCGCGGCGTGGCCTTCGGGGCCCTGGAGGGGAGCGCCACGATCGTGGGAGTGCTCATCGCCGCCGCTCTGGTGCTGCTGGTGGGGTACTTCGCCTACAGCGCGTCGCGCCCGATGCTGTGGCTGCCGGTCGGGATGCTGCTTGGTGGCGCGTTGGGCAACTTGGTCGACCGCGCGCGGGAGGGTGCGGTGATCGACTTCATCGACCCCAGCTTCTGGCCCGCTTTCAACCTGGCCGACGCCTCCATCGTGATCGGGGTGTTCGGGCTGCTCTACGTGGTGGAGGGAAAGCGAGAGTGAGCCTCCAGATGGGCGATGCCGAGGCCGGGATGCGCCTCGATGTGGCGCTGGCGGCCCGCGGCGCGGCGGCCACGCGCTCAGAGGCCCAGCGGCTGATCGACCGCGGGCTGGTCAGCGTGGACGGGGAGACACGCCCGAAGTCTCACCGGGTGGCCGGCGGCGAGGTGGTGGAGGTGTCGCCCGAGCCGGTGCAGGCTCCGGGGGAGGAGGTGGAGGTGCCGTTCGAAGTGGTCTGGGAGGACGAACACCTCCTAGTGGTGGACAAGCCGGCCGGTGTGGTGGTGCACCCGGGTGCCGGTCGCCGCCATGGGACGCTGGCCCAGGCGCTGGCGGGCCGCGCCGCCGGTGGCCCGGACCCCCAGCGCGCGGGCATCGTGCACCGCCTGGACCGCGACACCTCGGGGCTGCTGGTGGTGGCCAAGTCCGAAGTCGTGCACACGGCGCTCCAACAGCAGATTCGCGACCGCGAGGTGCACCGCCAGTACCTGGCGCTGGTGGAGGGCCAGCCCGACGCGCGCCGCGGGACCATCGACGCGCCCCTGGGCCGGGACCGCGACCGGCGCACCGCGATGTCCACCCGCAGCGACCGCGCGCGGACGGCGGTGACGCACTTCGAGGTGATCGAGGAGCTGGCTCAGACTTCCCTCCTGGAGGTGAGGCTCGAGACCGGGCGCACGCATCAGATTCGCGCGCACCTGGCGGCTGTCGGGCACCCCGTCTGCGGGGACACCCGGTACGGAGGCGCCGCGAGCGGACGGCGGCTAGGACTCGCGCGCCAGTTCCTTCACAGCGCCCAACTCATGTTTGATCACCCATGCACCAGGGAACGCCTTCTGTGCGAGTCCAAACCACCCGCCGAGCTCGCTCGATCACTCGACGAGGCCCGGCGGGAGCCAGTCTCCGGAGGGCCAGACGGAGGCTGACATTCGGGGCGAGGCGGTCTTCGGACCGCCTCGTTTCGTTTCTGACTCGGTTCTCGACCGCCCCTAAATGCAGACGGGGCGACCTTTCGGCCGCCCCGCGCTGCGTACGCCGGGCCGGACCACCGGAGGTAGGGGAAGGGAGGCCGGCCCGCATCTCCCACAACGACCCGGCCCCGGCAACCTTGCGTTTTTTGGCGAAGCAGCCGGCTCGGCCGGGCGCGCACGATCCCCTCTATGCTCCCCGGTCGACGTTTCATTCGATCCCCCGTCGGGCCGGCGTGACCCTGCCCGGGCGAGCCATATCGCACCGGGTCCGCGCAGCGGCCGACGGAGGACAACCGATGTAAATAAAAGGGAGTAACAGTTGGCTCAGGTAACGCTCAGAGAGCTGCTGGAGGCCGGGGTCCATTTCGGCCACCAGACGCGCCGCTGGAACCCGAAGATGCGCAGGTTTATCTTCGGTGAGCGAAGCGGCATCCACATCATCGACCTCCAGAAGACCGAGCGCCTGCTCGCAGAGGCCCAGGCCTTCGCCGCCAACGTGGCGGGCCGCGGCGGCACCGTGCTGTTCGTGGGCACCAAGAAGCAGGCACGCGATACCGTGGCCAAGGCCGCGGAGGAATCGGGCATGCCCTACATCCACCAGCGCTGGCTGGGCGGGCTGCTCACCAACTTCCAGACGGTGTCCAAGCGCATCAAGCGCCTGCACGAGCTCACCGAGTGGACCGAGAGCGGCACGATGGACCTGCTGCCCACGCGTGAGCGCATCAAGGCGGAGAAGGAGCGCGACAAGCTCGAGTTCAACCTCGGCGGCGTGCGCAACATGCAACGCCCGCCGGACGCGATGTTCGTGGTGGACATGAAGACCGAGGTCACCGCGGTGCGCGAGGCCCTGCGCCTACGCATCCCGATCATCGGGCTGGTGGACACCAACTGCGATCCGGACCCGGTGAGCTACGTGATCCCCGGCAACGACGATGCGATCCGCTCGTGCGCACTGGTCGTCGACGCCATCGCCGGCGTGGTGGGTGAGCAGTCCCAGCGTTTCCGCGCCGAGGAGGAGGCCGCTCGCCGCGAGGCCGAGGAGGCCGCGCAGCGAGAGACCGAGGAGCGCGCCAAGCGTGAGGCCGAGGAGGCCGCTCGCCGCGAGGCCGAGGAGCAGGCCCAGCGCGAGGCCGCCGAGGCGGCCCAGGCCGCCCAGGCCGAGGGCCAGGCCGAGGGCCAGCCCGCGCAGCCGCAGCCGGCCGCTCCCGCAGCGCCGCCGCCACCGCCCTCCGAGCGTCGGGTCTTCGACCCGAACGAGGAGGGCTGACGGTGAGTGGCGAGGTCACAGCGGCGAGCGTCAAGGAGCTGCGCGAGCGCACCGGCGCGGGAATGATGGACTGCAAGTCCGCGCTGCAGGAGGCCGACGGCGACATGGAGAAGGCCATCGAGTTGCTGCGGGTCAAGGGACAGGCCAAGGCCTCCAAGCGCGGCGAGCGCGCCGCGAGCGAGGGCGTGGTCACGAGCTACATCCACCACAACTCCAAGGTCGGCGCCCTGGTCGAGATCGACTGCGAGACCGACTTCGTGGCCCGCAACGAGGACTTCGCCGAGTTTGCCCGCGAGGTGGCCTCGCACGTGGCGGCGGCTGCGCCGCTGTACGTGTCGGCCGAGGACGTGCCCGAGGACACCCGCGAGGCGGAGATGAAGGTGTTCGCCGATCAGGCGGCATCCGAGGGCAAGCCCGAGCAGGTCCAGCAGCGAATCGCCGAGGGGCGGATGAAGAAGTGGCTGGAGGAGAACGTGCTTCTCGACCAGCCGCACGTAAATGGCGACAAGCACGACGGCGCCACGATCGAGCAGATGCGCGCCGCGCTGTCGGCGAGCACCGGCGAGAACGTGGTGGTGCGCCGTTTCTCCCGCTTTCGGATCGGGGAGTAGGCGCCGTTCCCGGCCAGGCCAAGTTCCAGCGCATCCTGCTGAAGCTGTCCGGGGAGGCGCTGATGGGCCCGCTGGAGTACGGCGCGGACCCCGAGCGCATTGCCGCCATCGCCGACCAGATCAAGACGGTCGCCGATCGCGGCGTGGAGACCTCCGTGGTGGTAGGCGGCGGCAACATCTACCGCGGACTGTCGGGAGCGGCGGCCGGCATGGACCGCGCCACTGGTGACTACATGGGCATGCTCGCGACGGTGCTCAACGCCCTGGCCCTTCAGGACGCGCTCGAGAAGGCCGGCGCGGTCACCCGCGTGATGTCGGCGATCGAGATGGCGGAGGTGGCCGAGCCCTACATCCGCCGCCGGGCCATGCGCCACCTGGAGCGCGGGCGCGTCGTGATCTTCGCGGCCGGCACCGGCAACCCGTTCTTCACCACCGACACCGCAGCCGCGCTCCGGGCCCTGGAGATCCACGCCGAGGTCATCCTCATGGCAAAGAACGGGGTCGAGGGCGTGTTCACCGCCGACCCGCGTAAGGATCCAGACGCGCGCTTCATCGAGACGATTAGCCATCGAGAAGCGATCGAGCAGCAGCTGACCGTGATGGACGTGACTGCCCTGTCGCTGTGCATGGACAACGGCCTGCCGATCCACGTGTTCAACATGGACGACGAGGCCAACATCGACCGGATAGTGTGCGGCGAGCGAGTGGGGACGGTGGTTTCAACTGGCGGATGACGACATCGTCAAGGACTTCCTGGACGATGCTCGCGATCGCATGGGCAAGTCGGTGGAGTCCACGCGCGGGGAGTTCGCGACGGTCCGCACGGGGCGCGCTTCACCGCAACTGCTCGACCGTGTGGAGGTCGAGTACTACGGCGCCTTGACACCGCTCAAGCAGCTCTCCAACGTGTCCGCGAGTGAGGCACGCCTGCTCACCATCACGCCGTACGACCAGTCGGCGATCAAGGCGATCGAGAAGGCGATTCTCGAATCCGACGTAGGGCTCACGCCGTCCAACGACGGTCACCTGATCCGTCTGACGATTCCCGAGCTCACCGAGGAGCGACGCCGCGACCTCGTGAAGGTCGTGCACAACATCGCGGAGCAGGGCAGAGTGGCGATACGCAACATCCGCCGTGAGGTGATGCACGACCTGCGCGAGCTCAAGAAAGAGGGCGAGATCGGCGCCGACGACGAGCACCGCGCCGAGTCGGAGTTGCAGAAGCTCACCGACGCCCGCACCGGTGAGATCGACGATTTCCTCGCGGGCAAGGAAGAGGAGATCCTGCAGGTGTGACGACCGACGCCGCACCCGCGGCCCGGTACGTCGCGATCATCACCGACGGAAACGGCCGCTGGGCCGAGGCGCGGGGCCTGCCTCCGATCGCCGGGCACCGTGCAGGTGCCGACGTGGTGAAGGAGCGCCTGCGCGACGCCGCACGACTCGGCGTGTCCGAGCTCACCGTCTATTCGTTCTCCACCGAGAACTGGCTGCGGCCGAAGGGCGAGGTCGACGGCTTGATGGCGATGTTCGGCGAGCGCATCGACCGCGAGACCCCCGAGCTGCACGAGGAGGGGGTGCGGATGCGCTTCATCGGACGTCGGGAGGGAGTGTCCGCGGAGCTCCAGCGAAAGATGGACTGGGCTGAGGAGACGACACGTGGCAATGAGCGGATCACGTTGTTCGTGGCCTTCAACTACGGCGGCCGGGCGGAGATCGTGGATGCGGCGCGAACCTTCGAGGGTGAGACCGAGGACGATTTCCGGCGCCACCTCTACGCACCCGAGATGCACGACCCCGATCTCCTGATTCGCACCAGCGGCGAGCAGCGCACGTCGAACTACCTGCTGTGGCAGTGCGCCTACTCCGAGTTGGTGTTCCGCGACGAGCTGTGGCCCGACTTCACGCGCGAGGCCTTCGAGGCTTCGCTGCAGGAATTCGACCGGCGCAAGCGGCGCTTCGGAGCGCGCTAGGCCGATGACCGGACGGGGGCGAAGCGACGAGCTGCGAGCCGGGGAGCCGCGCGAGCGCAAGCGGCGCTCGGACCTCGTGCCGCGCCTCGTGGCGGCGGTGCCGGCCGTGGCCTTTGCGGTGCTCATCGTGCTGTCCGGTGGAGAGATCTTCGCCTTCGGGCTGATCCTGCTCGGGGTGGTGGCCCTGCACGAGCTGTACGGCCTGATGCGCCGCGCCCGCCCGGTGGACCTGGCCGGCTACCTCACGGCCGCGGCGATGGTGCTGCTGGCCCTGTACTCCGAGCGCGAGAGCGTGCTGATAGCGCTGGTGGCGGCGTTCCCGCTGGTGTTCGTGCTCGCCCTCACGCGGGCCAGCCTCGACAACCTGGCTTGGGGGGTGGCGGCCACGATGTTCGGGATCGTGTGGATCGGCCTGCCGCTCGCCCACGCGATCTTCCTCCGCGAGTTGCAGGTCGGCGACGAACTGATCGGCGACGGCCTGCTGATCGACGTGCTGGTGGGCACCTTCATCGGCGACACCTTCGCCTACTTCGGAGGGCGACTGTACGGCCGCCGCCCGCTCGCTCCCGACATCTCGCCGAACAAGACGGTGGAGGGCCTGGTGGCCGGCGTGCTCGGCGGAACGCTGGCCTTCTGGTTCGCGGGCACCTACCAGGACTGGTTCAGCGGCACCGACGCCCTGATCATCGGCTTTCTGGTGGCCCTGACCGCGCCCCTGGGCGACCTCTTCGAGTCGGCCATCAAGCGCGACCTGGAGGTCAAGGACACCGGGCGCTTCTTCGGGGCCCACGGCGGCGTCCTGGACCGCCTGGACGCGGTCTTCTTCACGG
>Ga0136631_10000075_pt1 | contig 25915 bp, 19 predicted proteins | sample AntDrymUQ6012206_2_FD_104655 | JGI IMG/M metagenome (GOLD analysis project Ga0136631, IMG submission 104655) | Polar desert sand microbial communities from Dry Valleys, Antarctica - metaG UQ601 (22.06) | ecosystem: Environmental > Terrestrial > Soil > Desert | place: Antarctica: Dry Valley... | reverse complement strand
ACGGGTTCCATTCCGCCAACGCCGCGCTCGCACTCGTTCACCTCACCTGCGGGCCGGTCAAACTCACCCTCCCACACGAACACGCGCTCGAGTGACCTCACCTACGATCATGCCCGGAGAGCCCGCTAACCGCGCTAAGGGCCCCGCCGACCGCTCGTCAGCGCCGCAGTCGCCGCTCGATCGCGAGGCTGGCGCGCGTGACGGCTTCGCCGTAGGCTCTTCGCGCTGCGTCAGGCAGTGGCAGTGGGGAGCGGCGGGCCGACAGGGCGCGGTGCTGCCGCGGCTCCTCGCGGTCGTCCTGCAGCGCGCGCCGGCCGCGGGCCATCGCAGCCACGGCCGCGTCGTCCGTAGCAGAGGCCTTTCCTGCGTAGACCCAGGCGAAGCGGAACGCCAGTCCGCTCGCGAGATACATGACGCTGGCGATGTCGTGCTCGCGCGGGCCGGTGCGGCGCGCGACCAACCGGAGCGAGAGCCCGAGCACGACGAGGCTCTTGGCGGTACGGAAGAGGATCCCGGGACGCCCGCGGCGGAGCGCCTCGGCGGCGTCTCCCAGCCGCCGCTCGCCAAGCGCCGAGAGCGAGAGCTCGGTGAGCATCGAGGCGGTCTCGATCGTGCCGAGCGCCCTGCGGGTCGGGTGGCCCTCCGGTAGGCGTCTCGCGACGAGCGCAAGGCGGGTCGCGGCCGCCCCGTTAGCGGTTGCGGTGGCGACGAATGCCGGCCCGAGGATCACGCGGCTGCGGGCCCACACCGGGACCGCAGTGCAGGCGAGCAGCACGCCGGTGTAGGAGCAGAGGTAGCTGCCGAGCAGCGACGTCAGCGCCCCCAGCGCGCGGGCGGCCCTCGGCCGCGCGGCCAGGTCGGCTCCCACCGCCAGGGCACTCGAGCCGCTGAACGCGACCAAGCACCATGCGCCCGTGTTCATCGGTGAGCGCGGCTTGAAGATCCGCATCATGTTCAGGAACCGCTCGGGGCGGCCGAGATCGCCGATCAGAAGAAGCGGCGCGGGTGCGAGGGCGCCGAGGGCGACCTTGCGAGCGATCGCGGCGGACCGGTGGTCGCCGGCCGCGTCGCACCCCAACGCGACGAACGCCGAGCCGGATGCCATGCCGCCGAACCAGAAGTAGAGCGGGACCTGCCACGACCACACCGGTGCGTGGATGAACGGCCCGTGGATCTCCGAGACCGGCGCGCCGCGCATCCGCCGGCTTGCTGCCGCGACCTGACCGGGAGCCGGCTGCGCAGCGGCATAGTCGGTGTCGCGCGCCTTGTAGAGAAACGACCACTGAGCGTCACCAAAGCCGGGGCGCGCCAGGCCGACCGGCGCTCCCGGCTCGGCCGCGGTCCACGGCCCGGGCTCGCCGTGCGTTCCCAGTGCCGGGCGCATGTCGCGGGTTTCCGTGTCGTGGTCGGCCACCCAGTCGGTCTCGCGTCCGCGCGAGGTGGGGGGAGGCTCGTGCTCGGGAGCCAACTGCGCCGGCTCACCGCTGTGCTCGAGCGTTCCCTCCCACGGGTGCTCGGTGCTCACCAGGTGCTCCTGACGCGCGTGCGACGGGCGCGGCGAGCGACCGTGACGAACGTGACGACCGCGCCCGCGCTCGCGAGCAGACCGGCGGCGACCCCGGCCAGCGTCGCCGGAACCACGTTCTCCTGCACCGGCGAGTCCGCGTGCGCGGGCAGCCCGTAGCGCTCGGGCGGCTCGGTCAACAGGAAGAACGCGCCGAGACCGCCGGCGAGCTGCTCGTCAGGCTCGTCGCCGGCGCCGTAGAGGTAGGCGCCCTCGATGCCGCGCTCGTGCAACTCGGCGACCCGGCGCGAGGCGAGCTCCACCAGCTCCTCGTGGGGCCCGAACTGGATCGAGTCGGTCGGGCAGGACTTCGCGCAGGCCGGCTCGAGGCCGTCCTCGAGACGGTCGTAGCAGAGCGTGCACTTGCCGGCCCGCCCGTCCTCCGGGTCGCGGTCGACCACGCCGAACGGACACGCCGGCACGCAGTAGCCGCAGCCGTTGCACACATCCGGCTGCAGCACCACCGTCTGATGCTCGGTGCGGATCAGCGCACCCGTGGGGCAGGCATCGAGACAGCCTGCGTTGGTGCAGTGCTTGCAGACATCGGACATGAACACCCAATCGCCCATCTTGCGCACCGCCTCCGCGACGTCCACGACGCCGGGGGCAGACTGCGCCACGTCCACAAGGTCGACGGCGCCGGCGGCCGGGATCGCCGGCAGCTTGCCCCCGCCCCCGGTCTCGAGCGCGCGCTGCGCCTCTTCCTTGAGCTGCGGCGAGGGCTCGAACAGCTCGACGAAACGGACGTGACGCCACGTCGAAGCAGAGAGATCCCCGGTGTAGTCGTACGAAGCGCCCTTGCCGGGCTTCGAGCCATCCGCGGGCAGGTCGTTCCACTGCTTGCACGCGACCTCGCAGGCCTTGCAGCCGATGCACACCGTCGTGTCGGTGAAGAAGCCCATGCGCTGGACTTGGGCCCCACCCACCCGATGGATCGCGATCTCGGTGTCAGGGACGCTGGTGCTCACTCGCTCGCCTCCTGCGGGTTCTCCGCAGCCGGGTCATCCTCGCTTGGCCGGATGTGATGCCCCACAAGCGCGGCGCCGGCCAGTCGCGCGGTGCTCGCGCCCTGCCTGCGGCCCGCCCGGACGTCGCAGGTGAACGCCTTGGAGTCCTGAATCGTGACATTCGGGTCGCCCGAGAGAACGCCGAGCTCGTTGGCAGTGTCACCGCGCGAGATCCCGCTGTACCCCCAGTGCCACGGCAGCCCGATCTGGTGGATCACGCGCCCGTCCAACCGCAGCGGCCGGATGCGGTCGGTGACCTTGGCGCGCGCCTCGATCTCCGCCCTCTCGGTGACGATCGTCATCCAGCCGCCGTCCTCGATCCCCCGGGCGGCGGCGAGCCGCGGATCGATCTCGGCGAACATCTCGGGCTGCAGCTCCACCAGCCACGGCACGGTGCGGCTCATCCCGCCCGCGGTGTGATGCTCGGTCAGCCGGAAGGTCGTTGCCACCAGCGGGTAGCGCGCGTCGCCGGTGGGGTGGTATGGGTTCTCGGGCCGCCGCCAGCGGATCGTGGCCGGGTTGGTGTTCATCTTCGGGTAGAGCAGGTTCGGCATCGGCGACTCGACCGGCTCGTAGTAGGTGGGTAGCGGCCCGTCGAGGAGACCGCTGGGCGAGTACAGCCAGGCGCGGCCGTCGCCCATCATGATGAACGGGTCCGCGCCGCCGATCGCGTCCATCCCCCGAGCATCCGGCGACGGCCGATAGTCGGGGCGCTTGTCGGCGGGGAAGTCGGGCACGTCGTAGCCCGCCCAGCGCCCGTGCTCCTCGTCCCACCACACGTAGCGCTTACGCTCAGACCACGGCCTGCCCTGCGGATCGGCGCTGGCGCGGTTGTAGAGGATTCGCCGGTTGGCGGGCCACGCCCACGCCCATTCCGGTGAGACGATCCCGCCCTCGGCGCTGATGTCACCCGGGTGGCGCCGGCGCGCCTGATTGACGCCGTCCGCATAGATGCCCGAGTAGATCCAGCAGCCGCAGGCGGTCGAGCCGTCGCTGCGCAGCTCGGCGAACGAGCCGAGCGGTGAGCCGGTCGCCACGTCGTAGCCGTTGATCTCCTTGATCACCGCCTCGACGTCGGGCTCGCGTACCTCGCCGCACTCCGGGTAGTCCCACGTCAGGTTCACGATCGGCCAGTCGCGCTCGCGCTCGGACCCCGCGTAGTGAGCCCTGACCCGCTTGGCGAGGTGGTGCATGAACCAGAGCTCCGAGCGCGCGTCACCCGGCGGATTGAGCGCCTTGTCGCGGAACTGCACCAGGCGCTGGGTATTCGTGAACGTCCCCTCCTTCTCGATGTGCGAGGCGGCAGGCATGAGAAACACCTCGGTCTGGATCGCCTCGCTGCGCAGCTCGCCCGACTGCACCTCCGGGGAGTCGCGCCAGAACGTCGCGGTCTCGATCTCGGCCATGTCACGCACGACCAGCCACTTCAGCTTGGCCAGCGCGCGCCGCTGAAGCCCCGCATGCTGAGAGCCGACCGCCGGGTTCTGCCCCATCACGAAGAAGCCCTCCAGCCCGCCGTCGAGCGCGCGGAACGTCGTCGAGAAATGCGAGTGATTGCCGGTGATCTTCGGAACGTGCGCGAAGCCGTAGTCGTTCTCCGCGGTCGCGGCGTCGCCATACCAGGCCTTCAGCAGCGAGACGATGTAGGAGTCGAAGTGAGACCACCAGCCGCGGTCGGCCTTGCCGCCGCCGATGTAGTCCTCGAGCGTCAAGTGACCCTCGCGCGCGCGGGGCATGTGCAGGTAGCCCGGCAGCAGGTCGTAGAGCGTCGGGATGTCGGTTGAGCCCTGGATGGACGCGTGCCCGCGCAGCGCCATGATGCCGCCGCCGGGCCGGCCGATATTGCCGAGCAGCAACTGGAGAATGGCGGCAGTGCGAATCAGCTGCGCAGCCGCGGAGTGCTGTGTCCACCCGTTCGCATAGCAGAACACGCTCGTGCGCTCGCGCCCCGAGTTGGCGATCAGCGCATCCGCCACCGCCATGAAGTCCTGGCTCGAGATCCCGCAGATGCGCTGCACCATCTCGGGCGTGTAGCGGGCGAAGTGCCGGCGCAGGATCTGGAACACGCACCGCGGGTGCTGGAGCGTGTCATCGCGCTTGATCTCCTCCACCCGCAGCCCCGCGCCGGTGTTCTCGCTGAACGCCTGCGTGGCGTGCTCGCGTACCCCAGCGGAGACGGCGACCTGGCCGTCCTCGTACATCCACGAGGCCGGGTCGTACATTCCGGTCTCGGGGTCGAACCCGGAGAACACACCCTCGAGGTCCTCGGTGTCCTGAAAGCTCTCGCTGACGATCGTCGAGGCGTTGGTGTAGTTGACGACGTACTCCCTGAAGTAGGACTCGCTCTCGATCACGTGGCGGATGATTGCGCCGAGGAACGCGACGTCCGTCCCCGCCCGGATCGGCACGTGCAGGTCAGCCAGCTGGCTGGTGCGCGAGAACCGCGGATCGACATGGATGACCCGCGCGCCCCGCTCCTTGGCCTTCATCACCCAGCGAAACCCAACCGGGTGTGCCTCGGCCATCTGCGAGCCCTCGATCACGATGCAATCGGCGTTCTGGAGATCCTGCTGGAAATTGGTGGCGCCGCCGCGCCCGAACGAGGTCCCCAGACCGGGGACCGTGGAGCTGTGTCATATGCGCGCCTGGTTCTCGATCTGGATCGCCCCCATCGCCGCCGTGAACAGCTTCTTGATCAGGTAGTTCTCCTCGTTGTCGAGCGTCGCGCCGCCCAGGTGCGCGAACCCCAGGGTGCGGTCCACACGCCAGCCGTGGCGGTCGGTGTCCTGCCAGCCGTTCTCGCGGGCAGCGATCACCCGCTCGGCGATCATGTCCATCGCCTGCTCGAGGTCGAGCTCCTCCCACTCGGTACCGCCCGGCCGGCGGTATTTGACCTTGGTCAGACGCCCGGGCTGCTGCACGAGCTGGCGCGAGGACGCGCCCTTCGGGCACAGCGTCCCTTGGTTGATCGGCGAGCGCGGGTTGCCCTCGATGTCGACGAGCTCGCCGCCGCGCGTGTACACCAGCTGGCCGCACCCCACGGCGCAGAACGGACACACCGACTCGGTCACCTTCATCCCGGCAATCCTCGCCGCCGCTCTCAGCGTTTGCCCTGACGCTGCACTCGGGCCCAGCCCCCAGTCCATCGCCCGACCGATGACCGGCAACCGTCGCAGCGACTCGAAAGAACGCGGACGAGACCCCGAAGAGCTCATGGCCTATGTCCAGCTTGCGTCGATCGCATCAGGACCCGACGAGTCTCCCACCCGGGAGGGTGAGCTGGCAACAACCGCGTCGGGTTATTTGCTCCCCGCGGCAAGCGGATCGCGACATCATGACGCGGCGGCGATTGCGGCGGCCGGCGCCTCCTCGAGTTGCGGAGTTCTCGCCGGCACGCCCGCTGCCGCGTAGGCCTCGGCCATGTCGAGCGTCTCGGACTCGAGCAGTGCCTCGGCGAGCGACCGCAGCTGCTCGCGGTGCTCGGTCAGCAGCCGCGTCACGTCGGCGTGGGCTTCGTCGACGAGCCGGCGAACCTCCGCATCGAGCGTCTGCTGCGTGTCCTGGGACTGTGCCACCCCGCCGGGAAGCAGCGGTCCCGAGCCGTCGTCCGGCAGCACGTTGACCGGGCCGATCCGATCGCTCATTCCCCACCGTCCCACCATCTCGCGCGCGATCTCGGTCAGCTGACGGAGGTCGGACTCGGCGCCCGTCGTGATGGTGCCGGAGATGAGCTCCTCTGCGACGCGCCCGCCGAGCGCGACACGGATCCAGATACCGCGGCTGCATGCGTTGCGCGTGACTCAACAGCGCCACGCCGGTCACGAGCCACACGCCGAGGAATGCGGCGCCCGCGACCGGAAGGCGCCTGCGCCCGCGCAGCCGCCCCGTCAGCACCGAGTCGGCGAGGGCCACCGTGCCGAAGGCCACCGCGGCCAGCAGGGTGGCTCCGACGAGAGCGGCGTAGTCGACTCCGCCCGTGGAGAGGAAGCGCAGTGGACCGGGCGGATCGAGCGCCAGCGCGGCCGCCGACGCGTGCCCGCGCAGGCGGTCGATCCCGTTGAACACGAAGACGACGTTCCAGACGCTGCCGTTCGTCGAGCCGATCGGCCACGGCCGGGCACCGGCGGCCAGCGAGGCGGCGGTCACCCAGGACAGGCTGACGGCGACGAACGCGCCAAGGCCGGCAGCGACCGCGAGCATGCGCCGGCGCGCCGGAAGATCGAACGCGAGCCAGGCGAGAACGCCCAGCGCCGGCAGCACGATCAGCGCCTCGAAGACCTTGACGTTGAACGCCATGCCCAGGACCGCGCCGGCCGCGGCGACGAACCACGCGTTGCGCCGCTGCGCGCCGACGACCACGAGCCACGCCGCCAGCACGTCCAGCAGCATCATCAGCGAGTCCATCGTGTCGCTGCGCGCCGTGAGGACCGAGATCGGCAGCACGGCGAGCGCAGCCGCGGCGCCGAGCCCGGCCCGCCGCCCGAAGAGTCGCCGCACGAGGTCGTAGACGAGCGGCACGGCCAGGACGCCGGCGACCGCCTCGGGCGATCGCACCGCGACCGAGCTGAATCCGAACAGCTTCGTGCTGGCGACCTGCAGCCAGAGGTCGACCGGCGTCTTGTCGATCGACACCTGGGCGGCGGGCTCGAACGCGCCGTAGAAGAAGTTGTGCCACGACAGGCCCATGCTGCGCACGGCCGCGTCGTAGAACGAGTTGCTCGGTACCAGCGCGAAGTTCGCGAAGCGCAGCACGGCGGCGAGCGCCGTGATGGCGCCGATGGCGACCCCCGTCCCCGCGCGGGGGATCGCCGGCGCGCGGGCGCCCAGGCGGGGACGGGTCGTGATGTCGACCGCCATGTCGTGCTAGTGGTCGCGGTGCCCGAGTCGGGCAGGCGGGCGTCGCGCGTCGCCGGCAGCGACGTCCGGACATGCGACGCGCCGCGTCCGCGGACCACGACGTCGACCCCGTGGTTGCGACGCATGTAGCGCACGAACCCGATCACGTCCTGGATCGAGACCTGCAGCGTTGCCAGGGACCGGCCGTGGGCGTCGTGCGGCGTCCGCTGCGACGGCGCCACCGGCGCAAGGTGGCATCGGCCTGGCCGCCCCGCACCTCCTCGGCGTAGCGCCGCTTCGCCACCGCGGTCAGCCGGTCGATCGGCCTGGTCGCGACGCCTGACGGCCGAGCTTGCACGGTTCTCGTCGACGTGCCGGGCTGCGGCAGCGTCGCGGCGCTGGCGCAGCCGACGAGCGGTAGTGGGATGAGGGCGGCGGCGAGCATCGCTCGCCGCCGCCCTGCCGGGCGGGTGCGCGTGCTGGGAATCACGGCGTCGCCTGCTCCTCGGGGAAAGGGGCCGGATCTACGCGGCGAGTGCCGGATAGGCGGGCGCGGGTGAGGCCGCTGGGATGTTGTCTCGCGAGCGGAGAACCGCGAGCAGCGAGAGCCCGACCGGCAGGCGAACTCCGCAGCGCAGAAGCGCCGCTTCGGCTCGCGACGGCCACTCCAGCACCCGGTCGAGCGCCGGCGGCGTCAGACTGAGCTCGGACCGCGGCGACCGCGCGCGACGGCGCCCCAGGCGGACCACCGCCACCGGCGCCAACAACGCCGCGTTGAAGTAGGTGCTCTCCGCGACGGTCCAATCCGTCTCGACGGCGGCGGCGATCAACGCGCGGCGCGTGTAGCGCCGGTAGTGGTGGTTGGCTTCGTCGTGCGCGGACCACAGCGCCGGATGTGCGGGGACGGTGAGTAGGAGGACACCGCCGGGCCGGGTCACGCGTCGGAGCTCGCTCAGCGTGTGCCGGTCGTCGGGCGTGTGCTCGACGACGTCGAGGCAGGTCACGAGATCGAAGGACTCGTCCGGGTAGGGCAGGTCCCCGATCTCGGCGAGGTAGGCGCGGTGGCCGCGCGCCCGGCTCGCGTCGACGGCCGCCGGGCTCAGGTCCACCCCGCAGGCATCGCCGTAGTCGGCGAGCTCGTCGAGCGTGCGGCCGGAACCACACCCGGCGTCCAGGATCCGGCATGGCGACGGAAGCTCGAGGCCGTCGAGCGTCGCGCGCAGGACGCGGCGGCGGCCCCGGTACCACCAGTGCCGATCATCGGTCGTGATCATCGTCTGGAACTCATCGGAGGTCATGGTCTCCACAGTGCGCCGCCGGCCGTTGGGTGAGTGCCGCCTCTGTTGGGATCGGGTTGGACAGACGGCTCGCTAACGCGATCCCAACCGGGTCGTCGGGAAGGTCAAGCGGGCTCGGCGGGCGTGTGGAGCAACGGCCGCGCCACGCTCATCAGCGTGCCCTAACGGCGCCCATACGAGATCCCAACAACCGGCTGAGATCCTCGATCGATGTTCCTTCCCATCCCCTCGCAAATCGGCTATGTCGCGCTCGGCGGCATCATCCTCGGCGAGTCCGCCGGCCTCCCGATACCGGGTGAGACAGCGCTCATCACGGCCGGCGGGCTCGTCGCCGCCGGCCATCTCTCGCTACCGCTCGTGATCCTCGTCGCCGCCCTCGCGGCGATCACCGGGGACACCATCGGATACTGGCTGGGTCGCCGCGGTGGCCGCGCGCTGCTGCTCCGCGACGGCCTCGGTGCGACGCACCGCCGCCACGCGGTCCGCCGTGCCGACCGGTTCTTCGCCCGCTACGGCGCGGCGACCGTGTTCTTCGGACGTTGGGTGCCCGGCGTGCGCATCGTCGCCGCCGTGACGGCCGGTGCCGCGCGGATGCCCTGGCCGCGGTTCGCGGTCGCCAACGCCGCGGGAGGGTTCGCCTGGGCCACGACCGTTGCGACGCTCGCGGTCCTCGCAGGGCCTGCGGGCTCGATCCTGCTGGCGGCCGGCGGGCTCATGCTCGGCGCCCTCACCCTTGCGATCGGGGTGCGGTCGCACCGGCGCACGCTTCAGCAGCCCACCTGACGGCTCGGCCCTTTGCTGCCAGCGGGGCGGCGCTCGACCGGGAGGAGCAGGCGACGCGCGTCCTCGCCGCCCGCGCGACGCGAGAAGCGCTCACGCAGGGGTACCGCCCGCCTACCGCGACTTCCGCACGCCCGCCGCTTACGCACGCAGACCAACTCGCACACCGCCGAGCTCCAGCGCGCTCGCCAGCTTCGCGATCGCTTCTGGACGAACTGGAGAGTGGGCCGGCGCTTGTGCAATGCGCGACGAGCGAGCGTCCGCCAGAGGCGCTCGCAACCCCGTTGCTGTTGAGCACGCGGTAGACGTGGCTGACACGTTGCCCCTTGCTGCTGGTCCATGACGCATTGCCCTGCGCGGCGCTCCGCAAGCGGCCCGCGGCGACGGCGATCCCTGGACGATGTCCAATGCCTCTTGCGCACCGGGTCAAGCAACGCAGCGCCGCAACGAGGCCCAGCTTTCTGGGGCCGTGGCTCATCCGGCAACGGTAGTCGACGACTTCGCAAAACGCGCGCGACGAGCGAACGTACTCAGCGTGCGCCGCAGTCTCGCAGAGCAGCTACAGCGGCCTCGTACTGGCGTCGGTCAGCGGCACGTCGGAGGACCCCGTCCGGGTTATGTGTCCGGTGACGGGCGCTGAGCGGCTCGAGCCCGCAACCCAGGCGTGTTCCGTCAGGCATTTCCGGGTCGTCGGTCGCCCGGTTGCCGCACTTCGACGAAAGGAATAAGCAATCGGATACCGTTCGGCGGCGGCCTGTCGGTGCCGCGTGATTCGGCTTCCGCCCCTCGTGCTCGTGGCGTCGCCGCCCTAATCGCAGCAGAGGAGGGGATCGGAGATGGTGACGATCGGGTTCACGACTCCTGCACTGCCACCAGTCCGGATGTCGCTCGTCAGGATCTTGGAGCGCTCGATGTACGCGTCGGGTGCTTCTGTACTGCCGACAGGTGAGCGGTGAGGCAGCGCACGGCGCACTTCGGCGGCGTCTGGTGGCGTCCTGGTCGGATCTCACAGATGGGACCTCCAGGAGCAGGTAGCATTGGCTGATGCGGTTTCTCATCCTCGGGCCCCTGGAGGCCCGTGGTGAGGACGGCGCGGTTGCACTGAGTGGCAACAAGCTGCGGGGGCTGCTCGCGGTGTTGTTACTGCACGCCAATGAGCCGGTTAGCGCCAAACGGCTCGCGCTTGCGCTGTGGGGTGAGGATGCTCCGGACCGCACGACGAACACAGTGAAGGTCCACGTTTCGCGGCTGCGCAAAGCGCTCGGTGACGCGGCCCGGATCGAAACGATGCCGGCCGGCTATTGCCTACGGGTGCGCTCCGACGAGCTCGACGCCGCCCTGTTTGACCGGCTTGTCGAGGACGGGCGCCGCGCCCTTGCCGGCGGCCAGCCCGGGCACGCGGGGACGATCCTGCGTGAGGCGCTTTCGTTGTGGCGCGGGCCGGCACTGGCGGAGCTTGCGTTTGAGCCGTTCGCGGCCGCCGAGATCGCGCGCTTGGAGGAGCAGCACCTCGCGGCACTCGAAACGCGCATCGAGGCGGACCTCGCGGACGGGCGGCACGCCGAGCTCGTCGCCGAGCTGCGGCGCCTGGTGGCGGTCAATGCGACGCGTGAGCGCCTCGTCGCCCAGCTGATGTTGGCGTTGTATCGCTGCGGCCGCGAGGCCGACGCGCTCGCGGTCTACCAGAACGCCCGGGGCGTGCTCGTCGCCCAGGCCGGCCTCGAGCCAGGACCCCGGCTGCGGGAGCTGCAAGAGGCGATCCTGCGCCAGCACATCGCGCTCGGACCAAGCGACGGTGTGCCGCGCGGGTCACCCGCACTGGACGCCGCGAGCGCCTCTCCGCCCGTGGGACGCGAGGACGAGCCCGTCATGCTGGCGTTTCCACGTTCGCTGCATGCCCCGGCGGGCTCCCTGTTCGTCGGTCGCGACGCCGAGCTCGTGCGCCTGCACGAGCACTGGACGCGGGTTCGTGGCGGGGCACACTCAGCGGTCGTCATCGGCGGGGAGCCGGGCATCGGCAAGACCCGCCTTGCCAGCGAACTCGCCAGGGCCGTGTACCAGGAGGGCGCGCTCGTGCTCTACGGGCGCTGCGATGAGGGGCTCGCGGTGCCTTACCAGCCGTTCGTCGAGGCGCTGCGGCCGTACGCCCGCAGGGTTGGTCTGGATCGCCTGCGCGCCGAGCTTGGCGATCTGACGCCTGAACTTGCGCGGTTGTTGCCCGAGCTCGCCGGGCTCGGCGAGCCGATCCGCGGGGACCCGGAGTCTGAGCGCTTCGCGCTGTTTGAGGCCGTCGCCGCGCTCATCGAGGCGATGACGCATGAACGGCGCGCCCTGTTGGTCCTCGATGACCTGCAGTGGGCGGCCAATCCCACGCTCCTGCTGCTGCGCCACCTGCTCCGCTCGGAGCGCCTGCGCGATGTGCTGGTGTTGTGCACCTACCGTCAGACCGAGCTTGATCTCGGCCAGCCGCTGGCGCAGCTGTTGGCCGAGCTGCGCCGGGACGCCGGCGCTGAGTGCCTGAGCATCCGCGGGCTTGACGAGCCCGCGATCGCAGCGCTGGTCGAGGCGGCCGTCGGGCACCCCCTCCAGGAGCGCGCAGAGCTCGTGCACGTGCTGGGAGCCCAGACCGCCGGCAACCCGTTCTTTCTCCGTGAGCTGCTGGCCCACTGGACGGAGTCGGGCACGATCTCCCTCGCGGGCGAGCGTTCACGTGCGGGTGTCACAGCGGCGCAGCGCGAGACTCCCAACGGGTTGCGGCAGGTCATCAGTCATCGCGTCGCGCGGCTATCAGCGCCCGCCGGACGCGCGTTGCGCGTCGCGGCGGTCGCCGGACCGACGTTCTCGTTCGTGCTGCTCGAGCGCATGCTGGGCGAGCGTTCGGGTGTGCTTGACGCCCTGGATGAGGCCGTCGCCGCAGGACTGCTGGCCGAGGCCGGGCACGGTGACTATGTCTTTGCGCATGCGCTGGTGCGCCAGACGATCTACGCGCAGCTCGGCGCGGCGCGGCGAATTCGGCTTCACCGCCAGCTCGGCGAGGCACTGGAGGCCCTCGCCGATACCGACGCCCATGTCGAGGCGCTCGCGCATCACTTCGCTGAGGCCGCAGCCGACGGCCAAGGCGACAAGGCGGCCGCATACGCGCTCGCCGCCGGGCGGAGCGCAATCGCTCGGCTGGGCTACGAGGAGGCCATTGCTCACTACGAGCGTGGCCTCGAGGCGCTCACGGTGGCTGGCCAGCCGCACGAGCACCGGCGCTGTGAGCTGCTGCTCGCGCTCGGCGAGGCACGCTGGGGGGCCGGCGGCCTCGACAAGGCCAGGCAAGCCTGCGCGCAAGCGGCCAAACTCGCCGACCAACTCGGCGACGCGACCGCGCTGGCCCGTGCCGCGCTTGGCTTTTGCGGACCGCACCGCGTCGAGGCAGCCCCAGCGGCAATCCGGGCCATCACCATCCTGCTACAACGAGCCCTCGCTGCCCTCGGCGAGGATGACAGTGCCCTGCGCGCACGGCTGATGGGCCGCTTGGCGGGGTATTCGGATGTCGAGCAACGCCGGTCGGTGCTCGGGCGCCAAGCACTGGAGATGGCCCGACGAATCGCAGACAGGGCGACGCTCGCCGACGTCCTTGCCAGCGGCCAATGGGCCACCCAAGGTCCAGATGCCCTGCACGAATCGCTCGCCTTGGCAGCTGAGCTCGGGGGCGTCGCGGAGGAGATCGGCGACAGCCGCCTTCGGGCGGTGGCGCATGAATGGCTACTGCCCCGCCTGCTCGAGCTCGGGGACATCGACGCGGTCGAGCGCGAACTCGACGCGTTGCAGCGGCTAACCGAAACGCGGACAGAACGCTACTTCAACTGGGTTCTGGGCGTGATTCGGGCCAGCCACGCCCTTCTCCAAGGGCGAATCGAGGACTGCGAGACGCTGGCGCACGACGCTCGCGCGCGCAGCTTCGAAGGCCACGACGAGACCGCCGCCCGCATCTTCGCGGCGCAGATGCTCTTCGTACGCAGTGCGCAGGGACGATTCGACGAGCTCGTCGAATCGGTCAAGAGCTTTACCGCGCAAGTCCCGCAGGTCGCCGTTTGGCGCTGCGCGCTTGCCATCATCTATGCGCAGCTCGGACACAGCGCGCAGGCGCGTCACGAGCTCGAGGCGCTCGCACGTGACGACTTCGCCGACCTCCCGCGCGACATGTTTTGGCTTGTGAACATGTCAACGTTGTCCGAGGTCGTTGCCCTCCTCGGCGACGCTCGACGCGCGCAGCTGCTCTACACGCCGCTGTTGCCCTACGCCGATCGCTGTCTAGCCACGGGCGCGCTCCTGTGCCAAGGCTCTGCCTCGCGTCCACTCGGACTGCTCGCAACCACGCTGTCGCTGTTCGAGGACGCGACCTTGCACTTCGAGCAAGCCCTCAAGATGAACGCCCAGATCAGATCACCGCTCTGGATCGCCCACACCCAACACGACTACGCCCGCATGCTCCTCGCGCGCAACCACCCCGGCGACAACGAAAAGGCACTCGAACTCCTCCGGCAGGCGCTCACCACGGCCGAACAGCTCGGCCTCACGGCGCTCGCCGACAAGGCGCGATCGCTGAAGCTCACGACGGAAGCGACTGCGCCGCTCCGACTCGGCCAGGCCGCCGTACTGCAACGATACGGGCGCTACAGATCGGCCTGACACTCCCGAAGGTAGTGCTCTGCGGTCCGACAAGTGACACACCTAATTAAGGTGGTTCAGCCACTGGTTCGCTCTCACTGCATCATGCCGTCTGGCTTGCCGGGTCTAGTGTGCGTGACCCGCTTGCGTGGAAGTAGGTAGCCCAGCGGCGCAGGATCTGCCCGATCATCGTGGTCGTCCTAGCCCGGAGATGGTGGTCTCGGCGTCGTGGCGTGCTAAGCGCAGGGAAATCACGGGCAAGGTCAGGTGCGGCGAGCTGATGCAGCTGGATGGGCACATCGAAGTCCTTGAGCAGATGCTCGCCGAGGTTCACGAGTTGCAGTCCGTCGCGCTCTGGATCGGTGGCCTCGCGGACCGCTGCTGAGACCACGACCTGACCGCCGTGACCGGTGGCCGCGATGCGAGCTGCCTGATGCACGGCCAGACCGACGTAGTCGTCGTGATGCGGCTCGACCCGTCCGCAATGAACGCCGATGCGCACCGCAAACCGCGTCGATCCGGGCCAGGCTTCCGCAGCAAACGCCCGCTGAATACCGGCGCAGGCAAGCAACGCGGCTCCGGGGTCGGTAAAGGCCGCGAAGAACGCATCGCCGATCGTCCGGACCTCGACACCCCCGTGACGATCGAGCTCCTTGCGCACCAGGACGTGGTGTCGATCGAGCGCCTCGCGAAAGGTTGCCTCACCGAGAGCCTGCAATAGGCGAGTCGATCCTTCGACGTCGGTGAACATGAACGTCACAGCTCCGCCAGGAAGTCGGCTGGGCGCGTCGTCCCCAGGCATCCTTGGTACCCTCGCGCGCGGCACGCGTGAGCCTTCGAGCTGAGCGTCATCGACCTGCTGTAGGCGAGGGACTGACATCTAATGCTCCAAGTTATTGCTTTCGGGTGCTGCCGTGCTGTTCAGCGGGGCGCTCATCTCACAGCAGCTTGCGCAGTCGCTTTTGCAGCGTCCTTACAACGCCGTTAAACGCTCTTTCACAGCGGGGGCCGCTGAGGTTCGTGGCGACGACGGCGCGGTCACGTTGGGCATCAAGCCACGCCCGTCCTCGCCGTGCGGATCGCCAGGCCGTCGCGCGCGACCGAGAGCCGGTCGTCGACGCCGATGAAGCCGCCGGCGCGGTGGAAGGCGACCAGCAGACGCGATCGGGGGTCGACGGTGAAGCCGGTGATGCGGTAGGTGATCTCGTCGTCGGCGATCATCAACCTGCGGTCGATGGAGATCGACTGCGGTACGCCGCGCGCGTCGTATGTGACGCCCAGGCGCTCGACCCGATCGTTGATGGCCTGCTGCACGATCGCGTGCTGGGCCGTTCCGTTCGCGATATCCGGGTCGACCGCGCCTGCGGGAGACGGCGTCTGGGCCATGGCGCTGGACGCGCCGGTCAGGAGCAGGACCCCCGCCGCGCCCACCGCCAGCGCGCGCGTGCTGAACGTCAATCGGCGCGCCGGTGCACCGGGCGCGCCACGTCGAATGTGGTTGTAGAACATGGGCGCGACGGTACGCGCCGTTTCAGCGGGGCGCATGAGCACTGCACTACTCACATCTCGGGTGGTCGATTACCTACCAGCCGCCAGTCCGTGGGCCACACGAGGCCGAAGAATTGAGTGGCCGGCTGGCGGAGTTTGGCTGGTCTGCCCCGAGGGCCAGCCCTCGACCGCGTCCATGCTGACCACGGGAGGTCTTCACCCGCCGGTCGAGCTCAGCGTCAGTCGGCGCTGCCCGCTGGGACCATCCAGCGGCAGCGCTGGCCAGTCACCGACGCGATCAGATCGAAGTCTCCGCTGGCCAACCCTCGCCCTTGAGTCAGCACAGGCCGAGCGCAGCGTAATCGCCGACCCACGCATGCTTCTATGTCCGTCGTGCGCTTGAGCTCGGAGCCGGCTCAGAACGTCGCTCGGCGGAGAGCGTCGAGCGCGTCCGCATCGAGGATCCGGATCTCGCGACGTCCGGTCTCCACGCAGTTGAGCGCGCGCATCGTCTGCAGCGCCCGGCCGACCGACTCCAGCGACGCGCCGGTCGCCCCGGCGAGCTCCTCCTGCGAGAGCGACAGACGGATCGCACCGCGGTCTTTCAGCCCAAAGCGCGCGGAGAGCTCCAGCAGCCGCCCGGCGACCCGCTGGATGGTGGTGAGGACGGCCAGCTCGGCGCGCTGGGCATCGGAGTCGCGCAGACGCCGGCTCAGCATGGTGAGTAGGACGAGCGACGCGCGCGGGTGCTGGATGAGGAAGGTGCGGAACCCGCCGGTCGTGAGGCTACGCGCCTCGACACGCTCGAGCGCCATGATCGTGGCCGAGCGCGGTGCATCATCCAGCGCCGACAGCTCGCCAACAAGGTCTCCGGGCCCACGGAAGGCGAGCAGGAGCTCGCGGTCGGCGATAGCCGAGACGACCTTCACGCGGCCCGAGGTCAGGAGCAGCACGCGATCAGGAAGCTGACCCTCGTGTACGAGCAACCGGCCGCGCGCGAACGAGATCGGGACGCCCTGTTTCATCAGCGCCGTCGCGTCGGCGCGATCCAGAGTGGCCAGGAAGCTCTCCGCTTCCGAAACTGCTGCGCCACTCCAGTCGGTTCCAGTGCTCGCGGCCACGACCCCCGAAGGTACCGCAACCGACATGCCCCATCGGCGACTCCGCACGTCTCCGACCCGCTCGTGCGGCTGGGCGTGGCGGGGCTGGTGATCACGCGTTGCATGTGCGCGTCGAGGCCTTCTTGCGCTGATCGGTGGGGTCGCGCGGGTGCTGCTGTCGGGATTGACGATCACCTGGCTGCCGTGCGTGACGAGTTCCTCGGTGACCGAGTGGACGGCGGTCGGACAGAACTCACGCAGCCAGGGCAGTGGCGAGCTCCCTGTCAGCCCGGAGGCGCTCAAGGCACCGGGCGCGCGTCGGGCCGATGCTGCCGACCGGGATGTCGAGCTCGGCGGAGATCGCGGCGTAACTCGGTGCCGGGTCCATCATGAGCATGTGCATCAGCTTGCGTTGGCGCTCGGGCAGCGTCTCCAGCGCGCGCGTCAGCGCAGCGCTGCGATGCTCGGCCTCCAGCCGTCCGTCGGCCTCGGGAGAGGCGGACCCGGTGAAGTCCGCGGACGGCTGTGCGTTGACGAGGAACTCCTCGTCGACCGGCTTTGCTCGACGGCCGGCGATGGCGACCCGACGGCTCTCGCGGCGCGCGGTGGTGTACAGCCAAGCGCCGAGCTTGGAGGGATCGCGGACGCTCCCGATGTACTTCAAGAGCTCCAACCAGGTTGTCTGGACGACGTCCTCGACGTCGCGCGAGCTCAGGCCCTCATACCGTGCGACGCTACGGATGCGCGGGCCGAAGCGCTCGACGAGCCGCGTCCAGGCGTCGTTGTCGGGACTTGCGGCGTTCAGGACGAGGCGCTCGAGCTCGGGGGGACTGGGCGCCGGGCGTTTTCGGGCGGCCGAGGCGTCGCGCTGGGCTTGGATGCTGTGAACGGACGCTTTGGTCTGGTAGTGCATGAACATTTCCGATCGAAAGGGGCGCGGGGTGGCCGTCGTTGTCGTTCCGTCGATGCTGCGCGTGGATCTCTGGGCGCCGCGCACGTCGTCACCACTCGGACCGTCGTCGCTCTCCGCGCTCGTGCGAGGCCCGGGGAGCCGTACAGGGCTTGTGGCGCGTGAATGCAAGAGACGGGCGCCTGAATTCATGCGTTGGTGAAAAGTAGGGAACCGAGCCCTCAGCGCACAGGGCATCTGACGGCTTCCTATCGCGTCATTTGACGTGTTGGCGACTGCGCGTGGCTGGGCCATGGGCCCCACCGCCGGGGCTGCAAGTGGGGTGATCAGCCCGGATCGTTCGGAGGTTCGGGCTATCCGCGCTGCAGCGCCGATCGGCGCCATGCAGGTCGGTCGCCGACGGTGCCGATCGACACGAGCACGCCGTGATAGCGGGTCTACCACGAACGCTGAGAAAGCGTGCGCGTCAGGCCCAGGCCGACAGTGGCTCGCGGCCGGATCTGCCGACGACCCAGGAGCGCGAGGAGATCCACGCGTTGAGGATGGCGAGGGCCGTCACAGGGTGCTCCTGAGGACGGGTCGTCGCAGCAGTTGGGCGACGAGCTCCACGATCCGTGCGGCCTGGCCGGGGTTCAGCCTTGGGTCGCACGCCGATCGGTAGTCGGACAGCGGCCGGCTCAGGTCGCTGCTGTCCTCGACGCATTCGGTCACATCGTCGGGGGTCATCTCGAGGTGGATGCCGGCGGCCGGCAGGCGGTGCCGGGCCAGAACCGCGAAGACGACGCGGATCTCCTCTTCCATGTCGGTCAGCAGCCTCGTCTTCTGCCCGTGGGCGTTCGTGCGCTGGTTGGCGTGCATGGGGTCGACGATCCACAGCACGTCGTGGGCTCGCCGCCCCAGCGCCTCGATCACCCGCGGGAGGACCGTCGCCGAGGCGGCCGCACCCATACGGACGATGAACGACATCCGACCGGCGCGCGACACGGGCGCCGGGTCCAGCGTCGCTAGGAGGACACCGACTTCCGCCGGTTCGACGGACGGGCCGAGCTTCACTCCGACGGGATTGTCGATGCTGGAGGCGAGAGCGATGTGCGCGTGATCGGGATGCCGCGTGCGTTCGCCAACCCAGAGGAAGTGCCCGCTCGACGCATGCCGCCCGCCGTGACGTTGGAGCGCTCGCTCGTAGTCCAGGACCAGGGCTTCGTGGCCGACATAGGTGCGCGGTGCAGACTGCAAACCCCCCCGACCTGCCGCCTTCCGACGCTCGAGGTCCCACGCGGCAAGCGCATGGATGGCGTGGCGGCTGCACCGATATGCGGTGAGAAGCCGGGAGGGGTCGTGAGCCCGCTCGCTGATGTCGAGACCGTTCACCACGTCGCCGCGATAGCTCGGGACACGTCGCCCGTCGCTCAATTCCTCGTAGGGCTTCGACCGTGGCTTCGCGAACTGGCCGCCGAACCGACCGACACGCGTTGTGGGAAGCCCGGTGGCGGTCTCGACGACGTCCGCGACTCGGTGCAGATGCTCCGCCTTGGCGATCACCCGCGCCGTGATCGTCTCGCGGAAGAGCTCGGCGCAATCCCCTCCTATGACCGTGAAGCCGTCGCCCGCGGCGGCTCGCGCGAGCTCCTCGCGCAGGGCCCGGCACGACCACATGTCGACCGGCTCCATAGCGGTGGCGAGCTGGTCGCAGACGCGGCTCAGGGCTTCGCGGTCCGCCCAGCCGGGCTGTTGGAGGGCGGGACGGTGGTGAACGGCTGGTACGCCGCGCAACGCGTCAGCGGGCATCGTCAGCTCCTGGCATGGACATGGTGCAGACAGACTGGGGAGGCGTCATCAGCAGTAAGGGGCCCGGCTGGGGCACCGTGATACGCAGCCGGCCCTCCGCGCAGAACAGGCGCCTGTTGGCAGCGTCGTCGCACCGTATGGGGCGCCTCGACGAGTGGACGGCGGTCCTCCACGTATCACTGGCGGGTCCGATGGCCCCATACCTCATCAAGACAGGAGGTGTAATCGACCGACCAGGAGGCAACCGGATGTCCGAGGGGATCCTCGAGGACACGAACGACCAGAGGGTTGGAGGACCATATGCTGCAAGAAACTAGTTCGCCTCTAGAGCTCCCGTTCGACGTCCATCCCGACCCAGACGAGTTCATCCGGGCAGCGATGGACTGGCATTTCAGCCCGGATACGGGCTCGCCCTTCTGGTTGGAGCAAGCCAAGTCCTTTGAATTCGAGCCGCGCACGGATGTCAAGTGCTTTGCCGACCTGACGCTCTTCCCGAACGTCGCCAACGAGTTGCGCCATACCCGCGCGGAGGATCTCATCCCGAAGGGTTACGGCTCGCGTCCCGACGTTGTCGGGGTCTTCGAGAGCGGTGGCACCACCGGCGCGCCCAAGCGGGTCGTGTTGCTCCGCGACTGGTGCGACCGCGTCGTCGCCTCGTCGGTCGCCCACATGAACGCGCAGGGGGTGCCGATGAACCGGAATTGGCTCGCGCTCGCGCCGAGTGGACCCCACATGGCCGGTGAGCTCATGAACCAGCAGGCGGCCGCGCTCGGCGGTATTAGATTCGCGATCGACATCGACCCGCGGTGGGTGAAGAAGCTCATCGCCGCAGGCAAGCTCGACGAAGTGCAGGCGTACACAGACCACATCCTCGAACAGGCAGCATTCGTGCTCCGGACCCAGGACGTCGGCGTCGTGCTTCCCACGCCGCCGCTGCTCGAACTGCTCGCGCGGCGGGACGATCTCATGGATCTGGTCCATCAGAAGGCAGACGCGATCCTTTGGGGCGGGGCGCACATGGGCCCTGATACCCGTCACCTCTTCCGGACCGAGATCTTTCCCGGAGTGAAGCTGTACGGCAGCTACTCAAGCACGATGATCCTCGGTGGGGCCCAGGAACGGCTGGGTTTGACCGACGACGATCCCTGCATCTTTGATCCACTCTCGCCGTACATCACGTTTTCCGTCGTCGATCCTGCCACCGGAGACACGGTCCGGCATGGCGAGCGCGGCCAAGTGGTGATGAACCACGTCAGCAAGTCGTTTTTGATGCCCAACAACCTCGAACGCGACATCGCCACCCGGATCGTGGGCCCCGTGGGTCAGATCGGTGACTCCGTCGCCGACGTGACGCCGGTGCAGCGGTTCGAAGGCGGAGACGTCATCGAGGGCGTGTACTGATGGTTGCGAGCACGGGGTTGGTCGCCTTGGACGCGCTGGGCCCCGCGGGTGGTTACCGCACGCGCGACCGATTCGCGATCTCGGATGTCGCAGGGGAGGCGGTGGCTGAACTGAGCCTGGTGCCGAGGCTCTTCGTCAGCCGAACGATGGCCGCTCTGCACAAGGCCGACACGCTGCCGATGGACGAGCGCCTGGCTGCGATCGCCCGCGCCGGCGAGACGTACCGGACGGCAACCGTCGACGGACTGACAGCCGCCGACTACCACTACATCGTCAGTCGGGTCTCGGGTACACCGATCTCGGCGGTGCGTGCCGCCGCTGACCGCATCGCCCGCAGCGCCGCTGAGGCCTACCGCAGCGTGCAGCACGCCCGGCCCGGTGGCGCCGTGAACGACTGGCGCGATCCACTCGCCCGCAACGGCCGAGCGGTGTGGACCCGGCGGGGTGATGTCTTCGCAGTGCACGCGGCGGGAAACCACCCCGCCGTGCATGCCGGCTGGCTGGACGCCCTGGCGCTGGGCTACCGAGTGGCCGTGCGGCCCTCCAGGCGCGAACCATTCACGCCACATCGATTGGTCTCCGCGCTGCGCTCGGCTGGGTTCGGCGACGACCAGGTGGTGTTGCTGCCGACGAACCACGATGCAGCCGACGAGATGCTACGCGCAGCAGACTTGTCGATGGCCTACGGCGGCGTGGACGTCATGCGGAAGTACGCCGGACAGGCCAACGTGCTGCCGCAGGGCCCGGGACGCTCGAAGATCCTGCTGACCACCGACGACGACTACCGCGATCACATCGGCATGATCGCGGACTCGATCAGCGATGAAGGCGGAGGGGGCTGCGTCAACACCACGACGGTGTTCGTCGAAGGCGACCCGGCGCGGGTCGCCGAAGCGATCGCCGAGCAGCTCTCGAAGATTCCGAGCCTGCCTCCAGAGGATGACAACGCGGTTCTGCCGGTACAGCCGCTCTCCAGCGCTCAGAGGATCGAGCAGTACCTGCTCGCGAAAGCCGCTGGGACGGTGCCGTGGCTGGGCGGCGACGGGATCGTCGACGAACTGGGCGACGGCAGCGCCGTGCTCCGGCCCGCCGTGCACCAGCTCAACCGAACCGACGCCGAGCAAGGCCGCATCGAGCTGCCGTTCCCCTGCGTCTGGGTTGCCCCGTGGACATCGGAGGCAGGCGTCGACCCGCTGAAGGACACCCTGGTGCTCACCGCTGTCACCCACGACGAGCAACTCATCGATGAGCTCCTCGCGGAGCCGACCATCAGCAACCTCTACATCGGACACCACCCAACGTACTGGACCGCGCCGGGCCTGCCGCACGACGGCTATTTGGCTGAGTTTTTGATGCGCACCAAGACCGTCATCCGTGACTGAAATGGCCCGGGCGATGATGCGACGCAAGCATCGGCCAGCGGTCTGCTGCTGACTCCCTGCGATGTCATGGCATCCATCTGTATCACGCTCGGACGCAGCGGCCCCTTAATGACATGACATCAACCGAGGCAACACACGAGACGTCTGTGAGAGAGAGCGAGCAATGCCAGTAGCCGTGGAGGCGCTTTCTGGAAAGGTGGCCCTCGTCACCGGTGCCGCGGGGGGGATCGGCGAGGCTGTCGTGCGCGCGCTGGGCGAGCGAGGTGCCTGCGTGGGCGCCTTGGACAACGACGCCGAGACCCTCGGCGCGTCGGTGGACAAGCTCGTAGCCGAAGGCCTGCGGGTGTCTTCCTTCCCGGCCGACATCACGTCGCCGACGGAAGTCGAGGCGGCCGTCAGCGAGGTGGAAGCGGTGCTCGGGCCGATCGACTTCCTGGTGAACGCCGCCGGCGTGCTCCGGGTAGGAACAGCGACGTCTGCGGATCTTGCCGACTGGGACGCTACCTTTGCTGTGAACGCAAGGGGTGTGTTCCTCGTGTCCAGGGCTGTCGTGAACAGGATGGTGCCCAGGTCCGCGGGAGCCGTCGTGACCGTCTGCTCGAACGCGGCGGCTACGCCGCGTATACAGATGGCTGCGTATGCGGCGTCGAAGGCGGCGTCGGCGATGTACACGAAGTGTCTGGGCCTTGAGGTCGCCAGGCACGGGATCCGCTGCAACGTGGTGTCGCCAGGATCCACCGACAGCGCGATGCTGCGACGCCTGTGGGACGGCGAGGACCGGCTCGCGGCCACGCTCGAAGGCGATCCGGCTGCGTTCAGGCTCGGAATCCCGATCGGGAAGCTCGCCGCCCCGGCCGACGTGGCCGAAGCGGTCACGTTCCTCCTCTCCGACGAGGCTGGGCACGTCACGCTCCAGGACCTCACCGTCGACGGGGGGGCGACACTCGGTGTCTAGCCTCGAACTGCCCACGAGCGTCGGTATCCCGGACGTCCAAGCGTACCCGATGCCCGACGATTCGCAGCTGCCCGCGAACACCGCCGGCTGGCGGGCCGATGCCGGCCGGGCCGTCCTGCTCGTCCATGACATGCAGCGATTCTTCCTGCGGCCATTCCCGCGCGACGCGCCACCGGGCCGTGAGCTCGTGGCCAACGCCGCCAGGTTGAGAACGCTCTGCGCCGCATTGGAGATCCCGGTGTGCTACACGGCGCAACCGGGATCGATGACGCCAGCCGAGCGAGGGCTTCTCGTCGATTTCTGGGGGCCGGGGATGCGCGCCGATGCCGCCGACCGCCAGGTGGTCGACGAGCTGGCGCCCGACGAAGACGACTGGGTCTTGACCAAATGGCGCTACAGCGCCTTCCATAAGACCGGGCTGCTGGACCGCATGCGGGCCGGCGAGCGCGACCAGCTCGTGATCTGTGGTGTGTACGCACACGTCGGTGTGCTCATGAGCGCTTGCGACGCCTTCTCCTCCGACATCGAAGTGTTCCTGGCGGCCGACGGCATCGCCGACTTCACACTCGACCACCACCAGATGGCACTCACCTATGCGGCACAGCGTTGTGCGGTGGTGGCCACGACCGACCAACTGCTCGAGCAGCTCACCACGGGCGCACGCGGCACCAGCCGTGGAGGTAAGGGTCATGGCCGCCGCTGATCTGCTGGACCAGGTGCTCGCTCCCGAGCCGGGCCCGTTTGCCCTCCTCCATCGGCCGGGGGCCCTGCGACGGGACAGGATCGAGGTGCTGATCGGCGACGTGTCCCACGCTCAATCGCTCGCCGAACTGGACTTGTCCGAGCCGGGCGGCCCGACAAGCAATGGGCGCCACGAGACGCTGGCGCTCATCCCGTTCCGCCAGATCGCCGACCGTGGGTTCGATTGCGTCGACGACGGTGAGCCATTGCTGAAGATGCGCATTCGCGAACAGGCTGAGCTGGACCTCGAACAGGTGCTCGAGAGGATCCCGTCGGTGCCGATCGAGCTGATCGACGAGGGCTTCGACGTGGACGACGACGCCTACGCGGCGATGGCGCGGCGGCTCGTCGCCGAGGAGATCGGCACCGGAGAGGGCGCCAACTTCGTCCTCAAGCGGTCACATTGCTCAACGATCCGTGGCTACGAGCCGCGCCATGCTCTCGCGTTCTTCCGACGGCTGGTGCAGCAGGAGGCGGGCGCCCACTGGACCTTCGTGGTCCACACCGGCGAGCGGACGTTCGTCGGTGCCACGCCCGAGCGCCATCTCGGCCTCAGCTCCGGGAAGCTTTCCATGAACCCGATCAGCGGGACCTACCGATACCCCTCGTCGGGACCAACCCTCGATGGGATCCTGGAATTCCTCGATGATGGCAAGGAGTCCGACGAGCTGTACATGGTCGTGGACGAGGAGCTGAAGATGATGGCCCGGCTATGTGACTCGGGCGGTCGCCTCGTCGGGCCGTACCTGAGAGAAATGGCCAATGTTGCCCACACTGAGTACGTCATCGAGGGTCGGACGTCGCGCGACATCGCCGAGCTGTTGCGGGAAACCATGTTCGCGCCCACGGTCGTGGGAAGCCCGCTCGAAAGTGCCTGCCGTGTGGTGCGCCGCTACGAGCCCGACGGGCGGCGCTACTACGCCGGCATCATCGCCCTGAGCGGTCGAGATGCGCACGGCGATCCCAGCCTCGACTCGGCGATCCTGATCAGGACCGCCGACATCGACCGACACGGGCACACCCGCATCACCGTGGGCTCCACCATCGTCCGCCACTCCGACCCGGCAGCCGAGGCGGCTGAGACGAGGGCCAAGGCGTCGGGCCTGCTCGCCGCGCTACGCAACAGCGTTCCTGTTCGCTATGGGGAACATCCCCGAGTGAGCCGCCTGCTCGCGCAGCGAAACCGCGGCGTGGCCACGTTCTGGTGCGGTTCCCACGACGGCCGCGCCGCGCACGCTCCGGGGCTCATGGGAATGCGTGCGCTGGTGATCGACGCTGAGGACAACTTCACGTTCATGTTGGAACATCAGCTGCAGGCCCTTGGCCTCGCGGTGACGGTGCGACGATTCGACGAGGAGTACCGGATCGAGGAGTTTGACCTGGTGGTGATGGGTCCGGGCCCGGGGACTCCGCTTGACGTGGCGGACGTCAAGATCGCTCAGCTGCGTGGCGCGCTGCGTCGCCTGCTCGAAGAGCGGCGGCCGTTCTTGGCCGTGTGCCTGAGCCACCAGGTGCTGTGCGGGTTGCTCGGAATCCCCGTCGAGCCCCGCGCTGTGCCCAACCAGGGGGTGCGCACGGAGATCGACCTCTTCGGCGAGCGGGTCCAGGTCGGCTTCTACAACACGTTCAGCGCACGGAGCGCGGCCTCCTCGTTTCGATGCGATGGCGTCGATGGCGATGTCGAGGTGAGCCGGGATGCGTCCACCAACGAAGTGCATGCCCTCCGGGGGGCGCAGTTCCGATCGCTTCAGTTTCATCCGGAGTCGGTCCTGTCCCCCGACGGAGTCGGGATCCTGCGAGCTCTCGTGCTCGAGCTGCTCGCGGGGGCACACGGCACATGCCAAGACCAAAACGTCGCGTGACGCCAGTCCGATACTGTGAATAAAGGAGATCCGATGTCACATGAGCAGCTGCCGCAGATCGGTGAGTGGAGCAGCTTTGACGAACTCACGTCGATGCAGGACCAGCGCATCCCGGGCGTGCTGACCCGAGCTGCCGGGTCGCCGTTT
>Ga0136631_10000074_pt1 | contig 26104 bp, 29 predicted proteins | sample AntDrymUQ6012206_2_FD_104655 | JGI IMG/M metagenome (GOLD analysis project Ga0136631, IMG submission 104655) | Polar desert sand microbial communities from Dry Valleys, Antarctica - metaG UQ601 (22.06) | ecosystem: Environmental > Terrestrial > Soil > Desert | place: Antarctica: Dry Valley... | reverse complement strand
CGGCTTCCACTCAGCCCACGCCGCGCTCGCGCTCATCCACCTCACCTGCGGCCCGATCACACTCAGCCTCCCGCACGAGCAGATCGCATGATTTCACCCCCGAATACCCACGGAGAGCCGAAGGCTCGCGCGGCGCTTTTCCGGCACCGCAGGGAGTTCGAGACTGCCGTGATCGCCGTGGCGGGCAGTCGTATATATCCTTAGTGTTGTCCTGATCTTGAGGGATATCGTTGAGCGACCCGCGGATGAGAAGACCGAAGGTCAAGTGTGTCGAAGGCGGCACCGAGGTCCGTGTGCTGGAGCTGCGTCCCCCGCCGCGCCGTCAGGGGTGATTGGTGGTGTGGGCAGGGGCGCTCTCAGCCCAGCCAGCGATTGGCCCAGCGCTCAAGCTCGCGCAGGGCGGGCGCGAGTTCGCGGCCCATCTTGGTGAGCTCGTACTCGACGCGTACCGGGCGCCCGGGACGGACGGTGCGCTGGACGAGACCGCGTGCCTCGAGTTCCTTCATGCGCTCCGACAGCCGCCGGTCCGAGAGTTCGGGGACGGCCTGCGCGATCTGCCCGAAGCGCAGACTCGTGCGGTGAGCTCCGTCTCCCGGTCGAGCAAGCACAACCACGATGGCGCCCGTCCAGCGCCTTCCGATGAGCTCGATCGCTTCGTGGTAGTACGGGGCTGTGGGAGGCCGCCCTTGGCCGACGGTGGCGATGGCCACCTGCGTTGTCGGATTCGGATCGGGTCGCAGACTGTGGGGGAAAGCGCTACGAAGATCCGTGAGCAACTGCGCCGGATCTGGTCTTGGAGCAGTTGGGTCGACGGGCATGCCGATGTCCCGAGCAGCCTGTCCGGCAGCGCGCCCGACGCCTCGTGCCGCGTCCAGAAGGGCCTCCAGACGCGCCTGGACCTCGCGCTCGGATAGAGGGCGGCTGCCAGGCCCAGTGTGCTCGCCGCTGGTTGGATCGGGTGTCATGGCCAGTTGCCATCGTGGACAGCATTCAGATACTCCTCAAGTAGGGTTGCTGCGCCAGCTCGATAGAGCTTGTCCCAATTGCTGTCGTCGGTCAGGAAGTCAGCTTGGGGTTGGTGCCGCTGCTGCTGGCGATCACCGGGTGGACCACCTGGCTGATGCGACGGCGCAAGCGTCGGGCGAAGCTGCGCTCGCCTGTGGCCTGAGCGTGCGCGCGCCCGAGCGCGGCACGTAAGGACCTCGGCCTCCGGGACACCAACTCCGGTGCCGCACGCCAGCGGCGCCACGACGAACAAGGAGACTTTCATGGCCGTCACGACCCCAGGCCGCCACCAGGACCGCACAGCATCGGTGAACGGCGTCGGCGCAGACGCCGCCACCACCGACCTGCGCGATCCGCGCTATCACGCGTTCGCGCTCCTGCGCGTCGCGTTCACGGTCGCGCCGATCGCCTTCGGCATCGACAAGTTCTTCAACGTCCTCGTCGACTGGCCGACGTACCTCGCACCCTGGATCGACGACATCGTGCCCGGCAGTGGACAGGACTTCATGTACGTCGTCGGCGCGATCGAGATCCTCGCCGGCGTCGTCGTCGCGCTGAAGCCGCGCTACGGCGCCTACGTCGTCGCGGCCTGGCTCGGCGCGATCATCGTCAGCCTGCTGACCTACTCGGGCTTCTACGACGTCGCACTGCGCGACGTCGGGCTCATGCTCGGCGCGCTGACCCTCGCCCGGCTGGCCTCGGTGTACGACGCCCCGCGGCGGCGGCGTTGAGCGCCGGGGTCCCCGGCGCGGCGGCGGTCGCGACGCTCCATCCGGCCGGCCTCGTCGAGCGCGACGGCCGGCCGGCGATCGACCGCGACGCCGTCGAGCGGGCGGTCCGCGACCTGCTCGCCGCACTCGGCCGAGACGTCCGCGAGGAGGGGCTGCGCGAAACCCCGCGGCGCGTCGCTGCCGCGTACACGGAACTGCTCACGCACGAGCCGGTGTCACTGACGACGTTCCCCAACGAAGCGGGCTACGACGAGCTCGTCGTCGTGCGCGAGATTCCCTTCCACTCGCTATGCATGCACCACCTCCTGCCGTTCCATGGCGTCGCGCACGTCGCCTACCTGCCGGGAGAGCGGATCATCGGGCTGTCGAAGCTCGCGCGGGTCGTTGAGCTGTGCGCCCGCGAGCTGCAGCTCCAGGAGCGCCTGACGATGCAGGTCGCCGACTGCCTGCAGGAGCACCTCCGGCCCAAAGGGGTGGGCGTCGTCCTCGAGGCCGAGCACCTCTGCATGTCCCTGCGGGGCGTGCAGAAGGCCGGCACGCGGACCACGACGTCGGCTCTCCTGGGGCTACTGCGCGACGACGCGCGCACACGCCAGGAGTTCCTGTCGCTCGTCAGGGGATGAGGTAAGAACCAGGCGGCCAGCGACGCACATGACGTGATGAGGCGGCCACGGTCAGATGCGACTGGACCGGCGCAGGGCGTCGCGCTTGGCGAGTGGCGCCGGCGCCGGCTGCGGGCGGCCGGCTTCGAGCCGGAGCTCGCGGCCGAGCTCGCCGACGAGCCGGCGGTCGACCTGCACGAGCTTCTCGTGCTGCTCGACCGCGGCTGCCCGCCCGCGCTCGCCGCCCGGATCCTCGCGCCGCTGCACGCTCGTGAGCCACGATGTTGAGGGCGTCGAGCAGCGGTACGGTCCTACCCGTGGCCCACGAGCGCGCGGCGACTCCCTCAGCGGCGGATGGGCTGGATCCGGACTCGCGGCGCTGGCTCGACGAGCTCGGCGGCGTCGGCCACGCCCACGACGACGCCGTCGCTCGGCTGCACGACCTGCTCCTGCGCGCCGCGCGCTTCGAGGTCTCCCGGCGCCGGCTCGCGCTGCCCCACCTGCGCGGCGGCGACCACGACGACCTTGCCCAGCAGAGCGCCGACGACGCGCTCGTCGCGGTGCTCGCCAAGCTCGACGACTTCCGCGGCGAGAGCCGCTTCACGACCTGGGCCTACAAGTTCGCGCTCTACGAGGCGGCGGTGAAGCTGCGCCGCCGCGCCTGGCAGGATCGCGAGCTCCCGCTCGAGCCCGAGAGCTGGTCGCTCATGGCCGCGGGCGGGGCGTCGCCGGCCGAGCACGCCGCGGAGGGCGAGCTGCTCGGCGCGCTGCAGACGGCGATCGCCGAGGCGCTCAGCGTGCACCAGCGCGAGGTGCTCGTCGCGATCACGCTCAACGGCGTGCCGGTCGACGTCCTCGCCGAGCGACTGAACACGACGCGCGGCGCGCTGTACAAGACGCTGCACGATGCCCGCAAGAAGCTCCGCCGCCGGCTCGCCGCCGACGGCTTCGACGTCGCGAGCGCCGGAGGTGAGCTGGTGTGAGCGATCCCGCCGCTGACCACCGCGAGCTCATCGTCGCGCTGCTGGGACCGGCCGGGCCGGAGCTCACCTGCGAGGAGTGCTTCGAGCAGCTCGACCGCTACGTCGACCTGGAGCTCGCCGCCGCGGACGCCGATCGCGCCGTGCCAGGCATGCGTGCACACCTGACCGGCTGCCCGGCCTGCCGCGACGACCACGAGAGCCTGCACGAGCTCGTCCGCACGCACTCGCCGTAAGACGCCCGCGTTCGGCGCAGCTGACAGTGCATGATCGAACTCGGCGCCCTCGCACTGCTTCTCCGCCTCATGACCCTGGGCTACGAGCCCGTCATCGCCACACGCCTCGTCGCGGCCGACTCCGAGACGCTGCGCGCCTTCCTCTCGGATCCGGCGAACTACGACGGTGCGGCGCGCGTGCTTCCCGGCAGCTCCGCGCGCATCGTCGCCGTGCGCGTGCGGTTCGGCTCGCGCAGGGTCGTCCGCTACACGTGGATTCTCAGCCCCCGCCGCGGGACGACCGAGGTCGACCTCGCCGTGCAGATCGAGTCGCGCGGCGTCGTGTACCGCGTCGCGCTGCTGCTCGGCGGCAGGCACTGGCTGCAGCGGCGGCTGGAGGCGACGCTCGCGACGGTGTCGCGCGTCACCGTCGGCGCCGCCGAGGACATCGCAGCGGAGCCGGTGGCGCCCGTCGTGTGGCAGGACGCCGCGTAGCGGTGTGGGCGGCGCGGAAGCCCTCGCAGATGCACCGCCTGCACCTCGCTGCGGGACCTGCACAAGACGCGGTTCGCAGTCCGCACCGCGGCGAACCCCGCCTCGTGCAGCTCTGCGATGCACAACCACGGGTTCGCGTCAGCGCCCGCAGCGAACCGTGCTTTACACAGCCATGCGATGCACAACAACGGGTTCGCGAGTAAGAACCGCCTCGCGCCCGACGCCAACTCCAGAGGCATCCGTCCTCGACGAAGGAGCTGGGCATGGCAACGCACGGCGCGACTGCGCCGCAGACGATCGTGATCGCCGGGGCCGGGCTGGCCGGTGGCAAGGCCGCGCAGACGCTGCGCGAGGAGGGCTTCGACGGACGCGTCGTGCTCCTCGGCGCCGGGCCCGAGCGCCCGTACGAGCGTCCGCCGCTGTCGAAGGAGTACCTGCGCGGCGAGGTCGGTCGCGAGAAGGTCTACGTCCACGACGAGGCGTACTACGACGAGCACGAGATCGAGCTGCGGACCGGCACGACCGCCGAGTCCATCCACACGGCCGGCGCTGAGGTCGTGCTCGCCGGCGGCGAGCGGCTGCCCTACGACGTGCTGCTGCTCGCGACCGGCGCGCGGCCGCGCCGCCTCACGTTGCCGGGCGCCGACCTCGAGGGCGTCCACGAGCTGCGCACGCTCGCCGACTGCGAGGCGCTGCGCGAGCGCCTGCGCGACGGCGCGCGGGTCGCCGTCATCGGAGCCGGCTGGATTGGCTCGGAGGTTGCCGCGTCCGCGCGCCAGAAGGGCCTGGACGTGACCGTCATCGAGCCGATGTCGGTGCCGCTCGAGCGCGTGCTCGGCCCCGAGGTCGGCACGATCTACCGCGACCTGCACGCCGAGCACGGCGTCCGGATGCTGCTCGACCGCGGGGTGGCGGCGTTCGAGGGCGACGAGCGCGTCAGCGCCGTCCGCACGGACGACGGCGAGCGGGTCCCGTGCGACTTCGTCGTCGTGGGCGTCGGCGTGACGCCGCGGGCGGAGCTCGCCCAGCGCGCGAAGATCGAGGTCGGCGACGGCATCGTCGTCGACGAGTACCTGCAGTGCAACCGCCCCGGGGTGTTCGCGGCCGGCGACGTGGCACGTGCGCACCATCCGCTCTGGAAGTGCTCCGTCCGCGTCGAGCACTGGGCCAACGCCCTGAACCAGGGTCCGGCCGCGGCGCGCAACATGCTCGGCGCGCGCGTGGCCTACGACCGCATTCCGTACTTCTTCTCCGACCAGAACGACGTCGGGATGGAGTACTCCGGCTACGCCCCGACGTGGGACGAGGTCGTCCTGCGCGGCGACCCGGCCGGACGCGAGTTCATCGCCTTCTGGCTGCGCGACGGGCGCGTGCTCGCCGGCATGAACGTCAACGTCTGGGAGGTGACCGAGCCGATCCAGGCGCTCATCCGCTCGGGCGAGGAGATCGACCGCCGGCTCCTCGCCGATCCCGACACGCCGCTCACGGAGCTGCTGCCGACCACGGCGCGCGAGTCGTAGCGTCGGCAGGCGTGGTCGTTGGCCCGGCGAGCCCCGCCGGGCCCGATGACCGCGGCGGCTCAGGCGGACGCCGGCACCCCGCCGATCTGCTGCATGAGGCCGAGCGCGTCATACACCGTCCACTCCTCGGCGATCCTGCCGTCGGCGATGCGGAACATCGCCAGGGCCTCGACCGCGATCGCGGCGCCCGTCGGTGCGATCCCGTTCAGCTCGCCGACGTGGGTTCCCGATCCGGTCCAGCGCACGAAGACACGGTCGCCGGTGGAGTACATCTCGTGGACGTCCCAGTGCGCGTCGAGCGCCTCGTGGTAGGCGGCGACGGTCGCCTTGATGCCGTCGGGCCCTTCGGCCGGCGCGCTCTGCGGAACGTGGTTGACGAAGTCGGCGGCGATGATCTCGTCGGCGACGTCGACGTTGCGCGCGTTGTACACCTCGTCGAAGAAGCGGCGGACGAGCGCCTCGTTCTCGGTGGACATGAACCTACCTCCTTATGTGTTGGGACACCGACTCTAGGGACGTGCGGTGGCCGGCTCACCGGCCCAAACGACCTACTCGTCTCGGCCGGGGCGTGACGGGCTATGGTCGCCATGGGCCGGATGTCGCGACGACCGCGCGCCATCCTGGCGTCGTCTGCCCTTGGCGGTCGATCTGACGTTCTGTAGCGTCGCAATCGATGACCCTCATCGGTTCGCTGATCGGCAGTCGCGGTGCCGGTCGAGGGTCGTAAGCTCGTTGGACCGGCGTCGCGTCAGGCCGGCACGCGCCGGCTCGCCGAGCTGACCGCGAGGCTGCGGGACTTCGGACGCCGTCGCCGCCTGCTCATCACGCTCGTCGGCTCGCTGGCTGCCGCGGCGATCCTCGCATTCCTGCTCGCCGGCCGGCGTCACGAGTTCGCGCACGCGCTGTCCACCACCCCGCTGTGGGTGCTCGCCGTCACCGCGCTGTTGCAGATCGTCGCGCTGCTCGCGCGCAGCGAGGCCTGGCATCTGACGATCCAGGCAGCCGGCGGGACGGTCGAGCGCCGCATCCTCTATCGCGCGTCGAGCATGCAGGTCCTGGCCGGCGTGATCAACAGCCAGCTGGGAGTCGCCGCACGGATCGCCGCGCTGCGCCGCTCGTCTCCGCGGGTCAGTCCGCAGATACCGACGCTGATCGCCGCCGAGTTCCCGATCCTCGCCGTCGAGGCGACGCTGGCGGCGCTGACGTCGTTCACCCTCGTGGCGCCGCTCGGCCTGCCGTGGTGGCTGCCGCTCATCGGCGTGGGCGTGATCGCGACGGTCAGCGCGGGGCTGCGACATCTCGCCCTGCGCAAGGGCCGCGAGCTGTGGAGGGGACTCGCCATCGTCCGTAGCCTGCGCGGGGCAATTCGCCTGATCGGCTTCGTGCTCGTCGCCGTGCTCGCGCAGGTTGCACGCAACTGGCTGCTGCTGCACGCGGTCGGCGTCGACGCCTCGATCTTCGACGCGGTCGCCGTGCTGATCGCGCTGGTGACGCTCGCTCAACTTCCGATCGGTCCCAGCGTCGGCGCGGCCGCCGCGGTGCTGATCCTCGGCAGCGACGGCGTCGCGGCGGCCGCTGCGGCGGGCGTGCTCCTGACCGTGACGGGTACGATCGGTGGACTGTGCTTTGCCGCGTGGGCGGGTGCCGATCAGCTCTGGTCCGGAGCTCGCGGTATGGGGTTGCGCCGCCGTGCGCGAGCCTTTCGGTCGCGCACTCACGAAGAAGGCACCGAGGGGTAGACGGCCGTGGGACGATCCCCTCCATGAGCCGGCGTGACCTCGCGCATGTGTTGACCGCGCTCTGGAACCTGTCGGGTGGAGAGCCGGGCGTCGCGGTGGTCGTCGCCGACATCGACGAGGCCATCGGGCGCGGACGCGGCGACATGCGCACGCCGCTGAACCTCCAGTCGCTCGCCGAGCAGCGCCTCGTGGCCGCGTCCGGCGACGGCCGCTGGGCGCTCACGCCGGAGGGCGTCGCCTGGATCGTGCAGGACCGCGAGCTCTCCGACCGCTGAGGTGGCGCATCCGCGACGCGGCGTGTACCTGCTGGCGTCGGCGCCTGCCGGCCTGGAGGCGGTCGCCACGATCCCGAACCCGATCGACGTGGGGGCCTGGCCACTGAGAGAGCACAAGGACGACTACCTCTTGTGGGTCGGGAGGATGACCGCCGAGAAGGGCCGCATCGCGCGATCGCCGCCGCGCGCGCCGCGGACGTGCCGCCGGCACGGTCTGGCCACACGAGAACTCGCCGATCGCCGCCGGCCTGGCGCGCTGTGGTCGTCGCGAGGCGGCGGCTGCCGGGCCTGCTACCGTGAAGGGTCAGGGAGTATTTGAGCGACGCCGCTCGTTGAGCGAACGAATGCCAGAGCGCGCAGCGCCATTCTGAATTCTCCAGGTTTCTTGACGCGACAAGAGTCGCAGCACGGAGGACTCATGGCCGATCGGGCACAACCCCGGCCACCCGCACAGCCCCGACCCCAACCGGCGCGTCCCGCGGGGACCCAACAGACACGCCAGCGAGAAAGCGCTGTCGAACGCCGTACGCGACAGACCGCGGACGCGATCGCCACGCAGGCCGATCTCAAGCGCGAAGCTGCCGAGCGACGCGCCAGCAAGAAGAAGAAGAAAAGCGGCTCCTGACCCCGCCGTAGGTCCTGCCCGCTCTCAAGGACCCGGCCGGTCCTTGACGGCGTAGTGGCTCAATCCCTCGTCGAGCAGCGTGAGCGCCCGCTCGGCCTGGGCGCGGACCTGGCGGGCGAGCCGCGTGTTGCGCGTCCGGCGACGATCTGCCGGCGGGTGTAGTCGACGAGCGTTCCATGCACGCCCATGCTTGCGCTCGCGGATCGCGGACAGGAGTTCCTCCTCGAAGGCCTGCAGGCCGGTGCAGAAGAGGTCCTCCTTGGTCGGGAAGTAGTTGAAGACGGTCGCCTCGGCGACATCCGCGATACGGGCAGACCGCCGAGCGGGCCATCGGAGCAGGCGTCCGCGAGATTTGCCGCGGCTGTTCGAGCAGCACGAGCGCGGCACCGCGACTTGTCATGAACGATTCAGGCCTAACCTCCACCGCCACCTGGCCGGCACCTGCTGTGGACGGTTGCGGAGCATCCGAAGAAGCGGGCCCTGTACGGCGTGCCGGATGGGCGGTGCGCATGACAGCTACCCGAGTTGCCAGGTACCACGACTTCACCGCGTGAGGTGCGCAAACCAAGCCAGCACGCGCGGGGTGGCGGCGAGCATCGAGCCGAAATGGTCGAGCTTGCCGAGGTCATGCAGCCTGGCGTCGACACCGTGCACGCGTAGGTCGGCGACGCAGCTCTCGGCGTTCGCGAACGCGACCTGGTCGTCGCCGCGGGCGCCGTAGACGCGGATCGGCGCCATGGGCGCCCAGTTGCATGCGACGTCGTTGGCGCGCATCGCGGCGAGCAGGCCGCCATCGGGTTGCGCCAGCCGCGCGCGGAACGTCGGCGTGAACAGCTGCGACAGACGATGCGGTAGTGCCTTGAAGATGGCCTCGTCGTCGTGGCGACCGTCGAACAGCTTCGGGACGCGTACGTCCCATTCCCGCTTCCACACATCGGAAGGCGCGTCGAAGACGTGGTAGATCGGCTGCCACGCATGTAGCACGTAGGAGATGTAGTAGTTCGACGCGATGGGGTCGAGGCGGCCCGCCAGCATCGCGGGCAGCTCGGCGTGCTCGACGTCGTAGGGGCCGCTCATCGGCGCGAGCGCGCGGAGCCGCAGATGCGGTTCGGCGCCGTCCTGCAGCAGGCGGCCGAGCGCCATCGCGGCGACCGCGCCCTGCGAGAAGCCGGTCACGAGCGCGCCCGTGTCGAGGAGGCGATGCCGTTGTTGCGCGAAGGTATGCGCGGCCCGCAGCAGGTCCAGCGACGCGCTGCCCTCGGTCGCGAGGTGCATGTAGGGATGCGAGCCGGGCCCATAGCCGAGGCCGAGGTAGTCCGGTGCGACGGTCGCATAGCCGGCGCCGCCGAACAGCAGCGCCGCCGCGCCCGCGAGACCGTCGAGGCTGCGGGAGGGGGCGTCGGTGCGCCGCGCCATCGTGCCGTGGGCGTAGGAGACGGTGCGCAGGCGCCGCGCGTTGTTGCGCGGCATCAGAACGAACCCGGTCGCGGTCGTCGGCGCGCCCGCGGCATCGATTGTCCCGTAGGTCAAGCGATGGGCATCGACGCCGTAGCGCACGCGCGCGTCGGGCAGGGTCACGGCCTTCACGTGCGCGGCGGTCTGCCCGCGTGAGAGCCGAGCGACGCGCTCGGCCTTCAGCAGGGTGCCGCGATCGGCGCCGTCGGCGGAGGGGGGAGGGGCGACGGCGACGCACCCCAATGTGAGCACCGCGGCGAGTGACCTTCGGATCCGGAGAGGCATTCCCCGCAGGTTCCCAGCGCCGCCGCGCGACGACACTCCGGCTTCCCCCCGGGTCCGTGTGGGGCTAACCCGCCGCGCGCGTGCGGTCCGTCATGAGCGGCCAGGGGTGACGAGGCCCGATTCGTAGGCGAGCACGACCGCTTGGACGCGGTCGCGGAGCCCCAGCTTTCCGAGCACGTGCGTGACGTGCGTCTTGACCGTCGTGTCGCTGAGGACGAGCGAGGCGGCGATCTCGGCGTTGGACATGCCGCGCGCGAGCAGCCGTAGGACCTCGAGCTCGCGTGGGGTGAGATCGTCGAGCTGGGAGGGCTGGGTGCGGCGGGCGGGGCCGACTCGGGCGAACTCCTCGATCAGGCGGCGGGTGACGGTCGGCGCGAGCAGCGCCTCTCCGCTGGCGACGGCGCGGATCCCGTCGACGAGCTGGGCCGGCGGGGTGTCCTTGAGCAGGAAGCCGCTGGCTCCGGCCTGCAGCGCGTCGTAGACGTACTCGTCGAGGTCGTAGGTGGTGAGGACCAGCACGCGTGTTGCATGCCGGGCCGTGATCTGGCGGGTCGCCGCGATGCCGTCGAGCTCTGGCATGCGGATGTCCATGAGCACGACGTCGGGATCGAGGCGCTCGGTGCTGTGGACGGCTTGGTGGCCGTTGGCGGCCTCGCCGACGACCTCGACGTCGGGATGGTTCTCCAGCACGAGGCGGAACCCGGCGCGCACGAGCGACTGATCGTCGGCGATGAGGACGCGGACGCTCACGCGTCCCCCAGCGGCAGCCGGGCGCAGACGAGGAAGCCGCCGCCGGAGCGACGCGCGACGTCGAGCGTGCCGCCGTAGAGCGCCACGCGCTCGCGGATGCCGATCAGCCCGTGCCCGCCGCCGCTGCGAGCGGGCTGCGCTCCGTTGGCACCGCGGCCGTCGTCGCCGATCTCGACCTCGATCGCGTCTGCGTCGTAGCGCACGATCACCCACGCTCGCTCCGCGCCGGCGTGCTTGGAGGCGTTCGCGAGCGCCTCCTGCACGATGCGGTACGCGGCGAGGTCCACCCCCGCCGGGATCGTGGCCGGCTCGCCCTCGATGCGCAGATCGACGGGCAGGCCGGCGTCACGTGCGCGCATGGCCAGCCCGTCCACGCGTGCGAGGCTCGGCGCCGGCGAATCGGCGGCGCCGCCGCTCGACAAGCCCGCGAGACGGCCAAGCTCGGCCAGCGCCTCGCGCCCCACCGCCACGATCAGCGCGGCGCACTGTGCGGCGCGGTCGGGATCGCGCTCGACGACGCCACCTGCGCCTGCGGCCTGGATCGCGATGACGCTGATGTTGTGGGCGACTGCGTCGTGGAGCTCGCGGGCGACGCGCATGCGCTCGGCCGTCACCGCGGCGCGTGCCTCGCGCGCTCGCGCGCGCTCGATGTCCGCAGCCTCCTCCTGTCGCTGGCGGGTCAGCAGCCGATGGCCGCGCACGATGCGCCCGACGGTCCAGGGGAGGACCACGCCGCCCAGCAGCGCCGCAATCACGCCGTCGGGGTAGAAGGCGGCGGCATGTGCCGCTGCCCCCAGCGCGGCCAGCGCCAGCCCCGTGACCGCGGTTCGGCGTTCGGCGTAGGCCGCGATCGTGTAGGCGGCGCAGGTCACCGCGGCGATGTCGAACACCGGGAACGAATCCAGGCCGAGGAGCGTGCTCTGGATGCTGATCGCACCCAGCACGGCGAGGGCCACCGTCACGGGACGCTGCCGGCGCCACAACAGCGGAGCGACGATCGCCACGGCGGTGAGCGCGGCGACCAGACGCACGTCGCCGGGCGCGGCCACGACGAGCTCGATCTCGGCTCCCACCAGCAGGGCAGCGACGAGCAACCGGTCCAATCCGGGCGCGCCGTAGCCGGGGAGCGGAAGGGACCACCGCCGGCGACCGTCGGCCTCGCTTGTCCCCGCGACGCCGGTCGCGGCATCGGAGTCGGCTCGCCACGCTGGATCGGACGCCGTCGCGCAAGCGCCGTCGTCGATGCCGGCGAAGGGGTCGGCGACCGGGGGCGTGAGGCGAGCGGCCTGTCCGTCGCGGCGGAGGATGCCGAGGATCCGGCGCACGTCGGCGAGCGCTTCGCGAGCGGTCGCGGCGATGCTCGCAAGCAGCGAACGCGCCGCTGCGTGATCCTGCGCGAGGAGCCGGTCGGGGAGCTCCTGTGCCTGACGGGTGATCTCGTGCAGGCCGCCGGCGACGGCCGCCTGGAGGTCGGTGGCGATGCGCACCCGTTCTTCTTCCGCGGCGTGACGAGCGTCGCGTTCGCGCTCGCGCCTCAGCCGCTCGGCCTTCTCGTCGAGTTCGCGCTGGAGCTCCACCTGGCCGCGCACCCAGCGTCCGACGAGCAGCGCGCTGGTGACCGCCATGAGCGTGAGCACGGCGTCGGCAGGACGCCGGACCGCGGGGTCGAAGCCGACGCGAGTCGCGACGACGACCGCCACCGCGCCCGCGGCACCGGCGAGACCGCGCGCCCCGGCCACATGGCGACCGGCGGAGTACAGCGCGAGCGCAAGGGCCGCGACCGGGGTCACCGCCTGGCCGATGAGGAACCCGTCCAGCGACGCCTGGATCAGCAGCACACCCGCGATCGCAGCCAGCGGCAGGAGAGGAACGTCTCGACGCCACGCGAGCGGTAGCGTCGTCACCGGCACGGCGAGCGCGCTCACCAGTGGATCGCCGTCGTGGGCGAGCCCGAGCAGCATCTCGATCTCGCCCACGACGGTGAGCACGACCGCCAGCAGCGCGTCACCCCGGGACGACGGCTTCATGCGCGCGAGTTTGTCTGCGACGTCGCTCACCGCGTCACCGTAACGCCCGGCCCCGGCGCCGTCGTCGTTCGCGGTGATGAGCCCGCAGTCCTCCTCGAGGACGAGGCGCCGCGCGGACCACACCTCGCGGAGGACACCAGGTTCGCCCTCGCGGCCGACGACGGCCCCGACCCTCGCTGCGATGGTCCGGCTCGTCATGAATTTCCAGATCCCATCGAAGCCCCGCGACGAGGCAGGCAAGGGAGGCGTGACCCGATGACCGCCCCATCGACGTCGCGGCAGCGATGGCGCATGTCGCAGTCCGCGCGTCGCGCCGTGCTGACCGTGCACATCATCGTCTCCGTCGGGCTGCTCGGCGCCGGCGCCGGCGTCCTGGCGATCAACATCCGCGCGGCGACGACCGGCGACCCCGATCTCGCCGCCGCCTCCTACGAGCTGCTGGACATGTTCAGCATCGTGTTCGGCATCCCGCTCAGCATGGCCGCGCTCGCCACCGGTCTCGCGCTCGGCCTCGGCACGAAGTGGGGCGTGCTGCGCCACAGATGGGTCACGGCCAAGCTGCTGCTGATCCTCTCGGTCATCCTCGTCGGCGCGTTCGTCATCGGCCCGTCGACAGCCGCGATGCGCGACGGCGGCGGCGATCGGGAGAACGTGCTCATCCTCGCGAGCGCCTACGACGTGCTCGCGCTCGCCCTCGCGACCGGGCTCTCGGTCTTCAAGCCCGGAAGGCGCCGGACCAGGACCAAAGCTCGCCGGCCGTTGCCGCAGCGAACCGAAGCCGTTGCCCTCCGGGACAACTGAAAGGAGGCAGTCGTGTCCGCCCTCACCCGCTGGGTTCTCGCGCACAAGCGCACCGTCGTCGTCTGCTGGCTCCTGCTCACGGTCGCGGGTGTGGCCGCCGCCGGCCCGGCATCGCGGGCGCTGGAGCCGGAGTTCTCGGTTCCCGGCAAGGAGGGCTGGGAGACGAACGTCGCGATCGCCGAGCGGTACCGCGGCACCGGTGGCGACGGCGCCCCGCTGCTGCCCGTCGTCACCCTCCCGCGGGGCGAGACGGTCGACTCGCGCGGGGTCCGAGCCGACCTGACGCGGCTGGATGCGCGCCTTCGGAGGGCGCTGCCCGGTGCGCGGATCGCGTCGCATGCGTCGACCGGCGACCGGGCGTTCGTCTCCGACGACGGGCGGACGACGTTCGCGCTGATCTATCCGACGCCCGACCCGGAGTCCGCGTTCGGCGAGAACCCGGCGGCCGAGCGGGCCGCACGGTCGGTGCTCGACGGCGCCACGGTCGCCGGCGAGCCGGTGCACCTGACCGGCTTCGACGCGCTGGCGCAGGAGACCGGCGGCGAGGAAGGCCCCGGCGTGCTGGTCGAGGCCGTGCTCGGCGCGGTGGGCGCGCTCGTCGTGCTCGGCTTCGTCTTCGCGTCCTTCCTGGCGCTGGTGCCGCTCGTGATGGCGGTCGTCTCGATCATGACCACGTTCCTGCTGCTGCTCGGACTCACCGAGCTGACCGCCGTGTCGCCGATCGTGCAGTTCCTCATCGCGCTGGTCGGCCTGGGGGTGGCGATCGACTACGCCCTGATCGTCGTCTCGCGCTGGCGCGAGGAGCGCTCGCACGGCAGCAGCGGCGACGAGGCCGTTCAGCGCGCGATGGAGACCGCCGGGCGCGCGGTCGTCTTCAGCGGGATCACCGTCGCGATCGGCCTGCTCGCGCTCGTCGCGCTGCCGCTGCCGTTCCTGCGCTCGATGGGCTACGGCGGGATGCTGATCCCGCTCGTGTCGACGCTCGTCGCCATCACGCTGCTGCCCGTGGTGCTGGCGAAGCTCGGCGCGCGACTGGACTGGCCGCACCGGCGCACCGACGACAAGGCCAGCCGCGCCTGGACGCGCTGGGCGGAGGCGGTCTCACGGCGGCGGTGGTTCGCCGCCGGCGCCGGCATCGCGGTGGTCCTGGCGCTCGCGCTCGCCGCCACCGACCTGCAGCTCGGCAGCTCGGATGCCGACACGATCGCCAGGTCCGGCGACGCCAAGCAGGGTCTCGTCGCGCTGGAGCGGGCTGGCGTCGGCGAGGGTGCGCTGCTCCCGCACGAGATCCTGATCGACGGCGCCACCGACCCCGACCGGGTCGCGGCCGACGTGCGCGAGGTCGACGGGATCCACGGCGCCGTGGCCCCCGATGGCCCCGACTGGCGGCGCGGCGGCACCGCGCTCGTCGAGGCGATCCCCGTGGCGGACAGCGGCTCCGATGCCGGCCAGACGACGCTCGCAGACGTGCGCGACACCGCGCACGCGGCCGGGGCCGACGTCCGCGTCGGCGGCGAGCCGGCGTCGAACGCCGACTTCATCGACGCCGTCTACGGCAGCTTCCCGTTGATGATCGCGCTGATCACCATCACGACGTTCATCCTGCTCGCGCGGGCGTTCCGCTCGCTGCTGCTGCCGGCCAAGGCGATCGTGCTCAACATCCTCAGCGTCGCCGCCGCCTGGGGCGTCCTCGTGCTCGTCTGGCAGCACGGCTACGGCTCGGAGGCGATCTGGGGCATCGAGGCGACCGGCTCGATCCCGTCCTGGATGCCGCTGATGATCTTCGCGTTCCTGTTCGGGCTGTCGATGGACTACGAGGTCTTCATCCTCAGCCGGATGCGCGAGGAGTACGACCGCACCGGCTCGACCGAGACCGCGGTGATCCAGGGCATCGGGCGCACCGGTCGGCTCGTCACCAGCGCCGCCCTGATCCTCTTTCTCTCCTTCACCTCGATGGCCTCCGGGCCGGACACCCAGGTGAAGATGATGGCCACCGGCCTGGCCGCCGGGATCCTGCTGGACGCCACCGTGATCCGCGCGCTGATCGTCCCGGCGGTGATCATGCTCATGGGCCGCTGGAACTGGTGGCTACCGCGATGGCCCGCGCGACTGCTGCGCGTCCAGCCCTCGCTCCTGACCCGCGCACCCGCCGACGCGCATCACGAGGCGCCGGCGTGAGCGGTGGTCTCACCGCGGGAGGCGGTGGCGTGCGCAGCCGCCTCCCATGCCTCAGAGCGTGGCGACCGCCTCGCGGAACTCTGCGACCGCCGGCAGCTCGTGGGCGGCGAGCTGCCGGTCCAGGCGCTTGAGGACCTGCCTGGTCACGTCCGACCGCGTGGTCTGAGCGATCCCGATCGCCGTCATGCCCTCGGCGGCGGCGCGCTCGGGCTCGCCGGCGGTGGCACAGGCGAGGGCGAGATGTGCCTGATGGATTCCCCGGCCGCGCGTTCGCTCGCTGGGCCAGAGGCGCAGGACGTCCTCGAACGTGTCGACAGCCTGGCTGGCCGGAGCCGGAGCCAGCAGCGTGCCTCCTCGGCCAGGACGTAGGGTGGCGTGGCCTCCCGGCTGCCCAGGCCCTCCCACGGCGTCGTTGGGGCGTCCGTCGTCGCGTGGTCCGGTGGCAGCAGGTCGCGGGCGTCGGCAAGGCTGCGCTCGCAGGCCGCTGCGTCGTCGGCGAGCGCGTGCCCGTGGGCTGTGCGGAGCGCGCAGAGCGCCCGGATGTAGTCCGTGGTGCCGCGTGTGCGATACCCGGCATCGGCGAGCGTGGTCGTGATCGCGCCCGCCGCGAGCGCCGTAGTGTCCCGGGACATGTCTGCGCCCAGCTATCGCGAGCGTCTGCGTCGCGAGGGTGCAGCGCTCGCCGCGGCCGGCGCTCTAGGTAGCACACTGCTCCTCGTGCTCGTCGCGGATGCGAGCGCGGGCGCAGCGAGCACCGCGGCGCAGGAAGCGTTCGTCGCCCTAGTGCTCGCCGTCGTTGGGCCCCGCTTCGTACGCCGCTGGCTCGCGGCGGCGCAGCCGGTCGCGCCCGGCGCGCAGCTGACGGGTGAGCCGACGCCGCTGTGGAAGCCGCCGCTCGTCGTCGTCGCGCTGACCGCGTTGTTCGTCGTCCCGGGTCAGCTCGGCGTCGGCGGCGTCGCCTGGGACGCGAGCCTGCGGATCACGCTCGGCTGCCTGCTCGTCGGCCTCGCTCAGGCGCTGCTGCTCGAGCGCGTCGTCGCAGCCGACGAGGCACGCACCGCCCGGCGCTATGTCCGCCTGCCCGGATCGAGCGCGGCCTCCGGGACGAACCTTGGCTTCGTGCTCAGCGGCTCCTCCGACGCGTAGCGGGGAGGAAGCGCCCGACGCGCGCGCAGTATTCACGGTACGCCTGACCGTGGACGAGCGCGAGCTCGGCCTCCTCGTAGCGGGCGGTGAGCACCAGGCTCGCCGCGAGCAGTCCGATGCCGGCGACTCCGAGCGCGCTGGGCGCGAGCAGCAGCGTCCCCAGGGCCGCGGCCAGCATCGCGACGTAGGTCGGGTTGCGGATGATCGCAAATGGTCCGCTCGTGATGAGCGCGGTAGTGCGATCGGCTGCGATGTCGGTCCGCCAGGCGGGCCCCATCGTCTCCTGCGCCCAGGTGGCGAGCGCCGCAGCGCCCAGCAGCAGCGCAACGCCGACTTCCGCGCCGACGCCGGCGGCCCACGCCGCGCCAAGCCAACCGGTCACACGCAGCGCCGGGCCGGCGACGACGAGCACGAAGGCGACGAGGAACAGCACGTCGGCGAGCAGCCAGCGCGGCGGACGTGTGCGTGCCTGCCAGGCACGACCGCCGACCGCCAACCACTTCCGCTGGCGGATCGTCCGCGCCGGAAAGACGAGCACGAGGAACGCGCAGATCAGGCCGAGCGCGAGCCAGCTCATCGCGTCGTCAGCGAGCCTCGTCGTGTGCCACGGACCGATCGCGCGCGAAGGCTGCGGCGTGCGTCGCGAGCGCCGCGGCGGCAGTCGATGCCAGGACTGCGCCAGCCGTCCGCCGCGCGCCGGCCACCGCAAGCAGTAGGCCGAGCGTCGTGGGCGCCGCGGCCCAGCGGGTGTCGGCGCTCAACTGCGGCGGCGAGCCGTGAGCGAACCAGCGATAGCTGACAAACGCCAGGCCGGCGCAGTGGCGCGCCAGCACCGCGGACGCCGCGCCGCTCGGGACCCAGCCTGCTCGGGCTGCGCCCCACGCGGCTGCTGAGAAGAACGCGGTGTCGGCGTAGCTGTCGAGTTCGCGCCCGAGTCGTGTCGGTCCGGCACGGCGTGCGGCCACGCCGTCGGCGGCGTCGGACGCGGCCCCGGCCATGATCGCGGCGGCCCATGGCGCCGCGCCAGCGGGGGCGGCGGCGACCGGGACGAGCCCGAGTCGCAGCAGCGTCAGCGCGTCGGCGAGCGAGAGCCGCGCGTGCCTCTCTCCGTGCGGACCCTCGACCATTCCGATGTGCCATTCGAGCATCGCCCAGCAGGCTCCCCACCAGGCAAGGCCCGCGAGCGGGCGCAGCCGGCTGGCGGGGGTCACGACGACGGTCGCGGCTGAGCCGGCCATCCCCCACCGCCGCGCCTGGCGCGCCAGCGCCGGTCGCGCACGGCGCGTCTCCCCGGCGTAGGCGAAGGAGCGCTGGAGGAAGCTGACGCAGGCCGCGGGCCGGTAGCGCTCGGCGAGTAGATCGGCCAGCAGCTTGCGCGACCAGCGTTCGCCATCGGTCAGCGGCGGCGCACCAGCCACGCGTATCGCCTTGCCCGTTGGAACGCGGCCTCGGCGGCGACCATCAGCACCGCCGTGGAGTGCGTCGGATAGACGTGCACGAGGCTGCTGAGGTCACGCAGCTTGAGCTTCTCGCGGATCGCCAGCGCGAGCTCGTGGATGACCTCGCCGGCCGCCGGCGCGAGCACGTGCGCTCCGACGAGCCGCTCGCGGGCGGTCACGAGCACGAGCGCGCCCTCGTCCTCGGCGTCTGTGCGCGCGCGGTCGGTGTGCTCGAGGGACAGCTCGTGCACGGCTACTTGCGCATCGCCGAATCGCGCCCGTGCCTCCGTGCCGGTGAGGCCGGCGTGGGCGAGTTCGGGCTCGGTGAACGTGCACCAGGGCACGAGCCCGACCGCCTGCTCGTGCCACGGAAAGAACATGTTGCGTACCGCCTGGACGGCTTCGTGTGCGGCGGAGTGCGTGAACGCAAAGCGTCCTGCGACGTCGCCCGCGGCATAGACCGAGCGGACGGTCGTCCTGAGCTGCGAATCGACGACGACGCCCCGCTCCGCCAGCTCGATCCCGAGGTCCTCAAGGCCGAGGCTCTCGACGTCGGCGCGCCGTCCGACGGCGACGAGCAGTTCGTCTGCCGCGATCGGCCGCGCCCCGTCGGCCATGCGAAGGATCTTGCTGCCATCCTCGACGGCGGCCTCCTCGGCGACGGCGCCGAGCCGGACGTCGACGCCCTCGTCGCGGAGCTTTGCGGTCAGTCGCGCCACGAGCGCCGGCTCGTCACGCGCCAGCAGCTGCGGCCCGCGCTCGACGAGCGTCACCGCCGGACCGAGTCGCCTCCAGGCCTGCGCGATCTCCACGCCGATCGGGCCGCCACCGACGATCGTCAGGCTGCCTGGCGGTCGCTCGACCTCGAACAGCGACTCGTTGGTCAGAAAGCCTGCCTGCTCGAGCCCGGCGATCGCGGGCACTGCCGGGCGACTGCCGGTGCACAGCAGGACGAAACGGGTGTCGAGCGTGCGCCTCCCCACCTTGACCGTGTGCGGCCCGACGAGCCGCGCGTCGCCTTCGACGACCTCTACCCCGATTGCGCGCAGCCGGTCGGGGTCGTCGTCGGTCCGGGCGATCTGCGCCTGGACGGCGCGCATGCGCCGCCATACCGCCGCCAGGTCGATGTCCGGTTCGACCGGGGTGATGCCGACGCGGGCGGCGCTTCGCATCGCGTGGGCGGTTCGGGCCGAGGCAATCAGAGCCTTGCTAGGGACACAGCCCGTCCAGAGGCAGTCGCCGCCGACGCGATCGCGTTCGACCGCCGCGACCCGGAGCCCGATCTTTGCGGCGAACTGCGCCGCGACGATGCCGCCGGAGCCCAGGCCCACGACGACGAGGTGATATGCGCCTTTCACGTCCGGCGCGCGACAACGACGCCGTAGCCGAGAGCGCCGTCAGCCACAGCCGTGCGTGCGGAACCGACCATCGCCAGCCCCCGCTCGACGTTCTCGACGAGCACCGCCGGGGCGACACGGCCGAGCACGCGAGCCGCCCGCAGGCGCGCCTCGACGCGGTCGAGCAGGTCCGCGAGCGCGTCGTCGCAGCGCTCGCTGTGCTCGCACTTCAGCCCGACCACACCGAGCAGAGCCTCGACTTCGTCAAGCGGTCGCGCGTCGGCGATACACGAGACCCACGCCGCAAGCGTATGCAACTCCGCAGGAAGACGCCCTGGCTCGGCGACCATGTCCGACAGGGCCAAGCGCATCCCCGGTTTGAGGACGCGCGCGATCTCCGCGGCGGCGGCGTGCTTGTCGGGAAACGTGCACAGGGCGCACTCGCTGATGACACCATCGGCGACCGCGTCGTGCAGTGGCAGCGACTCCGCATCGCCTTCCAAGAACCGTGCGCGGTCGGCGAGCCCCGACCGCTCGGCCGCCTGGCGGGCGGCCTCGACGCTCGCGGCTGACAAGTCGACGCCGATCACGTCACAGCCGGTCTCGCGCGCGACCTGCAGCGTGCTCGTCCCCGGGCCGCTGGCGATGTCGACGACGAGCTGTCCCGGACCGACCCGCAGCGCGTCGATCAGGCGTTGGGTGAGGGCCGCGCCACCGGGGTGAAAGCGCTCGCCGAGCAGCCAGCGGGCGGCGTCGCCCGCATAGGCGCTCGCGCAGCACGCCTTGACCGCGGCGGGCTCGACGCTCACCCGCCGAGCCTCCGCCCGACGTTGCGCGCATCGCGCCCCGCGGTCGCCGGCGCAGCTGCCGACGGAGGGCTGCCGGCGCGCTTGGAGCCGTAGCGCGTCGGTTCGAGCAGCCCCTGCAGCGGCAGGGCGTTGGGGACGACCGGCGCGACGGGGACGCCCGACATCTGCTCGCGCACCTGCTCGCGGTAGCCGACCGAGTTGTAGGCGCAGAATGGGATCAGCCGGCCGTCGGGGGTGATCTCCTCGACGCAGCACTTCATCAGCTGCCTGACGTTCAGGGTGTACGGATCCTGGAAATCCTGCACGACGATCATGAAGACCTTCTCGCGCAGGTCCTCGAGCGCAGCGGGCAGATCGATCCCGCAGCTCTCGCACGCCAGCAGCGCCCGTTCGGCGCCCGGCGTCGCCGAGGAGGAGAACATCTGCTCCAGCGCGTGCTGCAAGTCGGACTCGGGGATGACGCGGTTTGAGAGGTAGTCGAGGTAGTCCTCGATCTCCAGAAGGCGCGTGAACGGGATCAGCGCGTCGCCGTCGACGAGCGCGTAGCTCATGCTGCGACACGTCGGAAAGCAGCAGGGCACCGGCACGAAGTCCGAGACGCGAAACCACTCCGGCAGCTGGGCCGCGCACTGCTTGATCACGTCGGCGTTCGTCAGACGCTGCATCGGGTCGAAGGTGCCGTGGCGTCCGGAGTGCGTGACCGGCTGGAACGCGACGCTCGCGACGGCCGGGTGCGAGACGCCGAAGCGGACGATCGCGCCGATCTCATGCTCGTTGACGTCCTTGTCGATCGCCGCCACGAGCGTCACCCCGACGCCGGCCTCGGCGCAGTTGTCCAGCGCCCGGCGCTTCTCCTCGCGCAGATCCTTACCCCGGATCGCCAGATGGGTGCGCTCTTCGAAACCGTCGAACTGCAGATAGATGTGCGGCTTCAGACGCGCCAGCTGCGCCATGAACCGCGTGTCGCGCGCGAGCCGGATCCCGTTGGTGTTGAGCATCACGACCTTGATCCCGCGCTCCTGTGCCATCTCGATGAACGCCACGATGTCCTTGTGGATCGTCGGCTCACCACCGGAGAACTGGATCACCTCAGGATCGCCCTCCGCGGCCACGAAGGTATCGAGCATCCGCGCCACGTCCTCGCGCGTCAGCGAATAGCCGTCCGGCTGATGACCGGAGTCCGCGAAGCAGACGGGACAGTCGAGGTTGCAGGCCGTGTTGACCTCGATGATCCCCAGGCAGGCGTGCTGCTTGTGATCGGGACACAGGCCGCAGTCCAGCGGGCAGCCCTCGACGACCTCGGTCTGAAACTCCAGCGGAAGCGTTCCCGGCTTGTTGAACCGCATCTGCTGCATGTACATCTCGGCGTCGGAGTACACCAGCGCCTCAAACGGCCCGTGCTGCGGACAGCGCTTCGACATCACCACGCGGTTGTCGCGCACCGCGACCTCTGCGTCGATCACGACCTTGCAGACGGGGCAGATCGACTTCGTGTACTCGAGGAAGACCTCGGGCCGGTCCTGGCGCTTGATCCGATGTGACTCCACGATCAGGTCTCCTCCCGCAGCTCGACGACGTGCGACGAGCGTGTGGCCTCGGATTTGCGCCACGCCGCTCCTTCGGCTGCCACAGGCTACGCACCGGGCCCGGCTTCGGCCAAGTGTCAGGCCCGCGAGCGATTTCCGCTGATTCCCCAAGTGGCGGCTGCCTGCTCCCTTCGCGCGAACACGCGTCCAGGCGGATGGCCGCGTCCTGATCGCCAGGTGTGGTCACGATGGCGGTCTTCAGGTCTTTCGCGGCGAGGTGCTGCGCGAGCTCGCTCGGGCGATGACCGGACGGTGCGGGTGTGGGACGCCGTCAGCGGCGAAGCGATTGGCGACCCGCTACGCGGCCATGTCGGTCCGGTGGCCGCCGTCGCGATCGGGAGAGCCGGGCCGGCTCACCTCATCGTCTCGGGAAGCGCCGGTGGCTTCGTGAAGCGATCGCTGCGTTCGTCGAGGGTGGCGCTCCCACACCAGGGATCCCTGAGCCGCTTGCGCAGCTGTTCGGTGCACCGGAGGTCGTGCGGATCGTGCGTTACACGGCAGGTGGGCCGCTCGACGCCGATGCGCTTCACGCATGCTGTGGTCACTCACTCCCGTGACGCCGGTGATGACGATCGCTCGGAGGCCAGCTCTGGCGCGCCGCCCGCGATTGGGTCAGCCAGCTCGCGCTCTACCTCGTCGACGAGCTCGAGGTGCAGCTCGAGCAGGCCGCGCAGGAAGCCTGTGACCATGAGCAGGTACTTGCGCCGGTGGGGCAGCGTCTCCGCGTTCGCCTCGGTGTCGTCGAGGCACGCGTGGAGGTCGGCGATGTCCGCGCGCAACGTCGCGATGCTCGCTCGCGTGATCGGCTCGCCCACGAGGTCGGCGATGAGCAGGCGCAGCAGTGGCTCGCTCTTCAGCGGGGTGAAGCGCACCGGTGTGGCGGCATACTCGCGGAGCGCCTGCAGTCCCTTGGTGGTGATCGCGTAGACGGTGCGCTCGCGCGTCTTGCCCGGCTCCTTGCGTGCCTCGAGGTACCCGAGCTTCGCAAGCCGCTTGGGCTCGACGTAGTACTGGCTCTCGCCGGCCCAGTCGAGCATGCGACCGCGGCGGGCCATGCGCAGCAGGTCGTGCGGCCCGGCGCCCTGGTGGCCCACGAGACCGAGGATCTCGTAGGAGAAGAGGCCCAGCTCATCGCTTGACATGACTATGGTCCATAGGGTTAGATAACTACGGACCGTAGTCTACCGAGCGAGCGGACGATGCCATCCACGTCATCCACGCCATCCACGTCGGGAAGCGCAGAGCGCTGGGGCCCTCTCTGGGGCGCCCGCCCACGAGCCTGGGCCGCAAGCGAGGAGCTGCAGGCGCCCACCTATCGGGAGGCGATCGCGCGGATCGGCGTCCAGGCAGGATCGCGCGTGCTGGACGTCGGATGCGGCACGGGCATGTTCTTGCGTCTCGTTGCCGACCGGGGCGCAGCGCCCTACGGGCTCGACGCGTCGGACGCATTGCTCCAGCTCGCTCGCGAGCGGGTGCCCGAAGCCGACCTGCGCGCCGGCGACATGCAGTTCCTGCCCTACGAGGAGGACTGCTTCGATCTCGTCTGCGGCTTCAACGCGTTCTTCTTCGCCGCCGACATGGTCGCGGCTCTGCGCGAGGCCGGTCGTGTCGTACGGCGGGGAGGGCCGGTGCTCATCCAGGTGTGGGGCCGACCGGAGCGCTGCGACCTGGAGGCGATGAAGGCGATCATGCGGCCGTTCCTGCCCGCCCCTCCGCCGAATGCTCCCGCGGCGACGGCGCTCTGGAAGCCCGGCGTCCTCGAGGAGATGGTCGTCGCGGCCGGAATGACGCCACGGAGCGCCTTCGATCTCGCGTACGCCTTCGAGTACCCCGACGAGTCGGTGCTCGGCCGTCTCATGCTGGCACCGGCCGGTATCGCCACCACCCTCGGTCCCGATCGCGAGGAGTCCGTACGAGCTGAGATCGTCGAAGCGCTGGCGCCGTATCGCAGCACGCAGGGCGTCTATCGCCTGCACAACGAGTTTCACTATCTCGTCGCGTCGGCGCCGTGAGCGGCTTGGAGGGGAGCATGCCGAACATGCGGACATCGGAGGTGCCGGTCCTGATCGTCGGAGCCGGTCCAGCGGGGTTGACGACCGCCGCCGCCCTGGCGGGCCATGGCGTCGACTTCCTGCTGGTCGAGCGCAGGCACGAGCTGTCGAGCCTGCCTCGTGCCACGGCGATCAGCACACGCTCGATGGAGCTGCTGCGCTCCTGGGGACTCGAGGAGGAGATCCGCGCGGACGGCGTGGAGGTCGAGTGGCTTCAGTGGCACTGCGAGACGCTCGCGCAGGCTGCGGCCGGTGCCGGGACGCCCACGGGTTTTCCGACCCGGCAGCAGAGCGCGGTGATGAGCCCGAGCCCGCCGGCATGCGTGCCGCAGGACCACCTCGAACCGGTGCTGCTGAGGTACGTGCGCTCCCTGGCGGCGGGCAGCGTGGAGCTCGGTACGGAGATCGTCGACGTCGACAGTCGCCCGGACGGCGTCCGGGTGGTGCTGCGCGACGTCGACCGTGGCGACTCGCGCGTCGTGCACGCGCGCTATCTCGTCGCGGCCGACGGGGCGCACAGCGCGGTGCGTGCCGCGCTGGGCATTGCGATGCGCGGTTTCGCCGATGTCACCGAGGCCATCACGGCGCTGTTTCGCGCGCCGCTCTGGGAGCTCGTCGGCGACTGCCGTTACGGCCTGTACGGCGTCAACCATCCGGAGGCCGACGGGGTCTTCCTGCCGGCCGGCAGGGGCGACCGCTGGCTGTACGGGACGTGGGTACCCGGGCCGCGAAATGCAGCAGAGCTCGAGGCGACGCTCACGCGGCGCATCCGGCTCGGCGCCGGCGTCACGACCCTGCAGCCACGAATCGAGCGGATCGGCGGCTTCACCCTCGTCGCGCAGCTCGCCGAGCGCTTCCGCTCGGGCAGCGCATTCCTTGTCGGCGACGCTGCCCATCGAGTGACGCCACGGGGCGGCACGGGAATGAACACCGCCATCCACGACGGCTACGACCTCGGCTGGAAGCTCGCCTGGGTGCTGCGTGGCTGGGTGCGACCGGAACTGCTGGACTCCTACGAGGCTGAGCGCCGGCCGGTCGCTGCGCACAACGTCGCACGGTCGTCCGATCCGAACGGCACCGCGCGGCCGGCCGAGCAGGAGCTGCACGTCGACCTCGGCGGCCGCATCGCGCACGCCTGGTTGCCTGCCGCGGGCCGTCCGGTCTCGACGCTCGATCTCCTGAGCCCGGGAGTCACGCTGTTCACCGGGCCGCAGCCGGCGCCCTGGGACGCAGCCGCGGCCGCCGTCTCGCCCGTGCCGCCGCTCGCCGTCCGACGCCTGGACGCGATCACCGCACGCGCAATCGGCATCCCGCCGGGCGGCGGCCTGCTGGCCCGCCCCGACGGCTCACCGATCGGCTCCTATCCGGACGGCGCTGACGCCGCGGCCGCGCTGCGGGCCTCGGTCAGCTCACTGCACGCCGGCACGAGAGGTCACGGCGCAGGAGCCGCGCGTGACGACCCGAGTGGCCGGTCGCTCGTGCCGGCGCGGCCGATGGCTGGAACGCTTGGCGATCCGACGTGACCAAACCGATGACCCAGACCGCACCCCGAGCGCCGGCGACGCACCCGCACCAGTCTATGCGTGCCAGTCCGAGAGTCGTGATCCTCAACGGGCCAGCCGGGGTCGGCAAGACAACCACCGCGCGCCTCCTGGCCAAGTCGCCGCCGCTGTGCGACGCCGGCGAGGGCCTGCTCATCCCAGCCCGGCCGGGTCACGCCAAGCGCGTCGCAGCCGCGGTCGCGGTCGCGTAGGCGTATCCGGCGCGTCTTCGCGCCATCCGGAGATCCCTGCTCGGCTGCGACCAGGGCCACCGTGTTGCCGCTACTCTCTCTTGAGCAACGAGCGCGCTTCACGGACGTCCATCAGATACTCGGGTTTCGCAGTTCATAGGCCGGCGGCGGCCCAGGCGTGCTGGACCTGGGTGATTTGTGCTGGTGTGGGGGTGCGGCCGGCTGTGGGGTGATATTGGGCGGCGATGGTGACGCGGCGGAGTTTGGCGAGCATGTCGGCGGTTGAGGGGTTGGCCTTGGAGAGGTACCAGGGGGCGCGGG